>Ga0224722_1000725_pt1 | contig 19042 bp, 19 predicted proteins | sample Balambano_FR1_Me_FD_161646 | JGI IMG/M metagenome (GOLD analysis project Ga0224722, IMG submission 161646) | Freshwater sediment microbial communities from Lake Towuti, South Sulawesi, Indonesia - Balambano_FR1_MetaG | ecosystem: Environmental > Aquatic > Freshwater > Lake > Sediment | place... | reverse complement strand
TGATTGCACGTTTGGTTAGCCCATTCATTGCACGTACACCACGTATTCACTGGTTGCCTGCAATCAAATTATTTTTTGTGGTGTTATGGGATATTGTGATTTCTAACTTTCGTGTGGCAAAAATGGTACTTGGGCCAATGGATCAGTTACACCCTAAATGGTATCGCGTTCCATTAGAAACTGAGCATGAGCAAGTCAACACGCTATTAGCAATGATTATTACCACCACGCCAGGTACGGTATCTGCGGGGATTGATCAAGAACGTGGTGATATTTTAGTTCATGCGCTGAGTACTGATCATGCCGAGCTAGATATTCAGGATATTAAGCAACGCTATGAAATGCCTTTGCTCGAAATCTTTGATGTAAAGATCACAGAAGGAGCAACTCAATGACCATTTTACCTTATGCACTTGGTATCAGTTTAATTGCGATCACAATTTCAATGTTTCTTTGTCTAATTCGTATGATTATTGGGCCATCTGTTGTTGATCGCTTGCTTGCACTCGATACTCTTTTTCTCAATGCAACGTGTCTGATTGTGGTATTGGGCATCTATTGGGCAAGTACCAATGTATTTGAAGGTGCTTTATTGGTGGCTATGCTCGGTTTCGTTTCGACTGTTGCACTGGCTCGTTATTTTACCACTGGGCATGTGATTGATTAAGGAGATCGGTTATGCAAATAATTTTTGAGATTATCATTTCGTTCTTTTTGATCTTTGGTGCATTCTTTATGCTCGTAGGCTCAATTGGGATGATTCGCCTACCCGATCTATTCATGCGTCTGCATGCACCGACTAAATCAAGTACGCTAGGTTTAGGGAGCTTTTTAATTGCGGCTATGCTATTTGGAGCAACACAAGGTCGTTTTGGCTTTGCCGAATTGTTGATTACTTTATTTGCCTTTATTACCGCACCTGTATCTGCAAATTTGATGGCACAAGCTGCGATTCATTTACGTTTGCGTTCAACCAGTGGTGATGTTCCAGAAGCTTTAAATCGTCCGCTACCGTGGCAACGTTATCGTCGTAATACAGAAAAGAAAGATCAACTATAGTTGGTCTTTTTTATTGAATTGCAATTTTTGGCAATATTCTATCAATAGATCAGCCTTTCATTATTTATCAAATCCTATAAATATAGTTGCTCACATTGGTTGATCATCAGCACATTCTTATACGTCTGACTCGACTGGCCACGAATACTCAACATATTGGTTTTTTGATCAATATCATAAGTAATCTCGATATAGTTAGAAGAATTGGAACTGATTGCATGACTGTTCAATATTCGAGATAAATCAATCTAGTTTAGGTCTAGCGCCAATCAAAGTCATTTACATAATCGACAACTGTCTCACCTGACCATTGAACAAAAATTCGTATCTAGACGAGCTTTGTTGTATAAATGGAATTCATCCATTAATGCTATACGAATATAAGCCAAAATGTTTGCTTTTAAACAGCTTAGGTCAGCAGTAAGCAACGAGTCGATGCTTCAATCGTCAGATGGTAGATTTGCAAATTACAGTCGATATTCTGAATAAATTTACTCAACTCGATACAACTAAAAGGGTAGCTGTAGCATAAACCTTGGTTGAATAAGGATACTCAACTGCTTTTTTTATTTATACAACAAAGCCGTTCTAAGTAATCAATTTCACTTTGCGTTAATTCTAATTGACCTGTTGCTGTAATATTTGAATTGATATTCATGTTCTACTCCCCATTAAATTTGGTTTATTGTGTTTCTAATTGTTGAATGGTTTTAATCACTTGTTGTCGGTAGGCTTGCCATTTAGGCAGCACATGCAATCTATTTTTACGTGTATAGATCACAACCCCTCTTGACTTATATTCAAATGTAATCTCACAAAGTGGTAGATTACCGCAATAAATTTTTACAGCCTCATCTTCGGGAACTTCAGGTGGTGAAATCCATCTTTGATCACTTTCAATAGAAAAACAGTTTTTAGGCGTTGGATCATCGGGTGACTTATTGGCTAGCCTGTCCAACGTAACTTGTGCTGCTTGATAACCCATAGCCTTTAAACGTATATCCTCTTTTAACTGTTCAAAATCATGGCAACTCGTTTCTTTATAATTTTGTAAGCCATACACATCCTTTGCTCTAAAAAGATTGAGAGATTCGAGAGTAGAACGACTATTTCCAACTCGATTAACTGGATGGTTTTTACCTGAATAAAGTGATATTAAAAAACCATAAATGTCTTCTTTGTTTGCAGGACGTCCATCTTTATCTCGTATTACCGGTTGACCACTTTCTGTAATTTCAAAGCTAATAGAACCTAGCTGTGGCTTTTCTTTTGGATCTTTAGGGCGAGAATAACCAAATGGCCCCCCCCAGTTGATAAGATTTGTCCTATTCTCCCATCTGAGCCAATTCCTCCTTGTAAATAATTCATTGGTACTTTTAGTTTGAAATCAGGCGCCTTATTTTCAACACCCCCAGGTGAATCTACATATAAAACTCGATCAACTATTTGAAACTCAGGTGCATTTCTTTGATTAAACTTCTGTAGCCTTTCTTGCTCCCACTCTTGTTCCCACTTTTCAGGAGGAAAACATGCAGCTAACCCCAAGCTTAGCTGCAATATACAAATCACTTTAAGTTTTTGTTTCAATGATGTTTTACTCATCTAATTTTGATCCATAGCTTTATTTTGATTGGATTAGTTTCGTAGGTCGTACTTTTTCTACTTCAGCAAATAAGCTAAAAGTTTGATTAACATAATTCACCACACCTGAAATTTGATCCATATAGTGTAATTACTATTATCTTGTCTCTTTTTAATACAGAATTGTCTATATATTTTTTGGATTATCTAGGAAAATAATTTTAGAATGAGAAATATTTATCCTTAAAGCTAATTTCTTAGATTGCCAAAAAACTACAAATTATAGAGTTAAGCCAACGTTCCATATCACTCCCTATTTTTATAAAAATCTTAGAACATAAGAAAGCCACCCTAAGGTGGCTTTCTTTTAGAACTTATTCTTTATCGTCTTGCCCCTGTTCAGGCAGATCCTTCACAGCTTCCGCGATCAGACCAAACATATAGTTACCATAAGCATTAGTTTTATCATAATGAAAACGCAATCTTGGCGTAATACGTGTCTTGATACGACGACTCAATTCATGACGCAAGAAACCAGATGCTTTATTTAATACATCTAGAGTCTCTTTATTTGCGACTTCACTTTGCTCATCACCAAGCTCACGCCCCATTACAGTAACATAAACTTCAGCATAACCCATGTCTGCACTGACTTTCACTGCAGAGATGGTCACTAGACCACCTAAGCGAGGATCTTTAAGCTCTTGACGGATCAGCTCAGATAACTCACGTTGTACTGAATCCGCCATGCGCTTTAAGCGTTGGCTACCCGCCATTAAAGACTCCGTTTAATCAATTGAACATCATAGACTTCGATCTTGTCTTTGACTTTGATGTCTTTATAGCCTTTCACCGCAAGACCACATTCCATACCGGCACGAACTTCTTCAACCACTTCTTTATAACGACGAAGAGATTCAAGTTCACCTTGGAATACAACCACGTCATCACGTAATACGCGAATTGGTTTATTACGGTGTAACATACCTTCAAGTACCATACAGCCTGCTGCTGCACCAAATTTACTTGAGTGGAAGACTTCACGCACTTCTGCAACACCTAAGATCGTTTCACGATGTTCAGGTGCAAGCTTACCGCTCATTGCAGCTTTTACATCATCAATTAAATGATAGATGACGCTGTAATAACGAATATCAATGCCATCTTGATCAGATTTTTGACGAGCAGTGTTATCTGCACGGACGTTGAAACCTAATAATACTGCTTCTGAAGATTCAGCTAAAGTCACATCTGACTCAGTGATCGCACCAACACCAGAACCAATGATACGAACTTTCACTTCATCTGTAGAAAGCTCATCAAGCGCAACATGTAATGCTTCTAAAGTACCACGCACATCAGTTTTGAGTACAACATTCACATAAGGAATATCTTTTTTACCCATAGATGCCATGATGTTTTCAAGACGCATTGCACTGGCACGCTCTAGACGCTTATGACGCTCACGGTCAGAACGAGCATCAGCAACTTCACGCGCTTTCTTCTCATCATTCACCACAAGAACTTCGTCACCTGCCATTGGCGCATCAGGTAAACCTAAAATTTCAACTGGAATTGAAGGCCCTGCAGAAGTAATACGTTGGCCATTTTCATCAACCATCGCACGTACACGACCATAAGATGAACCAGCAAGAACCAAGTCACCAATGTTCAATGTACCATTTTGTACAAGAATTGATGTTACCGCACCACGACCTTTGTCAACACGTGCTTCAATCACCACACCTTGCGCCGCACCTTCTGCCGAAGCTTTAAGCTCCATCAACTCAGCTTGGATCAAGATAAGATCAAGTAACTCATCAATACCCGCACCAGAATGCGCTGAAACTTTAGCGATAGGTGTATCCCCACCCCATTCTTCAGGTACGATTTCTTTATGTGCTAATTCGTTTAATACACGATCGACATCCGCAGATTCTTTATCCATCTTATTGATAGCAACAATAATCGGCGTACCCGCTGCACGTGCATGGTCAATTGCTTCCGCAGTTTGTGGCATTACACCATCATCTGCTGCAACAACAAGAACCACGATATCCGTCGCTTTCGCACCACGCGCACGCATAGATGTAAATGCAGCATGTCCTGGTGTATCTAAGAAAGTAATAATGCCTTTCTCAGTTTCAACATGGTATGCACCAATATGCTGGGTAATACCACCCGCTTCGCCTGCTGCTACTTTAGAGCGACGAATACGGTCAAGCAATGATGTTTTACCATGGTCAACGTGACCCATGATTGTTACTACTGGAGGACGAGTGGTTTGCTCACCACGCGCTTCTTCAGCTGCAACCAATAAGTTATCTTCTGCTTGTGTATCAGAAACTAAAACAGGATTATGCCCCATCTCTTCAACCACAAGGACTGCGGTATCTTGATCAATGGCTTGGTTCTGAGTAACTAACTCACCCATTTTCATGAGCGTTTTAATAACTTCACGAACTTTGATCGCCATTTTTTGTGCAAGATCGGCAACAATGATTTTCTCACCGATTTCTACATCATAAACCTGTTTCTTAACTGGTTTTTCAAAACCATGCTTATTCGCTTGGCTGGTTTTTAAACCGCGCTTATGATGACTTTTGCTAAAGCTTTGTTCTGCCTGAGCATCACCACCACGACCGCCTTTTTTACCAGCACGTGGGTTTGCAGTTGCACCACCACGTTTGATTTCACGGTCTTCCTTATTGAAGGAATCTTCATATGCTTGACCAACAAGACCAGCAGCTAAAGGTGAATCATCAATGACACGAATGGTCGTCGTTGCATCATCATTTGAATATTTTGATGCCATTTTACGCATTTGCTCAAGTGTACGCTGTTGAGCTTCTTCTGCGGCTTTACGACGCACGACTTCTTCAGTTGCTTTTAACTGAGCAGTTTGTGCTTCACGAGCTTTCTTCTGTTCAGGCGTTTCTGTTGGTCTTACAACAGGCGCTTTAATGATTTTATCGCTGTTACGCTTCTTCACCACAACAGCTGCTTTTGCTGGTGCTTGAACTGAACCGCCAGAAGTATGCGCTGCACGCATTGCTTCTAAAGTCGCGTTGGCTTTTTGCTCAGCTACATCACGTGCATTTTGAACTGCTTGATCACGTGTACTTTGCTCTACACGTGCTTTTGCATCTGCTTCTACACGTGCTTTTGCTTCAGCTGCAAGTAATTCAGGGTTCGGCTTAGCAAAAACTTGTTTCTTGCGAACTTCAACATTAATGTTTTTTGCTTTACCCGACGTACTTGTTACTTTAGCAGTACTGGTTATTTTACGTTTCAACGCAATTTTTCCTGTGTTACCACTGTCCTGACCATGTACTTTTTTCAAATGATTGACCAAAGTATTTTGTTGTTCAGCGGTAATAATGTCATCTGCTTTACGCTGTGGTAGACCTGCTTCGCGAACCTGCTCTAGGAGTTTCTCTACAGGACGTTCTACGCTGAGCGCTAACTCTTGAATCGACTTGTCCGTCATCTATTATCTCCTAGTTAAACCATGATTCACGTGCTTTCATGATCAATTGACCTGCTTTGTCATGACCCAAACCTTCGATATCTGAAATATCATCAGTTGCTTGGTCTGCTAAGTCATCAATCGTAATCACGCCACGCGCCGCCAATGCATATGCAATCTCAGTGGTCATACCATCCATACCGAGAAGTTCCGCACTTGGCTCTTGAATATTTTCTTGCTGTTTCAATGCATCAGTTAAAGCAGCTTCTTTAGCACGACTTTGAAGTAATTCAACTAAATCTGCATCAAGTTCAATTTCATCAAATGTTTCAGCTGGAACATAGGCAATCTCTTCTAAAGAGGTAAAGCCCATTTCAACCAATGCCATTGCTAAATCTTCTTCAATATCGAGACGTGTAACAAACATATCTAAATATTGTTGTGCTTCATTTTGCTGACGAGCACGATACTCTTCTTCTAACATCATGTCGAGTTTATAACCCGTCAATTCCGATGCTAAACGAACATTTTGCCCTTGCGAACCAATCGCACGTGCTAACTGGTCATTAGTCGCGAAGATGATATCTGCACTACGTGCATCTTCATCTAGCACAATACCTGATACATCCGCTGGCTCTAATGCGCTTGCAATATATTGCGCTGGGTCATCAGACCACACCACCACGTCAATACGTTCACCATTTAACTCTTGCTGTACTGCTTGGATACGTGTACCACGCATACCAATACAAGCACCTACAGGGTCAATACGGTGATCATTGGTTTTCACTGCAATTTTAGCACGAACACCTGGTTGACGAGCAGCCGCTTTAATTTCAATGATTTCTTCAGAAATTTCTGGAATTTCTTTTTTCATCAATGCAATCAGCATTTCAGGGCGAGCACGAGACAATAATAATTGTGCGCCACGACCTTCACGATTCACATTATACAAAATCGCATTGATACGTTGCTTAGGACGCAAAATTTCTTTATGAATTGTTTCTTCACGTGCTAAATAAGCTTCAGCATTGTCACCTAGATCAATGATAAAGCCATCTTTAGTTTGCTTTTTCACTTCACCGTAAATCAATTCACCCACTTTAGATTCATAAGCATCGGCAACCAGCGCACGCTCAGCCTCACGAATCTTTTGTACGATCACTTGTTTTGCGATTTGAGCAGCAATACGACCAAACTCAATTGATTCAACTTCTAGCTCACGTACATCACCAATTGACCATTTAGATGGGTCTAGATCAGAAATAGCATCTTGGCATGCTGGCATTTCATGATCTTCATCTGCCACGACAGTCCATTGACGGAAAGTGCGGTAATCACCCGTTTTACGATCAATCTCAATACGAAGTTGAGCTTCTTCTGAATGTGTGCCTTCGTAAAACTTTTTCTTCGTTGCTGCAACAAGTGCTTGCTCTAATGCTTGGAAGATCGCCTCACGACTAACACCTTTTTCATTACTAACCGTTTCTGCAACGGTAAGAATTTCGCGGCCCATAAGTCACCTACCGATTTCTTATAAAATTAAGTTAATATTAGTCTTGATAGATTAAATTTGCTTTATCAATATTATTACTATCAATTTCAAGCATATGCTTACCTTCCACTTCAACTTGAATGATTTCATTTTCTAAGTCTACAGAAAGTAATTTCGCTTGAAATTTTCGACGATTTTCGACGGCAGCAATTAATCGTAAAGCGACTTGTTGCCCAATATAGGCAGGCAATTGATTCAATTGAAAAAATGGGCGATCCCAACCTGGTGATGAAACTTCTAAAGCGTATTCACCAGAAATAGGATCATGAACATCAAGCATTGCACCGACTTGTTGCGTTACTAAAACACAATCTTGAACGCCAATACCACGACCTTGCTCGACTTCACCATCTTCATTCAAAATAGGTTCTACATTCTCATTGAGCGCTTTATCAATATAAATGCGTAATAAAGAACGTTTACCTTGTGGTAGGAACTCAATCCCCCACAGATCTACACCACAAGCAGCAACAGCTGGTGCGATAAGATCATGCAATGCTTGAGATTTATTTGATAATTTCATTTACTCTCGTCGCTCTTATTCGAGCCAATCAATCTTAACCGTATAGTGAAGCACGACTATTTGACCAATTGATGTCGAACACTACACGATAGCTAAACAACCAATAAAAAAGGGCGTAAATCGCCCCTATATTACACAGAAAAGCATAGCCCACTGTGCAAAAAGGCCCACCATAACTGTGAGCCTCTTTTAGAAACTTGGTAGCGGGAGCTGGATTTGAACCAACGACCTTCGGGTTATGAGCCCGACGAGCTACCAGACTGCTCCATCCCGCAACAACGTGCAAAAATTATATACAAATATGAAAAAAAGTCAATTTAAGTTTTCTTCATATCTGTTTGATTAAGTTGCACCTTAATCAAATGGTAGCGGGAGCTGGATTTGAACCAACGACCTTCGGGTTATGAGCCCGACGAGCTACCAGACTGCTCCATCCCGCAACAACATATACACTGCATACACCAAACTTACTGGTTATTAAGCTTGGTGCGGAAGGGGGGACTTGAACCCCCACGCCCTAAAGCACTACCACCTCAAGGTAGCGTGTCTACCAATTCCACCACCACCGCAGCTTTATGGGACGCATTCTATGCCTTTAAATAGAAAAAGGAAAGGATTAATTCAACTTATTCAGTCGTTTTTGGCGCATTTGGTGAAGTTTCAGGCGATGTTACAGGCGCGGTCGTTGTTGTTTGTACGGATTTTAAGCTATATGCATCTGTGGTTTGTTTTTTAGCAAAAATAGCCAAAGTCAAACTAGTTGCAAAAAATAATGCCGTAAAAATTGCAGTTAAACGGGTTAAGAAGTTACCCGCACCAGATGCACCAAATACTGTAGCAGCACCACCGCCGCCAAATGATGCCCCTGCATCTGCACCTTTACCTTGTTGCACTAAAACCAATGCAATAATTAATATTGCTAAAATGATGTGTACAACGAGCACAAAACTATACATCTCTATTCCTCGTTATTTACTTTTGTGCAAATGCACTTGCAATTTGGTAAAAAGATTGTGCATTCAATGACGCACCGCCAACTAAAGCACCATTAATATCAGGACATGCCGCCAACTCAACTGCATTTTCAGCTTTCACACTACCGCCATATAAAATGGCAATATTTTCACCCAAAGTTGTAATTTGTTTTAAACCTTCACGTATTTTTGCATGCATAGCCTGAGCATCGGCTGGTGAAGCTGTTTTACCCGTACCAATTGCCCAAATAGGTTCATACGCTATCACAATATTCTGCCATTGTTCAGCTTTAACAACAGATGCAATATCACAAATCTGTTGCAATACCACTTGCTCAGCAGCACCTTGTTCACGTTGCTCTAAACTTTCACCCACACAATAAACAACAGTCAAACCTGCATTTAGTGCATTCTGTAGCTTTGCTTTTAAAATTTCGACATGATCACCAAACAGCTCACGGCGTTCAGAGTGTCCAATCAAAACAAACCCAATTTCACTATCTTTTAATAACTCAGCACTCACTTCACCCGTATATGCACCTGTACCCGCAACACGAGATACATCTTGAGCAACTGTATAAATTGTTCTCGTCGCCTCTTTTAATTGTGCTTGTATACTGGTTAGAGCAATTGCAATTGGCGCTACACCGATGTGGCATTGCTCAGAAGGGATTTGTTCTTGCTGTAATAACTGCTTAAACTCTTCTATTAATTGGAAAGCACTAGCATGCATTGGATTCATTTTCCAATTGCCAATAACCCAAGGGGTAATCGTCGAACTCGACATACTTCGCCCACCTATTACTAATTTATAAAAAATGCTGCATATTTTACACGGATTTTTATAAAATTCAGTTTTTCTTTATAGTTTAAATTTCAACCACTCAAAAACAATTCACAATAATCTCTTAAAAATCTCTTAATTTAAGAATTTTTCGTTCTATTGAGCTGCCAGTTTTCCACTTAATTCTCTTATTTGATCTCCACCATACAACCGAAATCAAAAATTAATTTGTAAAAAATTCGATCAGTTCAAGCTTTTCAACATGAATCAAGTAAAAAACAACACTTTCTCTAGTAGTATTTTTACGTAACAAAAGTATAATTTTGAGAATAGCTATTATAACCATATTGTCAGTAAGGCGGACAGATGTCAGGATTACATACGTCTCCAAAATTTTCGGGGTTCATTCGACGCTTAGTCGAAGATGGTCATATGACCGCAGCAAATATGCAAAATGCGATTGATGCGGCCAGAAAAACCAAACAAGATATTGTTGCTCATCTAATCGAGCACCATCGTCTTTCACCACTTATAATTGCGGAAAGCATTTCATTAGAATTCGGCGAACCACTATTTGATCTAGCTGTTTACGATGTTGGACTATTACCTCGTGAACTAACCGACAGTAAACTCATACAAAAACACCGTGTTGCTCCACTACTTCAACGTGGGCAAATTCTGTATGTGGCGACGAGCAATCCAACCAATATTGATGCACTAGATGCAATTCGATTTAATACCAAACTCAATATTGAACCGATTATCGTTGAACACACAAAACTCGAAAAGCTTATTGAACAACATTTCGGTGATTCTAGTAGCTTTGATTTTGGTGATAGCGAAGATTTTGACCTCGATGTAGATGTTAGCCAAGACACAGCTCAGGATGATGATGATACGCCGCAAGGTGATGAGTCTCCTATTGTTAAGTACATCAACAAACTCCTTATTGATGCCATTCGCATGGGTGCGTCTGATTTACATTTTGAACCCTATGAAAAAATGTATCGTGTGCGCTATCGAGTCGATGGTGTATTACGCCAAATTGCGACTCCTCCATTACAAATGGCAACTCGTTTAGCTTCTCGTTTGAAAGTTATGTCACAAATGGACATTTCTGAAAAACGTATGCCCCAAGATGGTCGTATTAAACTCAAATTATCAAAAACCAAAGCGATCGACTTTCGTGTCAACTCTTTACCAACGCTATTCGGTGAAAAATTAGTACTACGTATTCTAGATCCGTCTAGTGCAATGCTCGGCATTGAAGCGCTCGGTTATGAAGATGAGCAAAAAGCATTATTCATGGAAGCACTTGAAAAGCCCCAAGGAATGTTACTCATAACTGGTCCAACAGGCTCTGGTAAAACCGTATCCTTATATACAGGTTTGAATATTCTAAATACTGAAGATACCAATATCTCTACAGCAGAGGATCCTGTTGAAATTAACTTAGAAGGAATCAATCAGGTTAACGTGAATCCAAAAACAGGACTCACCTTCTCCGCAGCATTGAAAGCATTTCTACGTCAAGATCCAGATGTCATCATGGTCGGGGAAATTCGTGACCTAGAAACTGCCGAAATTGCAATTAAAGCAGCTCAAACAGGTCACATGGTGATGTCAACCCTGCACACAAACAGTGCTCCTGAAACCTTAACTCGCTTACGCAATATGGGTGTTCCCTCATTTAATATTGCAACATCAGTGAATCTTGTGATTGCACAGCGTTTGGCTCGTCGTTTATGTTCACAATGTAAAGTACCTATCGATATCCCCAAGCAAAGCCTGCTTGAACTAGGATTTACTGAACAAGATTTAGCCAACCCAGATCTACAAATATTCCAACCTATTGGATGTCCAGAATGTCGTGAAGGGTATAAAGGGCGTGTAGGTATTTACGAGGTCATGAAAGTTACTCCTGCTATCTCAAAAATTATCATGGAAGATGGTAATGCACTACAAATTGCAGCAGCATCAGAACAAGCTGGTTTTAATAATCTACGCCGCTCAGGTCTCAAAAAAGTGATGCAAGGAATTACCTCTTTGCAAGAAATTAACCGCGTTACAAGTGAATAAAACTAATAAAAAGGATTAATAATCATGGCAGCGAAAAAAGCACAAATGATGCCTACTTTTGCCTATGAGGGAGTAGATCGTAAAGGGGCGAAGATAAAAGGGGAATTACCAGCACGTAATATGGCTTTAGCTAAAGTCACATTACGCAAACAAGGGATTACCATTAAAACCATTCGAGAAAAACGTAAAAATATTCTTGAAGGTTTAATGAAGAAAAAGGTCACCACATTAGACATTACCATTTTCACCCGTCAGTTAGCCACCATGATGAAAGCAGGTGTTCCATTAGTCCAAGGTTTTGAAATTGTTGCTGAAGGCTTAGAAAATCCAGCAATGCGTGAAGTCGTACTTGGTATTAAAGGTGAGGTTGAGGGTGGTAATACTTTCGCAGGTGCTTTACGCAAATACCCTCTATACTTTGACAATCTATTTTGCTCATTAGTTGAATCTGGTGAACAATCTGGCGCACTTGAAACCATGTTAGATCGTGTTGCAATCTATAAAGAAAAAAGTGAGTTATTAAAGCAAAAAATTAAAAAAGCCATGAAATACCCTATCGCAGTTATCTGTGTTGCTGTAATTGTAACCATTATCCTCATGGTTAAAGTTGTACCTGTATTTGAAAGTGTATTTTCATCTTTTGGTGCTGATTTACCAGCTTTTACCAAATTAGTCGTCAATATGTCAAAATGGATGCAGCAATATTGGTTCATCCTGATTATTGTTATAGGTTCAATTATTGCCTGCTTCATGGAAGCAAAAAAACGTAGCAAAAAATTCAGAGATGGTCTTGATCACCTTGCCCTAAAATTACCAATCTTTGGCGATCTTATTTATAAAGCCATTATTGCTCGTTATAGTCGCACACTTGCAACAACTTTTGCTGCTGGTGTCCCGTTGATTGATGCACTTGAATCAACTGCAGGTGCAACGAATAATATTATCTATGAAAATGCTGTAATGAAAATTCGTGAGGACGTTGCAACAGGACAACAATTACAATTTGCGATGCGTGTTTCAAATAAGTTCCCATCAATGGCGATTCAAATGGTTGCGATTGGTGAAGAATCAGGTGCACTTGATAGTATGTTAGATAAAGTCGCAACACATTTTGAGAATGAGGTGGATAACGCAGTCGATGGCTTAACTTCGATGATGGAACCTTTAATTATGGCTGTTCTAGGCGTATTAGTAGGTGGTTTAGTTATCGCAATGTATCTTCCGATTTTCCAAATGGGTTCTGTGGTCTAATGCAACAATTCATTTCGTATTTTATTCAAAACCCAACTGCCCTATATATTGCAGTTGGGCTTTTTAGTCTATGTATCGGTAGTTTTTTAAATGTTGTCATTTTTAGAACACCAAAAATGATGGAGCAAGAGTGGCGTAAAGAATGGCTTGAAGAATGCCAAATGCTCATCCATCCACAACAAGTTATTATAGATGAAAGCAAGCTAACTTTAAGCCAACCTGCTTCAACCTGCCCTAAATGTAACACCCCCATCCGCTGGTACCAGAATATCCCTGTAATCAGTTGGTTAGTACTTCGTGGTAAGTGTGGCTCATGTCAAAATCCTATTAGTATTCGCTATCCATTCATTGAACTATTAACGATGGTATGCTCTTTGACTGTTGTTGTAGTTTTTGGTGCAAGTATTCAAATGCTATGTGCCCTTATGTTTACTTGGGTACTGATCGTTCTGATTTTTATTGATTTCGATACACGACTATTACCCGATCAATTCACGTTACCCTTGGCTGGCTTAGGACTAGCCATCAATAGTTTTTTCATTTTTACTACCCCAAAAGCTGCAATATGGGGATATATACTTGGCTTCTTATGTCTTTGGATTGTTGCTTTCCCATATCAATTAATCCGAAAGAAGGAAGGCATGGGAACCGGGGATTTCAAATTATTAGCTGCGTTAGGTGCTTGGATGGGGCCATCAATGCTACTTTTGATCATTTTATTATCCTCGATTATGGGATTAATTATCGGTCTTATTCTATTAAAAAAGAACGGTGAGAGCTTACCCTACCCATTTGGTCCCTATATTGCGATTGCAGGTTGGATTGCACTTTTATGGGGTGATCAAATTACGAAAGCATATTTAGGTGGTTAATATGAGTTTTATCTTGGGAATTACGGGCGGTATTGGCAGTGGTAAATCAGCTGCTACACAATGGTTTGAATCCCAAGGTATTACTGTTATCGATGCGGATATTGTTGCGCGAGAAATTGTTGAACTTGGTCAGCCGTCTTTACAAGCCATTCAACAGTCTTTCGGAGATTGGGTATTATTAGAAGATGGCAATCTAAATCGACGTGCGCTTCGTGAACACATTTTCCAATTTCCAGAAGCTCGCCAAACTCTAGAAAAGATCACACACCCAGCGATTCGCCAATCAATTATTCAGCAGCTACAGCAAGCTGAAAGTCCATATGTGATCTTAGTTTCTCCACTGCTATTTGAAACCAATCAACATGAACTCGTACACCATACCTTACTGATTGATGCCGATGAGCAAATCCAGTTACAACGTGCGAGTCAACGCGATGGTCAGAATGAAGAACAAATTCGGAAAATTATTGCAGCACAAATGTCACGTACTCAAAAGCAGCAACTTGCTAATGATACAGTCTTAAATGATGGTTTATTAGAACATCTACATCTACAACTTAAGCCTTTGCATCTAAAGTATTTACAACGTGCTGAACAAGTATTCTAATCTTGCTTTTGTTGTGCGAGTTGCTGACTCAGCGCGTCTTTCTTAAACCAGCGCCAAGGTTGTAATGCCCCTACCCCCATCCCGACCAAACCACAAGCAATTGCCGCATTCAATGGCTCATCCAATAATGGAACAGCAATCACTGCTGCCATAAAGGGTGCTAGAGTCACAATACTGCCTGTTTTGAATGCACCTAAACGCTCAATTGCTGCAACATAAGTTAAGGTTGCAATAATTACCACCAAGACGCCATGAAATAGACCTTGGATGAGTAAATGGAGAGGTTCTGCTTCTTGAAAATGCTTTGGGATAAATAAAATATAGATGGGTAAATAAATAATTGCTGACCAAATCGCGACACTCGCCATAGAATGCCACGCAGATAACTTCCACTGTTTAAGTAAAACAGTAAAAATCCCCCACCAAACTGCACTGATAAAAAAGAGTAAATCACCTAGTCCCAAAGCTGAGGCTTGATCATGCAGCATCAGATAACTCATAAGAGCCAATGCGCTTAGCATAATACTCAAGCTTAACCAGGTATGTTTATCAAAAGGTTGTCTAAACAATAAATAAGCAGCAACGGCAGTACACAGTGGAATACAGCCATTTAAGAAAATCGCGGCATGAGCTGCTGGTGCTTGCAGAAAAGCGGTATAAACCGTTAAACAATAAGCCAAACCACCTGTTAATGCCAAAATCACAGGGCGAGGATGCCACAAAAAAGCTAAATCTTTTTTATAAATGAGTATCGGCATTAAGATGAGAAAAGCAATTGCAAAACGCATTGCCACCAAATCCCAAGCACTGACATGCCAATGTAAATTTAAACGGGAGAAAATCGTAAATCCCCCCCAAACACACATCGTAATTAGAACAAATAGATAACCTTGCGTACGAGCAGTCATTTAAGATTACATTGGCAATACTTGTGTGAATTATACAACACTACGTTGACGGCATGCTTCATAAAGTGCCATACCTGTTGCGACACTCACATTTAAACTCTGCAAATCACCAGACATCGGAATATATACCGTATGATCACATTGTGACTGTGTGATTGGTCTCAAACCTGTATCTTCCGCACCCATCACAATCACAACAGGCCCACTAAAATCACATTGCTGAATCGGTAATGCTTTTTCATCTAACATCGTACCGATAACACGTGTATGGGTTGTGTCTTTTAAATGTGCTAAGGTTCGAGCCAAGTTCGTCACTTGAATAAATTTAACCTTTTCTGCCCCACCCGCAGCAACTTTACGTGCAGTAGGTGTCAAACTTGCTGAACGATCACGAGGCACTATCACAGCCTGAACACCCATCGCAGCCGCAGTACGAATACATGCACCCAAATTATGAGGATCAGTCACTTGATCAAGTGCCAATAACAAAGCATTTGGGTTTTGTTGCATCAATTGATCTAAATCTGTTTCATTTAATACAGGGTGTGGACGTACTGCCGCAACGACCCCTTGATGAAAAGGCAAGCCTGCTAGTTTTTCCAAACTATCACGACTCGCTTTTTGAACGCTCACACCAAATGGTTCTGCAAGCTGTAAAATCTTTTGCAGACGCTGATCATCACGACCTTTTAAGGTAAATAGAGTCAAAACTCGCTCAGGCTCTAACTCCAATAATGACTCCACCGAATGAACGCCATAATAATATTCAGGTTTTGCCATGAACGACCTCTAATAGTTTCATATCAACGAAAAATAAAAATCCTGCAAAGTAACTTTACAGGATTTTCTTTAAACAATAGTGTACCCGATTTAGAAAGGAATAGGTTAACCTTCTAAATGACACACATAATCAAGTACTTCATCTGTTTCAATGTGGAAAACACTGTTTCCTGGTACATAGAATGACTGACCTGCACGGAATAGTTCACTTTCAGCACTATCCGCAATTTTCACGCGACATTCACCAGAAATAATTTCCATACGCTCAGGTACATGCGTTTCAAAAGTTAACGCTTGTTCAGTGGGTAAAATCACACCTAACGTCTTTTTTGTACCATCTTCAAATTGTACGGTATGGCTAATACAAGTCCCACCAAAATACACATTTGACTTCTTAATGACCGTAACATGATCAAACTGCACTGAACTCATGCCTACTCTCCAAATAATGCAGCATTTATATTAGGTTATGATGGACGTAGTTTAATTGTGCCTGCGTCACTAATCAATCCATTTTTATCATGCTTTAGCAGCAATTTTCATGCCTTTCTACTAAAGTCATGAGCAATGCACAGCAGCTTGATTTCAGCAATACAAAAAACAATCCATAAACGGCACAAGCAAAATTATAGATACGCCTATTATTTTACTGATTTATTTCCAACAGCATCATATTTCAAACGATTCAAAAAATAATGGCTCATTTAGCTCAAGCAACCAAGATACTCTTGTCGCATGGGCAAAATTTCTCTATCTTTAAGCAAAAGATTCTGTGCATTGGATGCATTTATGCTCACCCATTTAACTTTAATTAATTTTGCACTCGCTGACCACTTAGCATTAGACATTGAACAAGGTTTTAATGTCCTGACTGGTGAAACTGGCGCAGGTAAATCTTTATTGTTAGATGCATTATCTGCCTGCTTAGGTGAACGTACTGATACCAATTATGTCCGTTATGGTGCAGATAAAGCAGATTGCACCGCAGTTTTTAGCTATCAACCTCAAAGCGCTGAAGCCAATTGGCTCGCAGAACATGAATTGGGTGACGATTCAGGGGAAATCCATTTAAGACGCGTCATCTTTGCTACAGGTCGGAGTAAAGCATGGATTAATGGACGTCCAAGTAGTTTGGCTGAACTCAAAGAAATTGGGCGCTTACTGGTACAGCTTTATAGTCAACATAGCCAACAACAATTACTTGAACCGCCATACCCTAAACACTGGTTAGATCGTTATCACAATTTTGCAGAACCAGCAGATGCTGTACGTGATGCTTATAGTTGTTGGCAAAAAAACATTCGTCAGCACCAAGCCGCTTTAGAAGCTCAAGCAACACGTATTCAAAAGATCCAAAGTTTAGAATCTCAAATTGAAGAACTCGAAGATGTGATTCAAATCGATTATCGCGACACAGAACAAGAATTTGACCGCCTCAGCCATCATGAACATATCATGCAAGACTGTGGTTATGCTCTAAATGTCTTGGATGAAGCTGAACAAAATATTACGCAAGAAGTTGCCTCTATTATTCGTCGTTTAGAATCTCATGCAGGTCGCAGTGAACAACTCGCTAGCATTTATAACTCTTTGTTAAATGCGCAAAGTGAAATCGAAGATGCGACATCAAGTTTACGTCAATTCATTGACCGTCAAAGTTTTGATCCTGAGCGAATGGAACAACTCAATACAACCCTAGAGATTTTCCATCGCCTCGCTCGTAAATATCGCACCCAGCCTGAGAACCTTAAACAGGACTATGCAGCATGGCAACAAGAACTAGAACAATTACATCAACTTGAAAATCCTGAAACATTAGCGGAACAAGTAGAAATTTCTTATCAAGAATTTATACAAAAAGCACAACACTTAGATGAGATTCGTCGAGCTGCGGCAATTCCGTTAGCCAAACAATTGACTGAGCAAGTGAAACCTCTTGCCTTACCAGAAGCATATTTCGAGTTTAAATTTGAGCCAATGGAACCAGCAAATGCTGAAGGTCTCAGCTTTATTCAACTTTTGTTTACTGCCAATAAAGGTATCCCTGCCCAACCACTGGCACGTGTTGCGTCTGGTGGTGAACTCTCTCGTATTGCGTTGGTCATGCAAGTCATGAATGCTGAAAAAACTGAAGCTGAAGTATTGGTTTTTGACGAGATTGATGTGGGAATTAGTGGCGGTACTGCCGAAGTGGTGGGGCGTTTACTCGCCGACCTTGCACAGCATGTACAATTACTCTGTATTACCCACCAAGCCCAAGTAGCAGCGCAATCCGATCAACATTTATTGGTGAAGAAGCAACAAACCGATCCAGCCAGCAGCACCATCATTGAACTTGATGAAGCGCAACGTATTTTAGAGTTAGCACGAATGTCTGGCGGCGTGGAAATTAGTGAAACAACCTTGCAGCATGCTAAACAATTGCGTCAATTAAAATTTCAGTCAGCCTAAATGAACCAAAGAAATATTAGAAAATGATTGGCGAAATCCAATCATCTCTTGTATGTTGATAAAAACAACCCATATCGATAGATCAGCATAATATTTGATGGAGAACCGCCTAGGTGACGAAACAATATTTAACTCACCGTTGTCTCATT
>Ga0224722_1000724_pt1 | contig 19054 bp, 19 predicted proteins | sample Balambano_FR1_Me_FD_161646 | JGI IMG/M metagenome (GOLD analysis project Ga0224722, IMG submission 161646) | Freshwater sediment microbial communities from Lake Towuti, South Sulawesi, Indonesia - Balambano_FR1_MetaG | ecosystem: Environmental > Aquatic > Freshwater > Lake > Sediment | place... | reverse complement strand
GTCTCCTAGCGTCTGTTTCAGCATGGCTAATTGGGGAATGATTTTAGCTGGAGAGACTGCGTTCCCACCTGCTAAATTCCCAAAATCGGCAACGCCTCTTTTTCCAGTATAGGATTAGGACTTATGCACTTGGGGGATTTGTGGGGCCGTCGCGCCCCACAAATCCCCCAACTATCCCGGTTTTTCGCACGAAGTGCGTAAGTCCTGGATTTGATTTTTGGAGGATGGGTTAAAATAACTCTAAGAGTGGTTTCCCTAACCGTTACAGCACATTAAGTCACAGCACAGTCACAGCAGATTAGATGCGGCACATAAGAGAACTATGCCAAGAACCCAGAGAAATGACAATTTTATCGACAAAACCTTTACGGTAATGGCAGACATGATTCTCAAAATGTTGCCAACCAATAAGACCGCAAAGGAAGCGTTTGCTTACTATCGCGATGGCATGTCTGCTCAGGCAGATGGGGAATATGCTGAAGCGTTAGCCAATTATGAAGAAGCCTTGAAGCTAGAAGAAGACCCTTACGATCGCAGCTTTGTCCTTTACAATGTTGGGTTGATTCACGCTAGCAATGGCGACCACGAGCGAGCGATCGAGAACTACGAAGGGGCGATCGAACTTAATCCCCGGATGCCTCAAGCCCTTAACAATCTTGCTGTAATTTACCATTACCTTGGTGAACAAGCGCAAGAAACAGGCAATCCCGAAGGGGCAGATAAGTATTTTGATCTGGCGGCAGATTATTGGGTAAGAGCCATTCGCCTTGCACCCAACAATTACATTGAAGCCCAAAACTGGCTCAAAACCACAGGTCGAGTCAAAATTGACACTTTCTTCTAGTCCTTTCGATCGCTTCAATCCTTACCAAACTTATGATTGATCGTGAACAAGTCCTCAAAGTGGCTAACCTGGCTCGCTTGCAACTGACCCCCAAAGAAGAGGAGCAGTTTACAGCCCAACTCGGCAATATTCTGGACTACTTTGAGCAACTCAGTGAACTGGATACAAGTTCTGTAGAACCAACCGCACGGGCGATCGATGTCGTTAATGTGGCTCGTCCTGACCAGAAGGTAGTGTGTGAGCAACGCGAGGTGATTCTGAATGGCGCACCAGAACGAGAAGACGAGTTTTTCCGGGTGCCGCAAATCATGGGTGGGGATTAACCCTTGGCTAAAATTCGATAATTGCCATTTGGAGGGTGTGGCGCGACGCGCCACACCCTCCAAATGGCAGTTTTTTGATGGGGCGGGCTGCGCCCGCCCCACCAAAAAACCGCTCGTCGAACTCACATGGTATTAGTGTTCTGTCAAGCAGGTTTTGAGGAGTCTGTGACTCCTCAAAACCTGCTTGAATTTAATTTTGATTTGCAGGGTATCCCGCAAATCAAAATTGACAGACCATTAGGGACTTAGGTTCTATTAACTCGGCAGTAATTTTTGTTACAAAATGCCGTGCTGAGCGTAGTCGAAGCACTCAAATTGGCAGTGGGTTGAGCGTAGTTGAAAACCCATGCCCCATGTCAGAACATTGGTTGCCAAGTTAATAGTAATTCTGGCGTTGCTTAATAAAGGGATGATTTGAACGTGAAACCTGCGGTTTCACGTTCAAAATCATCCATCAAATCAGCAACACCGTAATTCTTGTGAGATCTGGAGATTGGTGAGGAGTGCATTCCACTTTTGTATTTTTCTAAACCCAGTTTTGCGGGCTGCGCCCCCGCCGCCCGCAAAACTGGGATGCACTCATTGGTGAGGCTCCCCTAGTTCTTCACGATTGCTCTCTAGGATGAGAAAAAAGCTTTTATAAATCAACCCGTTTGTCTTGGGGTGGCTGGATGAGCAAGTACGTTCTTATTGTAGATGATGAAGAAGATGTCCGATCGATCGCCCAACTTGGTCTGGAAATGGGAGCAGGCTGGAGTGTTTTGACGGCCAGTTCTGGCAAGGAAGCACTGGGTATGGCCATTAAACATCAACCCGATGTAATCTTGTTGGACATGATGATGCCCGATATGGATGGACGGATGACGCTACGACACCTCAAAGAAGATCCGACTACACAGCCCATCCCTGTCATTCTAGTAACTGCCAAAGCCCAATCCTGGAATCCTGACTGCTTTGAAGATCTGGAAGTTGTTGCTGTTTTTGCTAAACCTTTTCGCCCTCTACAACTGGCTGAGCAGATTTGCAAAGTTTTGGGCTGGGCTTAAGTATATTTCCCGGTGGTTCTTGCCACTCTGCGTCTAAAAGATTAAAACGGTGATATACCCTTGCTGAGCGATTTTTGTAGAGCAGTTTCAACTCTGCCCCTACCGAATTCCCCTGTGTATTAAGAATAGGACTTACGTAGATGAGCAAGCTTTTGTCATTCTGAGCAAAGCAAAGCGTTTTTAGATATGCTTCACTGCGTTCAGCATGACACTAACCGTGTAAGTTCTGAACAGTTTGCTTTTGTGCATCGGGTAGCTAACCGTTTCTCTTGCAGCAACCAGAGAGGACTAATTTGTTACAGTACCCCACTGCTCCTATTACATCTCATTTTCCGTCTTGGCTCAGAGCAACCCTTGTACAGGTGCTGATGATCTTCTTCCTGCTCTGTTTGACGATGCTTCTTCCACCACTTCTGCCATCTTCTGCAAAACAGCCTGTTAGCGAGTTGCAATTGCCTGAACTGCTGCAAACCCAACCGCTCAACTTAACCCCCTTTGAGCAAGGTTTTTTTGCTGACTATTCTGATAGCACTGATCCCGCCACGTCTATACAAAAGGTGCAATTTGAATTTGAAGGAATTTCTGGTTCTCTTTTGTTGGTATCCAGTCCTTCCTGGCGATCGCAGCACGCACCTGAACTTTGCTACAGTGCCAGTGGTTATCACATCAATCGCTCTGTTGCATTACAATTTTTGCCAAATGTCTTGGGACGTTGGTTATTTCTAGATGAGAACACTCACTCGGCCATCTATTGGTTTCAATCTTCCCATCACACTACCGGCGATTTTCTCATTCGCCTATGGCACGAAGTCACTCATCATGACCCTAGATGGATTCTTGTCTCCATCCTGCTCAATCAACCACATCACCCTGATGAACCTGCTGTCCAGAAATTGCTAGAGTTTGTTCATGGTGCTCTAGCGCATGATCTAGCCAACTCTTGAGCAGTGAACCGCTAGACTGCTTTGGCTTCCATCGACTTGAGGAATTCTGTATTCACTCCTGACTCCCGGATAAGAGCAATTTTGCCAGTTCGAGCAATCTCACGAATACCAAAGCGGCTAAGCACTTGGACGATCGCCACTAGCTTACCGGGGTCGCCAACCACCTCTAAAGTGAGTGATTCATCGGCAACATCGACAACTCGCGCTCTAAAGATTTGCGCTAACTCGACAATTTCAGAGCGAGTTGAACTGGTGGCATTCACCTTGAGCAGCATCAATTCCCGCTCCACACAGGGAATTTCCGTCACATCCTGCACTTTGAGAACATTGATTAGCTTGTAGAGTTGCTTAGAGATTTGCTCAATCACCCGATCATCCCCCTGCACCACCATTGTAATCCGGGAGATACCTGCTTGCTCAGCTGGCCCAACCGCCAGGCTTTCAATGTTGAACCCTCGACGGGCAAATAATCCCGCGATCCGGGTGAGTACGCCAGCTTCATCTTCTACTAAAACAGATAAGGTGTGCCTCATAGAATTTTGAGTGAATATAGTTGAGCTAAAAGCTAATAAAAAACTCCCAGGTGGTGAGCAGGCGATCGCCTCTTCACTAACTCCTGTAACCTCTGTCTCATCTACAGGTTTTTAACCACCTGAGCTTTCAAATTGTAATGCTCAAAGGAAACTGAAAGCAACGTTTCAGGATTCTTACCCCTGTGCCCTCTGCGCCCGCGTGTTGCTAAGTTATGGGACTTCTGTGGGAAGCGGGATTGCCGTGTTCTCCACAAAAAAGCTTGCCTTTCTAAAGGTCTCACACCTGTACTCAGCGTAATATAACGTGAGTTCGATAATCGCCGTTTGAGGGCTGTGGGGCGATGCCCCACAGCCCTCAAACGGCGGTTTTTCGTTGAGGCGGGCGCAGCCCGCCCCAACGAAAAACCGCTCGTCGAACTCGCGTTAATATACTAAAGGATTGTGCATACCTTCTGCCCTTTTTTCCCAAAATCTCATGTCTCGTTCTAATGCGCTTAGAGATTATGTGCTCTCTCGTCTGTTACTGGCACCTCTAATGGTGTTGACCATCGTTACACTGGTGTTTCTGCTGCTCAGAGCCACTCCAGGCGACCCAGTCGATGTCGTTTTAGGACCGAGGGCCCCTCAGGAGGCTAAAGATGCGCTGCGGGAACAGTTGGGACTCAATGCCCCGATCGCGGTGCAATATCTGCGGTACGTGGGCAATCTGCTGCGGTTAGATTTGGGCACCTCGTTGCATAGTCAGGGACAATCAGTGTGGGAAATTATCGGACAACATTTTCCTGCAACCGTCGAGTTAACGGTGTTGAGTCTGATTGTTTCAGTTGGGGTTGGGGTTGGCATTGGGGCTGTGGCTGCATCCAGACCTAACACAGCTTTTGATGTTGGCGGCAGGCTGTTTGGTATTCTCACCTATGCTGTGCCGATGTATTGGTTTGGCATGTTGTTACAAATTGTGTTTGCCGTGCAACTCCGTTGGTTTCCCATTGGTACTCGCTATCCTCTGGCTGCTACTCCTCCCCAAGGGCCAAGCGGCTTATATCTGGTGGATAGCTTACTGGCAGGGAATTTTAACCAATTCTTTACCAGTTTGTACTACTTGATCTTACCAAGCTTAACTCTAGGCATTTTGTTAAGCGGCATGTTTGAACGCATTGTGCGGGTTAATTTGAAGCAAACTCTGCGTTCAGATTATGTGGAAGCAGCCCGCGCTAGAGGCATTCCTGAACGTCGAGTTGTCTTTGTCCATGCACTCAAAAATGCACTGATTCCTGTGGTGACAGTATTGGGATTAACCATCGCCTCTCTTTTAGGGGGTGCCATTCTAACTGAAGTCACCTTCTCATGGCCTGGTTTGGCTAATCGCCTCTATGAGGCGATCGACTATCGCGATTATCCTGTCGTGCAAGGAGTCACTGTTTTCTTTGCCTCCATTGTGGCGATCGCCAGTATTCTGATTGATATTCTCAACGCCTGGATTGATCCCCGTATCCGCTACTAATCACACATGCGTTCATTGAGGGCTGTGGTGCAACGCGCCATAGCCCTCAAATGTGATAGTCACAGCAGCGCCGCCAGCGCTGCGATTAAAGATTGGTTTTGGGTATCCGTACCAACAGTAATTCGCAGTTTATTCTCTAATCCGGGCTGTTTGAAGTATCGCACCAGAATACCTTGTCGCTTTAGGGATAGATAGAGGGATTCAGCGTTGATTTGGGGAGGTTCAACCAGCAGAAAATTGGTTTGAGATGCCCACACCCGAAAGCCGAGATGCTTCAAATCTATTGCTAGCTTGGCTCGCGAAAGTTTCACCTTTTCCACACACACGGTTTTGTAACACTGATCTCGCATGGCCGCAGCACCCACTAAGCAGGCGATCGCGTCAATGTTGTAACTGTCTTTGACCTTGAAAAGTCCCTCTAGCAGTTTGGGTTGGGCAATGCCAAAACCCAACCGCAATCCAGCCAGTGAATAGCCTTTAGAGAGGGTACGAACGACGATGACATTTTCCAAATCTCGTACCAAATCCAAAGCTGTTTGGTTGGCAAAATCGACGTAGGCCTCATCCACAACTAGCACTCCCGACAAATGAAGGGCCAACTGTCGCAGGTGATCTGTGGGTACAACATGCCCCGACGGGCTATTGGGTGAGGCGATAAAAGTAATGGCCGCATTTTCGGCAATCAGGGCGGCGATCGGCAAATCAAAATTTTCTCCGTAGGGGATTTCTGCAATTTGAGCCGGTTGCAGTTCCGTTAAGGTGCGATACAGCACATAGGTTGGGGTTGGATAAGCCACTTTGCGGTCTGCTGCTGCACAAGCCCGCACGATCAAATTCAGCACTTCATCGCTACCATTGCCCACTATGATCCATTGGGCAGGAATCCTCAAGACCTCACTCACGGCTTGACGAAAATCATTGGCATAGGGGTCTGGATAGCGACGCAGCCATTCACTATCCAACTGTCTCAAGACCTGCAAAGCCGCAGGGGAAGGAGGATAGGGATTTTCGTTGGTATTGAGCTTGAGCATGGGTGTACCGGGTTTGGGTTGCTCTCCAGGGATGTAACCCGTTGCCTGGCTGACGGTTGGACGAAAGAATTGATTCATTAGCCTTCACCCATCTCTTGGTAGACGGCTTCCGCAACTCGTTTAAGGCGACGGAGTTGGGCTTGCATGTCTTGCTGCGTCCACTTAGCAGCAAAGGTATCAAACCCGAAGCGAATTAAGGGATTGGGAATAGCGAATTGAAAGCGGTTGAGCAGTAATGTGCCTTTGTTGTTGGGGCGGCACTCCCAGCGATCGCACCCCTGGAAAAACCCATCAAACGCCCACACAACCAACCCTGGCTCTCGTTCAATTACCCGGCTTCTGAGGGTAGGTTGCAGCAGGGGCACCTGAATGACAAATCGGCTTTTGCTGCCAACTTCAGTATTCCATTCGCCGACAGGTTCACACCTGAGGGCAGGATTGAGCCAACGATGCATCAGGTCAAGCTGAGTGATACATCGCTCTACGGCGATCGCACTTGCACTAATTTGAATCGATTGCTCGAAAACCTGCTGAGCTACCATTCCTTAACCTAGAAAACCAATCTTTTCATTCTAAACTGAGGTGGATTGTCTGTAAGGCGCAGTACCCGGATCGAGGTCGGGTAATAACGTGGAGCCGCAACTCTTTGATGGCGCTCAACTGTATCTCAGCCTACAGGTAGTTTGCGACAGAATCATTTAATTTCCTATACGGATAGATAAATTGTTGCATTCTCAGATATTGGTATAGAGGTGGCTAATCAGATTGATGGGCCTTTGACCCCATTTCACTGATCTGCTCATCCCTTTATTTATGACCCCTCACACAGACTCTAGATTTTGACCCCATGACCTGCTTTAAGGAGTACATGATTACCCCATGAACGAGTACTTGAATAGTTTTAGTCCCCAACTTGGGCGATTTTTGCCCAACTTATTGGGCGCGATCGCCATCCTGATCCTGGGTTGGCTGTTTGCCACCATTATTGCTTCTATAGTCAAGGGGATCTTGAAGGGCATTGGACTGGAACGGCGGGTAGAACGCTGGACCGGTGTGGAAGGAACCAGCAGAACCCCTTTTCCGCTGGAAAGTTGGCTGTCAACCGCAGTTTATTGGATCATTCTGCTGTTTACCCTGATTGCCTTTCTCAATGCCCTGAATCTGACAGGTGTATCGCAACCGCTCAATAATTTCCTGGATCAGATCTTCTTGTTCCTCCCTCGGTTGGGTGGCGCGATCGCACTCACCGTGTTGGCATGGCTGATTGCTACGGTTTCTAAACTGTTGCTGACTCGCGGCCTGGCCCGGTTCAATTTGGATGATCGATTGGCTGCTCAAACAGGGACTGCACCTAACCAGGCTCCCTTCCTGCTCAATGAGACGTTGGCGAACGCCTTATATTGGTTTATTTTTCTGTTTTTCCTGCCGTTTATCCTCGATACCCTGGGTCTGCAAGCTGCTCTGGCTCCGGTTCAGAATTTGCTCAATCAAATCCTGTCTGCATTGCCCAAGATTTTTGTGGCTCTCATTATTGGGGCAGTGGGTTGGTTAATCGCCAGAGTGGTTCGGGGGATTGTCACTAACCTGTTAGCCAGTGTGGGCACAGATCAACTGGGAGTCAAGGTAGGTTTAACCAGGACAACGGGTGGCGGCTTATCGCTGTCTTCTATCCTGGGCACCCTAGTTTATGTTCTGGTGTTAATCCCAACCACTATTGCGGCCCTGAATGCATTGGAAATTCGGGCGATTTCAGAACCAGCGATCGCCATGCTCGAACAAATTCTGGAAGCGATTCCCAGAATCTTTACAGCAGGTTTGGTGCTGGTGTTGTTTTATGTCATTGGTCGCTTCGTGGCTGAATTCGTGTCGAATATCCTGGCTGGATTGGGCTTCAATAATATCTTCAACTGGTTGGGTATTCCTGCTGTCCAAACAGCACTCGAACGTCCGACGGTTGTCTCCAGCGACCCGCTGCCCTCAGACCTTCCCCCGCCTGGAACGACGACACCCCAATATCTTGGGGCAACCGTGCTTCAACCTCAGCGCCGCACTCCTTCCGAGATTATGGGTGTGATTGCCCTGATTGCTATTTTGCTGTTTGGGGCTGTTGCTGCCACAGAGATTTTGCGTTTCCCAGCTTTGACAGAAACGGTCAGAGCCATCTTGCGGATCTTCGCTCGTGTCTTAAGCGGTATCGTGGTATTTGGTATTGGTTTATATCTGGCCAACTTGACTTATCACCTGATTGACAATTCGGGCAGCCGCCAGTCCAGAATTCTTGCTCAAGTTGCCCGCATCGCCATCCTGGCATTGGTGGGTGCAATGGCTCTACAACAGATGGGCGTTGCTACTGATATTGTCAACCTGGCCTTTGGTTTGCTGTTGGGAGCACTGGCAGTTGCCATCGCCCTGTCTTTTGGATTGGGAGGCCGAGATATCGCAGCCGATCAAATCCGGGACTGGCTCACTTCTTTCAAAAGGAGTTAATTGAGGGTAAGTTTGGATTTTTCCTGTTGTTGATTCACTAGGGAACAGTCGGAGGATGGAGGCACTATCCCCATCCTCTGAAATTCTCCAAAACTGGCAATCTCTGGAACCAGAACGACAAGGTAGCATGGCGTATGGGCAGCCCTGCTTTAAACGAAGTTCATGTCTAATGATTTACCTGCTGATTTATCTCCTGATTTACCCGCAATTGAACTGCAAGTGCAAGTCAATGGCGATCGCCTCGATCGCTACTTAGCGGATCAGTTGCCAGATCTATCGCGATCGCGCATTCAAAAACTGATTGAGCAAGGGCAGGTTTTGATTAATGGAGCGACTTCTAGTTCAAAAAAAGCTGTGGTTAACGCAGGCGATCGCATTACTCTGATGCTCCCTCCAGCAGAACCGTTGGCTCTACAAGCAGAAAACATCCCTTTAGACATTCTCTATGAAGACGATCAACTGTTGATTTTGAATAAACCTGTTGGCTTGGTAGTACATCCGGCTCCAGGTCACGCAGGTGGCACGTTGGTGAATGCGTTGCTGGCTCATTGTGAGTTGGCTGGAATTGGAGGAGTTCAGCGTCCTGGCATTGTTCACCGATTGGACAAAGATACCAGTGGAGCGATCGCGATCGCCAAAACTGATCTGGCGCACCATCACCTGCAAGCCCAATTCAAATCCAAAACGGCTCAGAGAGAATACCTGGCTGTTGTCTATGGTGCTCCCTCTCTGACCCAGGGAACGGTAGATCAACCTATTGGGCGGCATCCAGTCGATCGCAAGAAAATGGCGATTGTGCCTGAGGAGAAGGGCGGTCGTCGAGCTATCACCCATTGGCAAGTTGAAGAACGGTTGGGCAACTTTACTTTGATGAAATTTCGATTAGAAACCGGTCGAACGCATCAAATTCGGGTGCATACAGCCTTTATGGGTCATCCGGTCGTCGGTGATCCGGTCTATGGGTCAGGGCGTTCGGTGGGAGTCAATTTAACCGGGCAAGCCCTGCACGCTTGGCGACTGCGCCTGCAACATCCTGTAACAGGCGAACGGATTGAGGCGATCGCCCCTCCTCCAGCGGAATTCACCACCCTTCTCAACATTTTACGGCTACGCAACTTGCAGTAATACCATTTTGGGTGATATGTGCATGATTTCAATTGCTAGAACGGTTAGCTGGTCAAGCATTCTGCAATCCAAAATCGGAAATCTAAAATCCAAAATGGTATAAGGCTTAAAATAAGAAGTAGCGTTGTGCCATTGGCAACACCGTTGCAGGTTCACAGGTGAGGAGTTCCCCATCGGCTCTTACCTCGTAGGTTTCGGGATTAACTTCTATCTGTGGAGTCAAATCGTTTAGTTTCATATCCCGCTTGGTGAGTTGGCGAATATTTGCCACTGGAGCGCAGATTTTCTGGAGCTTGAGCCGCTCAGTCAGATCATTCTTAAAGGCAGCTTGAGAGAGAAACAAGAGCGAGGTTTGGGTCATGGCACTGCCATAACTGGCGAACATGGGGCGCATGTGGATCGGTTGCGGTGTGGGAATGCTGGCATTGGCATCACCCATTTGGGCCCAAGCGATCATGCCACTCTTGAGCACCAGTTCAGGCTTAACTCCAAAGAAGGCAGGTTTCCAGAGGCACAAATCGGCTAGTTTGCCGACTTCAATCGAACCAACGTAATCAGCAATGCCATGGGTAATAGCAGGATTGATCGTGTATTTGGCGACATAGCGTTTAGCCCGCAGATTGTCATGGCGATCGCTCTCCCCCGGTAATTGCCCCCGCTGCATTTTCATCTTGTGTCCGGTTTGCCAAGTGCGAATAATCACTTCCCCAATGCGTCCCATTGCCTGAGAGTCCGACGAGATCATGCTAAAGGCTCCCAGGTCATGCAGGATATCTTCGGCGGCGATCGTTTCGCGGCGAATTCGCGATTCAGCAAAGGCCACATCTTCTGGAATGCTGCGATCGAGATGGTGGCAGACCATCAACATATCGAGGTGTTCTTCTAAGGTATTGAGTGTATACGGTCGGGTAGGATTAGTGGAGGACGGCAGCACGTTGAGTTTACCGCAAACTTTAATGATATCGGGCGCATGACCGCCACCTGCTCCTTCGGTGTGGTAAGTGTGAATGCAACGGTTTTTAAAGGCAGCGATCGAATCTTCGACAAATCCAGATTCATTTAAGGTATCGGTATGAATCGCCACCTGGATATCGTATTTTTCAGCAACAGTGAGACAGGTATCGATCGCGGCAGGAGTGGTGCCCCAGTCCTCATGGAGTTTCAGACCGATCGCCCCAGCTTCGACCTGTTCTTCCAATCCTGCCAGCAAGGCTGCATTGCCTTTGCCCAGAAATCCTAAGTTCATAGGAAATGCCTCAGCCGCTTGTAACATCCGGTGGATGTGCCATGCACCGGGCGTACAGGTGGTGGCATTGGTGCCGGAGGCTGGGCCTGTACCGCCGCCAATCATCGTAGTGATACCAGACGCGATCGCTACCTCAATTTGTTGGGGACAAATGAAGTGAATGTGAGTATCAACCCCACCTGCGGTTAGGATCATCCCTTCTCCGGCGATCGCCTCAGTGCTAGGCCCAATCACGATCGTTACGTTGTCTTGAATGTAGGGATTGCCCGCTTTACCGATGGCAGCAATTTTACCGTCCTTAATCCCCACATCGGCTTTGACGATGCCCCACCAATCTAAAATCAGCGCGTTGGTGATAACGGTATCCACGGCTCCGGCTTCGCGAGAAATGGGCGATTGTCCCATGCCATCGCGGATCACCTTACCGCCACCGAATTTGACCTCATCTCCATAGGTGGTATAATCCTGCTCGACTTCGATGAGTAATTCGGTATCGGCCAGACGGACACGATCGCCCACAGTCGGCCCGAAGGTTTCAGCGTAGGCGCGGCGATCCATGCGGTAGCTCATAAATTTCCTCAATCACAACCCAACACACACTCAGGCAATTTAACCCTGAAAGAATGGCACAGAGGGTAATCAAACGAACAAATACGAATACGTCTTTCCATCTCTTCCTCTGCCATCTCCAACTGCTTCCCCACCAAGTCCCTATTTGCTATAGGCAGCTAAGGGTTCTTGGATGAAGCGGATATACAGATGCTTGAAGGTAGATTTGAGGACACGCGGGGCACCAAAATCGATCGGCATGAGGCGATCGGGTAATTTCCAATCCACCACGGTAAAATCCTGGGGAGCAAGGTGTGGAAAGTCGATTTCAGCCAACTCTGGACATAGACCTAGCCGTTGAGCGGCAGCAATCGTCGGCACCCCTGCTGGATTAACTTGCAGGATCTCAACGATCGCTCGATCCAGCGCAAATACATCGCTCGAAGCTGCCAGCACTCCCAAAAAGCGGGGTTCGCCGCCACTGGGGCCATTGCCTTCGTGTCCAATAATGCCATCCATAATGGTCAGGTTGGGAGCGATCGCCCTAGCGGTTTCGACCAACATCGTGCCAAAGCGATCGCTATCTTTGCCAGCCTCCATATGCCACCAGGCTTTCATTTTGCCAGGGACACAGCCAAACAAATTCTTCACTCCCAAGGTTAAAGTCAACTGCATGTGGGATTTCAACTTGGGCAGATTAATTACCACATCGGCTGCCATTGCCTCTTTGGATAATAATAGATGGTTAAATTCTTCCCCAATCGTTTGATATCGTTTGCCGCTAAACTCAACCACAGGCAGGTTAAGTTCAGCCAAAAACGGCTGATAGCCGTTGGCCTGAGCCACCCCTCTAGCTGTGCCGAAGGCAGGACTGTCTCCCAAAAAGGGCTGACCTCCGGCGGCTTGAACCAACTCGGCTACACAGGCAACCAATTCAGGACGAGTGGTGCATTCTTTAGTAAGGCGGGAACCTGTGAGTAAATTGGGTTTTAACAAGACGCGATCGCCAGGTTTGACAATCGCTTGCAGCCCTCCTAAAGGCTGCAACAGTTCTTCTAAAGCTAAGCGTAAGGCTGGGCGCTCATAGGACTCGGCTCGCATCAAACTGACGGGCGATCGCATAAAGGACTCCTGACTCTGGGTTGGAAAAGAGGTTTGCTGCTCTAAACTTTTGCTCGGTTCAGAGCCGTTACTCGTTCTGCGTTGGCAAAGACATCATCACCTTGCAGTCGATCCACAGGCGGTTTGACTTCAATCTTAATCACATTGTCTAGATTAATGAAAACGCTTTGTTCTGGTAGATTCAAGATCCACCAATCTTTTTTGAATAAATTTCGCACTTCCAGTTGTAAGGTTTGCAGTGTACCATCAGATTCGATCGGGGCGTAAACGTTGAAGGCTTCGCTGCTGCCATCGCGGTAGTGAAAGGTCAATTGAGTGTAAGTATTTTCACTATACATAGCCAATGCTCTCCATCTGGGTTGATCTGCTTCTCATCATCCGGTGAGTTGACTAAGACTGGAACCAATCTTAGAGTTCCTTTACACAATTCCAGCTCGCAGGGCGACCACCGCCGCTTGCACTCGATCATCTACAGCCAACTTATTCATAATGCCCCGCACATGGGTCTTAACCGTGTTGGGACTGAGATAAAGAGCCGCAGCAATTTCTGGATTACTGCGGCCCTCAACCATCAATTTCAACACTTCCAATTCTCGTTGGGAAAGTTGACCAATTATTTCTGCCTCAGCCGAGGGAACCGCAGGCTTGAGATGCTCCATCACACTGCGGGCTACTTGTGGATCAAGGTAACTGGCTCCCTCTTGAGCGGCAGCGATCGCTGTCAGCAGGCGATCGACGGTCGTCCCTTTGACACAATAGGCATCGGCTCCACTCGACAGAGCAGCAATCACCTCGTTCTCGCTGGTGTGGGAAGTTAACATCACGACCCGAATCCCCGGTTCTTTTTGTTTGATCTGCTGTGTAGCCGCAATGCCATCTAAGCGGGGCAAGCCAATATCCATGACAACGACATCTGGCTTGAGTTTTAAGGCTTCTTCTACCCCCAAAAAACCATCATCTGCTTGTCCCACAACATTGATGCCAGGAGCATTCGATAGGGATTGCTCTAAACCTAACTGCATCATTGGATCGTCTTCCACGATGAAAACGTTGATGGGTATTTGTTCAGTGGATATCGTCATGGCAACTGCTCCTAATGGGGGACAACCGGAAGACCTGAAAGCCTGAAATTATAAAATAAAGCAACTGCCTTTAGTGTAAGGGTAATGTCAGTAGTAGCGATTTTCATTTTGGCTTGCGCCCGCTTGAGACAGGCGCAAGCCAAACATGGGTTTTTTGCCCTGTATCGAGACAGAAAACCCAGATTCTATTGCAAATGAGAATTGCTGTGTCAATAAGGGTAAAGTAGTGACAGCGGTTTAAGAATGCTAAGCTGACAGTTAGTTTAACGGAGTTACTCTGGGAGAGTGATATGGCATTTGGTTTAGGTTGGCCCGAAGTGAGTATTATTGCGATCGTTGCCCTATTGATTTTTGGGCCCAAAAAAATTCCTGAGCTAGGAGGAGCATTGGGTAAGACCTTACGAGGATTTAAGGAAGAAATGCAAAACCCCAGCGATGAAACAGATGAGCAAGAACCCACACAAGAATGAAAGCTCAGGGTTTGCCCATCAATTGCTGCCTGAAGGCATCTCTGATACAACCTCTACAACAAAAGTACCCCCACGTCTCACACAGCATCCCCTCTAATAGCGAGATACCGTGTCAATCGTAGGGGCAATCCATGCAATTGACAGATGTTTGAAAGATTAGATGAACCCGAAAACCATATCAGGACATTGCCTGAATGATGTAGTCAAAATAGGGAGCGGCTGTACCCGCATCTTCATCGCTCAACAAGCCTAAAGAGGCTTTCTTCAGGCAACGAATGGCTTCAACCATACCCGGAACAGGTACACCCAGAGAGTTGTACATTTCCCGGACACCGATGAGGCCAATTGATTCGATTGGATCTTTATCGCCTGACAACACTCCATAGGTAATCAGACGCAAATACCAACCATAGTCCCGCAGGCACAAAGCGCGCTGGCGATCGCCATAGGCGTTACCACCTGGAGCAATAAAGTCAGGCCGCTTTTTCCACAGTTGTTTGCTGGCTTCTTGGACAATTTTTTTCTCATTTTCGGCCAGGGTTGACGCGATCCGCAGGCGTTGTTCCCCAGTTTGGAAGAATTGACAGATGCTTTGCAGTTCTCCGGTACTCGGATATCGGAGTTCTTCATCAGCATTGAGAATGACTTGGCTTACTACACTCATATTTAATGGCAGTATCTATTGCAGTTGCAGTTAAAGCGATCGCTCGTATTGTATCGATTTTAAGGGTCATAAAGAAAGAGGTTAGATGACATGCCAACAATTCTCGTGTTGGCTTGGGTTTTCTGCCCTGGTACAACGTGAGTTCGATAATCGCTGTTTTGAGGGTGTGGCGCGTCGCGCCACACCCTCAAAACAGCGGTTTTTTCTTCTGGTGGGCTGCGCCCACCCCAGGAAAAACCGCTCGTCGAACTCACGTTATTTCAAAATGAGAATTGCTCAGGTTAATGTCAAGGATTGCAGTAAGGGCAATCAGTTGGATCGGCAACTGAGCGACCCTTGGCAGGAGGTGCTTCCTGCTGGAAACTACACTTCTGGCACTGATAAATCACCGATCGCGTCAAATCTGTCGGCAGTCCACACAACTCACACGGCAGACCGGGATTGCGTTTGACGACTCGAAATCCAGGAGCACCACAATTGGGGCAAGCCTGGTTTAACTTCTGGATCAGGTCTTGCGTGGCCTGAGCAATCACTTTCATGCGAGTGGGATTGTACAGCGCTCTCATGTCTGTTTCCATGTGCGCCTGCCCCTTATTGGACTGCAACACCTCTGTCACAGCGGCTTCTAAATCGCTCAGGACGGTGATCCCTTTGAAGATATGGGAGCGATCGCTCCCTTGCAGATCAGCCATAACCACCAGCCCATGCTCTGGAAACCCTACTTTAGTGGCAAACTCCATCGCTTCTGTCCAACTCCGAATCACTTGCTGACTGTAGTTTGTTTCCGTCGCTAATACCTCACCGACCACCTCCAGTTGATGCTGTTGATCTAGCAGCAAAACTATCTCGCGATCGCAAGCAATATAGGGAAACGCCGGATGGGGACCAAAGCTACCCTCACTGGCAATCCCCAGAGTTTCCCCTGTCAACAACAAAGCCTTTTCTGCTTTCAGTCGGGCTGCTACACGCTGATCACCCGGTCGCTTGATCTCTCTGGTAAATGTGCCAAATTGATCCGTGTCAAATTCTGAAGGCACCCTGAGCTTCACGCCTAAAGCTGCTTCCAATAAGGGAGCCATTACCTGTTCTTTCCGGTGTTTGGTCGCCAGGATGAGAGGGCGATCGCGAAACCAATGTTGCACAGCATGAGCAAATGTCGGTGTAGACATGGCAGATAACCTTAGTCAATCTACAGAGCATATTGTTAGCTTGCGTCCTTCCAGCAAAAACTTGAATAACAAGATTCAAGGAGTAGGTCAGTTCCGCCTCATTTAACCAGTCACTGCTGATGAAGTCAACCTCAGAACGAGGAGCAGCAAGTTTCCAGCCTACGCGATCGCAAAAGGCATTGACAGCCGCTTCATTACTGTCAGGATATCGGCCAGCGCTTCTTGCCAGCGCAATTGAACACTGAGTCCAAACCGTCCGTTGCTAGCCGTTAGCCACATCTGGTCAATGGCACGAATCAACCCTGGCTACACCAATACTGGATCAAACGGCAGCAGTCCAGTCCTTAGCCTGGAGTCGCTCTTGTAACAGTGTCAGCGGTTCGTCAACAGCCATGTCATGATCAGCATTTTCTGTTTAAGGTTGAGGGAGTGGAGGGCGATCGGTTTTGATCTCAGGTTAGGTTGGTCAAGTTCACAAGCTAACAACCCCGGTGCAGCGGCTGAGAGGGCGATCGATATGTTTCTCGGTTTTTTCGCGTGGTATCAAGGGCTATCGCTGGGTGGAGTGGCTCGTGTAGGGCAAGTTCAGCTTCTCCAGCCATTTTTGACAATCCTGGCATCAGCCCTATTGCTTGGTGAACATCTAACAATAACAACATGGATTTTTGCAGCAGGAGTCATCGTCTGTGTGGCATTGGGAAAGCAAACTCAAATCAGCGCTGCAAAACAACGCCCATCAACCTGAGGTCAAATCGTCCCTCCGATGGCAAGATGTTTACGCAAAATGCGATCGTAGTACAAGCTTTAGTGGTTAGTTTTCTTTGCCGTCAGATTTAATCATTGCCGCCACATCTACTTAGCTGACTTGTCTAAAGAAATTTCTGGAATCCCTGGATCTCCCTCAGAAAACTTAGCCCCATTTTCCTCCGCTCCTGCCAGGGTGTGACTGACTCCTGCCTCTACAGCAGTTGCATCGACTGTAGGCTGCTTAACCCGTTCAGAGAACCCCCAGGCAAACAAAGCTGCAATCGCCAGCACCATCAACCATTCGGGTGGCACAAATTCGGGATTGATCACGCGCAAGAGCAGCCGCAATCCTACCAGAGCCACTGTAACGTATCCGGCATCCTCCAGATGGGTAAATTCCTCCAGCCAGCGAATGAATAATCCTGCCATTAATCGCAGAGTAACAATGCCAATGGCCCCGCCAGTGAGGACTAGCCAGGTTTCTTCAGAGACGGCGATCGCTGTCGTTACACTGTCCAACGAGAATGCCAGATCTGTAATAGCGATCATTGGGATGGCTTGCCACAGAGATGAAAAGCGGGGACCGTGATGCACATGTTGTTCATCAGTCTGCTCTGACGTGAAATATTGATAGACCAGCCACAATAGATAGGCCGCCCCCAGCAGTTCAAACTGCCAATACCGAATTACCCAGGTTGCTGTCAGAATCAGCAAAACTCGAAAGGCAAAAGCAATAGCTAAACCGAAATTGAGCGCACGGCCTTGCATTGTTCGGTCTTCCATGCCCTGAGCCAGTGCTGCTAGCGCGATCGCATTATCAGCCGAGAGAACAACTTCCAACGCAATCAACACTGGCAAGAGCAGCAAGGTATCAACACCAACATTAGGAGAGAAATCGAGCAATTGGTCTAACATTCAAACAGCCTTAAAGGAAATAGGATTTGCATCCGACAGCAATAATTCAACTGTAGCAAGGATAAGCCCAACTCTTAATGGTTTAGAGTGGGCCAATTTTTTCGTAATGTCTCAGTTTTTCCCGTTTTGTATAGAGAGTAGGACTTATGGCTGTAGCCATTTTTCTTAGGACGTTTTTTTGTGGGCGCGACGCGCCCACAAAAACGTCCTTGTCCTAACCGCCGTGGCTACGATACTTTGGGCGAACAACGAGATGATTTGGGGGATTTGTGGGGCGCGTCACGCTCCACAAGTTCCCCAACTGCGTAAGCTCTATAGAGAATATTATGGGGCAATCCGTAGCGCAGGCTGCTTTCAAGTTTTTACAGAGGCATCAAGTCGCCTCCGAGTCAACGAGAAATTGAGAGCTGAGCCTCTCAGCGGTCATGATAGTAAAATAGCCTTAGGCTCAGCAGCATGGAACAAAGAGTTCACCTGCTCTGACAGTTAGCGGAGGATGAATGTATTCTCAGGTTCAAACTTTACTGACTCAGTTTCGCACTCGTTACCCTATGGGTAGTCTGGTTTCTGAGTTGTTAACAACCTATCAAGATCAGTATGTGGTTCGAGTTTCAGTGCAAATGGGGGGAGTGACTTTAGCAACAGGACTGGCCGCCGCCGCCAACATTGAAACGGCTGAAGACCGGGCTAGAGAGCGGTCATTAGAAGCATTAGGCATCTTGCATACACCTCTGTTGACGACAAATCTGCCTGCTCACCTTATGCCAGAGCGATCGCCAGACTCATCCCGCCTTCCCGAAACTCCGGGCTTGGTCTCTGAGCCAACCTTAAACACCCCTCTGGAACCTGTCACTGCTCCGCTTCATGCTATGCCGACTGGCATTACCTCGCCTGAACTAACTGCTGCGCCGATCGCTAATCCGACAGTTGCTCATCCAGCAGAGGAACGGAGCTTATCTGCAATTCCACCAATGCCTGTCATTGCTGATTTCTATACCCATGCCACGGCTGATCCAGATCCCTTAGAACCCAACAGAGCATTACTGGATGCGGGATCTATTAGCAAACTCCAGGTCAGCGATCGCCCCGCTCCCAAACCTCAGTCACGAGTTAAGGAACAACCAAGCCCCTTCTCCGTCGCCCCTGTCACTTCAGTTGCACCCCCCCATGACAACGATCCTCAGGTTGATCTATCCGAGGTGCTGGCTCAAATTGATGTTGAAATGCGGCGACTGGGTTGGACTCGCAAACAGGGT
>Ga0224722_1000723_pt1 | contig 19066 bp, 16 predicted proteins | sample Balambano_FR1_Me_FD_161646 | JGI IMG/M metagenome (GOLD analysis project Ga0224722, IMG submission 161646) | Freshwater sediment microbial communities from Lake Towuti, South Sulawesi, Indonesia - Balambano_FR1_MetaG | ecosystem: Environmental > Aquatic > Freshwater > Lake > Sediment | place... | reverse complement strand
TGGCGTCCTCGTCCTCGGCGGCCTTGGGCCCGAGCCGGGCGGGCAGGAGCCCTGTGCGCCGCGAGCGCGGGGGCCGGGTCACGGCCGGGTCACGGTGCGCGCCGCACCGCTTGCCCGCCCCTCGCCGCACTTGCAGCCCGGCCGGTCACTGGGCGATCCCCTCGATCAGGCAGCGCTGCCCGATCTCGGCCAGCACGGTCTCTCCGGCAATGATGGTTTGGCCCAGCATCACCTTGGGATCGGTCCCGGCGGGCAGGTAGACATCGACCCGGCTGCCGAACCGGATCAGCCCGACCCGCTGCCCCTTGGCAACGATATCGCCCGATTTCACGAACGGCACGATCCGCCGTGCCACCAGCCCGGCGATCTGGGTGAAGCCGAGCCGCAACCCGTCGCTGCGCTCGATCAGGATGTGCTGGCGCTCGTTCTCCTCGCTCGCCTTGTCGAGATCGGCGTTCATGAACTTGCCCGGGATATAGACGACGCGGCGCACCGTGCCGCCGACCGGAGCACGATTGATGTGCACGTCGAACACGCTCATGAAGATCGACACCCGGGTCACCGTGCCGCCGCCCAGACCGGGTGAGCCGGTGCCATCGTCGAGCTGCAGTTCGAGCGGAGGTTCGACCTCGCAGATCAGCGACACGATCCCGTCGGCCGGCGCAACGATGGTGGCATCGCCTTGCGGCACCACGCGCTCAGGATCGCGGAAGAAAGCGAACACCCCGGCCGAAAGCAGCAGCAGCGGCCAGCCGACGATGTCCCAGCCCGGCCCAAGCAGGAAAAACAGGCTGACCGCAATCGCGATCAGACCGAACTTGCGACCTTCCGGGTGGATGGGGGGCCAACTCCAGCCCGCCTCGCCCCGGCCTTTGTTGTCGAGGATTTCGCCTGCCATTGATCAACCTCTAGGGAGTGAAGCGCCTGCCCGCAAGCAGGTCCGCGTCTCAGCCGTTGCAGCGCACGAACACGGTGCCCGCAGAATAGCCCGCACCGAAACTGCAGATCAGCCCGGTATCGCCAATGCCGAGATCATCGCTGTGGCAGTGGAAGGCGATGATCGAACCCGCGCTTGAGGTGTTGCCATAGGTGTCGAGCACGGTCGGGCTTTCGTCCGCGCTCGCCTCGTGGCCGAGCACGCGCTGCGCGATCAGGCGGTTCATCCCGGCATTGGCCTGGTGCAGCCACAGCCGCCTCAGGCGCGCCGGATCGATGCCCAGCCGCGCGGCTTCATCGCAGATCATCTGCGCCACCATCGGCACCACTTCCTTGAACACCTTGCGCCCCTCCTGCACGAACAGCTTGTCGGGCGCGGCGGCGGTGTCGGGATGGGCGCGGTTGAGGAAGCCGAAATTGTTGCGGATATTGTTCGAGAACACCGTCTTGAGCCGGGTGCCGAGAATGTCCCAGTGGCGCTCCGGCGCGATCCCGGCATCCTCGACCAGCACTGCGGTGGCGACATCGCCGAAGATGAAATGGCTGTCGCGGTCGCGCCAGTTCAAATGGCCCGAGGTGATCTCGGGGCTGACCACCAGCACGCTGCGGGCGCTACCGGCGCGGATGTAGTCAGCGGCGGTCTGGATCCCGAAGGTCGCCGAGGAGCAGGCGACGTTCATGTCGAAGGCGAAACCTTCGATCCCCAACGCCTGCTGGATCTCGATCGCCATCGCCGGATAGGCGCGCTGCATGTTCGAGGCGGCGCACAGCACGGCATCGACATCGCCGGGCGCGCGCCCCGCCCGCGCCAGCGCGTCATGGGCCGCCGCGACCCCGATTTCGGCCATGATCGAGAGCGCCTCGTCGCCGCGCTCGGGCCAGCGCGGGCACATCACTTCAGGATCGAGGATCGGTGCCTTGCTCATCACGTGGCGCGCCTTGATCCCGCTCGCCTTTTCGATGAAATCGACCGAGGAATGGGCGAGCGGTTCGGCCTCCCGTGCGGCAATCGCATCGGCGTGGGCGGCGTTGTGACGATCGACGAAGGCGTTGAAGCTGGCCACCAGTTCGGCGTTGGTGATCGTCTCGGCCGGGGTGAACAGCCCGGTGGCGGAGATGACCGGGCGGCCGGTCAGCGCGGCGGTGGATAGCAGGTGCGTCATGAAACTCTCTGGCATGGCGCGCGCCGCATTACTGCCGCCCCTTGCGCGGTGCAAGGGTCCGCGCCCGCCGCCTGCGCAGGGCCCGGCGCGGGATCGGGGGCGAGCGATGTCAAGAACGCGTCATCAATGCCGGTCACAGCGGCGCCGGGGCGGCGCGATGGTCTGGCCGGACGCACGCCTCGGCTGGCACAGTGCAACAGGAGCATCCGCGCGTGGAGGCAGAATTGCTGGGCGATCCGGCGGCGCTGGCGGCGGACGGCTCGCTCGCGGCGCGTCATGTCGCGGCATTCCGGGCGGCCGGGACCGAGGGCATGATCGCCAACGCGGCGAGCGAGATGTGGCTGCTGCGCCACGGCCCCTTGCGCCTTCCGGTGAGCGTCGACGACGGCACCCATGGGCGCAGCTATGTCTCCAGCCCGCACAGCACCTATGTGCTCTATGCCCGCGACGAGATCGCGTTGATGGGGCTGGGCGGCCTGCGCCATGCCGCCGAGGCCGTGCTGGCCGGGCTCGCCGGGCTGCTGCGTGTGAGCCGGCTCAACCGCGCAGTGCATCTCGGCAACTGGATGCTGTCGACCAACCTTCACGGCAATTGGGACGGGACCGGAATTGCCGCGATGCGCAATCTGCTCGCCCGCCGCTATCCCGATCATTTCGTGATCCTGCGCTCGCTCGACCGCTGGACCTCTCCTGCCCTTTTCAACGCGGTGCGCGCCGATGGCTGGACCCTGCTGCCCGCCCGCCAGGTGTGGGTGACCGACGACCTCGCGCGCGAATGGCGGGTGCGCAACAACGCCGCCAATGATCGCCGCGCGCTGGCGCGATCGGGATTGCTGGTCGAGGAGCCCGATCGGCTGGGCGCGGAGGATTGCGCGCGCGTGGCGGCGCTTTACCACCAGCTTTACGTGGGCCGCTATTCGGCGATCAATCCGGTGTTCACGCCGCGCTTCATAGCCCACAGCCTCGAAAGCGGGCTGCTGCGTTACCGGGTGCTGCGCGATCCGGCGGGCCCGATCATGGCGTTTGCCGCGCTGCGCAACGCCGGGGGGATCGGAACGGTGCCGCTGATGGGCTATGACACCAGCCGCCCGCAGGCCGAGGCGCTTTACCGGATCGCGTGTTATGTCGCCTCCGATCTGGCGCAGGAATTGGGCCTGCGCTTTCACGGTTCGGCCGGCGCATCACAGTTCAAACGCAACCGCGGCGCCCATGGGGTGATCGAATACATGGCAGTCGACGGCCGCCACCTGTCGCGCCCGCGCCGCGCCGGGCTTGCGCTGCTGGCGGCCGGGCTCAACCGTTTCATGGTGCCGCTGCTGGAACGCAACGGGTGGTAGCGTTAAAACCGTCCATGCAGCGCGCAAAACTGCGCAAAGGGACCGTTTTGCGCCCCTAGAGGGGCACAATGCCCAATGTTTCACGTGAAACATTGGTGGACAGGGCTGGATTCGAACCAGCGTACGCTTGCGCGGGCAGATTTACAGTCTGCTGCCTTTAACCACTCGGCCACCTGTCCACACATGGGCGTCTGCGGGCGACGGATCGCTCCGAAATGCGCAGGACCGATAACCGGCCCTGCCGCCGAGAGGCGCCCCTTTGGCGAAGCGGTGCTTGCCTGTCAATGGTCCTGCTGGCAGGGGAGCGCGCCTGAGCCTGCCAGCAAGGAGCGACCATGGCCAAAGGTGAACGCAAACGCGCGCTGCGAGGGCGCGCGGGCCGGATGAAGGGCGGGCGCGGATCGGGCCGGGCCAGCACCGGGCAGGTGCGCCTGTGGGGGCGTCATGCGGTCGAGGCCGCGCTTAGGAACCCCGAGCGTCATCACCGCAAGCTGTGGGCCACGCGCGAGGGGATTGAAAGCCTCGACGGCGAACTGCCCGCCGATTTTCCGGTCGAATATGCCGACGGCGCTGATCTCGCCCGGCTGGTGGTGCGCGATGCGCCGCATCAGGGGCTGGTGCTCGAATGCGCCCCGCTCGAGGAGGTGTTTCTCGACGAGGTTGCGCTGGGCGAGCCGGGACGGCCGGTGGTGGTGCTCGACCAGGTTACCGATCCGCACAATGTCGGCGCGATCATGCGTTCGGCGGCGGCGTTCGGGGCGGCAGCAATCGTCACGCAGGATCGTCACGCCCCGCCCGAAAGCGGCGTGCTCGCCAAATCAGCCTCGGGCGCCCTCGAGACGGTGCCGTGGGTGCGTGTCGTCAATCTCGCCCGCGCGCTCGAGGAGCTGGCCGAGGCCGGATACTGGCGCATCGGACTTGCCGGAGAGGCCGAGGGGGTGCTGGCCGACAGCTTGCCGACCGGACCGCTCGCGATCGTGCTGGGTGCCGAAGGCGAAGGAATGCGCCACAATATCGCAGCCCATTGCGATGCGCTGGCTCGGCTGCCGATCTCCTCCGCAATCGAGAGCCTCAATGTCTCGAACGCCGCTGCGATTGCGCTTTATGCGGTCGCCAGCCGCCGCTAGAACAGCCCCGGGGCTTCGGCCAGCGCATGAACAGGGGAATTGCCATGATGATGATTTCGACGATCCGGCTGCGGGCAGCGGCGGTGCTGGCCGGGTTTGCGCTGGCGCTTTCGGGCTGCTTCATGTCGCCGGGCAAGTTCACCTCGGAACTGGCAATCACCGGCCCGGACAGCTTCACCTTCAGCTATGATGGCGAGATATTTTTCCTCGGCCTTTCGAAGTTGGCGATGCTCGGGGCACAGGCCGACGAAGTGTTCGTGGCCAATTGCTATGACGATGAAACCTTCGAAAGCCGCGATTGCACCCCTGAAGAAGAAGCAAGCCAGCGCGAGGAATGGGACGCCGGCGCCGAAGCCCGCGCGGTCAAGCGCAAGGAGGAGGCCGAACAGATCGCTGCAATCATGGGCGGGATCGACCCGTCCGATCCCAAGGCCGCCGACGAACTGATCCGGCTGCTCGAACGGCAGAAGGGCTGGAACCGGGTGGTCAACAAGGGCGACGGGATGTTCGAGGTCAGCTACGCGATCACCAGCACCTTAGGGCACGATTTCATGTTCCCGACTATCGAGGGCTTCCCCGCCACCAATCCGTTCGTGCAAATGGTTCTGCGCGATGGCGGGCAGGTGCGGGTCAACGCCCCGGCCTTCGTGTTCCAGAGCGGCGACAACCCGCTCGGCGGCATGCTGGGAATGGGTTCGCTCGCGGGTCTGGCTGCGCTTGGCGCATCGGGGCAGGACGCCTCGGACAGTGAGGAGGATGGCGGCGAGCCGGAGATGCCGATCCCGGGTCTGCCGGTGCTCGACGGCACCTTCACGGTGCGCACCGCGCCGGGCATGCGAATCCTTGCCAACAACACCGACGAAGGGCCCGAAGCGGCAAGCCCGGGCGGCGAGATGCTGCGCTGGACGATCAGCCCTCGCACCACGCAGGCCCCGACCGCGCTGATCGCCACCGGCGGCTGACCGGGCTGGGGCGCAGCCCGCGCGCTGTTGGGCAGCCCGCCAAAAAGAAACCCCGCCAGCCTCCCGGGGCGGCGGGGCTACATTTGCGCCAGCACGTGCCGACGTGATCGGCACCGAGGCGATGTCGGCTCAGTTGACGGCGTCCTTCAGGCCCTTGCCCGCCTTGAACTTGGGCTGGGTCGAAGCCTTGATCTGCATCGGTTCCTTGGTCCGCGGGTTGCGCCCGACCGAGGCCTTGCGCCGCGAAACCGAAAAGGTGCCAAATCCGACAAGCCGTACCTCGTCGCCGCGCGACAGCGCCTTGGTGATCGCATCGAAGACGCTTTCGACCGCGCTGGAGGCATCGCTTTTGGACAGGCCGCTGGTGTCGGCGACCGCGCTGATCAGGTCGTTCTTGTTCATATGGGAACCCCCTCGCTTCGAAACATGGTATATTTGTGAATCGCCATTCCGAAAGCCCGCGAATTGAGACCTTTTTGCAAGGGCTGTCAAAGGCAAAACGCCCATGGCAGCCCGACCCGCGTGCAGCGCACGGCTTTTGCGCGACGAACCCCTGCCCGCCGCGCCGATCCCATGGATTTGCTGTCTCCGGATGGCCTACGACCCTGCCGCGAATCACGGCAAGTGGGCAGGCTTTAGCCGCTCAATGGGCGGTTGGCACCTCTGCCGCCGGTCCATTCGCCGCAGAGGCGGTGCTACCCGGCTGGCTGGCAAGATCGTCGGCCTCGCTCCATTCGATCGGCTCGGGGGTAGCGACCAGTGCCCGGGCCAGCACCTCGTCGACATGCGCGACCGGCACGATCTCAAGCCCTTCGCGCGCATTGGCGGGGATTTCGGCCAAGTCCTTGACGTTGTCCTCAGGGATCAGGACGGTCTTGATCCCGCCGCGCAGCGCCGCCAGCAGCTTTTCCTTGAGCCCGCCGATCGCGAGCACCCGGCCGCGCAGCGTAACCTCGCCGGTCATCGCCACATCGGGGCGCACCGGAATGCCGGTGAGGGTCGAGACGATCGAGGTGACCATCCCGATTCCCGCGCTCGGCCCGTCCTTGGGCACCGCGCCTTCGGGCAGGTGGATGTGCACGTTCTTGCGCTGATAGAGGCTCGGCTTGATCCCGTAGGCGGGGCTGCGCGCCTTGACGAAGCTGAACGCGGCCGCGACGCTTTCGGTCATCACCTGGCCGAGCTTGCCGGTGGTCTTGATCTCGCCCTTGCCAGGCGTGGTGACGCTTTCAATGGTAAGCAGCTCGCCGCCGACCGAGGTCCACGCAAGCCCGGTGACCGCGCCGACCTGCGGTTCGGCCTCGCTCATCCCGTGCTTGAAGCGCCGCACCCCCGAAAAATCGCCCAGGTTTTCCGGGGCAATGGTGATGCGGTCGGCCAGCTTTTCAAGGATCTTGCGCAAGCTCTTGCGGGCAAGCTTGGCGATCTCGCGTTCGAGCGTGCGCACCCCGGCCTCGCGGGTGTAGTAACGGATCAGATCGCGCAAGGCTGACTCTTCCAGCGTGAACTCGCCGGGCTTGAGCCCGTGCGCCTCGATCTGCTTGTCGATCAGGTGGCGCTGCGCGATCGCGACCTTTTCATCCTCGGTATAGCCTTCCAGCCGGATGATCTCCATCCGGTCGAGCAGCGGCTGCGGCAGATTGAGGCTGTTCGCGGTGCACACGAACATGATGTCGCTAAGGTCGAGATCGAGCTCGAGGTAGTGATCCTGAAACTTGGCGTTCTGTTCGGGATCGAGCACCTCGAGCAGCGCGGAGGCGGGATCGCCGCGGAAATCCTGCCCCAACTTGTCGATCTCGTCGAGCAGGAACAGCGGGTTGCTGGTCCCAGCCTTCTTGAGGTTGGCGACGATCTTGCCCGGCATCGATCCGATATAGGTGCGCCGGTGGCCGCGGATTTCGGCCTCGTCGCGCACCCCGCCGAGCGACTGGCGCACGAATTCGCGCCCGCAGGCCTTGGCGATCGACTTGCCCAGCGAGGTCTTGCCCACCCCCGGCGGGCCGACCAGGCACAGGATCGGACCCTTGAGCTTGTTGGTGCGCGCCTGCACCGCAAGATACTCAACGATCCGGTCCTTGACCTTCTCGAGCGCGTAGTGATCGGCATCGAGCACCGCCTGCGCGCGCGCGATGTCTTTCTTGAGTTTCGATTTCTTGCCCCACGGCAGGCCCAGCAGCACGTCGAGGTAATTGCGGACCACCGTCGCCTCGGCGCTCATCGGCTGCATCGCACGCAGCTTCTTGAGCTCGGCCAGCGCCTTGGTCTTGGCCTCCTTCGACAGTCTGGTTTTCTCGATCTTCTCGGTGAGTTCGGCGATCTCGTTGCCGTCACCGTCCTCGCCGCCGCCGCCCAGCTCGCTCTGGATCGCCTTCAGCTGTTCGTTGAGATAATATTCGCGCTGGGTCTTTTCCATCTGGCGCTTCACGCGCCCGCGGATGCGCCGTTCGACCTGAAGCACCGACAGCTCGCCTTCCATGAAGGCCATCACCAGTTCAAGCCGCTTCAGGGGACTGCCCTCGGTCAGCAGGCCCTGCTTGTCCGAAACCTTGGCGGTGATCGCGGCGGCGATGGTATCGGCAAGCTGGCCCGCGTCATCGACCTCGGAAAGATCGACCCCGGCATCCTCGCCAAGCTTCTTGTTGAGCTTCACATATTCGCCGAACTGATCGATGACCTGCCGCATCAGCGCGGTGACTTCGCTGCCCGACACGGTTTCGGGCGCGAGCGGCTCGACCACGGCGACCACATGATTGGCGGTCTGTTCGAGCTCGACGAGCCGGGCGCGCGACTTGCCTTCGACCAGCACGCGCACTGTGCCGTCGGGCAGCTTCAGCAGCTGCAAGACCTGCGCGATCACGCCGACATCATAGAGATCATCGCCTTCGGGATCATCGCAGCCCGGATCAAGCTGGGCGATCAGCATGATGTCCTTAGAGGCTTCCATCGCCGCCTCGAGCGCAGCCACAGATTTGTCGCGCCCGACGAACAGCGGCACGACCATGCCCGGAAACACCACGATGTCGCGCAGGGGAAGGAGCGGGTAGGTCTGGGTCATGCAAATGTGTCCGGGGGTTCGTCAGGCGTTCTTGTGAACGCAATATGGGTAGCCGCCCGGCGTGCCGCAATGGCGCGCGGCAATCAGGCTGTGGACGCGGCCCTGTGCGCGCCTCACCCCATCCCCGGCAGGTTGAACCCCGGCGGCAGGCCCATCGAGGACTGCATGTCCTGCATCTGCGCGTTGGACACCCGGTCGGCCTTGTCGCGCGCATCGTTGAAGGCGGCGGTGACGAGATCCTCGACGATGCCCTTGTCCTCGGGCGTCATCAGGCTGTCGTCGATGCTGACCCCCAGGATGCGGCCCCTGGCACTGGCGCGGACCTTGACGAGGCCGCCACCAGCAGTGCCCTCGACCTCGATCGCATCGAGCCTGACCTGCATCTCGTTCATCTGCTTGCTGATGGTTTCGGCAGCCTTCTGTGCTGCGGCCATCATTTCTTCCATCGACTTCATTGCGGGAATACTCCTCAATTCCACGGGGGGCTGGCGGCTGCGGCGCGGCGTTCGCCCGCGCCGATCAGTTCGGCATCGGGAAAGGCCTCGAGAGCAGCCTTGACCAGCGGGTCGGACCGGATGCGCTGGTCGGCTGCCTGCGCCTCGGCTGCGGCGACTTCGCGCAGCGACGGCCGCGCCTCGCCCTGCCCGCGTTCGACCTGCCAGCGCATGCCGGTGACCTTGAACAGCGCCTCGCGGATATCGGGCACCGGATCGTCGGGGAAGCTGTCCGCCTGCGCGAACACCAGCCGCTCGGGCTCAAGTGCAATCACCCGCACCCGGCTGCGCATCACCTCGGCGACGTGCAGCATTCCTGCCGCATCGACGCGTTCGACCAGCGCCGCCCAGTCGCGCGCGGCATCGGCAGGCACATCGGCGACCGGCGAGGTCGCGGACGTGCCAGCCAGCGCATCGGGCGCGGCGGCGGGCGCGCGCGCAGCCAGCTCCTCGATCCGCCGCGCAAGCTTGCCTGGATCGGGCATTTGCGCGGCATGGAGGAGACGCAGCAGCGCCATTTGCAGCGAAATCAGGGGATCGGGTGCGGTGCGCACCTCGTCATGGCCCTTGAGCAGCAATTGCCACAGCCGGTGCAATTCGGCCGCCCCCAGCCGCGCGGCGAAGTCGGCCAATGCGGCGCGCTCGTCCTCAGCTGGCGCATCGGGTTCCCCGCCCGAAACCTGTGCGAGCGTGATGCGATGGGTGAGATCCATCAGCGCGCGAATCAGCGCGAGTGGCTCGACCCCCAGTGCATATTGCTCGTCAATCGCGCAAAGCAGGGCCTTGGCATCGCCGGACAACAGGTGCCCCAGCAGCCGCCGCTGCGCGCTCTTGTCGGCAAGCCCGAGCATGTCGCGCACCCGCGCTGCGCTGACCTTGCCCTCGCCGTCGAGATCGGCATGGGCGATCGCCTGATCGAGGATCGAGAGCCCGTCGCGGACCGATCCCTCGGCGGCCGCGGCGATGATCGCCAGCGCCTCACCCTCGGCCTCGACCCCTTCGAGGCGGCAGACCCTGGCGAAGTGCTCGGCCAGCAGTGCGGCCGGTATGCGCCGAAGATCGAAGCGCTGGGTGCGGCTCAGCACCGTAACCGGCAGCTTGTCGACCTCGGTGGTGGCGAACAAGAATTTCACATGCGCAGGCGGCTCTTCAAGAGTCTTGAGCAATGCATTGAAAGCATTGCGCGAGAGCATGTGAACTTCGTCGATGATGTAGATCTTGAAGCGCGCCGACACCGCCGCATAACGCACCTGCTCGATGATCTCGCGCACGTCGTCGACCCCGGTGTTCGAGGCCGCGTCCATTTCGATCACGTCGATATGGCGGCCCTCGGCGATCGCGACGCATGGCTCGCATTGCCCGCAGGGGTCGATCGTCGGGCCGCCATCGCCATCCGCCCCGACGCAGTTCAAGGCCTTGGCGATCAGCCGCGCGGTGGACGTTTTGCCCACGCCCCTGACCCCGGTCATCAGGAAGGCATGAGCGAGCCGGTCGCGCGCGATGGCATTGGCGAGCGTGCGCACCATCGGCTCCTGCCCGATCAGTTCGGAAAAGGTCTGCGGACGATATTTGCGCGCGAGCACGCGGTAGGGCTGGCCAGCGACCGTAGGGGCGGATGGTGGCGTAGGCGCCGGAGCGGCGGGCGAACCGAACAGCGCGGATTGCCCTTCGGCCTCAAGCTCGGCATGGCTCGGGCCGCTGTCGCCATTGTCGGGCAACTCGGGTTCGGAATCATTCATGCCGCGACGCTAGGCGCTCATGCCCGGTTTGTCATTTGCGATGATGGCGGGAAAGGAGCCGGGCGACCCGCCGCAATCCACCTGGGCTGCTGCCTTCCGGCCCTGACCCGGTGAGCGGACGCAAACGTCCACCCGACTCCCGCACCGGCATATGGCGCTGGCGCTGCGAAAAATCAACTCAGCGGAAATTGTCGGCGTAGGCCTGCAACTTGAGACGCCGGGGCGGGCTCGCATGGACCCGCGCGGCAATGCCGTATTTTTTGGCATAGTCCTGCGCGGCCTGCTGGGTCGGGAAGGTCAGGCGCACCTGCGACTGGGTATCGCCGCTGCCAGTCCACCCCATCAGCGGATCGGCGAAGCGCGCCTCTGCCTGTTCGAACTCCAGCACCCACACGTCGGTATGCGCCTTGCCGGACTGCATGGCGTGCTTGGGCTGCTGGTAGATTCTCGCGCTCATTCTCGTATTCGATCCTCGCTCATGCGGCCTGAAGGCGGCATCGTTGCGGGCGGCCAATTGGCCTTGCGGCCCGCTTGCGCGTGCCGGATTGGGGCGTCCCTTAGATCACGAATCGCTGCGGTTGAAGGCATTTTTCGTCTTAAGACTGGGTCGCTCGAGCCACGGCTGGTCGGGCCAGCGGTGGCGAGGATAGCGGCCCTTCATGTCCTTGGCCACATCGCGCCAGCTACCGCGCCAGAAGCCGGCTATGTCGCGCGTCGACTGGATCGGGCGGCCTGCAGGGCTGGTGAGTTTGAGCAGCAGCGGCACGCCATCGTGCTGTGGGCCGATCATCGGGTGCGCATCGAGGCCGAACAGCGCCTGAACCCTGATCTCGATACTGGGCGCATCATCGCCCGCATAGTCGATGACATGGCGGGTGTCGGCGGGCGAGCTGAAATGCGTGGGCGCGGCCCGGTCGAGCGCCTGTCGCTGGTCCCAGTCGACAAGGCTCAGCGCCGCATCGGCATAGCGCTGCGGCGGCAGATCGAGATCGCGCCGCCCGGCAAGCACCGGGACGAGCCAGCCCTCGGCGCGCGAACGCAAGGTTTCGGGTGCCAGCGTTTCGACCCCGGCAAAATGGGCGCGGGCAAGGAAGCCGTGCGGCAAAATTTCCCCAAGCCGATCCAGAGCCTTTTCCACAAGGATATCCACACATAGCGCGGGATCGGGTGCAGGTTCGGGCACGCTCGCGAGGATGATAGCGCCCAGTCGCCGCTCGCGCCGCGCCTCGACGCGGTTCTTGTCGTTGTTCCAGCGGGTTGTGATCTGCTCCTCAAGTTCGCTGGCAAACACCATGGCGATCCGTTCGGGTGCGATCTCGGCCCCTGCCGTGATCCGCGCGCCTCTGGCTTGGCCCTGCGCGTCGCCGATCACGATCCACTCGGCGCGTGCCAGCGGCGAGGCAGGATCAAGGACATAGCCGCGTCCGCCTGCGCTCAACCAGTGCTCACCCGAAGCATCGCGGCGGCGCGCGACGAAATCGGGGCGGGCAAGCGCAAGCGTCTCGGCGGCGTCGGCAGCGGGGCTTGCCCCGATCGCAGCGGCGAGGCCTCGGGCTTGCCTCGCCCAGCCCTGCGCAACCTCGCGCGCTGCGGCCGACCGAGGAGTGCGGTCGGCTTGCCACCGGGCAAGACGCTGGGTCAAATCCTCGCCGCGCCCGCCAAGGCTGCGCTCCTGCAACAGCATCACCAGCCGCGCAGCCGCCTCCCCCACGCCCGCCGCCGCACCGTGGAGCACGGCAGCGGCGTGATCGGGGGCCATCGGCAGGCGCGCAATCGCTTCGCCCAGCGGCGTGATCCTGCCTACGCCATCGAGCGCCCCCAGCGCCTCCAGCGCGGCGCGCGCAGCGGCAACCGCCGCGCCAGGCGGAGGATCGAGCCACGCCAGATCGCCCGGATCTCCGGTCCCCCGTCTCGCCAGCCGCAGCAGCAGCGAAGCGAGATCGCCGGTGAGGATTTCGGGCGGGGCAAAGGCGGGCCGACCGGCGTGCCCGCCCTCTTCCCACAAGCGGTAGGCCACCCCCGGCCCTTGCCTCGCCGCCCGGCCCGCGCGCTGGGTGGCCGCGGCCTGCGAAGCGCGGCGGGTGACGAGGTGGGTGGTCCCCGCCGCGCGGTCGAATTCGGCGAGCCGCGCAAGCCCGCTGTCGACCACCACACCGACGCCGTCCAGCGTCAGCGAGGTTTCGGCAATCGCGGTGGCGAGCACGATCCGGCGGCGGCCATCCGGGTCGCGTCGGATCGCGGCAGCCTGCGCAGCGGGTTCGACCTGGCCGTGGAGTGCGTGGATCGGCGTATCGGGCAGCCGCTGCCCGATACGCTCACACACCCGCTCGATCTCGCGCACACCGGGAAGAAACGCGAGGATGTCCTCCGCCGTCTCGCGCCACGCGGTCAGCACCGCCTGCACCATCCGATCCTCGATCCGCTGCGAGGCATCGCCACAAAGCCACCTGATTTCCAGCGGATAACTTCGGCCTTCGCTTTCCACCACCGGCGCGCCCTCGCCCAGCAACTGCGCAAAGCGCGCGCCGTCGATGGTCGCCGACATCACCAGCACCCGCAAATCCTCGCGCAGCACGCTGCGGGTTTCGAGCGCCAGCGCGAGGCCCAGATCGCTGTCGAGCGTGCGTTCATGCGCTTCGTCGAACAGGATTGCCGATACCCCCGCAAGTTCGGGATCCTCGACCAGCCGGTTGACCAGGATCGCTTCGGTAACGATCAGGATGCGGGTGCGGGCGGAAATCTTGCTGTCGAGCCTGGTCAGGTAGCCGATTGTTTCACCGGGCTTTTGGCCGAGCAATTCGGCCATGCGTGCGGCCGCGGCGCGCGCGGCGATACGGCGCGGCGAGGTGACGATGATCTGCCCGGAGCACCACGCCTCGCCCAGCAGCGCGGGCGCGACCGCGGTGGTCTTTCCCGCCCCCGGCGGTGCTATCAGCACAGCAGAGCCGGCGCCAGCGAGCGCGGCTCGCACGTCCGGCAGTACCGCCTCGACCGGCAGCGTTTCTGTAGACAAGCGGAACGACTAGGCCGGGTTCTGCGCCCTGCGCAGCGCAGCGCCGACCGCCTCCATCGGAGGTCCGATCATAGCGAAGGGCCACAAGAATGTCACAAGTCGCCTCCCGATCCTATCTGCGGGGTAGCGATATGGGCCTGCGTTTTCAAGCACTGCTCCCCACGGCCTCGGGCATACTCATGTTGAGACCGCAAGCGCCGATCACCGTCGTGCGCTGCCTCAATGCCCGCGCGCCACCGCGAATTGCGCCGCTTCGGCCATCGCCGCGCGGGCTTTGCCGTCGGGGAAAATCGAGATCGCATCGATTGCCCGGTGGGCGAAATGGCGCGCGCGTTCGCGTGTGTCTGCGAGCGCATTATGCTTGCCGATCAGGGCAATGGCTTCGGCAAGGTCGGCATCGGAGGTACGATGGCCAAGCACTGCATCGCGCCAGAATCGCCGCTCGGCCTCATTGCCGCGGGCGTGGGCGAGAATCACCGGCAGGGTCATCTTGCCCTCGCGGAAATCATCGCCCTGCTGCTTGCCCATCTGCCCGGCATCGGAATCGTAATCGATGGCATCATCGACCAGCTGGAAGGCCACCCCAAGGTTGCGGCCATAGTCCTCAAGCGCGCGCTCCTGCGCTTCCGAACATTCGGCCACCACCGCGCTGATCTGGCTGGCGGCGGCGAACAGCGCCGCGGTCTTGGCGCCGATGATGTGGAGGTATTGTTCCTCGCTGGTGGTGATCTGGCGCTGCGCGGACAATTGCGAGACCTCGCCCTCGGCAATCACCGCGCTGGCGCGGCTGAGGATCGAGAGCACCCGCAGGCTGCCGTCCTCGGTCATCAGCTCGAAGGCGCGGCTGAACAGGAAATCGCCGACCAGCACGGTTGCCGGATTGCCGAAGACGATATTGGCCGCCGCCTTCCCGCGCCTGAGTTCGCTGCCGTCCACCACATCGTCGTGCAGGAGCGTGGCGGTGTGGATGAACTCGACCGCGGCGGCGAGCTTGTGGTGACGCGCGCCCTTATAGCCGACAAGTTCCGCCCCGGCGAGCGTGAGCATCGGGCGCAGCCGCTTGCCTCCGCCCGAAATCAGGTGTCCGGCGAGCCGCGGGATCAGCGGAATCTCGCTCTGCATGCGTTCGAGAATAACGGCATTGACGCTGTTCATCCCCGCCGCCGTCAGCGCCAGCATGGGATCGAGAGTCGGCCGACCGCGCGGGAGAGGAATGATGTCGGCGCTCATCAGCGATGGCATTACGGCGGCGCGCGCGTGCTTGGCAAGCGCAGAATTGCTGCTAGTTTTGCGTCCCATGGCGCAGCAAACGCACACCCCACCCGCCCCGGCGTTGGCGCAGGATCCGGTGCTCGCCGCGTTCCGCAAGAGCATCGACAATATCGATGCGGCGCTGATCCACATGCTTGCCGAACGTTTCCGGATCACGCAGGCGGTGGGTGAATACAAGGCCAAGGCAACCCTGCCCCCGGCCGACCCGGACCGCGAGGCGCAGCAGATCGCGCGGCTGCGCAAGCTGTCGGAAGAGGCCGACCTCGACCCGGAATTTTCAGAGAAGTTCCTGCGCTTCATTATCGACGAAGTGATCCGCCATCACGAACGCGCAGCGGCGGGCTAGGACCGGTCTGCGGCGTCGTCGGCGGTCGGGATGACCGGCGCGGGCGGTGGTGGCGCAGGCGGCGGTGGCGGTGGCGAGGATGGCGGCGGTTGCTGGCGCAGCGCCTCGATCAGCGCCGCCCGCTCGTGCAGGATCCGAACCTGATTGCGGGTGAGGGGGATTGTCTGGCCGGTGCTGAGCGTGGCGACCCGGCCCCGCCGCGCGATAATCAGCGGCGCGCCAAGGCAGGTGGCATCTCGCCCAAATTGCGTCTCGCATCCGGGCCCGATCCCGCTGGAATCGATGATCGTGGCGGCGTAGGGAGTGCTGAACACCGTGCGCTGGCCTGCAAGGCTGTCGCCGCTGGCGCAGCCGCCCAGCAAGAGGGCGACAAGGGTAAGGCTGCGGCACTGTGCCTTCCCGCCTGCGCGGCTCCGGTGGTTGCGCGCCGGAGAATTGCCGCCGCGCCGTGAACCGTGAACCGTGACTGAACTGCATGAAAAGGGGCAAAAAAAGGGGGGCACGCGGCAGGGTCAGTTGCCGCGTGCCCCATGGCCGGTCAGGTCCGCTCCACCAGTGCGGTCCTGGCCTGCCGTGCTGCGCGCTCCATCGGGAGGCAGGAAGTGCGGGGCCGCCGATCCTGCCAAGAGGCGCAAACGCGGTTTGCTTAGCCGCGCGGGCGGCGGCTGCGCGAGACGCTGCGGTTGACCTGGCCGGGGCTGCGGGTGGTGGCGCGGGTGCGCGACCCGATGGTTTCGCCCGCACCATTCGTGACAGTCTGGCTGGCCGAGGAATTGCCCTGCCCATCGCGGCTGCGCACGCCCGAGAGGCCATAGGTGTTGCCGCCCGCGCCGGTGGCGGTGCCGGTGAAGGTCGAACCGTTGTCCGTGCGCACGCGCTCACCCGAAAGGGTCTGGGTGTTGCCGCGCGGGCCGGTCTGGACGACATCGACGGTCGCGCCGGTTTCGGTGCGCTGACGCACGGCGGTGCTGGTGGCGGTCTCGCCGGTGTTGAGGTTGGTCACGGCGCGATCGCGGGTGGCGGTGCCGGTCTCGGGATTGACCGTAGTGGTGGTTTGGGCGCTGGCGTTGGGGCCTTCGTAGGTGCGCGTGCGCGACTGGTCCTGCGCGGCAAGCGGCGCGCCAACCATCAGCGCGGCCAGCGAGGCGATCATCAGACGGGTCTTGATCATAGCGAAACTCCTCAATGAAACATCATCTTGCGGGGGTCCCGGCGGCTAGGGGGGATCTGCCGCCGGTGACATAAGTGAAACGTGCAGGCGCCGATCACCCTTCGCGCCGCGCCAACTTTTTTACTGCTGATCGGGATCCCCGGCAGGAACAGCCGCAGAATTGTCGGGCGAAGGCGTCGTGGCAGGGTAGGCAGGCAGGGGTTCGGGCGTGGCTGGCGCGCTCACACCGCGACGCTCGCGCCAAGCCTCGATCAGCGCGCGGCGTTCCTCGGGCGGCAGCGCGCCGAGCGCCTCGCGGCGTTCCTGCGGGCTCATTTGCCGCCACTGGTCGCGCCGTTGGCGCTGTTCGGCGAGGGTCTTGTCGTCGCGCAGAGTGCGCAGCACCTCCTCGCGGGTCAGTGGCACGCCGCTTTCGACCTTGCGCGAAAGTGCCTCGCGCCGGATGGCAATATTCTCGCTTGTCGACCGGTCGCGGCGCGCGCGGGCTTCGTCGATGCGTTGCCGCAGCCGCGCTTCCTCCTCGGCGCTCGGCACCGCAAGGCCTGCGGCACGGCGCCGTTCGAGCGCATCGTCAATCCGCTTGTCGACCATCTGACGGCGGGTCGCAACCCGCCCTTCGCGCACCGAATCGATCCGCCGGAACACCTCCGCCAGTTCCTCGGGCGTGTCGATAGGGCCATCGATCACCACCGGCGAGAGCGCGCCAGGCGCAGGATCGCGGGGCAGGCTCGTCGCCGGGATAGCTGAGGCGGCAGGGGGCGCGCCGGTCAGGCTTGCCCAGACCTTTTGGGGGGTTGGCACCGGAATATCGAAGCTCTCGAGCAGGCCAGTTGCCGCCGCAGCCGTGGCAAGCACCCCAAACCCGGCGACCCCTATGACGATCCGCCGTCCCATGCGCCAGCCGCGCCTGCCGCGCCTGCCGCTGCTGCTGTCTCTGTCGCTGCCGCTGCGCCGCAGGAGGGGAAGCGGGGCAGCCTCGCTCCGGCTCGCGGCGGCCGCAACGACACGGTCGGCAAAGTCGGCCGGGAGTGCGGGCACAGGGTAATCATCGAGCATCCGCGCAAGCGGCGTGCCCGCGATGATCGGTCCGCCGACATTGTTGGGCTCGGCGCTCATGCCGCGTCTCCCTGCATGCCCGAAGCAAACGCGCTGCGCAGGCCGGCCCGGGCCCGCAGCAGCAGCGATTCGAATGCCTTGATGTTCATGTCCATGACCGCGGCCGCCTCGACATTGGGCAGTTCCTCGTAATAGGTCAGCACGATCGCGGCACGCTGGCGCTCAGGCAGCGCGGCAACCAGCGCGCGGGCGGTGTCGATCCGTTGCCCGGCTTCGATCAGTGCATCGGCGAGCGGCGCGTCATCGGCGTGCTCGGGGATTTCGTCGCCCGACACCCGGCGCGCCAGCCGCAGCCGGTCGATCGCGAGATTGGTCGCAACGCGCTTGAGCCAACCCGGCAGGCGCAGCCCGGCCGCAGCCGCAGTGTCGGCCGGATGGCGCGCCGCCAGCCGCGGCGCATGGTCCCACAATCTCAGCATCGTTTCCTGCACAATATCCTCGGCTTCATGCGCATCGCCGGTCATGCGATACGCGATCCGGTGCAGTCCCGCGCCATAGGCCGCGATCACCTCGCGCAGGGCAGCCGGATCGCGATCGGCCATTCGTGCCGCCAGCACCGCATCGACGCCGGTCTCGGCGCTGCGGTTGGCGGCAGGAGATGGGTCGCCGTGTCCGGTCATATGTCCCGCGCAAAGGCCCCTGTTGCGTGTGCGTGTGGTGGTGCACCAGCGTGTAAACGAACGGCGTCAACAAACCCTTCGCGCAGGCCCCCGCGGGTCTGGCGATTCAGTCGGCGCGCGGCAGCCGCAAGCTGACCAGCAAGCCGCCGAGATCCTCGCTGACGCCGAGTTCGACACTGCCTCCGTAGATTTCCGCGACATCGCGCACGATCGCAAGGCCAAGCCCGGTGCCCGGCTTGTCGGTATCGAGCCGCACCCCGCGATCGAAGATGCGCGTGCGCTCGGCTGCGGGGATGCCGGGCCCATCGTCCTCGATCCAGATCAGGCACTGGCGCGGATCGCCCGCGCCGCCGACCTCGGGATCGATGGTCACGAACACGCTGCCGCCGCCATATTTGGCCGCGTTCTCGATCAGATTGCCGAGCATCTCGTCGAGATCCTGACGCTCGATCGCAACATTGGCGCTGCGGCTGCCCGCGATATCGAGGCGGCTATCGGGGTAAAGCCGTTCGACCGCCCGCCGGACCGCCTCGGCGCTCGCCATCACATTGGTGCGGGCGTGGCCGACCGCACGGCGACCCACGGCGCGCGCGCGGGCGAGGTGATGATCGACATGGCGCTGCATCGTCCGCGTCTCGCGCATCACCGCATCGCCAAGATCGGGCGCCCGCGCGGTCGCGGCATTGGTAAGCACCGTCAGCGGAGTCTTGAGCGC
>Ga0224722_1000722_pt1 | contig 19074 bp, 16 predicted proteins | sample Balambano_FR1_Me_FD_161646 | JGI IMG/M metagenome (GOLD analysis project Ga0224722, IMG submission 161646) | Freshwater sediment microbial communities from Lake Towuti, South Sulawesi, Indonesia - Balambano_FR1_MetaG | ecosystem: Environmental > Aquatic > Freshwater > Lake > Sediment | place... | reverse complement strand
GCTTATATTTTGTCCATCCGATGCGCAGCCTTCGATGGCTACGGTGGGGTAACTCCTCCCCGGATGGTCTTTTGATTGCTCGGCAATGAGGCGATAGGTTTGACCGGTATTTTTCACCGGCACGACCAATTCGCCACCGGAATTCAATCGAATCGGTTGTTGATAAATCATCAAAATATCCTGGATCACAACGGCTTTGGTGGCTTGATTCATGTTGCCCCGCCCGACGTTTTTCACGCGGAACTTAACCGAATCGCGTTGACATTCACCACTTACCACCAGACTCGATCCGTCCCACTGAGGTCCGGGTGCTAAGCACAGGGTGTCAGGATAAATATGTGCTTTGACCAGTGTCGCTTGCCCCTGGGCAATGCCTTCACAAGCCAGTCGTGTTTTGATTTTAAAACTTTTACAATTCGTTGCCAGGACGTTTCCCAGCTGGAAGGTGTACGTGTTGCCGTTTTGGTGACTGGGTGCAACACCGGATGACACCAACGTGAGTTTATCATCCAGTGTTACTTCCAGGTAGGCATTCTGCGCAGTGGCAGTGCCCAGGTTGCAGTAGGATACGGTGTACTCTACATCAGAACAAACTGCTAAAAACGCTGTGGAAATATCAACCTCTAAGTAGGGGCAAGCCTGTGCCACGGTCATTGGGAAGTTTAGGCTCGTTGTGTCGTAGAAGTTGGTCAGGTTGATGTTATACCCCCCCACAATGCAGCTTTCCCAGTAGGGGCTGGCGGGTAAAACCGTTACGTGATACCTGCCGGTGTCCACCAGAATCGAGTACCTGCCGTTTTCATCGGTCGCTCCAAAATAGGTTTGATTTCCCCCGGTTACTTTTACCAGCCACTCTTTCAGCAGCGGGTCTCCGGAGTCAAGGTCACAAGCGCCGTCGCGATCGAAGAACACTTGTCCGGAAATGTAGTTGGTTTTTGTGTTTCCTTGTGGGTCGGTCTTGATTAACAGTAAATCCTGAATCGCGACGAGGGTCTTTTGTGACCACCCCGCTACGGCAAAACCACCGTCTTGGGTTGCGACAATATCTTCAAGGGTTTCGGGTTTTTCTTCTTCTCCCAGTACGGATGACCAGACATTTCTGCCATCTGCGTCAAATTTTGCTACCAGTGCGTTGATGTTGGAAGCACTGCTTTCGGTACTACCCGCTATCACCAGGCTGCCATCCTGCAATTCTACGATAGCCGTGGCTTCGTCGCCGAGCCCGGCGGCTCCGTCGAAGCGACGCGACCAGATGGCGGATTTATCACCACTAAACTTACCGAGATAGACATCGCCGTTATTGTTTTGTACGCCTGCGACAACAATGTTTTTGTCTTTGGTAATAATGACATCGTTGGCTTCCTCTCTTTCCGAGGTACTTACGCGGTTGGTCCAGATCGTGTCTCCCAGCGCATTGACACGGTACATGATAATATCGCGATCAAACCGACCGGGTGTCAGATTATCTGTAGCACCCACAAAAACGTAGCCGTTTTCATAAGCCACAATGGCACGGGCATCGTCATATTTAGAACCTCCGTATTCTTTTGTCCAGCGCTGTACGCCATTGGCATCAATCTTGGTGAGCAGAATATCGCTTTGCGCGCCCCGGTTGATGGTACCGACAATGACATAACCGCCGTCTATGGCTTTTACAATAGCATTACCCCGCTCATTCGCAACGGACGAACCGTACGATTTGCTCCACACTTGCCTGCCTGCCGGGTTTATCCGCAGCAGATAAATGTCTTCCTGCGCACTGCCGTTGGGAACAATAAACCCGACAATTAAAAAATCCCCGTTTTCAAGCTCGATGACATCCAATGCCTGCTCAATGATCCCTTCATCGTACACATATTCCCAAAGTTTCTTTCCATCGGCATCCGTGCGTACTGCATACACATCGGGGTCGAGATCTGCACCGAAGGATTCACTTACACCCACCGTCAGGTATCCGCCATCGCGTGTTTGAACCAGTGCCGTTGCCCGGTCCTCTCTGCTGCCGCCAAACGAGATTTCCCATCCTTGCCCCTGCACGCCCGAAACCAGTGCCATCAACCCTATCACCAGTAGCAGTGCTACTTTGGCAAAGGCGGCGTGATTCATGGTGGATGGTAACATTTGCTCCGGTCGTTTAGGTCGTATGTACTTGTTTCTCGTTGACAATACAAAGATGCACTCGGTTTTTACTGAAAACAAAGACAAAAAAGAGCGTTTGTTGATGAAAAAAGATGTATTTTTGAGAGAATTAAAAGCTATTATTTTCATTTTTAAACTGATTTTCAATTGATTACATTCACTCAAAGGAGATTGATTTGTTGACAAGTTAAAATATTTTTTTCATGCAGGAGAGCCAATTAATTGTCATTTTAAAGACTTTTTCTAAAAAGGAGTTACGGGAACTGGAAAAATGGCTGGAATCACCGAGCCACAACCAGCGGCAGGATGTGCGCTTGCTGCTGCGGTATCTTACTTCCCATGACACGCTCGACCGCGAAAAACAATTAAAAAAAGAAAAAATTTTTGCCAAAATTTTTCCGCGAGAGCCTTTTGACGATGCCAAACTCCGGCAAACCATGCACTTTTTACTGCGGGCAGTGGAAGAATTTTTAGTGTATGAGGAATTTCAAGAAAATACCACTTTTAACAAGGTTTTATTGGCAACAGCTTATCGCAAACGCAAGCTGGACAAACCTTTTCATAAGGCAATTCGTACCGCAGAAGAGGCGCAAACCAGTCATTTTTATCAGCATGAAGATTACTTGCGCAATACGTATTTGATTGAACAGGAAAAAAATATTTTTCAATCTGCCCGTGAGCGTACCACAAGAATGAATTTTCAGGAATTGTCGGACACGCTCGATACTTCTTACGTCGCTTCTAAACTACTACATAGCTGCGCTATGCTCTCGCACCAGGCGGTTTACAAAATACCCTATGATACGGGTTTGCTGCCGGAAGTATTGCAGTTTGTGGAACAAAAAAGCCTGCTGCACGTACCGGCAATTGCTATTTATTACTACATCTATCGAATGCTGACGGAAGCCGATGAACCTAAATATTTTGAAGAACTGCTGTTGCAAATCCAGTCCAATGGTCATTTATTTCCCATCGCAGAAATTCAGGTTCCTTATTTGCACGCCATTAATTACTGTATGCGAAAAGTAAATCTTGGTGAATCCGCCTACCTGCGTACTTCCTTTGAATTGTTGAAACAAGGATTAGCCAAAAATATTTTTATCATCAACGGGATTCTCGATCCAAATACCTTCATCAACGTGGCGTTACACGGTTTTCGATTACAAGAGTTGGAATGGCTCGACTATTTTATTCATCACTACAAAGATTACCTGGAAGAGCAACATCGCGACAATTTTTACCGATTCACGCTGGCGCGCCTGCGTTTTGAACAAAAAGATTATGATGCAGCAATGTTGCTACTGGCGCAAACGGATTTTGACGACATTCTGATTCAATTGAACGCTAAAACCATGCTATTGAAAATGTATTACGAATTAGAAGAGACTGACGCGTTGGAATCTTTACTGGAAAGTATGCGTACCTATGTCAACCGGAAGGAAGTACTCAGTTATCACCGTTCCAATTACCAAAACATTATTCGCTACACTAAAAAATTGGTGCGACTCAATCATTACGACAACCCACGTAAAGAAAAGTTACGGCAAGAAATCACAACAGCCAACCCCTTGACGGAAAGAGACTGGCTGTTGAGGCAGTTAGATAAAATTTAGGGTTAGGATTAAATTACTTTAGCCCAACCACGTAATCCAAGTGAGTTAAAACACAAGGTCATCTTCAATGACATAACCCAAAGCCAGGAGAATTAAATTCAACATAGCAATTAATTTTTGAAATTTAAAAATAGGTATCAAGGGCACAGATACAGATACAGATTTGCAAAAAAAAACAGGAAAAAAATAATACTTTTTGACACACTAATAAACCTGTTTCTCGATCCCAATCCGTACTGCCAATTGGTATTATTTGGTGTAACTTCTGCTCCCCTTCACTTTGCCACAACCATCTTTTGCGTGACCACTTCATCCTGCGTTTTAATTTCTACCAAGTAAAGACCGTCGTACAATTGATTGATTCTTACCGGAACGATTTGATTGCCGGGGATTAAATCTTGGGTGTGTTGCATCAACAATCGCCCGTCGGTGCTGAAGATGCGAAGGGTGGCTTCCTCGGCTTTTTGGGCAGTGATGGCTACGTTGACCAGGTCTTTGGCAGGATTTGGGTATAAATCTATTTGCAACGGCAGGGTTTGCGGCTCATCCGTATCGGTGGTGGTGGATTGTGGCTGCACAAACGTACCCCGCGAGGCGGCTAACGCGCACACGCGGTCGCCCGCCGGGGTGACGGCGCACACTTCGGATTGGTAATTGAACAGGTCAAACATTTCTATATCATCCAGCCACCAGCCGGTGCCGCGACTGGTTTCTTTCACCTGCGTGCCAAAGCGGAAGCGCACCAGAATCTGCTGCCCGATGAAAGGGCGCAAATCCAGGTAGCTGTCAAAAAAGTCGTCGCGTTTGCCCCAGAATGCCTGAAGTTGAGCGGCTCCAAATGTAGCTGCCGCCACGCGTCCGCGGTAGCCATTGCGGAAGAGCAGGCTGTCCACATTGCGCCAGGTGGTGCCGCCGTCGTTGGAGATTTGTACAATGCCGCCATCCAGACCCGGATTGGTGTCGTATGTATGATAAAAACGCAGGGTCGGTTGTACGCCGGTCACGGTGAGTGGGTTTTTCAGGCGCAACAATTGGTCATTCCGACGAATAGTAGCCGGTATGTACCACGCCCTTCTGCCGCTGAATACTTTGAGTACATTGATGCGCCAAACATCGGTACCCGCCAGGGTATCGGTTTGCCAGTTGGTGCCGCCGTTTTCCATATCGTCTAAAAATTGGCGCTTAGAAAAATTGTTGAGGGGCGTACTGATTTTGTAGGTCAATATTTTGCTTTCGCCGAAAGGCAGTTGATCAAGTTTGAATTGAACCGTGCCGTTTTCTACCGTGGCGGGGGCATTTGCAGAACCGGCAAGATAAGCCGTACCGACGGGCAGTTGATCGGTGATAGTGATTTGTGTAGCCGTGCTGTCTTTATAATTGGCAATTTCAATCGCAACCGAGATGGTATCACCGGCTTTGATAAGGGGCGTGGTGTTTTTGGTAATCAACAATTGTCTGCTACAATCGGGTGCCAGGTCGAAGGCTTGTTTGCCGTCGTTGCGGTTATCCGTATCGCCCTGGTCAGCACTCCAGCCCAAGCCACGTCGGGCAAACACTTCCCAGATGAAGCATTGGTTCGCACCTTCATTATTCAAAATATCAGCAGCCAGAATGGCATCACGTCCGTCAATGAAGCCGGGTTCGCAGGCTTGCAATTTCATTCCATCCATCACGAGTTGGATTGCCAGGTTGTTCCCGCCTTTGCCCCGGTACAAATCATCGTCAAAGCCATACACCTCGACCATTTTCCAGTATAAATCCCACAGTACGCTCGTCCACACCTCCCCCAGCGGATGCGGGGCGGTAGTGCCGATGATATCGTCAAAAACTTGTGTGTTGATGCTCATATCGGTGGAGTATCGCTGGCGGCGAATACCCCGTGCGTTCACATTGCGGTCGCTCACATAAGTGCCGATGCCCCGACCGGTCGTACCCACGTCGTCCGGTTTCACACTGGTCACCAGGGTAAAAAAATCGCTCCAACCCTCCCCCATTTGCTCGTTGTTATTCAGGCAGTTGGAGTTTTCCGGTCCGCCTGTTAGCCGGATGGAAATTCCGTGCCCATATTCATGCGCCACAATGCCATTGTCAAATGAGGCATCCAACACTGCCGGCACGGGTCTTTCCGAGTAGGCAATCGTAGCCTGCACTTCCTCGTTTTTGCGCAATTTTTCTTTAATCAAGGCACAATTACCCGAACTCAGGGAGACCAGCGGAATGGTAATATCTACTGCCGTACCCCCCATTAAAATCGTAGCATTTTCATTGTTACAAACAATAATGCCGCTCGCTCCGGCTGCCTGCACGTTGCGGGCTTTTTCTACAAACAAACAAGTACCCCGGTCAATCAAGGCAATATTGCCGCTCACAGCACTGCTATTGGCAAGGGGGCGACACACCAGGCTGGGTGACTGAGAAGAATCCAACGCAGCTACTACCCTACCCGTGATGGGTGTCTCGGAATATTGCAAACCAAAACCTGCACCGCCCACCGGATACGTTCGGGCGATATCCGAGGGGCTGTTCACCGAAAAAATAAGCTCCGGCGGGCTGCTCCAAAGGTACATTTGCATGGAGCCGCTGATGCCGTCGGGCGGGGTGCTGAAGTTGGCGTTGTTGGTGCCGCCACCGTCCTGCGACTGCGCCAGCACGGGGTCTTCGGCACTGCCGCCTCTGCCGTAATTGTTTCTTTGAAAATTGCCTGCCGCTTCGTCAAAACCATATTGGTAGGTAAAATCGTGCATGAAGTTATTCATGTAGAACAACTGCGTCACCGAAGCGTCGCGCAAACCAATGGGTTCCTGGCGGGGATCAAACGGAAAATCAAATACCAATTCCGTGCCGCCGCTCGGTTCATTGCCTGCTGACACATCCCGGTCATTCAAATCCAAAAAAGCGTGTACGTTGTTGCCCCGGGTGATCCGATACTCCGCTCCCACTACGCCGTTCACATCGTGCCAGCCGTAAGGAGAAGCCAGTTCATCCGCCGGACTCACCAGCAACTGCCGCTGCCCATGAAGGGGGCTTTCCACCGGCACGGGAAATACGTTGTAGCGTGCGTTGTCCACCGGCGGTGAAAATTGGCGTTGCAACAAAGCCTGCCGGGTTTCCACAAAGCTCATTGGCTGGGCGTTTTCCACACAATTTTCGCTATGCCGGTGATTCGCCTCGTGGTCAAATTTGCAATACAATGTCCAGTTATTTTTATCCAACAGGGTTCCCGTAAGGGCATCTACGCGCACACTCCAGTAGTCGGGCGTGTTAGTCTGTTGAATTGCCAGGTCCCAAGCCAGTCGTACCGCGCCTTCCGACGCAGGTTGGTACATCAGCCGTACCCGAATGGGTGAGCGCGAAATGTTTTTATCTTCGTAAAGGAGTTCGTTGCGGTCTGTTGTACTCAAATAAGTCGGTGCGGCTTTACCCGGCAAATCCAGTTGTTGCGCCGCATAAATAATGGCTTGCAGCGGCGTGAGCAGCGGCGCGCGGGCATTGACCCTGGTAGCGAGTTGAGGAAGGAAGCGGCTGGTTGCAAAACCCACTTTGCCGTTTGCCGCTACGTGTATGCCCAGCACGGCATTGTGTACAGGGATGCCCTCGTGCTGTTGTAGAAAATAGAAATGCGTCACGCCATTGTGCCGGGTGCGGTATTGTCGGCTTACCAGCGGGTTGGCTACATCGGTTTTATCCAATTGCCATTTGGCGTGTTCCTGTTCCATGTAACGGAGCGCAATATCCAGCGGCGTTTGCTGCTGTGCCCAAATATTCATTTGTAATAAACAGGCACTTACCAGCAGGATCATTTTTTTGGTAAAAAAGGGATTCATACGGTTTTGTTTTAAAGTTTTCAAAGGTAATGAAAAAATGGGGAAAGGAAACATAGTAAAAAGAGCGATGTACGGATAGGCGACAAAAATGGAATGCTGGAGTATTGGAACGAACAAGAGAATATGAAATTAAACCGGTAAGTTTGTATTTGAATGAAATGTTTGGTGTACGCCAGGCGTGATCCAGCATCCAGCATCCAAAAAAACATGAAAGACACGAGCCACATCATCTACGGTCGGCACCCGGTGGTGGACGCGATCCAATCGGGGCAAACAATGGATAAAATCCTGTTGCAACAAGGTATCCGGGGCGAACTGGAAAAAGAAATCCGACACCTGAGCAAGGAATTTGGCATTCCGGTGCAATACGTGCCGAAAGAAAAATTGCACCAATTTGCCAAAGGCAATCACCAGGGCGTGATCGGTTTTGTATCGCTGGTGCAGTATTTTCATCTGGAAGATGTGCTGCCTGGTATTTTTGAACGCTCAGAAACCCCGCTGATTTTGCTGCTGGATGGGGTAACGGACGTGCGCAATTTTGGGGGCATTGCCCGCTCGGCGGAGCTTGCCGGGGCGCAAACCATTGTGGTACCGCTCAAAGGCAGCGCGCTTATCAATGCAGAATCTATGAAAACCTCGGCGGGTGCGCTGTCGAAAATTCCGGTATGCCGGGAAAATAGCCTTGCAAAAGCCATCGAATACTTAAAACTGTCAGGCATTCAAATCCTGGCGAGCGATTTACAGGGCGAAAAAATGATCTATGAGTTGGATTTTCGGCAGCCGGTGGCGATTCTCATTGGTTCGGAGGGCGAAGGCGTGAATGCAGCCTTGTTGAGGCAGGCAAATGAGTTGTTTAAAATTCCACAGGTGGGCAACACCGATTCGTTCAATGTATCGGTGGCAACGGGCATTATGCTGTATGAGGCGATGCGGCAACGTAGCCCAGGCTTCAGCCTGAACGCGTAGCACAGGCTTCAAGCCTGTGTTACAAAAAACTCCCGGCACTTACGCACACGGGAGGTATAATCAAAAAACAGCAGGATAATATTTTAAGGTGATCTGGGATTGGTGATTCGGGAGCGAGTAAAGCCAAATCACTGCTCACCAATTACAGATCACGTCATTTCAACCACACAGCATCATATACGCACCAGCCGGGTCCTGAATCAGACAATAATGCCCTTGCTCGCCCATTTTCCGCTTGGTACCGATGATCGTTCCACCAAGATTTTGACACTTTTCCAGGCTGGCATCTAAATTTTCTACCGTAACATACAGCAACCACTGCGGCGGCAGATAGGCATTGGAACCTCGCGCATGGCAAACGCCCGCCACGCCTTCTTTCGTCTCAGCGTCGTTCATCACGAAATCACTGTACCCACCCATATCAAGGGCTTGTTTTTCCCAACCGAGTACCTGACTGTAAAAATCACTCATCTGCTCCGCATTTTCTACTGTTAAGTCAAACCAAACAGGTCTGCCAATTCTTTTATTTTCCATGAAGTTGTATTTAATAGGGTGCAAAATAGCAATACAAATTTAGAGAAAAATTGCACATCACAATTTTTCAAACAAAAGCCAACTCCTTGTTTCAACAAAATTATAAATCGCTGATGCGGCGGATAACCTGATAGAACCGAATGTATTCGTTCATGGGTTCTTTAAAGGGGTCATGCTCCAGGTGATTGGAAGAAATCAGATTTAAATGCGTTACCCTTCCTTTACTATCCGTAATTTTTTGCACATACTTTACAACCAATTTATCATACGTTTTTACGGCGTATATTTTATTGTCTTTCACTTCGTTGATGCTGTGTACCTCCCTACAAATCACAATATCCCCATTTTGAATGACCGGCTCCATACTGTTCCCGTTGATCGGAAATGCGTACAACCCGCCGCCGGATAAACCCGGAATGTTGAAATATTCTTCTTCGGCACGCGTACCTTCTACGCCTACTGCACTCCTGTTGGCAAAAGCCTCATCGGAAGTGAAAATAATATTACCTCTTTTGTGCGGAAAATTGGTGTCGCTTACCAATTGATTAGCAGGTAAGTCAAACCCAAACGGGTTGCCAATGCCGTCAATTAAGTAGGATTCATTGATACCGTACTCGCGGCATAGGATACGCGCCTGGCTGTAATCAATGCAGCGTTTGTCATCGGGGTTCAGATAGGCTCTGACAATATGCCCATAGGCGCGGTTGCCCAGGATTTTCTCGGCAAAGTCGCCCATGCCCTTGCCACTGCGATCATTTTTCACAATAACGCCCCGCTCTTCCAGCAACTGGAAAACCCGGATAAAGCGTTCATTCAGTTGGAGTCGGTCTTGCCGGATCATGTGTTAATAGTATTTTTGGTTTAAAACAAAAATCAATGATTTGGTTCGGCAAATTAAAACAAAAAATTGCATTCAACAAATTATTGGAAAAGTTTTTTTGTAGAAATTTTTTGTAGCGATTCAATGTGCCGATGTGCCGATGTGCCAATGTGTCGGCTCGGAATTGGTTTTTACGCATTTTCCACACTCCAACACTCCAATACTCCACCTTTTCAACCCATTGTACCCATTCAATCGTTTTCTCCCTATATGAATCTTTCAACTTACCTTCCGATTTTAGAATGGCTGCCCAAATACACCTGGCAACAAGGGCGGAGCGACCTCGTGGCGGGCTTAACGGCAGGGGTGCTGCTGGTGCCGCAAAGCATTGCGTTTGCTACGATTGCCGGGGTGCCGCCCATTTACGGGCTGTACGCTTCGGTGGTACCCATGATGTTGTACGCCTTTTTCGGTACGTGCCGACAGTTGTCGGTGGGTCCGGTTTCGATTGTGTCGCTGCTCACGCTGGCGAGTGTGTCCACGCTGGCGGAGCCGGGCAGTTGGGCATACATTGAGTTGACCATTGCGTTGTCACTGGTGGTGGGCGTGATTCAAATACTGGTCGGCGTTTTTCAACTCGGTTTTCTCGTCAATTTTCTGTCACATCCGGTCATTACCGGTTTTACCTCGGCTTCGGCGATTATCATTATCATCAGCCAGTTAAAACATTTGTTCGGTATTCCTTTAGCCAATGAGGCGAGTGTGGTTGATGCGTTGAGCGACATTTTGGAAAACATGGAGCGTATGAATCAGACGGCGTTTGGCATTGGCATGGGTAGTTTCGGGCTGATTGTTGTGTTGCAAAAAATAAATCGCAACATTCCGGGAGCGTTGACTGTGGTGGCAGGGAGTATTTTTACAACCTATATTTTCAACTTGACCAACCAGGGTATCGCCATCGTGGGGCATATTCCGGCGGGTTTGCCTATGCCGCAAATGCCCCCTGCTGATTGGGAAACCATTCGCACCCTGCTGCCCTCGGCACTGCTCCTTGCCATGATTAGTTTTGTGGAAAGTATTGCCATTGCCCGATCTGTGCAGCGTCGGCACGGCACTTACAAAGTACGCCCCAACCAGGAACTGCTGGCACTCGGCATTGCAAAAGTGGGCGGCGCGTTTTTTCAGGCATTCCCTACCACAGGCGGCTTCTCGCGCACAGCGGTAAACGAGCAGGCTGGCGCACAGACCGGCGTGGCAGCCATCATCAGTGCCCTGCTGGTAGTGCTGACTTTGCTGTTGCTGACCCCTTTGTTTTATTATCTGCCGTATGCAGTATTGGCAGCCATTATTATGGCGGCAGTGTGGCGGCTGATTGACTGGAAAGAAGCCCGGTATTTGCTGCGCAGCGACCTGGCGGATTTTGCCATGATGCTGGTCACGTTTCTCGGCACCTTATTGATAGGTGTGGAGGAGGGCATTGGTTTGGGCGTGGCACTGTCGCTGGCGGTGATGGTGTATCGTACCACCCGACCGCATCTGGCAGTGCTGGGGCGCATTCCGAATACCATTTTTTATAAAAACACGAGCCGTTTTGACCATTTGGAAATTCGACCCGATTTGTTGATTATTCGTTTTGATGCGCAATTGTATTTTGCCAATGTGCATTTTTTTGAAAATAAAGTGGAGGCACTGATCCAACGCAAAGGCGAGGCACTGCGGGCGGTGATTCTGAATGCCGAAAGTATCAATCGCATTGACAGCAGCGGGTTTCACACATTAGAACATTTACAAACGCAGTTAGCAAAACGCGGAGTAGAATTGATCCTTACCAACATTCAGGGTCCGGTGCGTGATATGCTGGCACGGGCAAATTTTATGTATAAAATGGGCAAAGAACACTTTTTTTTCAATATTGCCGAAGCCGTGAAACACCTGGATGCTAAAAGCGAAAAAAGCGATTTTGAAAATTATATTTTACAAACCAATGTGCGCCGACCCCGCAATTCAAATAAAGAAGATGCTTGAATTTTTTGCAAATTTTACTTATTTTTACTAAAAATCTTGGTGAGATGGCAGTTGTAACCCAAAAAATGACCTATCAGGAATTTCGTCAATTGGAATTTGACGACCAGGATCCTTTTTTGTACGAACTGTTAAACGGTGAATTAGTGCGAAAATCGGCTCCCAATCCCCGGCATCAATTGATTCTAAAAAAATTGTTTGCCAAAATGGACAACTATGTTACGGAAAAAAATTTAGGACAAGCGTTGTTTGCTCCGGTAGATGTATTTTTAGACGATTATAATGCCCCGCAGCCGGATATTGTGTTTGTCAAACAAGAACGAATGTACATTATTGATTTAGATGAAGGCATTTTTGGATTCCCGGATATGGTAGTGGAAATTATGTCCCCCAACTCCGTCAAACGGGATCGTTTTGAAAAAAAAGAACTCTACGAACGATTCGCCGTGCCGGAATACTGGATCGTGGATCCCCAAAATGCCACGGTGGAAATTTATCGGTTGCAAAATAATCGGTATGAGTTGGCTTCCTTTGCGGCGCAAACCGGCAACATACGCTCCGAAGCACTCGGCTGGGAGTTGGAGGTAAGCACTCTTTTTCAATGAAACACTTCACCACTCCATCACTCCATTTCAACCAACTACGATCATTGAGCGTTCCCTTTTCCAAGCAATCCATCTACGCCTATGAAAGTGGAACAAATCTATACCGGCTGCCTGGCGCAGGGCGCGTACTACATCGAAAGCGCGGGCGAAGCCGTCATCATTGACCCCCTGCGCGAAACCACGCCTTACCTGAACAAGCTCCAAAAAAACGGTGCCCGGCTGAAATATATTTTTGAAACCCACTTTCATGCCGATTTTGTGTCGGGGCATTTGGATTTAGCTAAAAAAACCGGCGCAACGATTGTATATGGTCCAAATGCCCAAACGGAATTTGAGAAATACGAAGCCCGCGACGGCGAGGAATTGAAAGTAGGACAAGTCACCTTCCGCGTGCTGCACACGCCGGGGCACACCCCGGAAAGTACCACATATTTATTGTTGGACGAAAATGGCAGGGAACACGCCCTCTTCACCGGCGACACGCTCTTCATCGGCGATGTGGGCAGACCCGATCTGGCACAAAAAGGCGACCTGACGAGCGAAGACCTGGCAGGCTGGCTCTACGACAGTCTGCGCACAAAAATTATGCCCCTGCCCGACGACGTGATCGTCTATCCCGCGCATGGCGCAGGCTCGGCTTGCGGTAAAAACATGAGCAAAGAAACCTGGGATACCCTGGGCAATCAAAAACGGGTGAATTACGCGCTGCGTGCTGACCTCACCCGCGAAGCATTTATCCGGGAAGTAGCAACCGGATTGCTGCCGCCGCCCCAATATTTTGCCAAGAACGCTGCGCTCAATAAAACCGGTTATGACAGCATTGACAATGTGCTGCGCCGGGGTGCAGTGCCGCTGAGCCCGCAGGAATTCGAACAAATTGTAGAAAGTGAAGATGCCCTGGTGCTCGATACACGCAAGGAGCAGGATTTTAAAAACGGCTTCATTCCCGGCTCTGTTTTTATTGGTATTGATGGGAGTTTTGCGCCCTGGGTGGGTGCCTTGATCGTAGATTTGCGACAGCCAATCGTACTCGTTTGCGATGAAAATCGCGCCGAAGAAGTGGTTACCCGCCTCGCCCGCGTGGGCTACGACAATACCCTGGGCTACCTCGCCGGAGGCATCGCCGCTTGGAAAGCCGCCGGAAAACCCATTGAAACCATCGAATCCATCACGCCCGCTGCACTTGCCGAACGGGTGCAAACCGGCACTGCCGACCACATCCTCGACGTGCGCAAACCTACCGAGTACCGCTCGCAACACCTCACCGCTGCAGAGAATTTCCCACTTGATTTTATCAATCAGAACATGGATCAGCTCGACCGTCGGGAAACTTACCACGTTCACTGTGCCGGCGGCTACCGCTCCATGATTACAGCTTCGATCCTCAAAGCGCGCGGCTTTGACCAGGTGGTGGATGTGAGCGGCGGCTGGAAAGCCCTGGAACAAACCAATTTGCCAAAAACAGCGTATGTAGCACCGGAAGATTTGCCCCAGGAATTAATAGACGAAGTGGTCAATGTAAGGACGTGAAAAAGAGATGCCATCCTCCTTCGTTTCACTTCGGCGGACAAGGATGCCATACGCGACTTGCTGATCACCCGATCACCTGATCCCCCCATCACCAAACGTTTCACTCCACAAATTCCAGCCGCCGTCCAGGTGATAGATTTTTTTGAAACCGCCATTGCGCATGAGGGTGCAGGTGCGTACGCTGCGCCGCGAGGTGCGGCAATAAATAAAATACGTGCGTTGCGGATCAAGCCGTTCTAAGGTATCCCAAAAATCGTAGGCGAGGTAGTTGATATTGACGGCACCGGGAATATGTCCCGCTTCAAATTCGGCGGGCGTGCGCACGTCTATCAACACCACATCGGGGGTTTCGGCTAAAGCTGCTTTAAACTCTGCCGGTGTGAGGTTGTTCAGTTGGCGCTTGAGCTGCTGCCAGCGCGGGATTTCGCAGATGGTTGGGTCGGTCATAAGTTGAAAGATGCCAGATTTTAAGATGCCGGATACCAGACGTATGACGTTGACTTTCCGACTTCGTACTTCCGACTTCCGATTTTGAAAATGCCGGATGCCAGACGTTTGACGTGATTTTTTTTAGATACCAAATGCTCGCAACTTGCACAGGACAATCTATACTGGAAAAATTTCGGTTAATGGAAGTGTGATGTTCAGTTGGTCGTCTTGCAAAGTATCTTTCTCTGCAAAGGTCGTGTAATGATTCGCATCCTGAAAAACGTGGATGGTTTTAAACGTTGGAATCACTACCCAGAAAGATTTCACGCCTGCATCAAAATAAGCACTGCGCCTTCCGATCAAATCACTCAAAGGCTGACTTTTTGTCAATATTTCAACAATACCTAACGGCGGCTCTGTCATACACTCCTCCTCTTGTTCAAAAGTGATTTTCATTTTTGAATAAACGCAAATGTCCGGCGTGAACGCAATGGTCGAAAGACACAAAGACAGTTCGGGTAAAATTTCTAATTTTTCTCCGTATCGAAGCGATAGTTTTGCCGTCAATTTTGATTCTACCAAAGAATGCAGTACGCTTGGAAGCGGCTTTCCGCGTTCGATTTCATAGTCTGACAATGGCTGTACCGCTTCCATATTTTTTGATTTGTTACAAAGATACATTTTTTATGCGGTGGATGTGAGGAGCGATTTGCCAAATCTCAAAGATTTGGTAAATCTATCTACATCCCGCTTCGCGCTTTGGTCTGAACGATGATGCGCTATCCCCTCCATCCTGATCCCTAAAAGATCATGGTTCAGCCGCTATTTCCAAGTGCCCATCTATGTACGATGCCATTTGCTCTTCCAAACAAGCAAGTTCCTGATTGGCAGGAGCAATTTGCTGCTATAGAACAGCAAATTGCTCCTTCGCACCGACAAATTCCCGGTAGCAGGGAGCAAATTTCTGGTCAGAAGGAGCAAATTGCTCCCCTGCACCGGCAAATTGCTACCTGGAGGGAGCAAATTCCCACCGAAAGGGAGCAAATTGCCGGTCGGAAGGAGAATTTTCTCTTTCAGAAAGGCAAATTTTTAAAAAATCCTATCTTAGCCAGCCAATAAACCTCCCGTATGGAAAATATCAAAATTATAGACACCGACAAACTCCCCGCATTCATCACTGATTTTGTGGACACCGCCGCGAAAACCCTCGATGGACTGGATCTGGCGAAGAACGACAGTTGGCTGGGTACGATTCCTTTTTGGTAAACTCGCCGGTTTTTTCGCCAGAAAAATTATTGAAATCAACTCGGCGGAAGGGGCACTCATGCACGCCATCGGTTTTGCCGGTAGTTTTGCTTTGTACGAGGCGTTGAATCGCTATAAATTGCAACCCACCGTTCCGAAAAACCATTCCGAAACTTTTATCACCGCTCTGAAGGAAAAACGCAAAGCCAAAGCGTTACAACTCGCCACCTTCGACGTACACGACTTCCAGCAGTCCGCGCCGGTGCAGGAATACACTCAACTATTTGACCACTTTTTGTAAAAAACCAATCTGAGCGAACCCAAACGCCGCCGCGTGTTGCGCTACCTGCAAGACTACACCAAAGTGCACTTCACCCGCTTGCTGGAGGAAAAAGAAACGGTGTATTAAAAACTCAACACGTACCTGAAAAGCAAAAGCTACGAGGAACTCCTCAAACTGCACAAAACCGAGCGCTACGAAACCGAACTCAAAAACCTGTTTACCGAAGTGACCCTCAACGACGAGCGCGGGCTGACCCTGGATCACTTGTACATCGAGCCTTTTTTTAAAATGTATCGCCCTTGTTTGCAAAAAGAAGAACAACCCAAAGAGGATCGACATGATTTTATCAAATCTCAGGAATTGGATTATACCGGCTCTTTACACGATTATATCCTCGCTTTGCTGCGCAAAAACAAGCCCACCGGCAGGGAAAAGAGCATTCCGCAGGCGGTGTTGCTCTACGGCTATCCGGGGCAGGGCAAGACTTCGTTTTGCAAAAAACGGTAGTGGGTCAAAAGGGTGGACATGATTTCGTAAACAAGATTTGCGAAATCTCAACCGGCTACCAACCCTTTTGACCCACTACCCAAAAAAATATTGTACGATGTATTCAACCTACAGTTATTAGATGTATTAGCCAAGACAAAATCTTGCAAAGTCTGGGAAAAAAGTCATTTGGTATCGTACAAGTCGCATTTTCCATTTCCAAACCCTCCAAGTGGTTGCTTAAAAGGGTTTAGGAATGAAAATGCTCCTACAAGCTGAAGATTTAATGCTAGGGCGATTGTGTGAAATATATTGTCTTGGTTTTTTCATTTAAAAACCTTTCTATCTTTACTCCATGTTTTTCAACCGAAAATCCGCCACGTCCTCCACTTCCGACCAAAGCTACCGCGCCTTAGTCTGGCGGCAGTTTCGCCGGAACCGGCTGGCGGTGTGGTCGCTGCGGGCGTTATACGTTCTATTGTTTGTGGCACTGTTTGCTGATTTTCTGGCGAATGAAAAACCCTTGTATTGCAAAATCGAGGGCAGGACGTACTTTCCGGTGTTGAAACAATACGCGGTGAACTTAGGATGGTCGCAGTGGACGGCGCAATTTGCCAATGCCGATTGGTTGCATTTGAAATACGATGCGGTGATTTTCGCGCCCATTCCGTACTCCGCCACGACGATAGACCGGAAGAATATGAGCTACGCCAGCCCCACGAAAAAACAAAACGTTCCCTCGAATCGCTTTCGGCACTGGCTCGGCACCGACCAGGTGGGGCGCGATGTGCTGGCGGGTATGATCGCGGGTACGCGCACGGCGATGCTGGTGGGCGTGGTTTCGATGGCGATTGCCACGGTGATCGGCATTTTTTTTGGGGCGGTGGCGGGTTATTTTGGCGATGAGCGACTGAAAATGTCGCGCATTCGATTGATTTTGAATTTGATCGGTGTTTTGTTGGGCATTTTTTACGGATTCATTGTAAGAAGTTATCAACTGGCGGAAGGCAATTTCGGCACGGAAATTTTTAAAAGCCTGGGCATTTTTATTCTTATAATGCTGGTGGTAAATGGAATCGATTTCGCATTCAAAAAGTTAAATATTTTACAACAAAAGATAACGATTCCCGCTGATTTGCTGGTAATGCGCTCGGTGGAGATTTTAAATTCCATTCCAGCCTTGTTGTTGATTTTATCGGTAGTGGCGGTCATTCGCAAACCTTCTATTTTGTACGTCCTGGCGATTATCGGTTTGATACGCTGGACGAGCATCGCCAAGTTCATGCGTGCCGAGTTGCTGAAAATTCGCAGCCTGCCCTACATCGAAGCCGCGCGCGCCATGGGTTTCACCGATTGGCGCATCGTGGTGCGACACGCGCTGCCCAATGCCCTCACGCCTGTGTTGATTGCGGTGGCGTTCGGGGTGGCGGGTTCTATTTTGCTGGAAGCGTTTTTGTCGTTTTTGGGCGTGGGCGTGGCGGCAGACCAGGTGACCTGGGGTACGCTGCTCAATTCGGCGCGGCGGGCGCCATCGGCCTGGTGGCTTGCGGTGTTTCCCGGCTTGGCGATTTTTGTGACAGTGCTGGTGTTCAACCTGTTGGGCGAGGGCTTGACGGACGCGTTGAATCCAAAGACTTAGAGACCCAGTGACTTAGTGACTTAGTGTCTCTCTAAGTCACTAAGTCCCTGGGTCTCTCAGTCTCTCTTTCTCTTTTTTCCTGCCTTTTGCATATCCTTTGGGAAGAGGCTGTATTTGCCGCTTTTGGTGGAGAGTTCGCCTTTTTTGTTGACGGAGGCCTTGAGGCTGTCGTAGGCGGGGCAGCCCGATTTGCGGCTGCAAGCGGTGGCAGAAATTTGCAACAGCAAGCCTAACATTGTGATTATCAGCAAGAAACGTTTCTTTTTCATCGCTCTTTTATTTTTATTACAAACGCATTTAACATCGGTTCATTGGCAAGAATAATGCTTTTTTTTCCACAATGCCCGATTTTCCTGCATTTTTAATTGCATTTATCAAACAAACCCTTAAATTTGGGGCATCCATACGTTATTTTCTCATCAAAAACCTTTAAAATGAATAAAGGAGATCTGATTAGCAAAATTGCCGAAAACGCAAAATTATCCAGAGCCCAGGCGGGCGATGCCTTAAACTCCGTGCTGGACAGCATCGGTGATGCCCTCAAATCGGGCGACAAAGTGACCCTCATCGGCTTTGGCACCTTCATGGTATCCAAGCGCGAAGCCCGCAGCGGTCGCAACCCCCAAAGCGGCGAGAGCATCCAAATCAGTGCCAAAAATGTGGTAAAATTCAAACCAGGCAAAGAATTGAGTGATTCAGTGAACTAATCAGGGGCTTTTTGTTACAACCGATACCAAAAAGGGCAATTTGGGGCAACTCAAATTGCCCTTTTGCGTTAGCTTTGCAAGGTATAAATACACTGTTAACAATTAGTGACAAAAATATTTAAAGCACTGATAGTCAGTTATTTAAAATGTAAAATCAACTTTATGATGTTAAAAATTAATGTTATAGCAATTTGATACCTTTTAATCATAACACAATAACACTATATATAAC
>Ga0224722_1000721_pt1 | contig 19092 bp, 11 predicted proteins | sample Balambano_FR1_Me_FD_161646 | JGI IMG/M metagenome (GOLD analysis project Ga0224722, IMG submission 161646) | Freshwater sediment microbial communities from Lake Towuti, South Sulawesi, Indonesia - Balambano_FR1_MetaG | ecosystem: Environmental > Aquatic > Freshwater > Lake > Sediment | place... | reverse complement strand
GAACTGGTCTTTTTAAATTTGGCTGTATTAGAAGAGGGTTGACTTTCCTTTTTTCTTTTCAAAATTTCGGAGAAGTTATCTCTAACTGATGGTGAATCTTGGAAAATCTGTTTTCTTATTCGGTTGAAATCAATTTTATTTTCTAAAGAGGTACTTGGTTGATTAGTTTTAAGTGGAAGTTCTTGTTTTTTTCTACTCGACTTGGATGGACTGCTTTCTTGAGGTGTTTTCAACCTTGGCAGCTTGGCTTCGTTTAATAAGGATATAACATCATCTTGATTGAAGATGTGATTTGGTTTCTCCGCCTCGGTTTTATTTAGAAGTTTCAAACGGTTTTGGTCTATGAGAGATTTTTGGATTTCTAAAATAATTTCTCTAATATTATGAACTCTATGTTCAACGGAAGTTTCTTGTGTTTCTACGATACTCTTTGGTTTTTTAGAGCTTTTTGCCTCGGACTTGTTGGTTACCAGTACAACTTCTTGAGGAACAATGGTAGTAGATGAATCAGGTTTTTGTGCTTCCTCCTCAATGTTAGGAAGCAGATCTCCCGCAATAACAGAATTTTGACTGACATACTCTGCTAATACTACTTCTCTTGGATTAATGTGATATATCTCCTCAGTTTCTGTATAATCACCTGGAGCATATTTCTCTTTGTCCTTGGCTAATTCAGATAGCACTTCCCATTTATTGAATTCTGTTTGTGTAATTCGATCCAAAATAGAATCAAGCTCGGTATTCATAAAAGTAACTGGTTCAAATACCACTTCCTTTACATGTTTATAAAATTCATTTGGAAAGGCCATATCAATCCATAACAATTCAAATGTTTCTTGATCGATTGGATTCGCTTGATGGTATGCGTCTATAACGCCACGAATCCATTCGAGGTCCCAGGTCCCCATATCATCCATGGTGCTAGTAATAATCTTTCTTAAATCGCGAATAGGTAAATCATAAGAAACACCATCCAAATCAATAACCCAAATTCCACCAGGACCTAGTTGTCCATTGGACCAGCCATAATCTTGGTGAGCTAAGCCCCAATATGCCTCTCCTTTGGCTATCATTTTTCGATAGGCCGAATCTTTAAATCTTTTAAACATATCCAAAGCCTGTAGTTCAAATTTATCAACAACAGATAATAGGTGTGGACTAGCAACAGTTTCTGGATAGGCAAGAGCAATGTCACGGAACCAACCTATTTTCTGGATCAGTTTTTCATAGTATTGATCCCATCTAAATATCCTGGAAGATTTAGCGGCACCTTTTGGAGGGATATATCCTTTCGTATGGCGGTGAAATTCACCTAGACCGTAGCAAAGCGGGGCAGCTCCTTCTAAATCAATTTTGGTGAGCTGCTCAAGCGGAGTAATCCAATCTGTTACAATCCATAACTTACCACCCGCTTCCACAAATTGATTTTTATCCTTGGTTAGTATTAGTGAGGGAACTCTTGCCCCTTGCTGAACCACATAGTCCTGTGCACCAATACTAAATAAGCTTCTTGTAGGCTGACGGTGTAGTACCTTGATACTTCGAGGACCATGATTAGTCTCAATTTTCCATATAGCTCCACCCTTATCTGGCTTAGAAGTGATAAGAGTCATATCGGAGACGGTCATATCATATTTGGATATTACTTCATAGGCTAGTTGCTCTAACTCAGGTGGGACATATTGTTCAAGGTCTGCCTCACTAGTGACTGAATCAACTAGATGATCCCATGGTTCAATCATATAATTTTGCATGTTTATTTCCTCCAATCTCTAACAATACAGCTATCTTTCTTATGTATATGTCATGGGTAGGGACATTGAAAGGGACATTCGTGGAGCTTGGGATGAGGTAGGTGCAAAAATTTGTTATGTTTAACTAACTCTTGACTATATTCAGTGGTTTTTTTCAAGTAAGAAGAAAATCAGAAGATTTTGCTACAATCAACTAAAGTTGGTGATATTATTAGAAGAGATAAATTACAACGACAAAAATCTACTTTTTTCGTCAATTCAAGAAGGAGTTTCAATTGTTAAGCGAGAAAGTAAGAAGAATCGTATCGAATTTAAAAGAGTATGGGGGATATAAGGTGCCTTATCAATTAAGTAATAATTTTAGGTTGTTTTCATTGAATTCCAACCGTAAGCTCGTTGATGAGATGGCGGAGCTTTTAGGTTGTAAAATGGGAAATTGTTCTGTTTCACAGTTTAGTGATGGAGAAATCCAAATTCATATTGAAGAGAGTGTACGCGGCTGTGAGGTATTTGTGGTTCAATCCACTTCGTACCCAGTGAATGATAATATTTTAGAGCTGTTAATTATGATTGATGCGTTGAAAAGAGCTTCTGCAGGTGTTATTAATGTTGTGATTCCTTACTACGCTTATGGTAGACAGGATCGGAAGGCACGTTCTAGGGAGCCAATCACGGCTAAGCTAGTAGCCAATCTATTAGAATCTGCTGGAGCGAATCGAGTTCTTACAATGGACCTTCATACTCCTCAGCTACAAGGTTTCTTTGATATCCCTGTAGAGCATTTAATCGGCGTGCCCGTTCTTGCGCAATATTTTATGGAAAAAGGGCTAGAAGATATGGTCATTGTGGCACCACACAATGGTAGTATCGGAAGAACAAGAAAATTGGCCAATACTCTAAATGCACCAATCGCTCTTATTGATAAAAGAAAACTGGAAGAAGGCGCACAAGAAACATACGATGTGATTGGAAATGTAGAAGGCAAAAACGCCATCATTATTGATGACCTAATAGATACAGGAACAACCATCACGTTTGCAGCAAAAGCATTAGCCGAACACGGTGCAAAAGCCATCTATGCTGGCTGCACACACGCAGTCTTTACAGGGAACTCCATTGGAAAAATTGAACAGTCACCAATTAAAGAACTCGTTGTGACTAACACCATTGAACAACCTGAAGAGAAACAACTCAAAAAAATCACTTGCTTATCTGTTGCCCCATTGCTGGTAGAAGCGATTGATCGAATTCATAGTGAAAAAGCGGTAAGTCCATTATTTGAATAACAAGAAAACTCTATCCAACTAAAGTGCGGGTTCGGTTTTCGAGTACAAAAACTTAATTAGCACACAAATTAGCAGTCCAATTCGTAACAGAATTGGACTGCATCTTTATGACAAAGGCTTTTGATAAATGTAAGGGTAATTGGAGAATATCTGTTGTTATTCATTGTTGACTTTTTCGCGGAGGTAGGGGAATCATAGGCGGAGAAATTCCGGTTAATGTGTTTAGTTGGGGCTCAATAAACAGATATAAGCGGATATATTCCGATTAACTTCTCTATATATAACTAAATCTAAAGATTAGGTTCATATAAGCGGAAAAACTCCCCTTATTTTGTGAGAAATGTTGCTATTTCCCGAAATAAACGGAATTTTTCCGTTTATTTTTTTCAAGTAGTTCTAATCTTATACTTCAAAACCAAACTACTTACGACTAAAAGATAGGGTTATACGCATGAATCATCTTAACAATCGATACAAAAGGTGAACCGAAAGTATGGAAGGTAAACGGAAATGATCCTTCTTCGTTTGTTATCGTTTGGAATACGCACCCGGGCGATCAGCTGCAAGCATTTCCATTTTACTTAATAAGGAATAGAAACTATGGGATGACCAATGGAGTGGAATATTATTCACCAAGAATTCAAATGGAAAAGGAAATCTCATTAAGAGAAAAATCTTACGAAATATTACAACTACCGAAGGATTGGGTTCACGTCTTGAATTCATTATTAATAGAAGATAGAGCAGGGCAATCTAGCTTGTTCTTCAATGATTTTCATCCTTTGCAAAATGCCTATTTTGGTTGGCTCCCTTATGACCAGTTGGGAAAAGAGGTATTTCCAAAACAAACAGTAAATGGAAATACGTATGTTGTAGGTGATATTTATCAGGAGCATGTGATGATATTAAATACAGTAGATATAGAAATTCCTGAATGATCAGCTTAAAATGGAGGGTATAGCAATTCAAGATAAAGGTGATGAAATGATACACAACTATGCAGGTGAAACCATCAGTTACAATATAAACTATAAAAAACGTAAGTCTATTGGAATTTCCATAGATGTTTATGGAAGTATTGAGGTCCAGGCTCCTAAAGGAACACCCAATGATTATGTGCTTCAATTTATTGAAGAAAAATGGGACTGGATTCAAGAGAAGTCTAAGGAAATGCAGGCGAGAGTTCTTGGACCGCAGGAAAAGGTGTATGACCATGGCGAAAGTTTTCTTTATTTAGGGAACACCTATCCCATTCAAATCTTTCACGACACCAATCTAACGCAGAATCAAGTGAAGTTTGAAGAAAATAAACTGCACATTTATGTAAAAGAGCTAGAGGAAGAAAAGATCAGACAGGCACTGAAGCGTTTCTACTATCAGCAATGTAAGGCCTTAGTAGAGAAGAGCATCAAGTCATATCAAAGCAACTTTAAAATAAAGCCAAAGGGGGTCCGCATAAATGACAGCAATCGTACGTGGGGAACTTGTGATTCCAATCAGCAGTTAACTTTTAATTGGAAACTTGCGATGGCTCCCCAAAAGGTAATTGATTATGTGGTTGTGCACGAGATGTGCCATATGTTGCATTTGAATCATGATCGTTCTTTTTGGAGACTTGTTGGGAAAATGATGCCTGATTATAAGGAACAAGAAAATTGGTTAGCTTTTTCGAGTTGGAAAATGACTGTGTAGAAAGGTGAGAGTCTTCGTTTATGAAGGCTCTCTTTTTAAGTTATCAATTGGTTAATTTTACAAGTTTTAGAATACATTCAGAGATGGCTTCGCGAAGTGCTTGAATGCTCCGTGAAGTTGGAGGAAGAAACAATGAATAGATAAGAAAATAATTTTCAAAATTTAAATAAAAATGAAATTATTTTTTATTTTATTATTGAACCCTATATGAGTTTGTGTTTATAATATATTTGAAAGCGCTATCAATTTATAAATCTATTATCTTGGCAGCGTTATAACAAACAATGAAGGGGAGGATGAATGGTGAGAAAGAAATGGAATGTAGTAACAGGTACAGTACTTGCTTCAAGTTTAGTACTTTCTTCGTTCGGGACTTTAGGGAATGCTAATGCAGAAAGTGGAGTTCCCGTGAATGTTTTAGCCGTTGTAGATCAGTCGGGAGATATGATGAAAATTAATTCTTTCAACGAACGATTGAATGATAATAAGCTAATTGCATTCAATGACTCGTTCAGTTATTACACTGAGACGGATAAAGGTAGCTTTGAGGTCGTGCTTGAAAAAAGTGGCCTTAATACATATCGTGTATTGAAGCGTACGGATGGAGACAGTGAAATTCCCGAAAATGGTCTTGTTCTCTCAACAGGTGATTTGACAACTTCAGAAATTAAAAATTTCTTGGTGCAATTGGAGAATGGTGAGACTGTTACTCTTCATGAGCCTATGATAAAGCAGGAACAAATGCAGGCAAATGCGGTAGATCCTACTGCTCAATCAAATCCTTCCGGAGCCGTATTTGATGGTTTCCGAGGACCAGACCAACTCATCGTTTACACTCCTTCCTTTGGTGAGGCAACAAAGACGAATCCATATGGATATGAAATAACAGTAGAAAATGGATTTGTAACGAAGCTTGGAGGCGGAAACTCCAAGATTCCTAAAAATGGATTTGTAGTCAGTGGTCATGGAATAGCTTCTAAGTGGATTTCTTCTAACTCGATTATTGGTGCAAAAGTGACGGTTAGTGATACCGGGTTAGTGGAAATTATTCAAGATGTAGAGAGCTTCCAATACCAAAGCAAGCAGTCCATTCAGCAGGCGAAAACCAACATTGCAAAGGCTAAAACAGAATTTTTAGATGTTGAAATGAGTAAGGCTGAGGAAGCGGTTCAGAGAGCAGAGGCACTATTAAAAGAAGCAGAAGCGATGAATGCTAGTGACTCGGTACGATCTTTGGACATGACTCGTCAGGTTACTCAACTCGCTTATGATGCATATTATTATTCACTTCCATCCAATGTCGCAGAGCAAAGGGCTATCTGGTACAGACCAGAAGAAACCACCTTAGATGGGGTACAGCGAGTACTAGATCGAATGGAAAATTCTGGGTTTAATTCAGTTTATCTTGAAACTACCTTTTGGGGTTATACTATTTATCCAAGTGAGACAATGAAAGCCTATGGACTTCCTGAACAACACCCAAGGTTCGAGAATGGGGATTACGGTATCTATGGAAAGGATTTGCTGAAAGCTTATATCGAGGAAGGGAAAAAACGGGGTCTTTCTATTCAAGCATGGACGGATGGGTTTATGATCGGCCATGGCTCTCTCGGTTTGCCTTCTCAATTGAAAAAGTATCCAGAGTGGGCAGGTATTCAGCGCTCAAATACAACAGGTCAGCCAAAGCCAGATACATCGAATCAATATTATTGGCTAGATATTGCACAACCAGAAGTTCAGACGTTTATGTTAGACATATATAAAGAAATGCAAAACAGGTACGAAATTAAAGGATTAAATATTGATTACATGCGATATCCGCACCATAAATTCGAACAGAGCTATGGATATAGCGATACAGTGAGAAACATGTATAATGAACAGTCTGGAATTGATCCAATGACAATTAATCCAACTAGCAACCCATCAGAGTGGCAGGACTGGCAGGAGTGGATTCGTAACAGAGAAAATGACTTTGTTAATAAATTACATGAACAGTCAAAGGCAAATGATAAGCAATTCATGCTAACTGCTACTCCGGAACCAGGACCTGAAGCTGTGCTAATCAGTGATTGGAAGGATGACCTTGATGGTGTCATTCCTCAGGCATACGGACATGATTTTAACAGCATCCAACAAACTGTGCAAGCAAGTAAAAAGCTGATGCCGGAAGGAACAATGTACTATACAGGTATCTACTCCTTCTATCATCATTTAAGCGAGATGGCAAGTGTCAATGATGTGATATCTGCAAAATTTGGAACATCAGGTGTTAACATGTTTGCATTTGGCCAAGCGAGTGCTCCATCCGTTGATGCGCTCGGGAAAGGACCGTGGAGGGAAAAAGCAATTAACCCAGGTGAAGAACCGATTCTAGCCACTCTTACAGTATTAAAAGACTTACAGAAGGAGATTAATCATCTTTATATTCCTAAGGGAGCAGTCGAAGAAGAAGAAGGTGTCAGTATTAGACAATCTGTCAAAAATCTAGAAAAGGCAATTGAGAAGAATCCAAATAATAGCAGCTACTACTATAAAGTAGTTGAGGAACAAATTCAAAAAGCCATTTTGGCAGAAAAGCTCAATCAGGTTGTTGGAAAGAGAATGAAAGACCAGTTAGCAGAAACAAACACTTGGGTGAACTATTACTTGAATCATCAAAACTAATTAAGAAAAGAAGAGTAGTCATTAGCAATTAGACTACTCTTCTAAAAAAAGAAATTAATTTTCAAAAAAATAAAAATAACTAAAATAATTTACAAAATGGATTGAAAGTTTAAAAGGTCCCGTTTATAATAAAGTTAGCAAACGCTTTCAAAAAATTTTCTAGGGGGAAAATGAAATGAAGAAAAAAGCGGCAAAGAAATTCGTTGTAGGTTCAGTTGTTGCAGCACTTTCACTGAGTTTAATAGGTTGTAATAAAGATCAAGCAAGCGGTAAAAAAGAAGATGACACTTCAGGATCAGGAGAGCTTTCCGGTGAAGTTACATTATGGACGGCATCTCTTGCCGGTGAACCATTTGATACATACTTTAAAGAATTAGAAAAGGAATTTGAAGAGCAGCACCCCAAACTTGACGTCATCATCCAGGATGTTCCTCAGAACGAAATGGAGCAAAAAGTACTTACTTCTCTAACAGGAAGTGATGTACCTGATGTTGTGAATTTAAACCCTCACTATATGTCAAACATTGCAGCTCAGGGTGGCTTGCTTGATTTAACTGAAGAAATTAGTGATGAGGCAAATAGTGCATATGTAGAGGGTCCGTTCCAATCAGGAAAATACGATGATAAGCTCTATGCACTTCCATGGTATCTAACTACAACGGTTGCTTGGTACAATAATGATCACTTTACAAAAGCAGGTGTATCAGAATTACCTACTACAACTCAAGGAATCTATGAAACAGCTAAAAAGGTTACAGAGGCAACTGGGAAGCCTTCTTACTATCCTGTAATTAACGATGGAAATACCATCATGGAAAAAATGGTTTCTATATCTAATGGTGAGCCAATCGTAAAGGATGGTAAAGCAAAACTAGAAGGGAATCAGTCTATTTTGGAATTCTTTGAGCTTACTCAGAAAATGTATAAAGAAGGTATCATCCCTCAGGAAGCGGCTGAAGGGTCTATCAAAACTGGCCAAGAGCTTTATATGGCAGGAAATATCTCTTTACTTGAAGGAGGAGTCACTTTCTTAGGTCCAGTCGAATCAGGTGCACCAGAAGTATTTAATGCTTCTAAAGCTGACCAGCCCCTAAATGATACAAATGCTCCTGTTAACGTGGCAGTAATGAACTTCGCAGTCCCTGCTAAAACAAAGAACAAAGAAGCAGCTGTTGCCCTAGCAGAATTTGTGACAAATGCTGAGAACCAATTGGAATTTGCAAAGGTAGCTGGAACGATCCTTCCTTCAACCAAAGAATCACTAAAGGATGATTATTTCGTCAATCCGGGAGACTCACCAAAAGGTCTTGGGATGCTAGAAGCTTCTAAATCACTTAGTCGTGCTGAGGTATTGATTCCACCTACTGAAAATAGTGCCGACCTACGTGCTGCTACAAAAAACATTTTTACTAAAAACCTACAAGGTAAGGTCTCACCTGAAGAGGCATTGAAAGAACTTGAAGAAGAGTGGAACAAAGCTTTTGAAAAGACGGGTGAAAAAGTTTCTTTCTAACGTGATTGCAGGGAACGTATGTAGTTAGGTTAAGGACTTGATTCTATTTTAAGAGGAAGGCAGAAACGACTACTATTCTATAAAGCTTGTACCTGTTTTATTCAAGAGACTAGCTTTTTTAATTAAAGAGCTAGTCTCTAGCTTTTAAAAGGAGAATTTAAAATGGACAGAGAGCCCGCAATTATTCAAAATACAAAGATTAAGCCCGTCCCGAAAAAAATAAAATGGAGAATGAAACATATCACGCCATGGTTATTTTTGCTTCCATCCATTGTAATATTAGGTGGTTTTCTTGCTTACCCAATTATTGAAGCCTTTAGATGGAGTTTTTTGGATTATAAAATCATTGCTGGTTCCGGGGAATTCGTGGGTTTTAATAACTTTAAAGAAATTTTTACAGATAAGTATTTTTGGAATGCATTAACAAATACAATTGTTTTTTTACTAATGGTCTTACCATTGAATGTATTCTTGCCAATGATCCTTGCTGTTTTGGTCAACCAGAAGATAAAAGGAGTAGGAACCTTTCGTGTCCTTTATTACCTTCCAGTTATTACACCAATGGTAGTAGCTGCATTGATGTGGAAAATGCTTTACTCACAAAGTGGTATTATTTCTGACCTATTCTTGAAGATAGGTATATTTGATTCTCCGACCAACGTGCTGGTCCAATCCTCTACGGCTCTAGTTGCCGTATCTGCTATTACCGTCTGGAAAGGGCTTGGCTACTATATGATTATATATTTAGCTGGTCTTCAGTCGATTCCAAGGGATGTGTACGAGTCAGCTGATATTGACGGGGCTTCTATTTGGCAGCAATTCACTAGAATCACCATTCCAATGCTTACCCCATCAATTACTCTAGTTTCCGTAATGACTATTATTGCAGGTATGAAAGTGTTTGAAGAAATTGCGTTAACGACTGGCGGAGGTCCTGCTGGAGCAACAACGACTCTAGTAATGTATATTTACACAAAATTCAACAGCCTAGATGTAAGCATCGCTTCAGCAGCAGGTCTGGTACTATTGGTCCTTGCTATAGGCGCTTCGCTGCTTCAAATGAAGATGACTAGTAAACGCGAAGACGATTTAAGAGCGTAATCGATAGGAGAGAGCAAATATGAATTCTAAGCGGTTAAGACAAAAAATATGGCTATACGCCCTGATGATATTCATTACTGTTTTAACGGTTGGGCCATTTCTTATAACATTATTTATGGCAGTGAAATCTCCTGGAGAAGGAATTTACGACAGCTTGATTCCAAAAGAACCAACCCTTGAAAACTTTGTAACTGCCTTCCAAAAAGCAAATTTTGCTACGTATTTCTTGAATACAGCAATTGTTACTTGCCTTGCCATTCCTTTAAATTTATTGTTCTGTAGCCTGGCTGCTTACCCACTTGCAAGGATGGATTTTAGAGGAAGAAGTGTGGTTCTGGCATTAATCATATCTACGATGATGGTTCCTTTTCAGCTTTATATGGCTCCCCTTTTTCAGCTATCAGGAGAGTTGGGACTGAGGAATACTCATGTCGGCTTAATTGTTATGCAAGTATCTACTGCTTTCGGGATTTTCCTTATGCGCCAAGCTTATTTACGAGTACCAAAAGATCTCGAAGAATCCGCATATTTGGATGGCGCAAATAAATTCAAGGTATGGTATATGGTTGTTCTTCCTCTCGTGAAGCCAACCCTTGTCACACTTGCTATATTTACCTTCATGGGAACATGGGGAGATTATTTATGGCCACTATTAAACTCTACTGAAAGTAGTAAATATACTTTATCAATTGGCTTGGCACAGTTATCACAAAATTTTGATGGATCAAATCTGAAGTTGATTAGTGCTGCTTCGATATTGACAACCATTCCTACTCTATTAATCTTTATATGGTTGCAAAAGTACTTTATTTCTGGTGCTACCGATGGGGCGGTAAAAGGATGATTGAAAAAATAGGAATGAGGTGAGCAGTTGGATTCTTTAACTTTCTTTGGAATAAAAATACCTATTATTTATGAAATGGACTGTGTTGTAGTAGGTGGAGGAACAGGAGGAGTTGCGGCTGCACTCTCTGCATTAGAAGAAAAGATCTCTATCTTGGTTATTGAAAAAACAATTTCTCTAGGTGGTACACAGACAAATTCGCTTGTGTCACCAATGATGCCAACTCATGTAAAAAAACAGCGTATCAACCAAATGATTATCGAACGGCTTAATCAAGAAAATATAAAAACAGAAGATGGTACAACAAAGTGCAGTTGGTTTAATGTAGAGGCACTAAGCTACGTTCTTGAGCAATTGATTACTGAACGTGGGGGAGAAATCCTTTATGATGCAAAGTTTATTGACTGTATAAAAGAAGGTGGAGATGTAACACATGTTATTGTTAGTACTTGCAATGGACTTGTGGCTATAAAAGGAAAAACATTTATTGATGCCACAGCAGATGCAATTCTCTCCAGAGCAGCAGGAGTTACAGTTGAATCAGGTGATAAGGAACAACGCAATCAACAGATTTCCTTTAGATTTGAAATGGGCGGGATTAACATCAGTGTTCTAAGAGACTTTGTTCTTGCAAAAGGAGAGACCTTTTGCAAAATTGAAGACCCAGAATTCTTTGAAATTGCCATGGTTCCTGAAAAAGGGCATGTTCTAGAGCCTCTATTCAAAAAAGGGCTGGAAAATGGTGACCTGTTGGCGGAAGACCTTCGATACTTCCAAGCATTTACACAACCTGGAAAACCAACAGTTATGTCGTTTAATTGCCCTCATATTCCGGGAATAGTAAAGACCACAGACCCAATACTCCGATCAAGGGCAGTAATAAAAGGAAGAGAAATGATTCACAGACTTGTGAAGTTTTTACCAAAGTATATACCTGGATTTGAAAATGCTTTTCTATTAAAGGAAGCTAATCAACTGGGTATCAGGGAATCTTGGAGAATTGTAGGTCAATACGTCATAACAGAGCATGATTATGTGAAAAGGGCCCGATTTGAAGATGGTATTGCACGAGGGGACTGGTACATCGATGTTCATAGTGTAACAAAGGAAGAGGTTGAACAGGCCAAACTTTTGAAGGGGGAGTACTACGAAATTCCTTATCGGTCACTCATTACCAAGGAAGTAAATAACCTTGTCGTAGTCGGGCGCCATATTTCAAGTACATTTTTGATGCAGGCCTCTTTAAGAATACAACCAACTGTAAGAGACATGGGTGAGGCAGCAGGACTTGCCTGTGCACTTTCTATAAAACAGTCCCAGGCTCTTAATCAGATTGATGGAGCCTTACTTAAAAAGCAACTTCAACATGTGGAGGAACAATGATGGACCGCATTAAAGAGGTACATATTTTAAATCATACTCATTGGGATCGTGAATGGTATGAGACATTTGAACAATTTCGTTATAAGTTAAGGAATGGATTGCGTTTTATCCAGGATTTAATTGATGAGAATAAAATTGATAACTTCTTTCTTGATGGCCAGACGATTGTCTTAGATGATTATAGGGAAATTGTAAGCGATAAAGAATTCCATCGTCTAGTGAATTATATAAAAGAAGGAAAAATAGAAGTCGGACCATGGTATTTGTTAGCGGATGAGTTCCTCGTTTCAGGTGAATCCATATTAAAAAATCTTGAAATTGGAATAAATATGGCTAAATCCGTAAGGTCTGAATATAATATAGGCTATCTCCCAGATACCTTTGGCCACATTAGCCAAATGCCTCAAATATTAAGAGGTTACGATATTGATACAGCGCTTGTATTCAGAGGAGCTGTTTCCAATCAATATGAAAATACCTGGGAAGGATCAGATGGTAGTAAGGTGTTTACGTTTGTCCTTCCACTTTTTGAAGGATACTATCAAACGTTTCTTAAACAAAAGGATTTTGTTGATAAGACAAAGACATATCTAAATGATAAATCACCATATATAACATCCGGAAAAGCATTAATTATGAATGGTGCAGATCATACCTTTACTTCCCCGGATTTAGCAGGAAAAATCGAGCAGTTGGAAAAAGAAATTTCAGGAGTTAAGTTCAGACAGTCTTTGATGTCTGAGTATATTAATGCGCACAATAAAGAAATGATTACAGGAAAAATTAGTGGGGAACAGCGGGATCCATCCAAAATCTTTATTTTGCCAGGCGTTTATTCTACGCGTTCGTATCTAAAAGTTCAAAATCAAATGTGTGAGGATCAGGCTATAGGCATCATGGAGGCCTTGAATGTATGGACAAATGGAAAGGATGACTCAAAAGAATTTATTAATTATGTTTGGAAACTTATATTACAAAATCAACCGCATGACAGCATTTGTGGTTGTAGTGTGGATGAAGTCCATAATGAAATGGAGACAAGGACTCAAAAAGTGTTAAGTGCCATCCAACAGTTTTCAAGAGATACCCTTAACGATCAGTTCCCATTTGAATTTTTGGATCCATCTATAGAAAATCCATACTTATATCTTGTAAATAATATACCAATCTCTGATATATATCCTGTACGATCGAGGATTCGTATTCCTAAGGGGCTTGATTTAGGATCTATCAAGCTATTCCATCAAGATCATGAAATTGATTTTGATATAATTAAAAGAGAATCATGTGAAGAATTTATCCATCATATACTTGCGGAACCTCACTATGCGGAGTATGTCATATATGATGTAGCGTTTCATTTGCCTTTTGATGGAGTGGAGATGAAATCTGTCAGGATTCAGCGTATAGAAGAGGAAGCTGAAGTAGTTAAGAATCAATTGAGTGATTGGATAGAAAATGAATACTATAAAATTCATTGGAATGATCATGGTCTAATCATTACAGACAAGGAAACTGGTAAGATTCATGATAATCAGAATACGTTCATGTCTTCATTGGATGCAGGTGATTCATATAATTACTCTCCACCAGTAAATGATTTGTGTAGTATTGCTAAGTTAAAATGTGTATCTAATGTTAACATAGGAAAAACATACCAATCAGTGACCATTCATTATGAGATGGAAATGCCTGCTTCCTTGAATCATGAGAGGTATGGGCCTAGCAGTGAAAGAGTTGTTAATAAAATAGAAACTGTTGTAACTCTTTATAAAGGGAAAAACCTTATCAACTTTAACACAAAAGTAGAAAATCATGCAAAGGATCAAAAACTTAGAGTTGGCTTTGCTACGTCTGAAGCAAACATAAGCTATGCAGATACAGCATTCGATTTGTTACAGAGAAAAACTCTTCGAAATAAGAAATATGATGTAGCTAAAAATAAGGAAGCAATAATGAATCAATATCCAACCTATTCAACAGTCTTTGTAAATGACCACCAAATTGTTCATCGGGGACTACAGGAATATGAAGTGGATCAGTACGAGGGTAAAGACTCAGTCTTTTTAACGATGATAAGAGGTGTAGGCTGGTTATCAAGACGAGACCTACGTACGCGTGGTAACGGTGCCGGCCCTGGTTTTGAAACACCGGGAGCTCAGTGTCTAGGAGCTTATGAATACGAATACGGATTGGTAATGGGAAATAAACACAGGTCTCTAAACCATGCAAAAATGATGCGTCAACCTATTTTGGTACAGCAATCCTTTAAAATGGTTGAAACTCAAAAGCTCTTTAGGCAATCTTCACAAAAAATTGCATTCTCCTCTTTTATTTCTAAGAAGGAGAATACATTCGACATACGGATGTTTAATCCATTCAATAGAGAAGTCAGTACAAAAATATATTTCGGCTTTGAGCCTGAAGAAGTGGTGGAAGTTGATTTTACAGGGCAAAGGTTTATGGGATATCCCACAGAAGACGAACTGACCATCACTTTTAAACCAAAACAAATCAAGACCATTCGGGTATGCAGAAAAGCTGTACTGTACTAGCTAACTCCATCCTTAGAAAATGAAGGTGATCGATATGAGAAAATTTATAGCATTTGATATTGGAGGGACATTACTCAAATACGGGGTCCTGAACGAGGATGGAACATTCATAGAAAAGTTTGAATCGCCGACAGAAGCGGTACTAGGTGGTCTATCTATTATTGAAAAAGTGAAAAAATACGGCAAGGGACTGGCTTCCAAATACGATATTGCTGGAATTTGCATTAGCACTGCAGGACAGGTTGATTCAAATAAAGGAACCATTCTTTATGCCTCATCACTAATTCCTGAATATACAGGCACTCCACTGAAGGAGGAATTAGAAGCTTATTTTCATTTGCCAGTTGAAGTTGAAAATGACGTTAACTGTGCAGGTTTGGCAGAGTCATGGATAGGAACCGGCAAGGATGCAAAAAGCTTATTCTGCTTAACTGTTGGTACAGGAATCGGCGGTAGTTACATTCTTGATAATAAGCTTCACACGGGGCATAGCTTTAGTGGTGGAGAAATAGGTTATATCCCTATCGAGGGAAATCAGTTTCAGGAATTGGCTTCAACTAGAATATTAATTAAAAACGTAGCAATACGTAAAGGTATTTCTGAGAGTGAGATTGATGGAAAGAAAATCTTTGAGCTTGCGCTTTCTGGGGATGAAATCTGTATCGAGGAAATTGACCGCCTTGCTTATTACTTGTCTAAAGGTATTGCCACAATTGCCTATGTAATGAATCCCGAAATGGTTATCATTGGTGGGGGGATTACAGCTCAAAAGGATTACTTGTATCCCATTATTATGAAGCATCTTGAAAAAGATATTATACCTGCGATTTTAAGTAAAACGAAGATTAAAATCGCACAAAACTTAAACGATGCGGGCATGATTGGTGCAGTACGCCATTTCTTGCTTCAGGAATCCCTACAACCTTTGAAAAGCATTGTTACGATTATTGAATCTAACAACCATAAATTAACGAAGCGTGAACAAATGATTGCAAGATATATCATTACAAATCTGGAATCAGTTCCAAACAAGACCATTTCTGAATTATCTCGTCAAATTAATGTTTCCGAAGCCACAATTACTCGCTTTTGCCAAAAGTTAGAGTTTGGTAGCTATAATAAACTGCGCTTACTGGCAAAAGAAGCCTCTGTAAGTACAAGGCTTTATGAGCAATCTGAGATGTCAGGAATAACGGAGGTAAAAGAAGCCTATACGGGTATGTTAACTAAGTTCAATTCCCTGCAGCAAAAGAATGATATTAAAAAAGTAACGCAGGTCTTTGCTAACGCTGATCAAATCTATCTTTATGGTGGACATGAAATGTCTTTTGCTGTAGACCAGTTGAAATTTAAATTAATGAAGCTTGGCATCCGAGTAGATGCATTTTCAACACTATATCAGATGGAAATGTCTGCTCACTCCCTGACTGCTAAAACTGTTATGGTAGGTTTTAGCGCGAACGGTTATACAGAAGAAGTAATTGACATGATGGAAATCGGAAATCGAGCAGGGTGTATGACATTAGGGATTACTAGCCAACAGGATTCCCCTTTGGCACATGTCTCAAGTATCCCCCTTTTAATTCCAGCAACAGAAGATATCCACGGAGAAAGTAGCTCTTTAGGGGAGGTATCTGTGTATTTTCTTGTTGATGTAATTTTAAAAGAACTACAGAATTTCGTTAAAGATATCGCAAAAAAAGAAATTATCTAAATCATAGGCAGGAAGTGGGAAGCAGTACTTAAACTTTTTTTGGCTGTAACTTAATTCCTGCTTTATCTATGTTACGGAGTGAAGCTTTATGAATTTATTTGATATGTCTTTAAATCAGCTAGAGGAATATATGCCGGAGCTAACGAAAAAACCGGATTTCCATTCGTTTTGGGACAGTCGGATAAAAGAGAATACGCAATATCCATTGAACATCGAAGTAAAGGATAGGGTGTACCCGGTCAAAGGAATCAAAGTAAAAGATGTATACTTTGATGGCTTCCGGAACTCACGTCTACATGCTGTCTATATTTCTCCTATGACAATTCAAGAGAGTAAACCAGTAGCCGTAATCTTTCACGGTTATAATTGGAATACCTTGCAGCCTCATTATGCTTTTAAGCATGTTATTCAAGGTATCCCAGTTTTAATGATCGAAATTCGTGGACAGAACATAGAATCACCAGATAAAAATCAATATGATAATGGAGGGTCAGCAGGCTGGCTGACCTTGGGTATTAATACCATCGACAATTACTATTACACCCATGTATATATGGATTGTTTCAGGGCTGTGGATGTTGCAAGGAAATTGTCTGGTAAAACTAGTGTATACCTTGAAGGGGCAAGCCAGGGAGGCGCAATGGCTATTGCGGTGGCGGCTCTGCAGAAGAATATTCAATTTGCACTATGTGATATACCGTTTCTTAGTCATTTTGAACGTTCTATTAAACTTGCTTCAGATGGACCATATAAAGAAATCTATCATTATTTTAAAGTTCATGATCCCTTACATAAAACTTCTAAAGCCCTCTTTGAAACGCTAAGCTATATTGATTGTATGAATTTAGCAGAAAGGGTCATGTGCCCGACACTCATGTCAGTTGGACTGGAAGACACAATTTGTCCCCCATCCAGCGTTTTTGCAATATATAACCATCTTAATTGCTCAAAGGAAATAAGAGTGTATCCAGAATACGGGCATGAAGTTCCTTCTATACATGAGGAAGTAAAGCTTCAGTTTATTGCTTCCCATATTGGTTAGAGTATATGGCTAATAACGCCTCCTTTATTACAAAATTTAATAGGAGATGATCTCATCATGAAAATTGTTTACCTGCCGATTGATGAACGTCCTTGTAATATAAGGTATGTTCAAATGATTGCTAAGTCTTCATCTGATATCGATTTAATCACTCCTGAGATGGAACTTCTTGGTAAGAAAAAAACAGCTGCAAATACAGAGGGGATATGGAAATGGATTAAGGAAAAGGGCAAATTGGCAGATGCCCTAATTCTAAGCATTGATATGCTTGTTTATGGGGGACTGCTTCCATCGCGATTGCATTACCTTAAGGAAGAAAGTGCTACCTTTTGGATGGACAGATTGCGTTCCCTTCGTCAGGAATATCCTCAGCTACCTATTTATGCTTCTAACCTCATCATGCGAACGCCAAAGTACAGTTCCAATGATGAAGAACCGGATTACTATGGGGATTGGGGTCACGAACTGTTTTTAAGGGCATATTTAATGGATAAACAAAAAAGGGAAACCCTTTTACCCGAAGAGAATGCCCAACTAGACGGTATTATTTCGCGAATACCGCAAGAGTATATCGATGACTATGAACAGAGGAGAAGGTTTAATTCGTATATTAACATTCAGATGCTTAAGCTTGTTCATGAAGGAATACTAAATTTCTTGGCGATTCCCCAAGATGATAGTGCTGAATTTGGGTATACAGCTATGGATCAAATGGCTGTTGTTAAAAAACGTGAGCAACATCGCCTTTATAAAAAAGTACATATGTATCCAGGAGCTGATGAAGTAGGCGCCACTTTACTGGCAAGAGCTTATAATGAATTTAAGAAGCAAAGTCCCAAGATTTTTCCGATATGGAGCAGTACGCTCGGTCCACAGCTCGTTCCAATGTACGAAGATCGACCTTTTGCAGAAAGCTTGAAAGCGCATGTACTAGCATCAGGCTGTCAACTAACTAGTAATGAGGAGGAAGCTGACCTCATTCTTGCTTACAATACACCTGGTCGGGTGATACAGGAGTCATGGGATCAACACAAAAAGGATATTACTTATACAAGTTATAGAAATATGCTTACTTTTGTTGACCAGATTACATCATATGTCCAATCGGGAAAAAACATAATTGTTGCGGATTCTGCATATGCCAATGGTGGAGATCTAGAATTAATCACTCTTTTAGATGAAGAAAAGATTCTTGACCGGATTCTCTCTTATAAGGGCTGGAATACAAATTGTAATACTCTTGGTACCACTATATGTCAAGGTGTGGTTGCCATTAATGGAAAAGAGGACATAATTAAAGAAAATATTATTTATCATCTTTTAGACGATTACTTTTATCAGGCCGAAATTCGTATGCAAATGACAGCTGATTTCCTTCCTGAAAAGGGATTGACCTACTTCGATTTAAAACAGGAAGAGGATGAGGTTAATAAAGAACGGAATAAACGCATGATATATCGATACAAAGAAACGATCCTTCATACGTTTAAGGATATGGAACTTCAAGAAATCCAAACTTTTGCCCCATGGAACAGAATGTT
>Ga0224722_1000720_pt1 | contig 19120 bp, 33 predicted proteins | sample Balambano_FR1_Me_FD_161646 | JGI IMG/M metagenome (GOLD analysis project Ga0224722, IMG submission 161646) | Freshwater sediment microbial communities from Lake Towuti, South Sulawesi, Indonesia - Balambano_FR1_MetaG | ecosystem: Environmental > Aquatic > Freshwater > Lake > Sediment | place... | reverse complement strand
TTGCGCTTCATTCAAAAATGGTAAAACTTATTTTTGCCTCATCGTTCAGTTTTCAAAGACCAATCGTGTCGTGTTAGCGACTTTTTAATAATAGCGATTTGACTTATTAAAGTCAACCACTTTTTATTATTTTTTTCGCTTCCTGAAGTTTGTTTCGTGAACAACATCAGCGACGTTTATTAATATATCAGCATTCTAAAAACTCGTCAACTATTTTTCTAAAAAAACTTTATTTTTTCTTTTTACATGACTGAAAGAAAAAAGCGGTCGTGGATTAACCCCTGAGAAGGAGTAATCCACAACCGTTTGATCATTATGACGACTTAGAAGACATCTGTTTCTTTGTTTTCTTCTTCACTGTTTCTGATGAAGTCGACTCCACAACTTGTCCAGTCTGTTGGAAGCGATGAAGCATTAATACCTGATAAGCGTTCGCAAACACCAATGTGGCTAGCGCCGGCCAGAGCAATGGAATCTCGTCCGTTGTTTGCAAAGCTGGAATCCATTCAATTAACGTAATGACAGTCATTAAGAAAAGTGTCGGGATGAAAGCACTCTTATTTGTTTGTTTCGCCTTACTCGCGGCAACGACCCAAGCGACAATGAGTAACACAAGCATCTCACCGATGTAACGCCACATGTGATCATTTCCAAATGCGAGCATCCGTAAGTAGACGGCATCAAAAATCGCAAATGCGATTAATAACACTTGAACGCGATTCCATAGACGTGGTCCTCTAAACAAGTCGAGTCCGACCCGATGGATAATCAAATAGGCAAAGAAGCCCATCATGCTGATCCCTGTCCATGTACTCGAGTAACTAAGCGCCGTGACAATTGCCTCCCAGGACTGACTGACCAAATAACCCGGGTTCGCCAATAAATTCATTAGGAACCCGAACAACGTCCCGAATACGAGCGTTGTCCAAAACAAACGTAAAAAACCTTGTACTTTCATCTCTCACCGATTCACCCTTCTATTTGTTTAATGACTGCTTGCGCCAACTCATCATACGTATGCTCGAACGGATGTCCATCCCGATAGACAGAAGGTGCAAAGTCCTCTTCATTGTCGTACGGTTGGCCGAGCGGGATTTGAGCAAGAAGCTTACTCTTCAATGCTTCTGATAGCTTTTCTCCACCGCCGTATCCGAATACGTATTCCTTCTCGCCCGTTACCTTACTTTCGAAGTAGGCCATGTTCTCGATGATCCCCAACACTTTATGGTTCGTTTTGATTGCCATCGCTCCAGCACGTGCCGCAACGAATGCCGCTGTCGCATGAGGTGTCGTGACAATCAATTCCTGACATGATGGGAGCATGGAATGGATATCGAGCGCGACATCTCCTGTTCCTGGCGGTAAATCGAGCAACAGATAGTCAAGATCGCCCCACTCGACGTCATTGAAGAAGTTATTTAACATCTTCCCGAGCATCGGTCCACGCCAGATGACCGGCGCATTGTCTTCCACGAAGAATCCCATCGAGATGACTTTCACGCCAAAACGCTCCACTGGAATAATCTTCTCGCCGCGAACAACCGGTCGTTCCTCGATGCCGAGCATATCTGGAACACTGAAGCCGTAAATATCCGCATCGATCAACCCGACCTTTTTACCCGCTCGCGCAAGCGCGACAGCCAAGTTGACGGATACCGTCGATTTACCTACGCCACCCTTACCAGAAGCGATGGCGATAAACGTCGTCCCTGAATTTTCACGGAGGATTGCCGGTTTTGTCGCCTCCTTCAAACTTTCATCATTCAATGCCTCAAAACGAAGCCCGACCGTCTTAAAGCCTTTCCCCTTGAGCAATGTGACGATTTCTTGTTGTAACTGAAGCTGTTCCCCGCTCCCTGTTTGTCCGAGTGCCACTTTTACACTGACATAGTCTTCTTTGATTCGAATGTCTTTTACCCCTGCTGTATCTCCAAGCGTTCGGTTGATCGTCGGATCAACAAGCCCCGCCAATTCCTCGCGTACTTGCTCTACTGTAAGCATATTGCTTCCCCCTTCTAACTGTTTCGATATCAGTATATCAAAAAAAGCGTTTTCTTGACGGGTTCGGAATCGACTATTTCAAACAAAAAACTCTCCACCCGAAAGGATGGAGAGTTCGAACCACTTCGCGAAGATTAACGCTTCGAGAATTGTGGTGCGCGACGTGCTGCTTTAAGACCGTATTTTTTACGTTCTTTCATACGAGCGTCACGAGTTAAGAAGCCTTTTTCTTTGAGGCTTGGACGGAATTCTGGGTCCGCTTGAAGAAGCGCACGTGATACGCCGTGGCGAATTGCTCCAGCTTGTCCAGTGTATCCACCACCGTTAACGTTAACGATTACATCGTATTTACCTTCTGTTTCAGTCAATACGAGTGGTGATTTAGCCATCATGATCAAAGTCTCATGACCGAAGTATTCTGAGATATCGCGGCCATTTACAACAACTTTACCGTCACCTGCAACGAGGTGAACGCGAGCCACCGAGTGTTTGCGGCGGCCTGTTCCGTAGTAACGTACATCTGCCATCGTTTAGTTCCTCCCTGTGTCTCGATTAACCGCGAAGTTCGTAAACTTCTGGTTTTTGTGCTTCGTGCTTGTGTTCAGCTCCAGCGTAAACGTGGAGTTTGTTGAATTGTTGACGACCGAGTGATCCTTTTGGAAGCATCCCTTTGATCGCGAGTTCAAGCATACGCTCTGGACGTTTTGCGAGAAGCTCTTTTGCAGTTTGTGATTTCAAACCGCCTGGATGACCTGAATGACGGTAGTAGATCTTGTCATTCAATTTGTTACCAGTCAATTTGATTTTCTCAGCGTTGATGATGATGACGTGGTCTCCGCAATCAACGTGTGGTGTGAAAGTCGGCTTGTGCTTACCGCGAAGAAGTGAAGCTACTTCACTAGTCAAACGACCAAGTGTTTTGCCTTCTGCGTCGATAAGGAGCCATTTGCGTTCTACTTCAGATGCTTTAGCCATGAATGTTGTGCGCATGTGGAATACCTCCTAGAAATGTCTGTTCACTTAATTTTTTGATGCTTTATCATAATCCTAGTTTACGGGGCTAAGATTGTGGTTCATCTCTAAATTTGAAAATGAAATGCCAATGAATATAATACGATTTTATAAGGGGAATGTCAATCTACTTTTTCATAATTCACATTCCACAAATACAAACCGTGTGGGGGCGCCGTAATCCCCGCCACGCGGCGGTCCTTCGCCTCCAGCATTTGTGTGATCTCTGCGGGCTGATACTTCCCTCTCCCCACCTCGATGACCGTCCCTACCATGATGCGGACTTGGTTGTATAGAAAACCCGAGCCAACGAACCGGAATATGATCTCGTCCCCCATCTCGAGCACTTCTGCTTCGTAGATGGTGCGGACCCGATCTTCGACTTCTGCCTTTGTCACAGAGAACGACGTAAAGTCGTGAGTCCCAATCAACCGCTCCATCGCTTGACGCATCGCCTCGAGGCTCAGCTTATACGTCACGGTCGCAGCATAATGCCGACAAAACGGATCCTCAGTCTGACGAATATGGTAGCGATACTCTTTTCGCTTCGCACCGTAACGTGCATGAAACGTATCATCCATTTCTTCCGCCTGTTTAACGAGGATATCGTCTGGTAGCATGGCGTTTAACGCTTTGACGAAGCGCTCAGCCGGCATCTCTAACGTCGTATCAAAGTGAATCACCTGCCCTAAAGCATGGACGCGAGCATCTGTACGACCTGAGGCGATGATTTTCACCGGATGACGATGCATACGTGCCAAGACGGATTCAATCTCCGCTTGAATGGTATTGCCATTCGGTTGTACCTGATATCCCGCATAATGTGTCCCGTCATAGGCGACAATCAGTTTAATTCGTCTCATCCAATCCCTCTCAATCCAAACAAAATGAGTGTCAACGCGACAAAAATGAGCAATACGGCTGTGTCTCGCATTTGCCACTCCATCTCACGCAACCTCGTCCGCCCTTCTCCCCCACGGTAGCCGCGGGCCTCCATGGCCGTAGCAAGGTCCTCAGCACGCTTAAACGCGGAGATGAACAATGGAATCAAGAGCGGAATGACCCATTTAGGCGGGATTTCCAAGGCCCACTCATCAAATCGACCCCACGCGCCTGCTGGGCTTTCATGATCCGGTCCGTCTCGTCTGCAAGCGTCGGTAGGAAACGAAGTGAGATGGAGAGCATCAACGCAATCTCATGGGCCGGCACACGAATCCGTTCGAATGGTCGTAGCCCTGCTTCAATCGAATCGGTCAATTCCATCGGTGTCGTCGTCAACGTCACGAGTGTCGTCAACATGACGAGATAAAAGAAGCGAAGCGAGACAATCAGCCCCATTCGAATTCCTTCCGAATAAATCGCAATCGGTCCTAATTCGAACAGGAGTGTGCCGTCTCGATTGAATAACAGTTGTAAAATCAACGTGAAGACGATCAAAAATAAGATCATGCGAAGACCGTTCCATAAATAGCGCCACGATAACTGTGACAGTTTGACCGCAAACAACGTGAACGCGAGTAAAAACAAATTCGTCCATACGTTGTCAGCTAAAAAGACAACCGGGATGAACCCTAAAATGAAGAGCGTCTTGGCACGCGCATCGAGGGAATGAAGCCACGAATGTCCAGGTATATATTGACCGATAATCATGTCGCTCCCCCTTTCAGCCGTTCCGCCACCCAATCCGCCAGCTCGCTCTCGGTTCGTACGAGCGGGATTGCCGTTTCCCCAAGAACTGGCGCCATGTCACGCGCGAAGCGTAGGACGTGCGGGATGTCGAGCTGGAGACGTCGTACCAGAGCCTCGTCTTGGAACAATTCAAACGGATCTCCATCAAACGCCACCTGACCACGCTCCATCACGATGACGCGCTCCGCATAGGCGAGAACATCATCCATATCGTGCGAGACAAGAATCAACGTAAGGTTCAACTCTTCTCGCAAACGTTTGAACAAGGCGAGCATGTCCCGTCTCCCGATCGGGTCGAGACCCGCTGTCGGTTCATCGACAATGAGCACATCAGGCCGGCTCGCTAAAACACCCGCAATCGCGACGCGGCGCATCTGTCCACCTGAGAGATCAAACGGCGAACGGTCCCATAACGTTTCATCCAAGCCAACAAGACGAAGGGCCTCGTGGGCTCGCTCTTTCGCTTCGGCATCTGTCGCGCCAAAGTTGCGCGGACCGAACATGACGTCGCGTTCGACCGTCTCTTCAAACAATTGGTGCTCTGGATATTGAAAGACGAGCCCAACGCGACGCCGAAGCGGTAAAAGATTCTGTTTCTTGTCACGACGCGTCCGAATCGGGGTGACAGTGATATCATCGACCACCACACGTCCGTCAGTCGGGCGCAATAAGCCGTTCATATGTTGAACGAGTGTCGATTTTCCCGAGCCAGTATGCCCAAGAAACGCAACAAGCGCTCCCGACGGAATGGTTACATTCACATCGCGCAGCGCGGTTCGTTCAAACGGAGTATTCATTTGGTATTGATATGTTACTTCTTCAATGCGTATCGGCATAGATGGTTCACCAACTCCGAATGTTGTAGCATCAGACGATCGAGTGGAATGCCACGTGCCTTCAGTTCGAGTTGCATCCGAACGATAAACGGGACATCTAGTTGAATGTCACGAAGCGTATCTGGATGTTGAAACACGTCTTCAGGTGTGCCGGTCATCGCAATCTTGCCTTTCGACAATGCAATGATACGGTCAGCAAACAACACTTCGTCGAGCTCGTGTGTAATGGCGACAACGGTCATCCCTTCCGAGACGAGCTGTCGTACCGTTTGTAATACCTCTTGTCGCCCGATTGGGTCGAGCATGGAGGTCGCTTCATCGAGCACGAGGACACGCGGGCGCATTGCGAGAGCCGCAGCTATCGCAACACGCTGCTTTTGTCCACCGGATAACTGATGCGGTTCACGGTCCGCTAGTTCCGATAATCCAACGCGCGCTAGACTGTCATCAATTCGACGAACCATTTCTTGACGTGGAAGTCCCATGTTTTCGAGAGAAAATGCCACATCATCGCGCACGGTCGCCCCGACAAATTGATTGTCGGGATTTTGAAAGACGACCCCAATCCGCGTTCGAACGTCCCACACGTCTGCGGCGTTCGACGGATCGAGTGTCTCGACGCGAACTTCCCCCTGTTCAGGAATGAGAAGTCCGTTCCACAACTTCGTCAGTGTCGACTTGCCAGAACCATTATGGCCGACAATCGCAAGCCATTCCCCTTTATATACATCGAGCGATAGGCCGTTAAGCGCCGGCTCAGACTGTCCAGGGTAATGAAATACGACATCCCGTACCATAATTTGTGATTCCATGGGTCGACTCCTTTCTGATGTGGAAACAGGGCAATACGTCACCGCATGCCCTGTTGACTGCCTAATGAATTAGACGAGTTCGATGATTACAACTTCTGCACCATCACCGCGGCGTGGGCCGACTTTCATGATGCGCGTGTATCCACCTTGACGTTCAGCGTAGCGTGGTGCCACGTCTTCAAACAATTTTTGGATTGCGTCTTTTTCTCCAGCGTTCTCCTTGCGAACGAATGAAGCTACTTGACGACGGGCATGAAGATCGCCACGTTTCCCAAGAGTGATCAATTTTTCAACGACTGGGCGAAGTTCTTTCGCTTTTTGTTCAGTTGTTTGAATGCGCTCGTTGATGATTAGGTCAGTTGCAAGATCACGCAAAAGCGCCTTGCGTTGCGAGCTTGTACGGCCAAGTTTCGAATAAGCCATTACATTTCCCTCCTTCGGTTGAACTTAGTCTTCTTTACGCAAGCCCAAACCGAGTTCGTCCAACTTGTGTTGAACTTCTTCGAGTGATTTACGTCCGAGGTTACGAACTTTCATCATCTCTTCCTCTGATTTGTTTGCGAGTTCTTGAACAGTGTTGATGCCAGCGCGCTTCAAGCAGTTGTACGAACGAACTGAGAGATCGAGTTCTTCAATCGTCATTTCGAGTACTTTTTCTTTTTGGTCTTCTTCTTTCTCGACCATAATTTCTGCGTTGAGAGCTTCATCTGTCAAACCAACGAAGATGTTCAAGTGTTCAGTCAAAATTTTAGCCCCTAATGATACAGCTTCTTCCGGACGAATTGAACCATCTGTCCACACGTCTAACAAAAGCTTATCGAAGCTAGCGTCTTGACCGACACGTGTTTTATCTACTTCGTAGTTCACGCGTTGAATCGGTGTATAGATCGAATCGATTGGAATGACCCCAATCGGCATATCATCACGTTTGTTATCTTCTGCCTGGACGTAACCACGACCACGGCGAGCAGTCAAACGCATGCGAAGCGTCGCATTGTCAGCGAGAGTCGCGATGTGGAGCTCAGGATTCAAGATTTCAACGTCGCTATCATGGGTAATGTCTGCCGCAGTGACAGCACCGGCACTTGAAACGTTAATCTCAAGCGTTTTCTCTTCTTCCGAGTACACTTTGAGTGCCAACTTCTTGAGGTTGAGTACGATTTGAGTGACGTCTTCGACAACACCGTCAATCGTAGAGAACTCGTGAAGCACGCCATCGATTTGAACCGCTGTTACCGCTGCACCTGGGAGCGATGACAATAGAATTCGACGTAGTGAGTTACCGAGAGTAGTGCCATATCCACGTTCAAGCGGTTCTACTACGAATTTACCAAACGTAGCGTCCTCGCTGATTTCGACCGTTTCGATCTTTGGTTTTTCAATCTCGATCATCTGAACCCCTCCTTGAGTATATCCTGCCGTGCAGTTTGAGCTGCTAAAGTATAAGCTGTCGTGCTAGGTAAACCCCTCACACGCTCAAGCGATTATACGCGGCGACGTTTCGGAGGGCGGCAACCGTTGTGCGGAACTGGAGTTACGTCACGGATTGCAGTAACTTCGAGACCAGTAGCTTGGAGCGCACGGATAGCCGCTTCACGTCCAGCACCAGGACCTTTAACGTTAACTTCTACTGTACGCATACCGTTGTCCATTGCAACTTTCGCTGCAGTTTCAGCAGCCATTTGTGCTGCGAACGGAGTCGATTTACGTGATCCTTTAAATCCAAGGTTACCAGAAGTAGCCCATGAGATCGCGTTACCTTGCGTATCAGTGATTGTGATGATTGTGTTGTTGAATGTAGAACGGATGTGTACCACACCGACTTCAACATGTTTTTTAACTTTACGTTTAGAACGTACGTTTTGCTTACGTTTCGCCATTGTTCAATTCCCTCCTTTACTTCTTCTTGTTCGCTACTGTACGGCGTGGGCCTTTACGAGTACGCGAGTTGTTCTTCGTGTTTTGACCGCGAACAGGGAGACTACGGCGATGACGGATACCGCGGTATGCGCCGATCTCGATCAAACGTTTGATGTTAAGTGAAACTTCACGACGAAGGTCACCTTCAACTTTGATTCCGTCAATTGCTTCACGGATACGGTTGAGTTCATCTTCAGTAAGGTCGCGTGTGCGTGTCTCTTCAGATACGTTAGCAGCCTTCAAAATTTCTTGTGCTTTTGTTTTACCAATACCATAGATGTATGTGAGCGAAATAACGATACGTTTTTCGCGTGGAATATCTACACCAGCAATACGTGCCATGTGTGCACCTCCTCTGAAATTAACCTTGTTTTTGTTTGTGTTTCGGGTTTTCGCAAATTACCATTACTTTACCCTTACGGCGAATAACTTTACATTTTTCGCAAATCGGTTTTACCGACGGTCTTACTTTCATGAGTATACCCTCCTCCTGGAAAAATCGGAGTTACTTATAACGGTACGTAATCCGCCCGCGAGTCAAGTCGTATGGAGACAACTCAACAGTTACGCGGTCACCTGGAAGGATCCGAATGTAGTGCATCCGAATTTTCCCTGAGACGTGCGCGAGCACCGTGTGGCCGTTTTCTAACTCCACTTTAAACATTGCGTTCGGAAGTGGTTCGACAACAGTGCCTTCCACTTCAATGACATCTTGTTTCGCCATCATTTATTCCCCTTTCTATATGAAAATCTTTAGGAGCACAGACGATCTATTGCCATCTACTGTGAGAGAAGGATCCAGAACGGATCAGTATGAAACAATAGAGCCTCATTCACCGGAATCGAGTTTCGTTAAAATCTCGTATCCATCGTCTGTGATGGCGATGGTGTGCTCAAAGTGGGCGCACATGCTACCGTCCACGGTGACAACTGTCCAGTTATCAGCCAATGTTCGAACATAGCGTTGACCAGCATTAACCATTGGTTCAATGGCTAACGTCATCCCAGTCTTCAGGCGCGGCCCTTTCCCCGGTGGACCATAGTGTGGAATTTGCGGTTCTTCATGCAAATTTTGTCCAACACCATGACCGACGTATTCGCGGACGACAGAAAAGTCATGTGATTCAACATATGCTTGAATCGCATGCGAAATATCTGTCAATCGCCCTCCAGCCTTGGCGTGCTCCAATCCTTTATACAGACTTTCTTCGGTTACGTCAAGTAGCCGCTGTGTCTCTTCTGTGATTGTTCCCACTGGATAAGTCCAAGCGGAATCTCCATGGTATCCATTATAGTAGGCACCGATGTCGATTGAGATAATATCTCCATCTTTCAATACCCGTTTTCCTGGAATGCCATGAACAAGCTCTTCGTTCACCGAAGCGCAAACACTACCGGTAAAACCGTTATAGCCTTTGAACGATGGCGTCGCACCTTGGCTGCGAATGTAATCTTCCGCAATCCGGTCGAGCTCAAGCGTCGTGATTCCTGGTTTAATGTGCTGTTTGAGCACCTGGTGCGTTCGAGCAACAATTTGCCCAGCCTCACGCATAATCGCAATTTCACGAGGCGTCTTCGTGATGATCATTCAGTATCACCGAGTAATGCTTTGACATCGGCATATACGACATCGATTGGACGATCTCCATCCAATGTACGAAGATACCCTTTTTCAGCGTAAAAGTCAATGAGTGGTTTCGATTGCTCGATGTTGACGTCAAGGCGACGGCGAACCGTTTCCTCTTTATCGTCTTCACGTTGCATGAGTGCCGACCCATCCACATCACAGATGCCTTCCACTTTTGGTGGGTTGAAGATCACGTGATATGTCGCACCACACGTTGGGCAGATCCAACGACCTGTCAAGCGTGGAACGAGAATTTCCGCATCCACATCGATGTTGACGACGTGGTCAATCTGTTTCCCCAAATCTTTAAGCAAACTTTCGAGTGCCTCTGCTTGAGCAACAGTACGCGGGAATCCATCGAGTAAGAAACCTTTTTGTGTGTCATCTTGGCTAAGACGTTCACGTACGATTCCGATTGTTACCTCGTCCGGTACGAGTTCGCCTTTATCCATGAATGACTTGGCTTCTTTACCGAGTGGCGTTCCGCCTTTGATTGCCGCACGAAACATGTCGCCTGTCGAAATGTGAGGGATTTGGTACTCTTCTACGATTTTAGCCGCTTGAGTCCCTTTCCCAGCACCCGGTAAGCCCATGAGTACTAGATTCATCTCGGTTAGCCTCCAGTTTTGATTTTCACGAAGGGCTTGTAAACACGACAGGAAGGAAGGGTCAACCCTTCCTTCCGCTTTAACGGATAAAGCCTTTATAGTGTCGTTTTACAAGTTGACTTTCGATTTGTTTCATCGTTTCGAGGGCTACCCCGATGACGATCAACAAGCTCGTTCCTCCGATTTGAACGGAAGTTGGAAGACCGGCAAGCTTAATGAAGATTGTCGGCATGATCGCCACGAGCGATAAGAAGATCGCTCCGAAGAAAGTCAATCGATACAGCAACTTCGTGATGTACTGTTCTGTTTGCGCCCCAGGACGAATCCCAGGAATATAACCACCTTGCTTCTGCAGGTTTTCTGCCATTTGTTCAGGGTTGACCTGAATAAATGTATAGAAGTAGGCAAACGCAATGATTAACGCAACGTAAATCGACATTCCGATTGGCGCCGTCGTGTCAAAGTACGTCTGTAATTTTTGCGTTGTCTCCGGCGAAGCAATGAAGCTTGCAACAGTTGGTGGTGTTACCATGAAGGAAATCGCGAAGATAACCGGGATAACACCTGCTGCGTTTAGTTTGATTGGCAAGTGCGTCGACTGACCGCCCACTGGGGTACGGTTCGCCGTGCGTTTTGCATATTGGATTGGAATTTTGCGTGCCGCTTGTTGAACATAAATGATCCCAACCGTCACAGCCAAAATAACAAGTGCCAATACAACCAAGTAAACGATATTAATGAACAATGCATCTCCAGCGTTTTGGAGTTTTGTTTCATAAATCTGCGTGAAGATTCTTGGGAACCCGGCGACGATACCGGCGAAGATGATGATGGAAATACCATTCCCAACACCTTTCTCCGTTGTCATTTCACCAAGGAACATCAAGAACGCTGTACCCGCAGTGAGTACAATCGCGATCACAAAGTAAGTTGCCGTTCCCCACGTCTCATTGACGAGACCTGGGTAGAGGCGGTTAAATCCAAACGACAATGAAGTCGCTTGGACAAAGCCTAAGATGATCGTCCCATAGCGCGTGACCGTCGCTAACTTTTTACGGCCCGCCTCTCCTTGTTTAGCCCATTCGGCAAACTTTGGAACGACGTCCATTTGTAAAAGTTGCACAACGATCGATGCCGTAATGTACGGCATGATCCCCATTGCGAACAAGGAGAAGTTCTGTAAAGCATTTCCTCCAAACAAGTTCAAGAAGTCAAGAAGACCTCCTGAGTCAAAACGCAACACATCCGTATTCACCATCGGCACCGGGATATGAGCCCCGATGCGGAAAATGATGATGATTGCGAGTGTGAAGAGAATACGCTGTCGAATATCTTTCACGCGCCACATATTGGAGATCGTCTGAAACATCAGATCACCTCAACTGTACCGCCAGCTGCTTCGATTGCTTCTTTCGCTGCACCCGAGAACTTGTTGGCTTTTACAGTCAATTTAGTTTCAAGCTTGCCGTTAGCAAGGACCTTGATTCCGTCTTTAGCAGAGCTGACAACACCAGTCTCGATTAAGAGTTCTGGAGTAACTTCAGTACCTGCTTCGAAACGGTTAAGCGTGTCTAGGGAAACAACCGCGTACTCTTTACGAGTTGGGTTGTTGAAACCGCGTTTTGGAAGACGACGGTAAAGTGGGTTTTGTCCACCTTCAAATCCTGGACGAACGCCACCGCCCGAACGAGCTTTTTGACCTTTGTGTCCACGACCAGAAGTTTTACCGTTACCAGTCGCCATACCGCGACCGACACGGTTACGTTCGTGACGTGAACCTGGAGTTGGCTTCAATTCATGGAGTTTCATAGTGGCACCTCCTTATTTATTAAAATCTTTATTATTCGTTGATTTCTTTTACAGTCACAAGGTGCGACACTTTGTTGATCATACCGCGCATCGCGACGTTGTCTGGGACAACGACCGTTTGATGCATTTTGCGAAGACCGAGTGTACGTACAGTAACACGCTGACCTTCCGGACGACCAATTGTGCTGCGTGTGAGGGTGATTGCGAGTTTCGCCATGTCTAGTTCCCTCCCTTAGTTAAGAAGTTCTTCTACGCTTTTACCACGTAGTTTAGCAACTTCCTCTGCTTTTTTGAGCTCAGTCAAGCCCTGTACCGTCGCACGGACGATGTTGATCGGTGTGTTTGAACCTAACGATTTCGAAAGGATGTCACCTACACCTGCAAGTTCGAGCACCGCACGAACTGGACCACCAGCGATAACCCCAGTACCTTCAGAAGCTGGTTTCATGAATACACGACCTGCTCCGAATACTCCTGTGATTTCGTGTGGAATTGTTGTACCAACCATAGGTACTTGTACCATGTTTTTCTTAGCGGCTTCAATAGCCTTGCGAATCGCTTCTGGCACCTCTTGTGCCTTACCTGTACCGAAACCGACGTGACCATTTTTGTCACCTACGACTACGAGAGCAGCAAAACGGAAGCGGCGGCCACCTTTTACGACTTTCGCGACGCGGTTTACGGTAACAACGCGTTCTTCAAGTTGTTCCATGTTAACGTCTAACTGGCGCATCGAGTGTCCCCTCCTTTTTATTAGAATTTAAGACCTGCTTCACGAGCTGCTTCTGCAACAGCTTTGACGCGGCCATGATAGAGGTATCCACCACGGTCGAACACAACTGTGTCGATACCTTTCTCGAGTGCACGTTCTGCAGCAAGTTTACCAACAGCTTTCGCTGCTTCAACGTTACCGCCATTTGTAAGATCGAGAGCTTTATCTTTCGAAGATGCAGACACAAGCGTTGTTTGTGCCGCGTCATCGATAAGTTGAACGTAAATGTGCTTGCTCGAACGGAATACGTTCAAACGTGGACGAGCTGCTGTCCCCGTGATTGTACGACGTACGCGAGCATGACGTTTTTTACGAACTGCATTTTTATCTGCCTTTGTGATCATTTATGCCACTCCTTTCCGTTCATTTCGTGACGAATTACTTACCAGTCTTACCTTCTTTACGGCGAATACGTTCATCAGAGTAACGAACACCTTTACCTTTGTAAGGTTCTGGAGCACGGTACGAGCGGATTTGAGCAGCAACGTGACCGACGCGCTCTTTGTTAATCCCTTTTACGATGATTTGCGTGTTTGAAGGAACTTCGATTTCGATACCTTCCTCAGCAACGTACTCGATTGGGTGCGAGTAGCCGAGGTTGAGGACGAGTTTGTTACCTTGCTTCGTAGCACGGTAACCAACCCCCGAGATCTCAAGTGTTTTTTGGAATCCGTTCGACACACCTTGTACCATGTTGGCAATAAGGGCACGTGTCGTACCGTGAATTGTGCGGCTTTCTTTCGATTCGTCTGGACGAACAACCGTCAATTCGTTCTCTTCAACTTTGATTTCCAATGCCGGGTTAGCTGAAAGCGAAAGTTCACCTTTAGCACCTTTTACTGTGACCGTGTTGTCATTAGCAACTGTTACAGTAACGCCAGCAGGAATCGTAACTGGTTTTTTACCAATACGTGACATTGATTACACCTCCGTTCTTGTTAGAAAAGTGACTTACCAGATGTAGGCGATCACTTCGCCGCCGACTTGTTGTTGGCGAGCTTCTTTATCAGTCATAAGACCTTTAGATGTCGAAAGAACTGCGATCCCGAGTCCTCCGAGTACTTTAGGTACTTCATCAGCTTTTGCGTATACGCGAAGACCTGGTTTCGAAATACGTTTGAGACCAGTGATTACACGTTCGTTGCTTGCTCCATATTTAAGGAAAAGACGAAGTGTACCTTGTTTAGCGTCCTCGATATATTCAACATCGCGAATGAAACCTTCACGCTTAAGGATTTCAGCGATCTCACGTTTAATGTTCGAAGCTGGAAGCTCCATTTTTTCATGGCGAACCATGTTAGCGTTACGGATACGTGTAAGCATATCTGCAATAGGGTCTGTCATTACCATGCGATGTACCTCCTTTCACACTGTTAGTGGATTACCAGCTTGCTTTTTTAACACCAGGGATTTGACCTTTGTATGCAAGATCACGGAACTTGATACGGCTGATCCCGAATTTACCCATGTAACCATGCGGACGACCTGTGATGCTGCAACGGTTGTGCAAGCGTACAGGTGACGAGTTACGTGGCAATTTGCTGAGTCCGATATAATCGCCTTCAGCTTTCAACTTCGCACGCTTTTCAGCGTACTGGGCAACGAGTTTCTCGCGTTTAAGTTCGCGATTCACCATTGACTTTTTAGCCATGTTGTCGACCTCCCTCTAAATTATTTTTGGAATGGCATACCGAGAAGTGTGAGCAATTCACGTGCTTCTTCGTCTGTGTTTGCTGTTGTAACAACAACGATGTCCATACCGCGTACTTTAGATACTTTATCGTAATCGATCTCAGGGAAAATAAGTTGCTCTTTCACGCCAAGCGTGTAGTTACCGCGTCCGTCGAATGCTTTCTTCGATACACCGCGGAAGTCACGTACACGTGGAAGTGAAACAGTTACCAATTTGTCGAGGAAATCGTACATGCGCTCGCCACGAAGTGTAACCTTCGCACCGATTGGCATACCTTCACGAAGTTTGAAACCAGCGATTGATTTCTTCGCTTTCGTTACGAGTGGTTTTTGACCTGAAAGAATTGTTAATTCTTCAACTGCCATGTCAAGTGCTTTCGAGTTCGATACAGCGTCACCTACACCCATGTTGATGACAATCTTTTCGATTTTCGGTACTTGCATGACCGAGCCATAGTTGAATTTATCCATCATCGCTTTCACGATGTCGCTTTTATACTTCTCTTGCAAACGGTTCATAGTCGAATGGACCTCCTTTCGTCACGTTCTTCTTATTTATCGAGTGATTCGCCCGATTTCGCGACACGAACTTTTTTACCATCGACTACTTTGAAACCAACGCGAGTTGGTTTGCCAGTTTTAGGGTCGAGTGGCATTACGTTCGAGACGTGAATTGGTGCTTCGATCTCAAGGATCCCGCCTTGTGGATTCGCTTGTGAAGGTTTTGCGTGTTTTTTCATCACGTTTACGCCTTCAACCACTACGCGGTTTTTGCTTGGCATAGCTTTGAGGATAACCCCTTGCTTGCCTTTATCTTTACCAGACATTACCTGGACTGTATCGCCTTTTTTAACATGCATCGTTTGCGCACCTCCTTATAGGATTGAAATTGGAAATTAAAGTACTTCCGGTGCCAACGAAACGATCTTCATGAATTCTTTTTCACGAAGTTCACGTGCAACTGGCCCGAAGATCCGTGTGCCGCGTGGGCTCTTGTCATCTTTGATAATGACTGCTGCGTTCTCATCGAAACGGATGTACGAACCATCTTTACGACGAGCGCCGCGTTTTGTACGAACGACAACTGCTCTGACAACGTCACCTTTTTTAACAACGCCACCTGGTGTTGCTTGTTTTACCGTTGCGACGATGATGTCACCGATGTTTGCAGTCTTACGACCAGAACCACCGAGAACTTTAATTGTCAACAGTTCACGCGCGCCAGAGTTGTCTGCTACTTTCAAGCGAGATTCTTGTTGAATCATGCGAGTGTACCTCCCTCCGGATGTTTAATAAATCCGAACTGTTATTAGATGATTACTGATTCTTCTACTACTGTTACAAGACGGAAACGTTTGTCTTTAGAAAGAGGACGTGTTTCCGCGATGCGAACGATATCGCCCACTTTAGCGACGTTGTTCTCATCGTGTGCTTTGTATTTCTTCGTGTAGTTTACACGTTTGCCATAAAGTTTATGACGAACCTTTGTTTCTACTGCGACGACGATCGTTTTGTCCATTTTGTCAGACACGACGCGACCAGTGAACACTTTACGGTTGTTGCGTTCCATGAGTGTTACCTCCTCTCAAGAATCCGATGTAATTAGCCGTTGTTGATGCCGAGTTCGCGTTCACGAAGAATCGTTTTAGCACGCGCAATCGACTTGCGTACTTCACGGATACGAGCAGGATTCTCAAGCTGACCTGTAGCAAGTTGGAAGCGAAGGTTAAAGAGTTCTTCTTTCCACTCGCCCACTTTACCGTTGAGCTCTTCAGTTGTTGATTGACGGAGATCAGTTGCTTTCATTCGTATCACCACCATTTTCTTCACGTTTCACGAACTTACATTTTACTGGAAGTTTGTGCGATGCAAGACGAAGTGCCTCACGTGCCACTTCCTCAGATACACCTGCGATTTCGAACATTACTTTGCCAGGCTTAACTACAGCTACCCAGCCTTCTGGAGCACCTTTACCCGAACCCATTCGGACTTCGAGAGGCTTTTTAGTGTACGGCTTGTGTGGGAAGATCTTGATCCACACTTTACCACCACGTTTCATATAACGTGTCATTGCAATACGTGCTGATTCGATTTGACGGTTTGTAATCCAGCTCGCTTCGAGAGCTTGGAGACCGAACTCACCGAAGTGTACAGTTGTGCCGCGTTTAGCATTCCCGCGCATTTTACCACGGTGTACACGACGATATTTCACGCGTTTAGGTAACAACATAGTGTGTTGCCTCCTTCCTGAAAGAGTGTTTATTATTCAGCGTTTTTCGCTGTGTTGTTTTTTGTTGGAAGAACTTCACCGTGGTATAACCAAACTTTTACGCCGATTTTACCGTAAGTTGTGTCAGCTTCAGCTGTTCCGTAGTCGATGTCGGCACGGAGTGTGTGAAGTGGAACTGTTCCTTCCGAGTACTTCTCTGAACGAGCGATATCAGCGCCACCAAGACGACCAGAAACTTCTGTTTTGATCCCTTTGATGCCAGTACGCATCGAACGTTGAATAGATTGTTTCATTGCACGACGGAATGATACGCGACCTTCCAATTGACGAGCAATGTTTTCTGCTACAAGCTTCGCAACAGCGTCAGCGTTTTTCACTTCAACAACGTTGATGTGAACGCGTTTTCCGTCAGCGATTTTTGTAATGTGTTTACGGAGTGATTCGATTTCAGAACCACCTTTACCGATTACCATACCTGGCTTCGCAGTGTGAAGCGAAATGTTCACGCGGTTTGCAGCGCGTTCGATTTCAACTTTAGAAACACTAGCATCCTTCATTTTGTTTTCGATGTATTCACGAATAACGAAGTCTTCATGAAGGAGATCAGCGTAGTCTTTCTCAGCGTACCAACGCGAATCCCAGTCTTTGATAACACCAACGCGAAGACCGTGCGGATTTACCTTTTGACCCACTACATATCCCTCCTTATTTCTCAGTTACCACGATGTGGATGTGGCTTGTGCGTTTGTTAATACGGCTTGCGCGACCCATCGCACGTGGGCGGAAGCGTTTGAGTGTTGGACCTTCGTTTACGTAAGCTTCTGTTACAACGAGGTTCTCAATGTTCATATCGTAGTTGTGCTCTGCGTTAGCAATCGCTGATTTTAATACTTTTTCAACGACTGGCGATGCTGCCTTGTTCGTGTGAGCAAGGACAGAGAGCGCTTCGCCGACTTGTTTCCCGCGAATTAAGTCTACAACGAGACGTGCTTTGCGAGGAGCAAGACGGACCATATTAGCTGATGCTTTAGCTTGCATGGATTTGACCTCCCCTCAAATTACCGTTTCGTTTTCTTGTCTGATCCGTGACCTTTGTACGTGCGTGTTGGAGCGAATTCACCAAGTTTGTGACCAACCATGTCTTCTGTCACGAATACTGGTACGTGTTTACGACCATCGTGCACACCGAACGTGTGACCCATGAATTCTGGGAAGATCGTCGAGCGACGTGACCAAGTTTTGATGACTTGCTTCTCACCAGATTCGTTGAGTTTGTCAACTTTAGCGAGTAAGTGGTGATCTGCGAATGGACCTTTTTTCAAGCTGCGACCCATGTTAGAACCTCCCTTTGGAATGATTCGGGAACGGCCCTTTCGAACCGCCCGAGAATCATGTAGTAATTATTTCTTACGGCGACGAAGGATGTACATGTCGCTCGATTTGTTTTTCTTACGAGTCTTAAGACCAAGAGCTGGTTTACCCCAAGGAGTAAGTGGGCCCGAACGACCGATTGGCGCACGACCTTCACCACCACCGTGTGGGTGATCAACCGGGTTCATTACAGAACCACGTACTGTTGGGCGTTTGCCTAACCAACGTGAACGTCCTGCTTTACCGATGTTTACGAGTTCGTGTTCTTCGTTACCAACTGAACCGATTGTCGCGCGGCAAGTGCCGAGGAACAAGCGTGATTCACCTGATTGAAGACGAACGATGACGTACTTGCCGTCACGTCCTTGGATTTGTGCCGATGCACCAGCCGCACGAACTAGCTGACCGCCTTTACCAGGCTTAAGCTCGATGTTGTGGATTGTTGTACCGACAGGGATGTTTACGAGTGGAAGAGCGTTCCCCACTTTGATATCCGCTTCAGGACCAGACATGATTTCCATGCCTACTTTGATGCCCTTAGGAGCGAGGATGTAACGTTTCTCACCATCTACATAGTTGATGAGTGCGATGTTTGCTGAACGGTTTGGATCGTATTCGATCGTTGCTACGCGTCCTGCAACGCCATCTTTGTTACGTTTGAAATCGATGATACGGTATTTACGCTTGTGACCGCCACCTTGGTGACGAACAGTCAAGCGACCTTGGTTGTTACGGCCGCCTT
>Ga0224722_1000719_pt1 | contig 19178 bp, 15 predicted proteins | sample Balambano_FR1_Me_FD_161646 | JGI IMG/M metagenome (GOLD analysis project Ga0224722, IMG submission 161646) | Freshwater sediment microbial communities from Lake Towuti, South Sulawesi, Indonesia - Balambano_FR1_MetaG | ecosystem: Environmental > Aquatic > Freshwater > Lake > Sediment | place... | reverse complement strand
GCGCTGTGCCGTGCGGCCTTGCCGCGCGCGACAGCCTGCGCATTGAGGCCGGGCTGCCGCTCTACGGTCACGAACTGGCTGGCGCCCTGCGCCTGAACCCGGCAGACGCTGGCATGGGCAACTACGTCAAGACAAGCAAACCCTTCTTCGTTGGCAAAACAGCTTATCTGAAGCATGAAGCGCAGCGCGATGGCGAGATTGTCCGCTTCCGCTTCAACGAAAAGACCGGGCGTATGGCACACCCCGGAGACACTGTAACAGACAGCAGCGGCACCCAGGTGGGCACAGTGACAAGCTGCAGCCGTGACACAGAAGGTTATCGGCTGGGACAGGCGTATGTAAAAACGGGTTACCGCAAAGTGGGAACCACGCTTTATATCGCAGTCGGCGCCAGCGAAGGCAAAACCGCCGAGAGCAAACCCGTAACGGTGCTCAGCCGCTTTCCAGAGCGCCGCTAAACCCTTTATACGCTTCAGGATGCGGCGTCTGTCGCACCCTGTTCGTTCATTCTGCGGCGTCGCACAAGCTGCTTCAGCGCATGGCCTGTGCGACGCACCATCTCATACAGCTTCTCTACGCCCTGCGCATAGCGCGATTGATACCACACCAGCGTCTCATCCAGCCGGTCTTCTGCCCCCCAACTGTACTTGTACGGTTCCTCGCCAGACATCAGATCGTATTCAGTATGGCCACGGCTGATCATGTCCTGGATGATAAGCTGCTGCATTATATGGCCCAGGTTCAGGTGGTGCATCTGATAATCCAGACCACTGCTGTAGAAGTAGGTACGGCGCTGATACTGAAAGCCCAGCAGCAGTGCCACAGGCTTCCCGTCAACTTCCAGGCAGTACAGGCTCAGCCAATCATAGTCAAGGAAGCGACGCGCAACGTCGAGAAAGAAGTCTCGTGCGCCGGGGCGGCCAAACGCACCGGGCTGGCCAACAGCTTCCCACCTTGCCTGGTGGAACTTCACCAGCGCTGCGTAAAGTGGTTCCAGATCCTGCCCGCGCTGTACCCGGTAAAACGACCACCGGCCAGCGTAGTGCTCCTCAAGCAGCCGCATAAACTTCCGCTGTTTGGTACGCTTGGCACTGCTCACAGACTTCGCAAAAAAGTCCTCAAAGCGCTCTGGAAGGCGAATATAGGGTGCCCTGTCAACATGGTCTACCACCCAGTCACCTTTCGTTTTCCGCAGCAGCTCAGCCGTAGCAGATTCCTCTGCGATGTTTTCCAGGTAACACACATCCCATTTGGAACGGTACTGGTACAAAAAGGACATCACCGCACTGACGACCGCTGGTTTCATGCCATGCCTGGCGATGATATCGAGGTGACATGCGTAAATGCCGGTGCCGATGAACTGTACCTGTCGCCATCGAAGGACCCCCAGCCTGTTGACTCGCGCCAGCATCAGCGGCGCGATTCCCACCAGCACATCGCCCTCATATACCTGAAGGAGCCACAGTTGGTGTGGCCTGCCGTAATGCTGCCACCATATCGTTACCCACTGCCAGGTGTTGAACACGCTCCAGGCATCGCTGTTTTCCTGCAAGCGATGCCAGGCCTGCTCCAGCAACCGTAAATCATCCTCATTGTGAGACAGCGTTACATTCAGGGATATGGTCATCTGCCACTGCCCTCCCGGAGCAAGCCAGCGTACCGCTCATTACGCTTGTGCATATCGTTGTATATCGGTGTTGGTTATCTGTTTCAGGTACGGGGTGTAACTGCTAACGTGAAATGGGCCTGCAACACACCCCAGGCACAGGCAGCAGGATGAAGGATGTTGGATGTGCGATCGGGATCGAAGCGCTACTCGTCTGTCGCAGCTTCTGGTGGCGCTGCTGCGACAGGTTTGGTGGTTTTGCGCATAGACTGCACACGCGCCTTGAGCGCGTGCTTGAGGTCGCGCAGCAGGAGGTAAAGGCGGTTCAGCACGCGCGCATACAGCGACTGATACCAGGCCACCACATGATTATAACGGTTAACCGCCCCCCAACTGTATTTATACTCCTGGCTGCCCAGCATGAGGTCATATTCCACTACCCCAGTTTCAATCGCCTCCTGGATGGCCATCTGCTGAAGCAGGTGACCAGGTTTGAAATCGTAGAATGCTTCATCGATGCCACTGGCGAAATCAAAGATATGATCGCGATAGCGATATGCAAAGAAACCAGCGGCGAAGCGCTCCTGAATGCGCAGGCAGTAAAGGCGCATCCAACCGCGTTCAAGAAAGCGCTGCGCCAGATCACGCATGAACGCCTTCATTTGGGCAGGGCCAAAAGCGCCAGGCTGGCCCTGCGCTTCCCATTTTGCCTGGTGCAGGCTAGCCAGATCCTCAAAACTTCTATCCAGATCAGCCGGGTCTGTAACGTAGCAGAATGACCACTCACCAGGGTGTGCTGATTCCAGCTCCCGCATCCAGCGACGCTGTTTCTTACGCTTGGCATGGCTGAGGAAATCGCTAAAGTACTTATCGAATGTGGCTGGCAGCGCGATATAGGGAATGGTATCAACGCGCTCCTCATGCCAGCTTACAGGGGCGCGCTTGAGCAAATCAAGGGTGCCGCTTTCCGGCGCCAGGCCTTCCAGGAACAGAACATCCCATTGGTTTCGGCGCTGATACAGCAGGCTCACAAACGCTTCTACCACCTTATCCTTATGGTTTATGCTGGCAACAAAATCCAGATGCACACCGTGCATACCTGTCGCCACAAACTGCAACTGGCGCCAGCGCAGGAATGGCAGGCGTCTGACGGATGTTTTCACCAGGGGGGCAATGCCAACGAGCCTGCCAGCATCGTCATGAGCTTCCAGCAGCCACAACTGCCGCCCCTCGCCAAAGTGGCGCCACCAGGTGGCGTTGTACTCCCAGGTGTTAAAGATACTCCACGCGTCGCTTTCTGCCTGAAGTTCTTCCCACTGCGTCTTGATGCTGTTCAGGCGTTGTGGATCGTGCGATAGTGTTACAGTTGGCAGCCAACCCATCAAGGCTCTCCGATATGGGAATCAGCACACTTTAATCTGGCATTACTTGCGATACTTCTTAAGAATATTACGACGAAGTGTAAGAAAAAGCAATTCAACTCCTGGCTGGCGGCGCAACCTTTACAGAAGACCAAAGCGGTTATGCCCTGGCCTTATGCAAATCTTAACCCTGCAGGCGGCGCGCTGCGGCATCCGCCTCCAGCATGCGCTCCAGTTCCTGGGTTTCCAGCGCATCGACATAGTGGGTAATCGCCTGCTGCATGAATGCTGCCAGTTGCGGGTGCAGCGCCGCGAAGTTGGCCGCAAAATCAGGGTGGGTTGTATACAATTCCCCCAGCCCACGCAGCACTTCCAGCGGTGGCTCGTAAAAGTAGCGCATATGCTGGTGCCAGCGACCCATGAGTTCCTGAACATGAGCATCATCCGGGCGGAGGCCCTGCCTGATCGCTTCGACCAGACCCGCGTAAATGGCCTGCCCCTCATGCATGATAGTCTCTTTTTCCGCAGGTGTATACGCCTTCCAGCGCTGAATGGATTCATTGACCACTTCAGGGCCATATTCCAGGCGCGCTTCGCGTTCATACTGCTCCTGCTTCTCCGGGGTAAACCCTGTGAACAGCTCTTTTGCTGCCATCCTCCTGCCCTTCTCCATGTGCTGAATCGTTTCGTCCACGGTCTGAACCAGCGTGCCCAGCTCGTGGATTCGCTGTTCCAGGCGCTTGCGATGTTCTCTGAGTGCGGTAATCATGTCGAACCCTGGTTCGTCCAGCACACGCCTGATCTGCCCCAGGTTCAGGCCCATATCGCGGTAGAGCAGGACTTGCTGCAAACGCAGCAGGGCCTGATCATCGTAATAGCGATACTGGTTCCCGCCGACAGTGGTGGGGCGCAGCAGCCCGATCTCGTCGTAATAATGCAGGGTGCGCACGCTGACACCAGCAATGCCAGCTACTTCCTTCACGGTATACATGGCTTTCACCTCTGCAACACACTATAAACTATCACGCAGCGTCAGGGTCAAGGCCGATGGGCGAAACTGAAGTCACTGACCATAGTGATTGCGGGTTGCGATATGAAGAGAACGCTCATGACGCGCAAAAATGACCACAATATCACCTGTCTGAAGCGTGAGATTATGTGGCGGCTGCACAAGATCCTTGCCATCTCTCACGTGAAGCACAATGTCGCATTTCTCACGGGTCTGCACCTCGCCCACTGTTCGGCCATTCAGAAAAGATCTGGCGGAAACAACAACCTTGACCGTGCTGTATTCCTCCATATCGACGTGAATTTTCTGCGTAATCTCAATCCCCAGGGCCAGCCCGGCAAAGGTGGGAGCCGCCAGTTCTGAAGAACTGATAACCGCCTCCACACCCAGAAACTGCTTCATCTGTGCTCCCAGGTTGTCATCCCAGACACGCGCCACAATGCGCACCGCCGGGTTGATCTGTCGCACCTTCATGATGGCTTCCAGGTTGGTATGATCGTTACCCGTACAGGCGATAAAGGACTCGGCGTAGCGCAGCCCGGCTTTGTCCAGCGTGAGCGTGTCGCGCCCATCCTCCACAATCACCGGCACGTTCAGCTCCTGCAGGACAAACTGTTTTTCCTTGTCCATGACATTGTCAATCACGACAACATCAACGCCCATTTCCGCCAGGGTGCGGATGACGCGCAGCCCGACATGGCCTGCGCCGAACACAATCACATGATCCCGGTAGGTGCTCACCAGGGCCTCCTTCCAGGCATCGCGCCGCCCTTCCCTGTCGAAAAAGAGGCGGACGAAGTCTGCCACACCATTGCCGACAATAAACACAAAAATGACTGGCAGTGCATACCAGAACGCAATGAGATACCATTCGGGTGGTGCATCATAGGGCGTTTCCAGAATCATCAGTTGCAGCATAATGTACGGACGATCAATGATGGGCAGAGGCTCTCGCCCACTGAACTCATGAAGTTCTCCATACACATAGCCACCGACGATCGTCACCACCAGAAACGTGATGATGCTGCGACGGAACTCCCGCCACAGGGCGTTTGTGTCGCGCCAGAGAGCGACCAGAACGCGCACCACGCGGCTGCGGCGGCGCGGTGAGGTGATCAGGCTGGTGTACGACATAAGCCCCCCAGAATACCAGACCCTATTGTACTGGTTTTGCCAGGTGAGAACAAAAAAAGGACGCCCTGTAAAGGCGCCCCTTGTTTGCCCCAAAAACCTGCACAATTCGCACGATACAGACGCTAGTCGCCTGCTTCTGGCAGCGCCGGGCGGCAGCACAGCACCAACTGCCTGGCAGCGCGCACTTCATCCAGCCGCCGCACTGGCGCCTGCTGTGGCGCATTCTGCAGCAGTTCAGGCGTCTCTACCGCCTCCCGCGCGATCTTCTTCATCACATCGATAAATTCGTCAAGCGTTTCCTTCGTCTCGGTCTCTGTCGGCTCTATCAGCAGCGCCTCAGGAACGATCAGCGGGAAGTAGTTGGTCGGTGGATGGATGCCATAATCGATCAGGCGCTTGCTGATGTCCAGCGCATGAATATCAGGGGCGCCATCAAGGCGGGCTTCGATCACAAATTCGTGGCCGCAGTAGCGCGGGTAAGGGATGCGATAGGTATCCATCAGGCGGGCGCGAATATAATTGGCGTTTAGCACTGCATGGCGGCTGACATCGCGGATGCCACTGTCGCCATAGGCGCGGATATAGGCATAGGCCCGCACATGCATGCCAAAGTTGCCGTGGAAAGCCTTCAGACGACCTATACTCTGCTCCGGCATCACCAGGCCATAAAGTGGCGGCTCATCGCCCTGGGCAGGTTCAACGATGTCGACAATTGGGCCAGGCAGAAACGGCTTGAGCTTCGCGTTTACCCCTACGGGGCCGCTGCCTGGGCCGCCGCCGCCGTGCGGGGTGCTGAAGGTTTTGTGCAGGTTATAATGCAGCACATCAAAACCCAGTTCTCCGGGCTTTACCACGCCCATGAGCGCGTTCATGTTGGCGCCATCCATGTACATAAGGCCGCCAGCAGCATGTACCAGGTCTATCACTTCCAGGATGCGCGCTTCAAACAGACCCAGTGTGCTGGGCACCGTTATCATCATACCGGCGATTGTGTTCCCGTGTTCTTCACAGGCCTTCTTCAGCGCGTCGAGGTCAACACCGCCTTCGCTGTCAGCTGGTAGTTCGATAACCTCATAGCCTGCCATCGTTACAGTAGCCGGGTTGGTGCCGTGAGCACTGTTGGGCACCAGAATCTTGGTACGCTGTGTATCGCCTCGGCTGACATGGTACTTACGGATCATGAGGATACCGGCAAACTCGCCATGTGCCCCCGCTGCCGGAGCCAGGCTGACCGCCTCAAAGCCTACAATCTCGCCAAGCCACTTCTGCAGGTCATACATCAGCGCCAGCGCCCCCTGGGAGGCTTCGCCATCCACCAGCGGATGAAGCTGGGCGAAGCCAGCCAGCCGCGCCATATCTTCATTAAGCTTGGGATTGTACTTCATCGTACAACTCCCCAGCGGATAGAACCCTTTATCGATGGCATAGTTCAGGCTGCTGAGCTTGACAAAATGGCGCACCACCTGCAATTCACTCAACTCTGGCAGGCGCAGCTCATCACGCAGCAGATCGGCTGGCAGTTCTTCGGTCGGCACATCACATTCCGGCAGGTTCACACCCACGCGGCCCGGCACGCTCAGGTCGTAGAGCGTTGGTTCGAGCGCTTCTTTGGTGAGCACGTCCATCACTTTTTCTACCATCAGGCCAATTTCTCCAGAACACTCACCAACACATCAATCTCTTCCCTGGTGTTCATTTCGGTAACGCACATCAGCATACGATCCTTGAGGTGCGGGTAGTCTTTGCCCAGGTCATAGCCGCCAATAATGCCCTCGGCAATCAGGGCATCGTTGATAGCTGCAACTGGCTTTGAGCACTTGACAACAAACTCATTGAAGAACGGCAGGCTCATATCCACGCTAAAGCCCGGCAGCGCTGCAATGCGGCGCGCAGCGTAATGGGCTTTCTGATAGTTCAGCTCGGCCACCTGGCGCAGGCCTGTCTTGCCCAGCAGCGCCAGGTGGATACATACCGCCAGCGCCATTAACCCCTGATTTGTGCAGATATTGGACGACGCTTTTTCACGCTTGATGTCCTGTTCACGCGGGCGAAGTGTCATTACATAAGCAGGGCGGCCATCGCGATCCACCGTTTCACCCACAATACGCCCGGCGATCTTGCGTACATACCTGGTGCGCACGGCAAAGAACCCCACATACGGCCCACCAAAGCTAAGCGGCACACCCAGCGGCTGGCCTTCGCCAACTACAATATCCGCCCCCAGGGCACCAGGCGGTTTTAGCAGCGCCAGGGCCAGCGGGTTTACGACAAATGTCACCAGCGCGCCTTTGGCATGGGCCACCTCAACCAGTTTGCTGAAGTCTTCAATCTGGCCAAAGAAATTGGGGTACTGCACCGCTACCATGGCTGTATTGTCGTCGATCAGTTCGGCCAGTTCAGCGGCTGTGCGCGGTTGGTTATCCCCCACAAACTCCACAGTACGCCCCTGATTGTAGGTGCGCACCACTTCACGGTACTGCGGGTGTATGCCACCAGAGAGCACAATCCTGTGGCGCCTGTCAACCGCCTGTAAGGCAACCGTTACCGCTTCTGCCAGGCTGGTTGCACCGTCATAGTGGCTGGCGTTGGCTGCCTCCATGCCGGTCAGGGCGCACATCATGCTCTGGTATTCAAAGATCGCCTGCAACGTGCCCTGTGACATCTCCGGCTGGTAGGGCGTATAGGCAGTGTAGAACTCGCCGCGCAGCAGCAGGTGGTTCACGGCGCTTGGGGTAAAGTGGTGGTATGCGCCCGCCCCGCGAAAGAGGGCGAACTCGCCAGCGTGTTCGTTGGCATCCGCCAGCGCCTGCATTTCGGCCACAATCTCCATCTCGCTCATCGGCCTGGGCAGGTTCAACCGGGGGAAGCGATGTGATGCAGGCACCGCCTCAAACAGGTCCTCGATTGTCGTGACGCCAATGGCGGCCAGCATCTGCTGGCGCTCAACTTCTGTGTGCGGAATATAACCAGACATAGGATCCTTTACAAAACTTCACTAACGGCTTTCACAGTAAGATTGGTAGGCAGCCGCGTCCATCAGATGTTCGAGCGAGACGCCGCCCGCTACCCTGATCCTGACAAGCCAGCCAGCACCATAAGGGTCGCTGTTAACGGTCTCTGGCGTGGTTTCCAGGGCGGCGTTCACCTCTACGATTTCACCAGCGACCGGGCTGTAAATACTGCTGGCAGCCTTAACGCTTTCTACCTCGGCCACCTCATCACCGGCGTCAACTTTCGTGCCAACACCTTTGAACTCCACGTAAACGAGGTCATTCAGTGCGTCCTGGGCGTAATCGCTGATGCCCACGGTTGCAATATCGCCTTCGACACGCACCCATTCATCGCTCTGCGCGTACCTCACATCTGATGGAAACTTAAGTGCTGCCATATTCTGTACTCCTGGTGAAAAAAACTGGGACGATGTATGCATTATAAACAAAAACAGGGTACCCCAGCGACTTTGCTGTGTACCCTGTCAGATGTTCCTTCAGGCAATACGGTCACAAATCCTTGTACCTGAGAGTTTCATCAGGCTGCCAGCACAACACCCTGATTTGCCCCTTCGGTGGTTCTTTTGCAGAACGCTCTCTTCGCGATACCGTGATAGAGTGGATTGTAGCAAGGAGGGCAGCACTGCGCAATGCGAATTTCAACCAGGGCTGCTCAGTTCACGCAGCCATTGCAGACCCTCCTCCACGCTGAAGAACACCCTCAGCTCACGGGTACTGCCCTGCCTTACCATTGTAAACATTGAAAGCAGCGACGCTGTAGTATCACGTCGCATGATGAGTGCCACCCTGCCGTGCACTTCCTGGCGCTGATCATTCAGCGCCGCCGTGACCTTGCGCATGTAAGGGGTTATCATCGCTCCTGGTTGCGTCAGATCGTAGAGGGCGCAGTAGGGTATCTTTGGATCCCAGTGTTCAATCCGCCTTGAGATCCACTCCGCCAACAGGTCTACCGCATCGCGCTTGATAGTCGTGACGGTGATAACCGGCAGCAGTCCATCGTCCAGCAGTCTGATTGTCACGCCTTCTACCAGCATTATCTGGCGGGTCTCTGTGTCTGACATGCGCTAAACATCCACTTACGATCAGCCAACGTCTTTCATATACTAACTCAGAATAGTCATGAGAAAACATAACGACACAAAATGAGTAACAATCTTAATATTCGCGGGCTGTACATGGTGATTGCTGTCCTGGTCGGAGCAATACTGGTGGTGGCCGTCTATATTGTTATCAGCAGCTTGCTGGCTGGCCAGCCGCTGACGCAGGCAAACACCGCTGCTAGCACCGATGGCATTACGCGCATTGACCCTCCCATAGAAGTGCCGCCCTTCACGCTTACTGCTGCTGATGGCACGTTCTTCAACTCGGCGCAACTGCTGGGCCGGCCTGTGCTGCTGTCGTTCGGTTTCACCCATTGCCCGGACATCTGCCCGCTGACGCTGCGTGATTTTCGGCGTGTGCACGCTGCCCTCGGCGATCATATCCACCTGCTGTGGATCAGCGTGGATGGCGAACGTGACACACCGGCTGTCATGACCCGCCGTTTTCAGCAGCTTGAAGTTGAAGACATCGTCATAGGGCTGACAGGACAACCCGCTGCTGTGCGAACAATGGGCCAGCCGCTGGGCCTTGATTTTATCTACTCAGAGCCTAACGAAAGCGGGTTCTACAATGTTGACCACACGGCAAGCTACTTTCTGCTGGACGCCCAGGGCCGTTGGATACGCCGCTTTGCATTCGGCACAGACCTGCCTACCCTGCTGGCTGAGCTTGAAATCATCCTCCAGCAGACGCCCCAGGGTTAGCCACGCGGGAGTATGGTTGTGGTGACCTCGTAGTTAATGCTGCCAATCCACAATCCCACTTCTTCCGCGCTGATACGGTCGTAGCCCTGTCGCCCCAGCAGAACGACCTCGTCACCTGGGCTGGCATCCGGTACTCCGGTAACGTTGATGGCGCATTTCTCCATGCTCACACGCCCGACGAGCGGCACACGCTTGCCGCGCACCAGCACTTCCTTCCAGGTGTAAGGAGATCGCCGCAGGCCATCAGCGTAGCCAATGGGCAGTATTGCGATTGTTTCCTCTCCCTTGGTCATGTATGTGCGTCCATACCCAACGCTGTGGCCAGCCGGCAGCTGCTTGACCTGCAGAATATTGGTCTTCCAGCTCATGACAGGCTGCACACCAGACGGCAGGCCTGCCAGCTTAGACGGATTCAGCCCGTACATCATCAGCCCAACACGTACCATGTTGAAATAGAAGTCATCCCCCAGCAGTGTCCCTGGTGAATTAGCCGCGTGAAAGTAACGAATGCTAAAGCCACCGGCCTTCAGGAACTTGGTTATCTGGCGGAATATGTCAAGCTGTGTCTGGGTGAACTCGCGGTTGTCGTCAGCGCTGGCAAAGTGGGTAAACACGCCCTCAATCTCAAGATTTCGCAGCGAATTCAGGTGGCGAAACACATTGATGGCATCGCCAGCCAGGATGCCCAGGCGGCCCATACCCGTATCAATCTTGACATGCACCTTTAACTTGCCCTGACTGCTGCGGGCTGCGCGGTCATACTGCTGGGCGATGTTCAGGTCGAAGACAGTTGCGGTAATATTTTCGCTGATGGCCTGGCGCACCGCCTGAACCGGCATGTAAGTCATCACCAGGATCGGCGCTGTTAGCCCCGCTTCGCGCAGTTCCAGGGCTTCTGCCATATTGGCCACGCCCAGGTATTCAGCCCCATTAGCCAGTGCTGTACGGGCAGTAAGCACAGCACCGTGCCCATAGCCATTGGCTTTAACCACCGCCATCATGGTTACAGCGCTGCCGACTGTGGCGCGAATCGTGCGGATGTTACGGGCCAGCGCGTCGCCGTCAATCTCCTTCCAGGAAGGTCGCAGACTGCGCAAAGACGTTTCACTGAGGACAGCGTTTTCATTCTGGCGCACCAGAAGCTGCGCGTCTGAAGGATTCTCCAGCAGCCCCTTGACAACGGCTTCCATTCGCATGCCGCTGCCGCCCTTCACCAGCACGACATCCTCAGGCGTCAGCATTAGATCGCTGACGGTGTTGATAGCATCCTGAACGCCGTAGGTTGTACGTATCTGCCGGGCAGGCATTTCTGTGTCGATGGCGCTGCGCCCCACCAGCGCAGCATCTGTGCCCAGGGTAACAATGTGGTCAACCAGCGATGCTGCCCGTGCCCCAATGGTACGATGGGCATAGGCAGACGAACTGCCAAGATTGTCCAGATCGCCCATCACAAAGATCGTGCGCCGCCCTTCTGCCCGCACTTCAGCCAGCCATTCCAGAGCAGCCAGTGCATCGCTGAGGTTGGCCTGGTAAGTGTCGTCAATCAACAGTGAGCCGTTTTTCCCGTTCAATGGTCGCATTCGACCACTGACGTGTGACAACTGACTTAGCGCGCGCAGGCCATCGCGCATTGGAACGCCCAGTTCAATGCCGAGCAACAGTGCCGAAAGCAGATCAATGAGGTGGTGTCGTCCCAGGATCGGGCTCCAGCGGCCTACTTCTCGCTCGTTCTCATAGCGGATGTCAAACCCGGTGCGATCCGCGCCAGCGATGATGTTCAGCGCCATGATATCGGCGCCAAAGGTGTCAATGGCCACGGTGCGCACCTGTGCCCGCGATTGTGACCCCATCTCGCGCGCTACATCGTCGTCAAAGTTGACAATCGCCAGATCACCAGGTGCCAGCGAATTGAGCAGCGTCATATGTTCATTGATGATCTGCGCTTCGTTCTTGAAGGCCACAGTTGGGAGTATGTCCATATGGTTGATTACAGCAATGCCCGGCTGACATGCCTGCACAAGCTCAGCCATTTCACCAGGGGCATTGGGAGCCAGCTTCAGCACAACGTACTTGGTATCTGGCTTCAGCCGCGCGACGGTTGTTGGCAGGCTCAGCAAACCTTCCAGTTCCAGTTCGCCCTCGTGGACGGGGTACTTGTAGGAAAGCACTTTGGCAATGGCACGCACTGCAATAGAGCGACCATGAGTGCCTCCTACGCCAATGATCCTGGCCCCCATGCGTCCCAGCACAAAACGCGACCACTGCATCAGCGTGTCGAGTGAATCGCGCACAATGACCACGGTAATGCCGGTCGTATCCACGGTCGGGGGTTCATGGCATAGAATACCAGAGGCGCCGTTGGCGATGGCCTCCGCCACGTCATCATGGGTATCGCCCCGGCTGGTGCGCATTGCCACAAACATGGTGTTGGCGCGCACCTGCGCCGCATCAAAGACAAATTCAGTAAAAAGCTGGGCCGTCGGCTCGCCAAAAAGCTGCCCATTCGCCGACTTTAAGAGGTCATTGAGGTTGATCATTCCGCCCCGATCCTATCGGTGATTGCCGCAGAAAACGCTATTATCATATCCAATATCGTATTACTCTGAAACGTTCTTTATCAAGTTAGTGTTATAATCACAATCGAATAAATACAAAAAGGTTGGCATGGCATTCGAATTTGAGGTGATCGCCACAGATGGTAAGGCACGAGCGGGTATTCTCCATACGCCGCATGGCGACATTCCAACCCCAGTTTTTGCCCCGGTTGGAACGCTGGCTACCGTAAAAGCACTTTCCCCCCGTGATCTGAGCGAAATCGGCACGACGCTGGTGCTGGCCAATACTTATCACCTCAACCTGCGCCCAGGCGAAGCCCTGGTAAAAGCGATGGGGGGACTTCATCCATTCATGCAGTGGGATGGCCCTATTCTTACAGACAGCGGCGGCTTTCAGGTTTTCAGCCTGACAGAAATCAACGAAATTGACGACGAAGGGGTCACTTTTCGCAGCCACGTAGATGGCGCGCTGATCCGGCTGACACCAGAGCGCTCTATGCAGATACAGCAGGATCTGGGTGCAGACATCATTATGGCATTTGATCAGTGCCCTGCGCCGACAGATCGCAAAGTCGTTGAGCAGGCGGTAGAACGCACGCACCGGTGGGCAATGCGCTGTCGTGAAGCGCACCCCAGCGACGACCGTCAGGCGCTGTTTGGCATCGTGCAGGGCGGCATCTTCCCCGACCTGCGGGAAAAATCCGCCAGATTCCTGCAGGATGTTGGTTTTCCGGGCTACGCGATAGGCGGTCTGGCCGTTGGGGAAACAAAGTCAGAGATGTATACCACGCTGGATTACACGATGCCAGCTATGCCAGCAGACAAGCCGCGCTACCTGATGGGGGTAGGCGATCCAGATGATCTGTGCGAAGCCATCTCACGCGGGGTTGACTTCTTTGACTGTGTGATGCCCACCCGAATTGCCCGGCACGGCAGCGCGCTGACACCAGATGGGCGTGTGAACATGCGTAACCAGCGCTTTCGCGATGACCCGCGCCCTTTGATGGAGGGAACCCACTGCTATACGGAAAATTTCAGCCGGGCTTATCTGCGCCACCTGGTGATGACGCGCGAACTGCTGGGTCATTACCTCCTCAGCCTGCACAACACCAATTTCCTTGTGCAGCACGTCCGTAAGATGCGTGACGCTATCATCGAAGGTCGCCTCCAGGAGTACACAGAGGCGTTCCTGAAGCGATACGTGCAGCCCGCGATCTCCTGAGCCTGAGAATGGCACGCCCAACCGGCTTCCTGGCAGTTATCGCGTGCGCCACACTCGTGGGATGCAGCGGTGTTCTGCCCACCAGCGCCCCGGCAACGCGCGAAGTGCTGCTCACTCTCCACGCGACCGATACCACCCAGCACATTGTACACGCCCTCGTCAGCCGCTACCGCCTTGTAAGCGATACCCACAGTTTTAGCATCAGCTACAGCAACCATGCGAGCCTGCTGCACAGCCTGCAAGAAGGCGAAGTGCCGTATTTCGTCACAGGTCAACTGCCGATGCGCACAGACCAACCGCTGTGGATAGCGCCGCTGGGCCAGGACGGCATTGCCATCGTTGTAAACCTGCGCAACCGAGTCAATTCACTGGGGCGAGAGGAAATTCGCGACATTTACGCCGGTGCCATCACCAACTGGGCAGAGGTTAACGGGCCGGATCTGCCGATTGTGGTTTTCAGCCGTGAGGACGGCGCAGATATTCGGGACACATTCGAGCGCCTCATTATGGGGGACAAGCGCACTACCCCCAATGCCCAGGTCATCACGTCTGCCAGGGCAACGCTGCAGGAGGTTTACACGGCCCAGGGAGGTATCGCCTACATACCCCTCAGCCTGCTTACCGTTGACGTGCGTGCTGTGGCAGTGGATTCTGTGCTGCCCACACTGGCCAATGTCGCCGCCAATGTCTACCCCCTGCGCACTACCCTCTACGCAGTAGGACGAACCGAACCGGAAAACGCATATCGCGAATTGTTCGGATGGATACAAAGCCCGGCTGGGCAGGAACTGCTGGCAACGCTGGCAGCCCCCATCCCTTAACCGCTAAAGCCAAAAAACGTGAAGAAAATGGCGAAAATCACGCCCAGGCTAAGCAGCCAGAGGGCACTGAGCGCAAAGTCGCGATAGCCACGAATCCGGGCACGGTGGTGCTCGCTGCGCATTTCCGTCTCGCGAAGGCGGTAAAGTGCGCCGCTAGCATGGGCATTTGCCGGGTTGATGCGCAGCACATTGTCAAGGCACACCGCGCTCTGATCAGGTGAATCCACTGCAACACTCATCCACAACCAGGCGTCCTCAAAATCCTTATCCTCGCCGATCAACCGCCGCAGGATAGCCAAAGCTTCCCTGCGTCGCCCAGCCTTTACCAGCTCTATCGCGTCGTAGAGCTGGTCTATTCGGTCTGCTTTATCCTGTGCATTCATGGTGCAGGTGCCTGGGGTGCGCGCCTCACCCCCTCGAACAGGTCATACTCGTCAATCCTGCTGCGCTGTGGGGTAGGAAACACGCGCGTAAACTGCTGATAACCCAGGAGTCGGCGGCGCAGCCAGCGCGGGAAGCCCCGCCCAAAGCCTGTGCCACCACCCTGGCTCTTGTGGCAGGCGCTGGCAGCATCCCACACTTCCAGGTAATCGCTGACATTCACACGGGCATGGGTTGGTTCCAGGTGATCAAGCACTGCCTGAAAATCAAGATCCTTGTTGGTACCCATGCGTCGCAGATCGTGGCCGCGCAGGCGAAGCAAGAGAGCCATAAAGCGCAGCGCTGTGGCAGGCAGGCTGCCGTAATAGAGCTTTTGGGGCTGGTAGGCGGGCTGAGCTGTGATGTATGTGGCATCACCCGCCAGGTGAAAGGCTTTCAGCGTAGCCCGCTGGATAGCAATGTGATCCGGATGTCCGTAACCGCCATACTGGTTGAATGTCACAATCACCTGGGGTTGTACCCGTCGGATGACCTCTACAACCCGGCGTATCACCACTTCAGGCTGGGTTTCATACTGGTGCCACAGGGAATCGGGATGATGATTGCCTTCACTGCCCATCATGCCGCTGTCACGATAGCCCAGCGTAATCACCTCCTTTAAGCCGAGTATCTCGCTGGCGGCAGCCAATTCTGCCAGCCGCAGATCAGCCACACTGGCATAGTGACCGTTCATCTCTGCGGGTATTGTGCCCAGATCGCCATTGGTAGCGCACAGGTAAAACACGTCGACGCCTTCGCGCACGTAGCGCGCAATCAGGCCGCCGCTGCCAAAACTCTCATCGTCCGGGTGTGCATATGTGATCAACAATCTCAGATCAGACACGGTAGCTCCTAACCGACGTTTGCCCTATTATGGCAGATGACCCCTGTGCAACACACCCATAGGTGCTTATACTTCCGCCTGGTTTTGTGCCTATTCAATAGAGGTATTCATGCGCCGTCTCTTACCCGCGATAGTAGCATTCATCCTCAGCCTGGGCATTCTGGCGGCTGTTCCTTCTGGCGTTGTCAGCAGTCAGTTCGTGACGAATACGCCCGACGCTCTGGAGAGCCCTGTCGCGTTTCCTACCTTCAGCCCAGGCGATGCACGGCCTTCACCCACACAGCCTACAGGTGGGTTTGCCTTCGCCACAAACACGCCAGATGGGCCGACGAATACGCCGGTGCCATCGCTAACGCCTGTGCCACCCACGCCCACCCCAACCCTCACACCGACAGCCACCTTTACGCCAGCACCAACCGCTACCACAGTCGGCCCATTCAGCTATCCAGACGGCTTTAATGCGCTTACTGGCCTGCCGTTCCCAGACGAGACCAGCCGCAATCGCCGCAATCTTATCATCAAGATCAGCAACTACCCGCCTGTGGTACGCCCACAAACCGGAATGAACCAGGCCGATGTCGTGTATGAGTATGAAGTCGAAGGCGGCGTAACTCGCTTTGCAGCCATATATCGCAGCCAGACTCCGCCGCTCGTCGGTTCTGTGCGCAGCGCACGCCTGCTCGACATGGAACTGACGACTATGTACGACGCTTTGCTGGCATACAGCGGCACCAGCGATCCCATCCAGAACCTGCTCATTTCACCCCCGTTTTTCAACTTTCAACTGTTCTCGCCGCTCATAGGTGACAACTGCGAAGATGCTGGTTTCTGCCGCTACCCGCAGGAAGGCAAGGCCTTTGAGCACACCCTGTTTGCCGACCCAGCCAAGCTGTGGGAGGTGGGGGCGCGACGCAACAGCGTGCTGGGCATTCGTGCCAAGGGTTTCGCCTTCAGCGATATCCCTGATGCCAACGGCGAGAACGCCAATGACGTGTTCATCAACTGGTACGGCCAGGTGGACGCGCGCTGGCAGTACGACCCGGAAACGCAGCGGTACCTGCGCTTTACCGATGGTCTGGCACACTACGACGCCGGAGATGGCCAGCAGTTGTGGACAGACAACATCATCGTTGTGGAAGTGCCACACGTAGAACGGCCAGACCTGTTCCCAGAAGGCGCCTCGTTTATCAGCCAGGAAATTCAGTTGTGGGACCAGGGCCGGGCGATGGTGATACGCCAGGGGCAGATTTACTACGGCTACTGGCGCCGCCAGAACCGCGAGCCGGGCAGCGCGCTGCAGGTAATTTACGGCGACAACACCCCCATTATGCTGAAGCCTGGTCGCACTTACGTACAGGTTGTGCGCGGTTTTGGGGATGTCCTTGTCAGTGATCAGTACGCCGACATGGCGGCAACTGCCGTGGCCATCAGCCTTACGCCAACCGCTACCCCCCTGAATATTCCCGATACTGACGGCGGCTGATCGTCGCCTCGTGCTGCTTACAAACTCAGGAGAGGGTTCTCACCCTCTTCTTACTCTGCAACGATTTACATACAGGCCTTGCGCGCTATAATAGAACGCATGTACAATCGCAACGCCATAGCCCTTGCCTATACATAACGGATGATCTATGCAGGATAAAATTGTCGTTCGGGGCGCACGCGAGAACAACCTGAAGAACATCAACGTCGATATTCCACGCAATCAGTTTGTCGTCATCAGTGGGTTGTCAGGTTCTGGCAAATCTTCACTGGCTTTTGATACGATCTTCGCAGAAGGCCAGCGACGCTATGTCGAAAGCCTGTCCGCTTATGCGCGTCAGTTCCTGGGGCTGATGGAGAAGCCGGATGTGGATCTGATTGAGGGCCTTAGCCCGGCAGTGTCCATTGATCAGAAAAGCGTAAGCAGCAACCCACGCTCAACAGTGGGCACTGTCACTGAAATTTACGATTACATGCGCCTGCTGTACGCGCGCATTGGCGTACCCCACTGCCCCGTATGTGGCGAAAAAGTCGTCGCGCAGAGCGCTCAGCAAATTGTGGATGAAGTGCTGCGCACGCCAGAAGGCCGCCGCATTCAGATCCTTGCGCCCATCATCAAGAACAAAAAGGGCACGCATGAAAAGGTGTTTGAGGATGTACAGAAAGCGGGTTTTGCCCGTGTCCGCGTTGATGGCGATGTGCGCGACATTGAGGAAGGCATAGAACTTGACCGCTATGTCATCCACAACATCGAAGTGGTCGTGGATCGTCTGGTAGCGCGTCAGTTTGAAGATCGTGAAGCCGAGGAAGCCAGGAGTTTTGAAACACGCCTCACCGACAGCATTGAAACAGCCCTGAAAATGGGCGACGGCCTTGTCATTGTCAACGACGTAACCCACCCTGAAGAACCCGTGGATACACTGTACAGCGAGCATCTGGCCTGTATCAACGGTCATGGCAGCATTCCAGAAATTGAGCCGCGCACCTTCAGCTTCAATACGCCCAGCGGCGCCTGCCCGTCGTGCCAGGGACTGGGTTTCACCCTCCAGATTGACCCTATGTCGGTTGTGCCAAACCCGGAACTGAGTATTGAACAGGGCGCCATCAACGCCAACGGCTGGAACATTGACGCCAGTAATCCTGGTTATGGGTGGGGAATTTTCCAGGCGCTGGCCCGTGCCTACAAGGTTCCGCTTCATGTGGCCTGGAAAGACCTGACGAACGAGCAGCGCAACCTGTTCCTCTATGGCACAAAAGGCAAGAAGTTTGACGTGCTTTACACCAACAGCAATGGTCGCGAGCGCGTCTACCAGACTACTTTTGAAGGGGTAATCCCAAACCTGGAGCGTCGCTATAACCAGACAGAAAGCGACGGCATGCGCGAAGTCATTGAGCAGTACATGATGAAAGTGCCCTGCGCTACCTGCCACGGTAAACGCCTGAAACCAGAGGCGCTGGCTGTCACCATTGACGACATGAACATTTTCGATGTAACGCTGCTTTCTGTCGGGGAGCTGGTGGCCTGGGTGGCCAGGCTGCGCGGCAGTAATGGCCTTGAAGCGCGGCTCAACCGCCGTGACCAGCAGATCGCGCACCAGATTCTCAACGAGATAGAAGCGCGCATTGGGTTCCTCAACGACGTTGGCCTGAACTACCTCACCCTGTCGCGCAGCGCTGGCACTCTCTCTGGTGGGGAAGCCCAGCGCATTCGCCTGGCTACCCAGGTCGGCAGCCGCCTTACCGGCGTGCTGTACGTGCTGGATGAGCCCAGCATCGGGCTGCACCAGCGTGATAACGCGCGCCTCATCAACACCCTCATCGGCCTGCGCGATCTTGGCAATACCGTCCTGGTGGTGGAGCACGACGAGGACACCATGCGCGCCGCCGATTACCTGATCGACCTGGGCC
>Ga0224722_1000718_pt1 | contig 19181 bp, 19 predicted proteins | sample Balambano_FR1_Me_FD_161646 | JGI IMG/M metagenome (GOLD analysis project Ga0224722, IMG submission 161646) | Freshwater sediment microbial communities from Lake Towuti, South Sulawesi, Indonesia - Balambano_FR1_MetaG | ecosystem: Environmental > Aquatic > Freshwater > Lake > Sediment | place... | reverse complement strand
TCCGGCCGCCGCGATCGCGGCGGCCGGAGCCCATGCGATCCTTTCGGGCCACGTCCACGTGCCGTTCGACCAGGTCCGGACTGCGGGCGGGCGGGGCCTGCGGATGATCGGGACGGGGACGCTGTCGACCCGGCTGCGCCACGGCGCGCCCCCATCGTGGCGCGAGATCACCTGTGCGCCGGGGGGGGTGATCGAGACCCGCCTGCGGCTGATCGCGGCCGCTGCGCCTGCGTAAATGCCCCGGGGCGGGCCTTAACCTTTTCCAGAACATTGCCGTTAAGAATTTCTTGGTGAAATTATCGCCGCACGGGTCCGCGGCCAATCGCCGCGGCGGCTGGCGAAAGGTGTGCGTATGGACATCCTCAAGGCATTGACGCTGGGCGCGATCCTCTCGGCGACGATTGCGATGGTAATCGGCGCGCAGGGGATCAGCGGCGGACCGCTGGCGATCCACCTGGTGACGCTGGCCGATGCCAAGCTTTACTGGTCGTGGCCGGTGTTCCTGACCGGCAGCGGGCTGGCCTGGGGGATCATGCTGCTGCAGCGCTGAAACCTGGCGGTGCTGCACATGCAAAAGGGGCGGCCCCAGCGAAGGGGCCGCCCTTTGTCGTTCGCCGTGCGCTGCGGCCTGTGGTGGCGGGGATCAGCGCTTGGAGAACTGGAAGCTGCGGCGGGCCTTGGCCTTGCCGTATTTCTTGCGCTCGACCACGCGGCTGTCACGGGTGAGGAAGCCGGCGAGCTTGACCGTGGTGCGCAGCGCCGGTTCATACTTGGCGAGCGCCTGGGCGATGCCGTGCTTGACCGCGCCCGCCTGTCCCGACAACCCGCCACCGCGCACCGTGGCAACCACGTCGTACTGGCCGGTCCGGTCGGTGATGGTGAAGGGCTGGTTGATCACCAGACGCAAGGTCGGCCGGGCGAAATAGCTTTCCTGATCGCGGCCGTTGACGGTGATCTTGCCGGTGCCGGGCTTGACCCACACCCGCGCCACCGCATCCTTGCGGCGGCCGGTGGCATAGGCGCGGCCCTGCTTGTCGAGTTCCTGTTCGCGCAGCGGTGCCGACACCCGGGCGATCTCGGCGGCATCGCCCTGCGGAGCGCCCGCCGCGATATCCTTGAGATCGGCAAGATCGGAGACGGTGGTGGTTTCACCAAGGGTTTCGGTGCTCATTATGCGGCGACCTTGTTCTTGCGGTTCATGGAAGCGACGTCGAGCACCTGCGGCTGCTGGCCGTCATGCGGATGCGCGGTCCCGGCGTAGAGGTGCAGCGCCTTCATCTGCGCCCGGCCCAGCGGACCGCGCGGGATCATGCGTTCGACTGCCTTTTCGAGCACGCGTTCAGGGAAGCGCCCGCCCAGCACCTTGGCCGGGGTGGTTTCCTTGATCCCGCCGGGGTGGCCGGTGTGCTTGTAATAGACCTTGTCGCCCATCTTGTTGCCGGTGAAGCGCACCTTCTCGACATTGATGACGATCACGTGATCGCCGCAGTCGACATGCGGGGTGTAGCTCGGCTTGTGCTTGCCGCGCAGGATGTTGGCGACAATCGCGGCGAGGCGGCCGACGACGAGCCCGTCGGCATCGATGATGTGCCAGTTCTTCTCGACCTCGGCCGGCTTGATCGACCGGGTCTGCTTGCTGAGCGCCTTCATGGCAGGGTATCCTTGGTTGGTTCGGGCCCCGGACGGTGCCGGAGAATCGCCCGGCGAGCCTTCCGGCCAGCCCGCGAAGTGGCGCGCAAATGTCGTCCGAAGCCCGGGAAGTCAAGCAAAACCGCCCGATTCGGATAGGGTAAAATAATACCCTAAGTCGTCCGAGGGGTTTTTCGATCAGGCCGACAGCAGCCGCCAGCGCTCGCGCGAGCGGCGTTCGAGCCCCTCGATCCGGGTGATGACGATGCGCTCGCCTTCGGCCAGCCAGCCCGCTTGCGGCGCGCGCATCGCCGACCACACAAGCGTGAAGCTGCCGGTCGTGCCGTCGGCCAGCATCAGCGCTTCGCGCCGTTCGACCGGCACGCCGGTGGGGTAGAACAGATCGGCGGGCATGCGTTCGAACAGCCCCGCCCCGGCCTGATGCATCAGCGCCAGATAGTGAAGGTATCGCGCGCGCGTTTCTGCGGGGACCGGCTGGCGCGCGATCAGCGCCTCGGCCGCGGCGAGCGAGCGGGCGAGGTCGCCTTGCGCCGCGCCGGGCATGGCGGGCAGCATGATCAGCCCGTCATCGCCGAGCGTCACCGGAAACACCGCGCTGTCGTCGCGCTGGCGTTCGATCCGGGCGAGCTCGGCAAGATGGTCCGGCGCCTCGACCTCGGCCATGATCTGGTTGCCGCTGACGGTGATGCCGCGCGCCTGCCGCGCGAAGCCGATGCGCCAGCAGCGCGTCACGGTGATCGCGGCGCGGTCGCCGAGCCCGCGCTCAAGCCGCCGTTCGAGCAGCATCGGCCCGCCGGGCAGCGCCACCGCCGCACCGGCAAGCGCCGCGCCGCGCCCCATCACCGCGCCCGCAAGGCCTGCGCCAGCAAGGGTCGCCAAAACGGTCCGGCGCGTGGCTGCGTTTGTCACACCCTGCCCCCTTTCCCTGGCCGCACGGTGGCAGCCTTCAGGCCGGTGCGATCGCCGCATCCAGCCAGCGTGCCGTGGCCGGATGCGCAGCATCGCAGCGCCACCCGATGATCGCGGGTGTATCATAGGGATGCAGGCTTCCCAAACACGCGATCACCCGGTCGAGCGCGGCGGCGGTGGTCTTGAACAACACCCCGGTTTCCTGCGCACTCTGCGCCGCCCCATCCCACACGAACAGCGATTCGATCCCCGGGACAATGTTGGCGCAGGCGATCAGGCCTTCGCCAAGCAGCGCCGCCGCCGCGTTGCGGGCGCTGGCGGCATCGGGGAAGGTGCACCATGCGAGCGCCGCCTCGCTGCCCGGATTGCCGGTCATAGAGCAGAGCCTGCGCCGCGCCCGGTCCCGTCGCTGTGCATCGCCCGCACCGCTGCGACGACGGTCAGCGCGCCGACCAGCTGGTGCGCGGCGGCAATCCACAGCGCCACTCCGCTCACAACCGTGGCGATGCCGAGCAGCACCATCGTCCCGGCCGCGGCGTGCACCGCGATGCTGGCGCTGCGATCGCGCGCCCGCACCCGCCGCCCCAGCCACACCAGCGCCGCAAGCGCGGCGAATGCCCACCAGCGGTGCAGGAACTGGAGCAGAAAGGGATCGTGGGTGAACGCCCAAGCCGCCCCGCGCGACCAGTCGATTTCGGGCACCAGCCGCCCGTTCATCAGCGGCCAGTCATAGGCAGCATGGCCAGCATTGAGCCCTGCCACCCAAGCGCCGAGCAGCAGCTGGATAAACAGCACGCCCGCAACCGCCGCCGCCCCCGCCGTCATCCGCGCAGGCTTCGCCGCCGGGTCCGCCGCCAGCCGCCGCATGTCGCGCGCGGTCCACACCAGGCCCGCAAGCAGCGCCAGCGCCGTCAACAGGTGGAGCGAAAGACGGAAATGGCTGACATCGGTCATCTCGCCGACGAGCCCCGATTGCACCATCAACCAGCCGAACAGCCCCTGCAGCCCGCCCAGCGCCAGCAGCCCGGCCAGCCGCAGCCGGAACCCGGCCGGGATCGCGCCGCGAACCCAGAACCACGCGAGCGGCAGCGCATAGGCCAGCCCGATCACCCGCGCGATCAGCCGGTGGACCCATTCCCAGAAATAGATGAACTTGAAATCGACCAGCGTCATCCCGCCCGGCGCGGCTTCGATCCGGTATTCGGGGGTGGCCTGATACTTGGCGAATTCGGCCTGCCATGCCGCCTCGTCAAGCGGGGGCAGGATGCCGGTGACGACGTTCCATTCGGTGATCGAGAGCCCGCTTTCGGTGAGCCGGGTGATCCCCCCGACCAGCACGATCGCGACCACCAGCGCCGCCACCAGTTCAAGCCAGCGGGCGATGGCGCGCGGGCGGGCGCGCTGCGAGGCGCGGGCGAGTGCGGGCGCGGCGAGGGGATCGGAAACCTGCGTGGCCATCATCTGCGCCTCATGTCGCTGCGCGGCGGCGCGCGCAAGCCCGTTTGGCGCAAGCCCCGGTGCACGCCGCGCAGCAGGTGACCGGCGGGCCGCGCGCACTTGGCTCTTGCGCAATGTAACAACATTACATATGTGCCACGAACCATGTTGCCCGATCCTTTCGCCCCCGCGCCCCGTTTGTCGCTGCGTCGCCGTCTTGATCTGGTCGGGATTGCACTGGCGGGGCTGTGCGCGCTGCACTGCGTTGCGACGCTGGTGGCGATTGCGGGGCTGGGGCTTGGCGGGCACTTCCTGCTTGACGAGGCGTTCCACCGCATCGGGCTGGTGCTGGCGCTGGTGGTGGCGGCCGCCGCGATCGGATGGGGGCTGCTGCGTCATCAGCGCAAGCTGCCCTTCGTGGTGGCGATGGCGGGGTTGGCGATCATGGCCGCCGCGCTGCTGGTGCCGCACGGGACCGACGAACTGTTGCTGACGCTGGCGGGGGTGACGATCGTGTCGCTTGCGCACCTGCTCAATCTGCGGGCCGCGCGCTAAGCGCTCGGCGCTGGGCGCCCTGCATCCCAAACTGCTGGTTGCGCCGCTGCGGTGAGCGCCTATGTCTCGCGCCATGACCAAGACCATCACCCTGAACGGCGCCCCCCACCGCTCGGCGGCCGCGACCATCGCCGATCTGGTGCGCGAGCTCGATCTTGTTCCCGAGAAGGTCGCGGTCGAGCGCAACGGCGCGATCATTGCCCGCGCGGCGCTGGGCGAGACGCTGCTGGCCGAGGGCGATGTGCTCGAGATCGTGCATTTCGTCGGCGGGGGTGATGCGGTGGGTGACAAATGGACTGTCGCCGGCCGAACCTTCACCTCGCGGCTGATCGTGGGCACCGGCAAGTACAAGAGCTTCGAGCAGAACGCCGCCGCCGTGGCCGCGAGCGGGGCCGAGATCGTCACTGTCGCGGTGCGCCGGGTGAATGTCAGCGACCCCAAGGCGCCGATGCTGACCGACTTCATCGACCCCCGAAAGATCACATACCTCCCTAATACCGCCGGGTGCTTCACGGGTGACGAGGCCGTGCGCACGCTACGGCTGGCGCGCGAGGCGGGGGGCTGGGATCTGGTCAAGCTCGAAGTGCTGGGCGAGGCGCGCACGCTCTATCCCGACATGCGCGAGACTCTGAAGGCGACCGAGGTGCTGGCCAAAGAAGGCTTTCTGCCGATGGTCTACTGCACCGACGATCCGATTGCTGCGCGGCAATTGGAAGACGCCGGTGCGGTCGCGATCATGCCGCTGGGCGCGCCGATCGGATCCGGGCTCGGCATCCAGAACCGGGTGACGGTTCGGCTGATTGTGGAGGGCGCGAAGGTGCCGGTGCTGGTCGATGCGGGCGTCGGCACGGCGTCCGACGCGGCGGTGGCGATGGAGCTGGGCTGCGATGGGGTGCTGATGAACACCGCGATCGCCGAGGCGAGGGATCCGGTGCGCATGGCCCGCGCGATGAAGCTCGCGGTCGAGGCGGGCCGCGAGGCCTATCTCGCCGGCCGCATGGCGCGCCGGATGTATGCCGATCCAAGCTCGCCGCTTGCCGGCTTGATCTAGAACCGGCCGCCGACAGCGCCCCCTTGGAGCGAGAGGATTTCGCATCGCGGAGGCGATACGGAACACAAAAACCCCGTGAGGAAAAACCACCTAACCCTAAATTAACCATGCCATGCGACGTTCTCCCTGCCGCAAGGGAGACACGCGCGATGATGATGCCGATTGCCGAGATGCGCGAATTTGCCGGGTTCGCCCCGGCCGAACAGCGTTACATCAAGCGCAGCCTCGACATCGGCCTTGCCCGCACCGATGCCTTTCGGCGCTGGGGGCGCAGCGCGGCGGAGAATGTCGCGATCCGCCGTCAGTATGTCGCATATCAGGACCTGAAGGCGCTGCGCGCGCTGATCCCGCTTGAAGGCGCGCCTTGCGATATCGAACGCTTCCTCGGCAAGCTGGTGCGCCTCGCCGCCTTCGATCTGGAACAGGAGCGGCTGGCGAGTTTCTCGGCCTTCCGCTTCCTTTACGAACGCCTGCTCGGCGCGATGGTGCGGCCCTACCTTCCCGCCGCCTTCTGCGCGGCGAGCGCGCTGCCTTCGATTGCCCCGCAGCGCCGCAAGCTGCTGCTCCAGTCGCTGAGCGAAGCCGCCGCCACGGCCCCCGGCTGGTCGGAGCGCGAGCCGGTGTTCTTCCCCGAATATGTGGACGACTTCGAAGCGGCCTAATACTGGCGAAGGGGATGGAGACGCCCTCCCCCTATCATCCCCCGGTCAAGCGCTCGCTGACGATTGCGGGCCACGCCACCTCGATTAGCCTTGAACCGCTGTTCTGGGAGATGCTGCGCAGCGCCGCAGCGCGCGAGGGGCTCGCGGTCGCCGCGCTGGTCGCCCGCATCGATGCCGAGCGGATCAAGTCGCCGACGCCTCCGGGGCTGGCGAGCGCGATAAGGGTGTGGCTGGTCATCCAAGCCCGAGGGGATAGAACGGTTTTGATCGTAAATAATAAATCGACTACAGAGTTGTCATGATTGAATGGCAAGGCGAAACCTTATCAGTCGAGCAGGCGGCGGCCCGCACAGGTTTACCTGTCGATATGATCGAGCGGCGACTTCAAAGGGGTTGGACTCCAGAATTGATCATGACTCGGCCCGAAAGTGCCGGGCCGCACAGTGAAGGGCGGAAGGCCGAAATCGCGCGTGATGCCAACAGGGGTGTTGCCCTCGTTGGAGGCGGTATAGCCTTATTGGCCGTTTTTCTTTTTTTCACTTGCACAAGCTTCACGCGGCCGATGGATCCCTGCAAACGCACCGCTGAAGCCTTTACGATGGGCAACACCTTTATCGAGCGTGAATTGCGCAGTCCAAGCACTGCTGAATTTGCCAGCATCCTCGATGCTAAGATCACCCCTGTGCGTCGCGGGGAGAGCTGCGCCTCTCGTATTGTGACTTACGTCGATGCGCAAAACGCCTTCGGAGGAACGGTTCGCGAGCACTTTGCTCTTGAGGTCGAACCTGATGCGCTAGGCTCTAACTCTTGGAAGCTTAACGCAATTTCGACGTTCTAGCTTAGGCCTTACTTTGACTGGCGACCCATCGCGCTGCCTTGTCCTGATGGCATTAACGGGCCGAGCGTCCCTGCCGCATCAATCGTCCACCCGTTCGATGTCCGCGCCGACCAGCTGAAGTTTCTCCTCCAGCCGCTCGTAGCCGCGGTCGAGGTGATAGAGCCGCCGCACCGTGGTCTCCCCTGCCGCAGCCAGCCCCGCGATCACGAGGCTCATCGAGGCTCTGAGGTCGGTCGCCATCACCTCGGCGCCGGTCAGCTGCTCGACGCCCTTGACGATTGCGGTGCGCCCCTCGGTGGTGATGTGCGCGCCCATCCGCGCCAGTTCCGGCACGTGCATGAAGCGGTTCTCGAAAATCGTCTCCTTGAGCACGCTGGTGCCCTCGGCCTTGGCGAGCAGCGCCATCAGCTGCGCCTGCATGTCGGTGGCCAGCCCCGGGAAGGGTGCGGTGGTGAGATCGACCGGCCTCAGCGCGCCATTGGCGGCGATATTCACCCCCTTCGCATCCCAATCGACGTGGATCCCGATCGCCTGCAGCGCGTGGATGGTCGCCATCATGTCGTCGGCCCTCGCTCCTTTCAGGCGCACCTCGCCCCCGGTGATCGCCGCCGCGCAGGCATAGGAGCCCGCCTCGATCCGGTCGGCCATCACCCGGTAGGTCGCCCCGTGCAGCCGCCTGACCCCGTGGATGGTGAGCGTCGAGGTGCCGATCCCCTCGATCTCCGCGCCCATCGCCACCAGCATGTTGGCAAGATCGACGATTTCGGGCTCGCGCGCGGCATTGAAGAGTCGGCTGGTGCCGTTTGCCAGCACCGCGGCCATCAGCGCGTTCTCGGTCGCGCCGACGCTGACCACTGGAAAGTCGAAATCCCCGCCCGGCAGCCCGCCATCGGGCTGGGTAGCCTTCACATAGCCCGCGGCAAGCTCGATGTGCGCGCCGAAGGCTTCCAATGCCTTCAAATGCAGGTCGATCGGGCGGTTGCCGATCGCGCAGCCGCCCGGCATCGACACCGTCGCCTCGCCGCTGCGCGCCAGCATCGGGCCGAGCACCAGGATCGAGGCGCGCATCTTGCGCACCAGATCATAGGGCGCGACCGTCGAGGTGATCCGGGTCGCCTCCAGGCTCATCACCCGTCCGAAATCCTCGGGGCGCGTGCCCTGGATCACGGTCGTCACCCCGAACTGGTTCATGAGGTGCTGGAACCCGTCGATATCGGCAAGCCGCGGCAGGTTGCGCAGCGTCAACGGCTCCTCGGTCAGCAGCGCGCAGGGAATGAGCGTGAGCGCGGCGTTCTTCGCGCCCGAAATCGGGATTGTGCCGGAAAGGCGCTTGCCGCCTTGAATGATGAGTTTGTCCATGTCCGCGCGTTTAGCGCGAATCGGGGCGCGGGCAAGCGGGGGGCAGGGGGAATTCTTGCACGCGCGGGCCCGCGCAGGGTTGACGCACACCGCGCGCCCTGTGCTTGCCGAACCGCGATCCTCGTCCGGTCCCTCAGAACCGGCAGATGACAGCGCTTCGACAAGCTTAGCGCAAGAGCGCCCGGGTTACATTACTCCGCCGCTTCACCCGTCGGCTGGTCGGCTTGGCCATTGTCTCGCGGTTTGGCGAGTTTGATCGGTGTCGCCGTTCCCGCATGCGGCGCTGCTGGTTCAGGATCGGCCGCCGCCGCGGCGCCAGTTACTAGCCCCGACAGCGAGGAGCCATCCAGCCCCAGCTCCTTCATCAGCCCGTCGAGCACCGGTGCCTGCGCGCGGTAGGCGAGCGCTGCGGCCACGGCGTCGCTGGCAAGATTGCCGCTGCCGGCACCGATCCCGCCTGCGCCGCCGCCGTCGTTGGCCGCCCGTCCGCCGCCGGTAAGGCCATCGACCTGCACGATTTTGATCGAATCGATCGCCTCCATCGGCTTGGCGCTTTCGCGGATCACCTCGGGCAGCACGTTCAACAACGCCATTTTGGTCTGCAGGCTGATCTGCTCCATCGTCAGGATGTTGGCCGCCTCGTTGATCGCGCGCTGGCCCGCGGCCTCGACCTCGAAGCGCACCCGCGCCGCTTCGGCGCGCAGCTTTTCGGCCTCGGCTTCGCCCTGGGCTTCAAGCTTGAGCGCCTCGGCGCGGTTGGTGGCCGCGTCCTTCTCGGCCTCAGCCTGCACCTTGACCCCGATGGCATCGCGTTCGGCCTGCTTGGCGGCTTCGATCAACTCGATCTTCTTCTGGCGCTCGGCGATTTCGCTTTCGCGCGCGGTGGCGACGCGTTCTTCGGCCTCGACTGCCTTGGCGCGCGCGCCGTCGGCTTCGGCCTTGGCCTGGCTTTCTTCGCGGCTCTTGTTCTGCACCGCGATCTGCTGTTCCTGCCGGGCGATCTCGAGAGCGCGCTGCTGATCGATCCGTGCTTCCTCGACCAGTCGGTCGGCCTCGATCTGCTGGGCGTCGACCTGCTTCTTGGCCTCGATCCGCGCCGCTTCGGCCTCGCGGTTGCGCTCGGCCTGCTCGCGCGCGATTTCCGCCGCCTGGCCCGCGCGCCGCACCTCGACCTCGCGTTCCTGTTCGAGCCGCGCATACTCCTGATCGCGGCTGATTTCGAAACTGCGCTTGGACGCCTCGAGATTCTTGGTCTCGATCTGCACACGGGTGTCCTGCTCGATGTCGTTGCGCAGCTTCTTGCGCGCCTCGATCTGCTCGGTCAGCTTGGTCAGGCCCTCGGCGTCGAAGGCGTTGTTGGCGTTGAAATGCTCGATGCTGGTCTGATCAAGCCCGGTGAGCGAGACCGATTCGAGCTCCAACCCGTTCATCGCGAGGTCGTTGGAGGAGACCTGCTGCACCTTCTGGACGAAGTCGGCGCGCTGTTCGTGAAGCTCGTTCATCGTCATCCCCGCCGCGACCGAGCGCAGCGCATCGACAAACTTGCCTTCGACCAGATCTTTGAGCAAATCGGGCTGCATCGTGCGCTGGCCGAGCGTTTGCGCCGCCATCGCGATGGCCGAGGCATCGGGGCGCACCCGAACGTAGAATTCCGCCTTCACGTCGATCCGCAAGCGATCGAGCGTTATCAGCGCCTCGCTGTCGCGGCGCACCACGCTGAGGACGAGCGTGTTCATGTTGACCGGCATCGCCTCGTGGAACACCGGGAACACCAGCGCGCCGCCGTTCATCACCACCTTCTCGCCGCCGAAACCGGTGCGCACGAAGGCGGTTTCCTTGGTCGCACGGCGGTAAAGCCGGATCAGAAAGGCGAAGAACACCGCGACGAACAGCACGGCGCTGATGCCGACAACCCCGTAAGTGATGAGATCGCCGGTGGGTGAGGTCGGATCGCCGGTCGCGGCGATATCCCCGGTCGTCGTCGTCAAAGACATTGTGCGGTCCCCTTTATCTGCCGAGCCCGAGAAGCGGGCTTTCGTAATGGACGCCGTAGAAGGTTTGTCCCTCGCGGCGCACCAGCAGGACGCTATCGCCTGCATGCAATTCCTGCGCGATGTCATGGGGTTCGACCATGACGAAATGCGCCTGCCCATGGATGTCGATGACCTTGGCGCGCGCGGGAGAGCCGGGCTTGGCGGTGCCGATCTGGATTTCGGCATCGCGCCTGACGAGATCGTCGAGGTCGATGGCGGTGGTCTCGTCCTTCGGGATCACCGCGCCGAGCGGGCGCATCGCGAGGCTGTTGAGCGGCAGCGCAGCCGCACCCGCCGCCAGCGCCGCCCATCCCGGCGATAGCGGAGCGCCAAGCAGGTTGGCGATCCACGCCTGCCCGATCAGGCCGAGCGCTCCGAAGCTGAAGAGCAGACCGGCGAGCCAGATCAGCAGCGGCACCCGTCCGAGCCCGAGCAGCGCGGTCAGCGCCTCGCCCAAGCCGCCAGCATCGAGCCCGCCGCCCGCGTCGAACTCGCCCGCTCCGTCGATGGCGTCGCCAGCCCCCGTAACCTGCACGAGCGCGATCAGCGCCAGAGCGATCAGCGCCAGCAGAAACGGCAGGTTATGGGCGGCAAGCAGGCTCATGCCCGGCCCCCTGGCTGCGTATGACCGATGTGAAACCCCATGTCCCGAAAACTACGGCAAAGTGTGCCGCAACAACAGCGGAATCGGAACAGGACCTTCCAATTTTTCAGGCCGCCGTCACCCTCAGCGGCAGGGTCTTCAGCCCGCCCACGAAGGTGCTGCTCGCCCGCCTGGCCTCGCCCGCCGGTTCGACCGCCGCGACCCGGTCGAGCAGGGCCTCGAACAGGATGCGCATCTCGAGCCGCGCCAGATGCAGGCCGAGGCACTGGTGCGCGCCCGCACCGAAAGCCAGATGCCGGTTGGGGGCGCGCGCGGCGTCGAAGCGGCGCGGGTCGGGAAATTGCGCGGGGTCGTGGTTGGCCGCGACATAGTTCATCATCAGCCAGTCGCCTGCCTTGACGCTTTGCCCGCCGATCTCGCAATCCGCCGCCGCGGTGCGCATGAAGTGCTGCACCGGGCTGGTCCAGCGGATCGCCTCTTCGACGATCCCGGGCAACAGCGAACGGTCGGCGCGCACCCGCGCCCATTGCTCGGGGTCGCCCGCCAGCGCCTGCATCGCGCCGGCAGTGCTGGCGCTGGTGGTGTCGTGCCCGGCGGTGGCGACGATGATGTAGTAGCCCGCCATGTCGCGCGGCGGCAGCGGCGCGCCGTCGACCAGCGCATTGGCGATCACGCTCGCCACATCATCGGTGGGCACGCGGCGGCGGTCTTCAGCCAGCGCGGCGAAGTAATCCTCAAAGGTTTTGACTGCCCCGGCTACGATCTGCACCACCTGTTCCGGCGTCATCTTGTCCATGCCGCTGCCCGACAGGTCCTTGTCCTGCCCGCCGAACAGCTGCTGGGTGAGCATCTGCATCCGGAACTCGTCCGCGGGCGGGACGCCGAGGATCTGCATCACGACGCGCAAGGGGTAGGGGCCGGAAACCTCCCTGACGAAATCGACCTCAGGGCCGTTCTCCAGCATCCGCTCGACCGTCGTGGCCGCGAGCGTGCGCAGCTCGCCCTCGAGCCGCGCGAGGTTTCGCGGCATGAACCACTCCTGCGTCAGCTTGCGATATTTGGGATGCACCGGCGCGTCGAACACCACCAGCGAATCGACCAGCATGTTCGAGCCGGTCGCCGCGCGGCTGAAGCGGATCGCCTCGTTGAAGCTGAACACCACGGGGCGCGGGTTGTTGAGGAAGGCAGCGTTGTCCTTCGACATGCGCATCACATCGTCATAGGCGGTGACCAGCCAGAACGGATCGAACAGCCCCGGCGTGTCGGGCGCCACCCGCGCCACCGGCGTCGCCGCGCGGATGTGGTCGAAGGTGTCGAGCAGCCCGTCCCATTCGGCATAGGCGTGCGGGTCGATCACCTGCCGGGCAAGATCACTGGTCAGCATCGCCGCGCCGCTCACGCCGCGGAACCTTGCGCGCGCGCAGCATAATCGTCGCGCAGCTCGCGCTTGTAGAGCTTGCCATTGGCCTCGCGCGGGAGCTCGGGGCGGAAATCGAACAGCTTGGGCATCTTGATCTTCGACAGCGAGGGCGCGAGGAAATCGCGCAGTTCCGCCTCCAGCGCAGGCCCGGCAGCCGCCATGTCCCGCGGCTGGACCACCGCCACCACCTTTTCGCCGAGGTCGGGACACGGCGCGCCGATCACCGCGGCGTCCATCACCTCGGGGTGCGTGACCAAGAGGTTCTCGATCTCCTGTGGGTAGATGTTGACCCCGCCCGAAATGATCATGTGGCTCTTGCGGTCGGTCAGGAACAGGAAGCCGTCGGCATCGCAGTGGCCGATGTCGCCGAGCGTCATCCAGCCTGCCGGGTGCATCGCCTCGGCGGTCTTGGCGGGATCGTTGTGATAGGTGGGCAGGTTGTCGTTCTCGAAGAAGATCAGCCCGTCCTCTCCGGGTCCGAGTTCGGCGCCATCGGGCCCGCAGACATGGACCTTGCCGTGCACCGCCACCCCGACCGTGCCGGGCTTGGCCAGCCAGGCTTCGGCCTTCACCAAAGTCATCCCGATCATCTCGCTGCCGGCGTAGTATTCATTGATGATCGGTCCCCACCATTCGATCATGTCGCGCTTGATCGGCACCGGGCAGGGCGCGGCGGCGTGAAGCGCGCGCTGGTGGCTCGACAGATCGTAGCGGCTGCGCACCGCCGGATCGAGCTTCAGGAAGCGCACGAAATGGGTTGGCACCCACTGGCTGTCGGTCACCCGGTAGCGTTCGATCGTGGCGAGCGCGGCTTCGGGATCGAACTTTTCCATCATCACCACCGTGCCGCCGAGGCGGTGGACGATCGAACACCAGCCGATCGGCGCGGCGTGGTAGAGCGGGGCGGGGGAGAGGTAGACCATCGTGCCATCGGTCGGCATTCCGGCACCCATCACCGCCAACCCGATCAGCGGCACCGGGGCGAGCGGATCGGGGTCGGCGGGCGGGGCCGGGCGGATGCCCTTGGGCCGCCCGGTGGTGCCCGAGGAATAGAGCATCACCATCCCGGCGCTCTGATCGGGGATCGGGGTTGCGGGCTGCTGGCCGAGCGCGGCGGCGAAATCTCCGTATCCGCCCCCGCTATCGGCCGCATCTTCGGGCAGGTCCATCACCAGCACGTCAAGCCCCGGACATTCCGCCCTGATTGCGTCCAGCATCCCGGCAAAGGTGCGGCTGGTGATCAGCAGCCTCGCCTGCGCATCGCGGATGATGTAGGCCGCCTCGGGCGCGGTCAGCCGCGAGGAAATCGGCACCAGCATCGTGCCGGCGCGCTGCGATCCCCAGATCAGGGTGAAATACTCGATCCGGTTTTCGAGCAGCACCGCAAACCCCTCGCCCGCGCCGATTTCGCGCGCGCGCAGCAGCCGGGCAAAACGGTTCGCGTCGGCGTCCATTGCGCCATATGTGATCTGCTGGCCCGATCCGGCCATGATCACGGCCGGATGATCGGGGCGGGTCGCGGCGTGCGCGATCGGGTGCATGGACATGGGTCTCTCCCTTGCCGCATTGCGCTTTCAGCAGCCACGGCTTGGGAGCGAAACTACGCGAGGCACGCAGGCCCGCAAGCAAAAACGGTATGGGAAATGCTACCCATTGCCGGGCAGTCCGCCATGTTCGGGCGCAAAAAAAGGCGGCGGGATAACCCGCCGCCATGTTCGGACACCCTCTCCAATGTCCGGCCCGCTTACAGCGGGCAATCCGCAAAAGCCGTTACGCGCCTATTGGCCGCCAATGCCGCCAGACCGGCCTCCCGCGGCGGCAAGCTGCGTGTTCTGTTCCAGCATATACGGAATCGGATTGACTGCAACCCCATCGACGCGAACTTCGTAATGCAGGTGCGGGCCGGTCGAACGCCCGGTCGAACCGACATAGCCGATCAGTTCGCCCTTCTTGACGTAATCGCCCGCGGCGACCGCGAGCCGCGAGAGGTGGGCATAGCGGGTTTCCATCGACGCGCCGTGATCGATGCTGATGTAAAGGCCATAGCTCGAATACCAGTCGGCCCGGCCGATCACTCCATCAGCCGTAGCATAGACGGGGGTGCCGGTGGGGGCGGCCAGATCGATCCCGGCATGGCGGCGGCGCCCGCCGAGCACCGGATGGGTGCGCATCCCGAAGCCGCTGGTAAGCTTCGCCCCGTCGAGCGGGTTGCGCGAGGGCACCGACACGATGGTCTGCGGCAGAGGCGAGGAAAATGCCGCGACCTCGGCCCCGGTGCCAGCGACCGGGCTGGTCTTTTCAAGCGCGGTCCAGCTTGAAAACAGCGCCCGGAAGCGCTGATCGCCGCCGGTCATGTCTTCGCCCTGTGCCTCGCGGACCGGCTCGACGACGTCGGCGCTGGCGGTCGCGCTGGCGGAATTGGCGGTGTTGGCGAGAGCAGGGGCGGCGGCGGATACGGCGACGGCGGCGCAGCACAGGGCGGCAAGCCTGGCGATCTGGCACACGGCAAAATTCATAACTGACCCGATTCCCGATTGCGGCGTGTGCCGTTTATCCGTGGCGGCGCGTCTTGTGCGCACCTGATTGACGGGACGGGTTAACTGTGCGAGTCGTTAAAGTGCAATCTCCGCGTAAAAACCGCGCGACAAACCGGCTGCAAGACGCGCCGAGTCGTTGAACGGCGGCTTAATCGCCCCGCGAAAATGCCGTCTTACCAATTCCCGCCACAGGGATTCGGGCGGCTCCTGCGCCATTTCGGCACAGCGCACAAAGTGCTTGGTGCCGATGCCGACGTGGCGGATTTCATCGTCAAGTATCCGCGACAGGATTTTTGCGCCCTGCGCATCGCCCGCCGCCAGCACCCGCTCGCGGGTCGCAGGCGTGACATCGAGCCCGCGCGCTTCAAGCACCATCGGCACCACCGCCAGCCGGGCGGCGACATCGTGGCGGGTGGCGTGGGCGGCTTCCCACAGCCCGGCATGGGCGGGCAGCGCGCCATAGTAACTGCCGAGGCTTTCGAGCTTCCTCGCCAGCAGCGCGAAATGCATCGCCTCGTCAGCGGCGACGGCAAGGAAATCACCGACGAACTGCGCGCCCATGGCTGCCCCGAATCGCCCCGCCATGTCGAGCGCAAGGTCGATTGCGACGAATTCGATATGGGCAAGACTGTGCCACAGCGCGATTCGCGCGCGATCGGAACCGCCCTTGCCGCGCTTGGGCATCCGGGCCGGGGGGAGCAATTCGGGCTGTGCAGGCCAGGCGGGCCGATCGGGCATCGCCGCGTCGAAATCCCACGCCAGCGCCCCTCCCCGCCAGTCGCGCGCCAGTCGCCGGGCGGCAAAGCACTTGGCGCGCGGTTCGGGGGTCAGCAGCGCGGCGCGGATGGCGCGGGCGATGGTGGTCATGCGCGGCCGGTCACAGCGCTTTGGCGGCGGCCAGCACCTCTTCGGCGTGGCCTGCGACCTTCACCTTATCCCAGACCCGCGCGATCTTGCCATCCGCACCGACCAGATAGGTCGCGCGCACCATTCCCATGTAGGTCTTGCCGTACATCTGTTTTTCCGCCCACACGCCGAGCGCATCGGAGAGGCCGCCCGCTTCCGCATCGCTTGCGAGCGGGGCGGTGAGGCCGTGCTTGGCAATGAACTTGGCGTGCTTCTTGGCCGGGTCCTTGCTGACCCCGAGGAGCTTGGTGCCCGCCGCTTCGAAGGCATCCCTGAGCGCCGAGAAATCCTTGTTTTCGGTGGTGCAGCCCGGGGTGTCGTCCTTGGGATAAAAGAAGATGACGAGCTTGTGCCCGGCAAAGTCGGAGGGCTTCACCTGGCCGCCCTCGGGGGTTTCCATCGCGATATCGGGAATGGCGTCGCCGACGCCGGGGAAATTGCTCATGCTGGGTTCTCCTGTTCGATTGCGAGAATGTCCGTGCCCAGAATTTGTTTCCACGTCGCGGCTACCCTCAGCCGCGCTGCGGCGAAGGCGTCCTCGAGGTCCGCATAGGAACCAAACCCGCAGGCCCGCGCCAGCGCGCGCGCGCCGCTCGGCGGGGGTTCGCGGCCGTCGGGGGCGAGCAGCCGCCCGGCGACCAGCAGCCGGGTCATGTGCGCATGCGGGCCCGCAAGATCGGCGGGCAGCACCCCGGCCTCGGCCAGCCCGTCCAGCGCCGCGCCCAGATCGGGAGAGAGCGCAGCGGGCGCGGTCTGCGCAAGCGGCGCGCCATCGGCGGCGGTGCCGCGCAGTTGCAGGTAGTGGACCAGAAACTCGCAATCGACCAGCCCGCCGCGCAGCAGCTTGGCATCGACCGGCCCGCCGGGCTGCTTGTGGCGCGCCATCTCGGCTCGCATCGAGAGCACCGCATCGCGCAGCGCCGCCTGCCCGCGCGGCGCGCGCAGCACCTCGGCGAGCACCGCTTCGAGCTCGGCACGGGCGGGGGCCGCGCCGTACAGCACCCGCGCCCGGGCGAGCGCCATGTGCTCCCACGTCCACGCGGCCTCGCGCTGATACTTGCCGAAAGCCTCGCAGCTTACCGCCAGCGGCCCCTGGTTGCCCTGCGGCCGCAGCCGGGTATCGACCTCGTAGAGCGCTCCCTGCGCGGTCGGCACCGACAATGCTGCGCTCACCCGGCTGGCGAGGCGGTTGTAATAGCTGGTCGCGCCGAGCGGCCGCGGCCCGTCCGACTGCGCCGCGAAATCCCCGGTGAACAGGTAGACGATATCGAGGTCCGAGGCGTGGGTCAGCGCCCCCCCGCCCAATCGCCCGAGGCCAAGGATCACCAGCTCGCTCCCCGCGATCCGGCTGTGGCGCGCGGCGAACTCCGCCACGGTTGCATCCGCTGCCAGCGTCAGCGCCGCCTCGGCGGTGCGCGACAGCGCGCGGGCGATATCGAGCGGATCGGCCAGCCCCTCGATCAGCTGGATGCCGAGCGCAAAGCGGATTTCCCCGGTGATCACCCGGATCGCGTCGAGCAGCGCTTCGTAATCCGCGCGCACCGCCGCGCCGCGCATCCGTGCCATGATCGCGCCGGTATCGCCGGGCAGCGCCAGCGCATCGCGATCGATCAGGGTGTCGAGCAGTTCGGGCTTGCGCGCCAGCTCGTCCGACAGCGCCGGGGCGAGCGTCAGCGCGGCGACCAGCCGGGCGATCAGATCGGGGCGCGCATCGAGCAGGCGGAAGGTGGTGATCGCCGAGGGCACGCTTTCGATGATCCGTTCCCAGCGGGTGAGCGCGCGCGGCGGATCATCGCTCTGCCCCATCGCCTGCAACAGCGCCGGGCAGACCCGGTCCCATGCTGCGAGCGCCTGCGGCGAACGGATCGCCGCGTGCCGCCCGTCGCGCCAGCCCTCGATCCGTTCGGCGAGCGCATCGGCTTCCGCAAAGCCCCAGCCTGCCAGCCGCTGTGCGAGCGCGCTTTCGGGGAGAGTGGCCGCCACCGGCGGCGGCCCGCGCGGGCCGATCAGATCATCGTAGATTTGCGCGCTGCGGGCAGTGATCGCGGTCAATTCAGCGACCAGCGCCGCGCCGCCTTCAAGCCCGTCGAGCCGGGCCACCGCGTCGAGCGCCGCGCCCCCGGGCAGCGCGTGGGTCTGGCGGTCGTGGACCATCTGCAGGCGGTGCTCGATCACCCGCAGCCGATCATAGGCGGTCCCCAGTTGTACCGAGGTATCCTCGGCGATCCAGCCCGCCGCCGCCAGCGCATCGAGTGCTGCGCGGGTGCCGCGCACGCGCAACGAGGCATCGCGCCCGCCGTGGATGAGCTGGTGGGTCTGGGCGAAGAACTCGATCTCGCGGATGCCGCCGCGCCCGCGCTTGACGTCGAAACCGGGGCCGGGCGCGGGCGGGCCCTTGTGGCTGTCGCGGATCCGCTGGGTGAGCGCGCGGATTTCCTCGATCGCGCCGAAATCGAGCTGGGCGCGCCACACGAACGGCCGGATCGCCGCGAGAAACGCCTCGCCCGCCGCGATGTCGCCCGCCGCCGCGCGGGCGCGGGTAAAGGCGGCCCGCTCCCACGCCAGCGCCTGGCCCTGGTAATGCGCCAGCGCCGCGCCCACCGGAACGCACAAGGGGCTGATCTCGCTCGCCGGGCGCAGCCGCAGATCGACCCGCAGCACATAGCCCTGCGCGGTGTTCGACGACAGCAGCGCCACCACCCGCCGGGCATAGCGCTGCGCGGCCTCGCCGGCATCCTCGCTTGCCCGGCGCGGCAGGCGCTCGCGGTCGAACAGCAACACCGGGTCGATGTCGGAGGAATAGTTCAATTCGCCCGCGCCCTGCTTGCCGAGCGCGAGTGCGATCAGCCCCTCGCCGCGCGCCTCGCCGGTGCGCTCGGCAATCGCGGTGCGGATCGCGCGGTCGAGCGCGCGGTCGGCAAAGCCGGTAAGTTCGCCGACCACTTCGGCCAGCGGCATGGCCCCGGCCAGATCGGCGACCGCCAGCGCCGTCGCCAGCGCCAGCCGCTCGCGCCGCAGCGCGGTTTCGGTGTCGGGCGCCTCGCCGCGCCCCCGCGCCCAGGCCAGCGCCGCGCCGATCTCTCCGGCGGCGAGCAAGGCCGCAAGGTCGCCCTGCTGTTCGAGCGCGCGCGCCAGGAACGGCGCATGGGCACGCGCGCGGGCGAGCGCGCTGTCCCAAGCGGGGGCGGGGGCGGGGGCGGGGTTCATCGCACGCCTGTGT
>Ga0224722_1000717_pt1 | contig 19214 bp, 14 predicted proteins | sample Balambano_FR1_Me_FD_161646 | JGI IMG/M metagenome (GOLD analysis project Ga0224722, IMG submission 161646) | Freshwater sediment microbial communities from Lake Towuti, South Sulawesi, Indonesia - Balambano_FR1_MetaG | ecosystem: Environmental > Aquatic > Freshwater > Lake > Sediment | place... | reverse complement strand
GTTCTTACCCAGATCAACAGACTCGGTGAAGCTGAACGATCGATCGATCGCTGCACCGAAGGTTTAGTTCCCAGTATCTCTCGATAAAGAGAAACATCTTCTGGAAACCGATTGGCAATATAGTCAACTTGCGCGATGTAATTTGTGACCAGAAGCTTCTGCATTGTCCAATTGATCCAGGCAGCCACTCCGCCCAGTCCCAAAGCAGAGGCGATCGTAATTCCTGCAGTTAACCGAAACTGTAGCGAATTGGGTGCAAGCCAGGGACGTCTTGCCGGATGGAGCGATGCAAGTGGCTTGCCGGACGATTTCATTTCAGAATTGCGGAACGATGGTTAAAACTCCTTAAAAAAGCTAGATACACTTACTTAATGATGCTGCACCTCTGCTGCTTCTCAGTGAAAGAACTCCAGTTCAATATAGCAAGCCTGCTTGAGAAGAACATATTTTTTTCCTGAATTTTGCAGAAGAATTGGTTGAGAAGATGAAATGAACCCAGAAAGAATACTGTCGACGAATTTCCCTGAGTGTTATGAAAGGTTGAACTAGTGGGTCACTTGGCACGAGCATCGCCATTGGAGGGGGCTGACTGGAAGGGCAAGACTGACTGGGTACAAGCCCCGGAACCTCCTAGGCGATGTTGCTGCCGTCGTAATCTGGCGCGTTGCCGTCGTTCTGCTCGCTTACCACGTCAGTGAAAGGGCGTGGGCTGTTGATTGCAGACCTTGGCGACCGTTTCTAATCGGTGGATAATCTGCTGCGGCGTTTGGGGCGTTTAGGGGTTTTGCCCATCTAATGCTCGTCGGATGAAAATCCGCTGCATCGACTCTGCCCGGTTCAGCCAACTACCCAAAAGCGGAGTGTACAAAGGCACAATGCCCTGCTCATACAGCCAAACTATCAACTCAGGCGTTTGAGTTCCGGCTAAGTTATCCCATACCAAAAGCATGCGTAAAGGTGGCGATTTAGCGGGTAAAGTAAACTTGACTTGTAGCCCTTCGCACCACTCAAGCCAAATCTGTCGTGTCAAATCTAGAGATAGTGACGAGGATACTTGGGGTAATGCTTTGACAATTTCAGTCAGTTCTTGTTTGAGCCAAGCGTGTAGAACGATGTTAGTTGTACTTTCAACACTCCTAACTCGGACTTGTCCAGGTTGAGGCTGAAACAATGTCATCAACTTGGCTGTGCCATTACGAATATACTCAGAGGATGTTTGAAAAGTCTCAAAAGTGCTGCATTGCCCCCCAACCCCCCACAAGTGGGGGACTTCCGATCCGGTATTTCTGGTTCAAAATCCCCCATTCATGGGGGATTGAGGCGGCAGTTCGGGTCGCATCGGCGACTTTTAAAACACCCTCTCACACTGCTATCCCCATTGCTACGATGTACCTCGAAAACTAGACAGAGACATAAGATAGAGTCGCTGCCCGGAGAAGCAGTAGAACTACGGAGACAATCAAGGTATGCAGCGCAGGCAACACAGGACTGAGTTCAAAGCCAGCCAATTGCACATGCCAAAGTCCGGCATAAATACCGCTCAGCTTTAACAGATGGTGATGGGTTCCGTGTTCCACGATTCGACCCTCCTCTATCACGTAGATACAGTGACTATTGCGAATGGTGGAGAGGCGGTGAGCGATCGCAATCGTCGTTCGATTCTGCGTAATCTTCGCTAGGGATTTCTGAATCGCCGCTTCCGTTTCGTTATCGACTGCTGAGGTCGCTTCATCGAGAATCAAAATCTGCTATGGCGGAGTAGACACAGCAGCGGTCAATGGGAGCGAGGTATCATGAGTTATGTCAAGAATTCGGTTCTATGGGGAGCAATGACTGAATAGTGGCTAAAAATCGATTTCATCAGGTTGTCAAAACTGCTTTGACGAAGGACGGATGGACTGTGACTCATAATCTGTTACAAATCAAGGTAGGAGGTGTAGACATGGAAATCGATCTGGGAGCAGAACGTTTGCTAGCGGTAAAGCGCAAAGTTTATGACATTGAGTTGGAGCAGATTGTGCAATGGAAAAATTAAGCGACAAACTAACTCAATATCAGCAGATTGTGCAGCAGCTTTTACTGAAATATTCAGAAATTAAACCTGCCTATGGAGAAATTGAGGTGGAGACAATTTTTGATACTGAGCGAAACCACTATTAGATTGTGCATCTGGGTTGGCAGCATAAGCGATGGGTTCATGATTGTGTGATGCATTTGGATATTCGCAATGAAAAAATTTGGATTTTTTATAACTCAACCGAGCATGATATTGCGGCTGATTTAGTCGATTTGGGTGTACCAAAACAAGATATTGTTTTGGGATTTCATCCTCTTGTGCGCGAGATGAGTGATTATGCGATCGGTTAAAGCCGGGTAGTGAAAGATCGCATAGCGTATGCAGCACACAATCACCTCTTTTTCGTCTATTTGTCCATTCACCCTCCCACCACCGGAATCTTGGCAATACTCACCGACTGCAACGCTTCAGGAAACTGCTTCCAGGGGATATCGCCTGTGTTGCTATTGAGATAGCATTTGCCAAACTCAAGCAGGGCAGGTACTGTTTGATCGGTTGGTAAAGTCGTGAACAAGTAGGTCGGTTTGTGGGGAGCGGGGAAGGCAACGGTGCAGGGTTTGTCGTACATCCACAGGCAGCCGACGGGCTGAATTTCAAATTCGTTGGACTGAACCTATTCAGCGCCCAGCCTGTTGAGTTGTTCCAGCAAACGATCGCCATCAGCAGGTTGATCTTTGGGTCTTTCTTCGGAGGAGTGATGGCAGGATTGGCAGACGAAGAGGATGTGTTTGGACATTACTTGATTGTGTATCGACAAGATATTTGAATAAATCATCAATGACTGCATAAGCTGCCAATAAGTTGTTCTCAGCCCACGCACCACTATCGACAAGATAAACCCAAAGAACGGCATCACCCGGTCATTGAGCAGGTCTGCCGCAGTCAGTGCCGTCTTGCTCTCATGTCAAACAAGGCTCGAGTCGTGTTCTGCACTTGATTGATTCGCCCCACCACGACCTTGCGGTACTTCACCAAGTGTCGATACTGACGTGTTTCAGGGGCAGGCATATACACCGGATTAATTTGCTCCAAGACCGCCAGCTTTGCCAGCTTCAAGGCATCGTCTTTGTCGGTTTTGCGTTTGACGTTTCTCCAGCGCCATGCTTCTTGACTCGGATCTGCTACCAGCACCGCATAGCCCAGTGATACACATAGATCATGTACCCATCCTGTAATGGAGCAGGTTTCCATCACCACCAGGTGCGGTTGAGTCTGGCTCAACACTCCCTCGATTTCCAATCGGTAGGTCTTGAATGTCCCGTACTCACTGCTATTGTTCTCGGTGTCAAGTAGGTACGAGACGCAGTTGAATTTGCCTAAGTCGATCGCCAGAATCTTCATGCTATCCTCTGGATGTGAGAGGGTGAGGATTGGTTGTCTCTACTCTCTCACGGCTTGCATAGATTCTTTAGCCTGCCGAGTTGTTGGTAGAAGGTTATCCGTGAAGTAGCCTTAGTGCAAAGTTTCATGAATTAAAGGTGACGAATTATTAGAAATAGCTGAAACAGTGAGCGAGTAGTTTGATATGAAAGTGTCATGTTTTTAGCTTGTTTATTGTGCAAAAGCGATAGGTTGGCTACTGATCAAATTTTTTGTGATTGCTACTGCGTATCATCTCTACTTGAATGCCAAACCGGACAGAAAACATTATCCCATTTGCTGTCCAGTAACTAATTATTCGTTCCATCGGATTATTATCATCCAGAAGTAATATGGCAACTACAACTCGAATTGGCACAACTTTTGGTGAAAATCCTGTTCTCTCTGCTAACGGACGCTATGTTGCTTACGTATCCACAATTGCAGAGTTCACCAATGATACAAATGGCGTGAGTGACGTGGTTGTTCAGGATTTGCTAACCAAACAGATTTACTTCGTTTCTCTCTCATCTAATGAAGTGTTGGGGAATCAGAGTTCTTCGTTGTCAGATACACCAGCCATCTCGGCAGATGGGCGCTTTATTGCCTTTGAGTCCAATGCCACGAATCTAGTTCCGGGTGACACCAACGGGGAAACAGATTTATTTCTGCGGGATGTCGTGGTAGGGACAACCACCCGAATTTCCCTTAGCTCAAACGGCAGCCAAGTTCCAGCCAATACAGCTTATACATCTTACAACCCCTCGGTTTCAGCCGATGGACGCTTTGTTGCTTTTCAGTCCTACGCCCAACTTGCAGGTGTCCCCACTGGTGTAACCGATATCTTCGTTCGGGATGTGGTAGCGGGCACAACCACGATCGCCTCCGTTAACTCCAGTGGAGTGCAAGCCGATTCTTTTTCAACCAGTCCTTCTATTTCGGCAGATGGACGCTTTGTTGCCTTTCAATCCCTTGCCCGCAATCTGGTGGCGGGTGATACCAGCAACAACTTTGATATCTTTGTTCACGATCGCCTTACTAAAACGACGGTCTGTGCTTCCGTCAATTCTCAGGAACAGAAGGGGAGCGGCGTTTCACCCAATGAATCCCCTGCGTTTGAGAGTGCCGCAACCAATCCAGTGATTTCTCCCAATGGACGCTACGTGGTGTTTCAATCTAGTTACACCAACCTGGTTGACAATGACACTAACGGAGTCACCGACATCTTTATGCGCGACCTCCAAGCGGGCACCACCACTCGTATCTCAGTCGATTCCAACGGCAGGCAAGCCAATGGCAATAGTTCGATCGGCTCTGCCAAGTCCTCAATTTCAGCCGATGGACGCTATGTGGTGTTTCAATCAATCGCCAACAATCTGGTGCCAGGAGATACTAACAATGCCCTGGATGTGTTTGTGCGGGATACGGTGGCAGGCACTACGACCCGTGTATCGGTGAACTCCAGAGGGGAAGAACCTGTGGCAGGCTTCCTGGGTACAGCATCCTTTGGGGGTACGATTTCTGCCGATGGCAGCAAGATTGTCTTCACCTCCAATGGCAGAAATATGAACGAGGCAGGCATTGATACTCCTGAAATTTACCTGAGAGATTTTGGATCAATTAATCCACCCGTTAATCCGGGTATTCGCTTGACGGGTAATGCAGGTAACAACACATTAATAGGAACTTCTGGTAACGATACACTTCAGGGGAAGGGCGGTCAGGATAGGCTCATTGGTGGTGATGGTAATGATGTCCTCATCGGCGGCAAAGGACGTGATGTATTGACGGGAGGTCCAGGGCGTGATCGCTTTGTTTATCAAACTCCTCAGGATCGGGGCGATCGAATTACAGATTTCACAGTGGGCGAAGACAAGATGATATTGAGCAAACTGCTCGATGCTCTGGTTCAAGGCAATTATCGTGGCAATGCCATTCAAGATAAACTGGTTCGTTTAGTGCGACGTGGGGCAGATACTCGCATTGATGTTGATGTAAATGGGCGATCGGTGTTGGGAGGATTCCAGCCGTTGGTTTTAGTAGAAGATGTAACCTTAGCAAGTCTAAAAAATCCAAGGAATTTCGTGTTCTGACTACTTTATGCCATTTTGCAATCTTGGTTAAGTAGGCTAACACTTTACGGCAGCGGACGGACGAAAGCCGCCGGTGCGTTTTGCCGTTAGCGGGCTTAGATGGTTGGTGGAGAGACACTGCTGAAGAATTTCCTGCTAAGTAGGTCAACCTCAATAAAGGTAAGGAGGGGGGTCTGGGGCTTCGCCCCAGGAAGGGGGCACTGCCCCCTTCACCCCCAAAAACAGCTTCGGTTTAATTCAGTTGATCTACTTAGTCTTCAAAATTGCTCTCTTGAAGACACGCAAAAGCCCATTCCCGCATAAGATTCTTTCGGCTGAATAATTTATGATGAGCTGAGCGTCAGCCTATTTATCACCAGTTGCCATGTCCGAATCATCTTCCGTTTTAATTGACTTCAGCGAAGCGGGTCTGGATCTGGATCGTGCTGACCAAATAAAATACTGCCCATCACCAATGTCCTTGAAAGATGAGCAGATGTTCGCTCGTTCGAAATCCTACTGGTCACACAGCCTTTGAACGTATGACAGGCAGAATTTTTTAAGGGCAGTTTGCGAACCGCCCTCACCGTAGGATTGCACCGTTAGGATCCCTATCGACATGCAGCCATGCCGATAGCTAAACGACAAGAATTCAACTAAACGGTCAGTTTCAAATCGCCATTCGATTGGCTGTACTCCGGAACTTCAATTTTCACTGGAGGAACTTGCCAGATGGTCTGGAGATAGTCGTGGATCGATCGATCGCTGGAAAACTTGCCCATTCGTGCGGTATTCAAAATTGACATGCGTGTCCAGTGATCCCCATCCCGGTATGCTAAACTCACCCGATCCTGACATTCCACGTAGGACTGGTAATCGGCAAACAGCAAATACTCATCCCGGTACATTAGCGAATCTAGCAGTGGCTTAAATAGATTCGTGTCACCGCCAGAGAAGAACCCCGAAGCAAGCCGATCGATCGCCAGTTTCAGTTCCGGATTACTGTTGTAATCATCCCAGGGGTTGTACCCCGCCGCTTTTTTTGCCAGCACTTCTTCTGCGGTTAAGCCAAACAGGAAGAAGTTATCTGCACCCACCGCTTCTCGAATTTCGATATTTGCGCCATCTAATGTGCCGATCGTCAACGCACCGTTCATGGAGAATTTCATGTTGCCCGTTCCGGAGGCTTCCTTGCCTGCGGTCGAAATCTGCTCGGACAAATCGGCTGCCGGATACACTCGCTGAGCAAACTTAACGTTGTAGTCTTTTAAGAAAACAACTTTGATCCGACCCTGCATGTCTGGATCATGATTGACGACATCGGCGATCGAATTAATCAGTTTGATGATTAGTTTCGCCATGAAATAGCCAGGAGCGGCTTTGCCACCAAACAGGAAGGTGCGGGGCGTCACGTCCAGGCTGGGATTTGCCTTAATCCGGTTGTACAGGGTAATGATGTAAAGCGCATTCAGATGTTGCCGCTTGTATTCATGAATCCGCTTTGCCTGAATATCAAATAGCGAGTTTGGATCAACCTCAACTCGGTAGTTCATCCGAATATAATCGGCTAGCTCCTGTTTCACTGCCTGTTTCACCTGCCGGAATTCCTGTCGGAGATTGGGATCGTGGATAAAGTTTTCTAGCTTCCGCAGTTCATCCAGATTTTTAACCCAACCCTCGCCAATCTTCTGGGTAATCAGGTTTGCCAGGCGCGGATTGCTCAACACCATGAAACGACGAGGGGTAACGCCATTCGTGACATTGGTGAACTTTTCCGGATACAGTGCATAGAAATCGTGCAGCGTCGTCTGCTTCAACAGTTCGCTGTGGAGTTCTGCCACCCCGTTAATCGCAAAGCTTCCCACGCAGGCAAGATTCGCCATCCGAACATAGCGCTCTCCGCTCTCATCAATGAGCGACATTCGACGCAGGCGATCGACATCATCGGGAAACTTGATGCGAACCTCATCGAGGAAACGGCGGTTGATTTCGTAGATGATTTCCAGGTGACGCGGCAGCGTACTGCCAAACAAACTCAGCGACCACCGTTCCAGTGCCTCCGGCAGCAAGGTGTGATTGGTATAGGCAAAGGTTCTCGTCGTAATATCCCAGGCTTTGTCCCAGTCGAAGCCGTACTCGTCCAGGAACAGCCGCATCAATTCTGCAACCGCAACGGTTGGGTGGGTGTCATTCAACTGAATCGCATAGTGTTCGTGGAACCGTTCCAGCGTCAGATTCTGGAGCTTCATCAGGCGAATCATGTCCTGAAGCGAACAGGAGACGAAGAAATACTGCTGCTCCAGTCGCAACTGTTTGCCCTGCTGGGATTCATCGTTGGGATAAAGGACTTTCGTGATATTTTCACATTCGCTCTTTTCTGCAACTGCTCCAAAATAGTCGCCCTTGTTAAACGCCTCAAAATCAAAAGACTCTGGTGCTTCTGCCTTCCAGAGCCGCAGGGTATTTGCCGTATTCGTCTGAAATCCCAGAATCGGCGTGTCGTAGGGAACACCCATGACTACTTTGTAGGGAACCCACCGCACCCGATAGCGACCATGCTCATCGGTATAGCCTTCGGTATGCCCCCCAAATTTGACAGGGATCTCCCGTTCGGTTCGAGCCACTTCCCAGGGATTGCCGTAACGCAGCCATTTGTCCGTGATCTCGACCTGCCAGCCGTCCCGAATTTCCTGGTCAAAAATGCCGTACTCGTAGCGAATCCCATAGCCGATCGCTGGAATTTCCAGCGTTGCCAGAGAGTCAACATAGCAGGCTGCCAACCGTCCCAAGCCGCCATTACCCAAGCCGGGTTCCTCTTCCTGTTCCAGCAGGTCGCTCAGATTCAGTCCCAGTTCCTCCATCGCCTGCTTGACGACGTTGTAAAGCCCCAGGTTAATCAGGTTATTGCCCAGGTGCGGTCCCAGCAAAAACTCTGCAGACAGATAGGCAACGGTGCGAGGTGCCTTTTCCAGGTAAGTTTCATTGGTATGCAGCCAGCGATTCAGGAGGCGATCGCGCGCCGTGTATGCCAGCGCCATATAGTAATCGTTCTTGGTAGCAACCCTGGGAAACTTTGCCTGAATGTAGAACAAATTATCCAGAAAGGCTCGCTTGATCGTTTCGATATCGATTCCGGTGCGATCGTCTTCGATTTGGATGTTGTTAGGAATGATATTGACCATATCGGTGTAAGCTCCTGTGAATCATTCGGCGATCGACCAGGTGATAGATTGTTGAGTCAGGACACAAACCGCCAGACAGCCCGCTGCCAGTCCTGCGGTCTTAGGTTCTAGCTGCGTGTCAAAGCAGACCAGTTCGTGCTGCGTGGAAGCTGTCCCATTTGCAGCGTCAAGGAACTGACGATCATAGGGTTTAGTACTAAAAACAGCCACTTTCAGGTTGCATTTCGGGTTAACTGCTGATGCATCGCATTGGCTAACCCTTAGTAAGGCCACCTCCAGTTGACGACATCGGGACGATCGACCCCATGTTCATAGGCATAGGTCGTGGAGGCAATCTGCTCGTCCTTCAGCATTTCTTTCACATGGGCGCCCGCAACCCTCAGCTTCGGCACCCGGTCGATCACGTCGATCGCAATACTGAATCGATCGATCTGGTTTTGAATCGCCAGATCCAGCGGCGTGTTGATATTGCCCTTCTCCTTGTAGCCCCGCACATGGATATTGCCGTGATTGGTGCGGCGATAGGTGAGGCGGTGAATCAGCCAGGGATAGCCGTGGAAGTTAAAGATGACAGGTCTATCGGGCGTGAAGAGGCTGTCGAAATCGCGATCGCTCATGCCGTGGGGATGCTCGGATTCTGGCTGAAGCTTGAACAGGTCAATCACATTGACAAAGCGAATCTTCAGATCAGGAAAATTCTCCCGCAGCATCGCGCAAGCCGCCAGGGATTCCTGCGTCGGAATATCGCCCGCTGTTGCCAGCACCACATCTGGTTCAACGCCCTGGTCGTTGCTTGCCCATTCCCAAATATCAATCCCCTTTGTGCAGTTCTTCACCGCCGCATCCATATCGTGGTATTGCAAGTGCAGTTGCTTATCCGATACGATGACATTGATATAGTTCTTGCTGCGCAGACAGTGATCCGCCACCGACAGCAGCGTGTTGACATCCGGCGGCATATAAATGCGAACCACATCCGGACTCTTGTTCAGCACCACATCAATAAATCCCGGATCTTGATGGGTAAAGCCGTTATGATCCTGTCTCCAAACCGTTGAGGTAATCAGCAGATTGAGGGAAGGAACCTCTTCGCGCCAGTGGATCTCGTTGCAGATCGATAGCCATTTGGCGTGCTGGTTGAACATGGAATCGATCACGTGGGCAAAGGATTCATAGGTGGAGAAGAACCCGTGTCGTCCGGTGAGCAGATAGCCCTCCAGCCAGCCTTCCAGCGTATGCTCGCTCAGCATTTCCATCACGCGACCGTCTGGTGCCAGTTCCCCGCCGTCCGCATCTTCCGGCAGGTATTCCTCGATCCAGAACTTCTTGCTGACCTCGTAGATTGCACTCAGCTTGTTGGAGGTGTTCTCGTCAGGACCAAAGACCCGGAAGTTGGTCATGTTGTTTTTCATTACATCCCGCAGGAAAACTCCCAGCGGTTTGGTGTTTTCTATCTCGATGATGCCAGGTTTTTCCACCTGCACCCCATACTTGCGGAAGTCTGGCATATTCAGTTCGTGCATCAACAAGCCACCGTTGGCGTAGGGCGTGGAGCCTAGCCGCTTATCTCCCTTCGGAGCTGCTTCCTTGATTTCGGGCAGGAGCATACCGTTCGCATCAAAGAGTTCCTCCGGCTTGTAGCTCTTCATCCATTCTTCCAGCAGCCGCACATGCTCAGGATTGCTGTGCATTCCACCCATTGGCACCTGGTGCGATCGCCAAAACCCTTCCACCTTATGACCATCCACATAGTCGGGACCTGTCCAGCCTTTGGGAGTTCGCATGACAATCATGGGCCAGATGGGGCGAGTGGCTGCGCCATTAGAACGGGCTTCCTGCTGAATACCGTGAATTTTTGCAACGCAGTGATCCAGGGTCGCTGCCATTGCCTGATGCATCGATTCGGGATCAGACCCTTCGACAAAGTAGGGTTCATACCCGTAACCTTCAAACAGTGCCTTCAGCTCACGATGACTGATGCGGGCAAGAATCGTCGGGTTATTAATCTTGTAGCCGTTCAGGTGCAGGACAGGTAATACTGCCCCATCGCGGGCGGGATTGATGAACTTATTGGAATGCCAGGAGGTTGCCAGCGGGCCCGTTTCAGATTCGCCATCTCCAGGCATGGCAATCACGATGAGATTGGGGTTATCATACGCTGCACCGAAAGCATGGGAGAGACAGTAGCCCAATTCCCCTCCTTCGTGAATCGAACCGGGTGTTTCTGGCGTGCAGTGGCTTCCAATGCCACCGGGGAAAGAGAATTGCTTGAAGAAACGCTGCATTCCGGCTTCATCTTCGCTGCATTCCGTGTAGAACCGCGAGTAGCTGCCTTCCAGATAGCAGGGAGCGAGGAAACCAGGCGCACCGTGTCCCGGTCCCACCATAAACAGCATATCCTGGTCAAACTTTTTGATAGCGCGGTTCAGGTGGGTGTAAAGGAAGCTGATCCCTGGACTGGAACCCCAATGACCCAGCAATCGCTGCTTGATGTGTTCGGGCTTTAACGGTTCCTTCAGCAGTGGATTCTCCCGCAGGTAGATCATGCCGACTGCCAGATAGTTGGCTGCTCGCCAGAAGGCATCGAGTTTTTGCAGTTCTTCCGCATTTAAGGGCGACCCCTCGACGGTCGATCGAGCGGTTCCGAATGCACTAATCGAGCTGTTAACCTCTGGTTTTTGAGGAGTTGCGACCATGATTACCATTCCTGCCTATAAATTTACAAGTTCTTACTTTCGAATCCGAACTGCTTCTACAGAGATGTAGTCAGGTATTTTTTGGACATCTCCTAAAGCGTCTTTTGGACATCTTTTAGATTTCTATTACTATTGCGTTCTACGATCGTCAAATATTTTTAGACATTCCAACCAGATGATTCACAGCGACTGGGGAATAGTGTCCTGAATAATCAGAAAACGATAAGCTCAAAAGCGAATAAATAATTCATAAACCAATAAAGTTATCCGTATGTCCAGATCAGTCTCCTGGTATCATTCTGATTGACATTGCAGAGCTTTAAACTGTTTATCCTGAGCTGCTTCCACAACCTGTAAAATCGCTGACAGAATCGAACTTTGTCAAAGCTAAACCCAAAGCTGGACACGAACAAAACAGTAGTAATCTGACAAACGATTCTGCCACAAACCAATTTAGAAGCGATTGACTAACCCGTTCGGTGATTCCTGAAGTGGTCAAAAACGAAGCAAGAGACAACAGCGGACAGCAGAGAAATTATTGCCTACGCTTAAATATATACCTTGCAGTGAGATTTGACCAGAATATTGATTGATTTTTAGATTTTTATTAGCTAATTAAGAATAGTTTAAGAAGAATAGGGTGGAATAAAAACAAGCTTTACGGGAATTAAAAATGCTGCTCCAATCTTACTTTCTGATAGTGCGATTCTGATAGTATGATGGAATACTTCTGTGGCAACAGAAAGATAATTTCTTAAGGTTGATTTTACATTTTGCCTGGTATTTCTTATATTCATCCTAGATGTTTGTTCTAGACTGATTGGTTTGTGATTTAGACGGGCGATCGTTCTGACCGCGATAATTTTTGAGCCTGGAGTACAATATCCATTTATCCTAATAACAGCGTTTCCTACTCCTCTTTATTCCTATGGTTAAAGCGAAGAAAGCTCATTCAAGCCTTAATCTGAATGATCCTGAATACTATTTCAATCGAGAATTAAGCTGGCTGGAGTTTAATCGGAGAGTGCTGCATGAGGCGATCGATCCTCGCAATCCGCTATTAGAACGGGTTAAATTTGCTGCTATTTTTAGTGCTAACTTGGATGAGTTCTTTATGGTGCGCGTCGCCAGCTTGCAGCGGCAGGTCGAGGCAGAAATTACAGCGTTAACGCCAGACGGACGCACAGCCCAACAGCAGCTCGACGAGATCGGTCAGCGACTTCACCCGATGGTGGCTCAGCTCCAGGAGCTGTTTGAGACTCAACTGCATTCCCAGTTGGCAGATGAGGGCGTTTATGTCCCGAAGTACAGTGAATTGAACTCGGCGCAGATTGATTATCTGAAGCAGTTCTTTGAAAAGCGCGTATTTCCCATTCTCACGCCCTTAGCCGTCGATCCTGCCCATCCATTCCCGCTGATGTCCAACCTGAGTCTGAATCTAGCCGTCGTGCTGAAGGATCCGGAAACTGGAGTAGAGCGGTTTGCCAGAGTGAAAGTGCCGGATAGCTTACCTCGCTTTGTGTCTCTGCCGCCTGAATTGCATCCAAAGCGCAGTCGCCCCGTGGTTTGGGTAGGCGTTTCCCTCGAACAAGTCGTGGCAGACAATCTCGAACGGCTGTTTCCCGGCATGATAATTCAGGAGCATCATCTATTTCGCGTCACTCGCGATGCGGATTTGGCAATGCAGGAAGAAGAAGCCGAGGATCTGGCAGCGGCGATCGCGCAGGAATTGGGCAAGCGGCGATTTAGCGGCTCGGTTGTGCGGTTTCAGTTTGCGCCCTCAATGTCAGAGTTTGTTAAGCAAACCCTGATTAAGGGAATGAACGTTGATTCCAACGATCTCTATGTAACGCAGGGCTGGTTAGCAATCCGCGATTTGATGTCGCTGATGTCCCTGCCGTTGCCGCACCTCAAGGACAACCCCTTTACTCCCGTGGTTCCCAATCGGCTACTTGCTCTCAGTGAGGAGTCGATCGCAGGACAGGAAACAGGGGAAGGTATTTTTCAGGTGATCCAGCAGGGCGACTTGCTGGTGCATCATCCCTACGAATCATTCAGTGCCTCGGTCGAGCAGTTCATCCTGAAGGCGGCGCAAGATCCAGCCGTACAGGCAATCAAGATGACTCTCTACCGCACTTCCAGCGATTCTCCGATCGTGAAAGCGTTAATTGCTGCGGCACAGAACAGCAAGCAGGTGGTGGCACTGGTGGAACTCAAAGCCCGCTTTGACGAAGCAAGTAACTTGAACTGGGCAAGAACCCTGGAAGAAGCTGGAGTTCACGTCATCTATGGCGTTCTGGGATTAAAAACCCACACGAAAATTGTGCTGGTCATGCGGCAGGAGGGGGATGAGATTCGCCGCTATGTCCACATCGGCACGGGGAACTACAACGCAAAAACGGCTAAGATTTACACTGACCTGGGTTTGATGAGCTGTCGGGAAGAATTAGGAGCGGATTTAACCGATTTATTCAACTACCTGACGGGTTTCTCCAAACAAAAATCATTCCGCAGACTGCTGGTCGCTCCAGTGACATTGCGCGATCGCATGACTCAGATGATTCGCCGCGAAATCGAACACTGTCACGCCGATCAACCCGGACGCATTATTGCCAAAATGAACGCGCTGATCGATCCCGATATCATCAAAGTGTTATATGAAGCATCTCAAGCAGGAGTTCAGATTGATCTGATTATTCGGGGGATGTGCTGTCTGCGACCCAGTATTCCAGGAGTGAGCGAGAATATTCGCGTGATAAGTATTGTTGGTCGCTATCTGGAACACGCCCGTATCTTTTACTTTCACAATGCGGGGCAGGAAGAAATCTATATTGGTAGCGCGGACTGGATGCAGCGCAACCTCGATCGCCGCGTGGAAGCCGTCACGCCCGTTGAAGAACCCACCTTGCTCCAGGAACTCAAGGCAATTCTGGCAATACAGCTAGGAGACAACCGCCGCGCTTGGGAACTGCAATCGAGCGGTTCCTATGTGCAGCGGCATCCTGCTAAAGAAGAATCAGAACGAGATGCACAGATCCTTTGTATGCAGCAAGCCGAGCAGGGTGTGAGTCTGCATGAATTCCTGCTGCGTTCTCCCGATCTCAAACCATTGCTGAATACCTTCTAATCAATGCCTTCAATGGGTCAGGATGAAACTCATAGCAGGCTACTAAGTAGGTCAACCCAAATAACAAAAGAATGGGATCTGGGGCAAAGCCACCTTCACCCCCAAACCTAATCTTCGGTTTAACTTCGTTGAGCGACTTAATTCGCCGGGAGTATATTCTCTGAAGATAGATCAAGATTGAGAGCTGCCTTCAGATTTTCTGGCTGCACGAGGTGCAGATATTGTTCTATGAGATTGGGCGGCAATAGCTCAATCAGAAATTCATTCTCAACCCAAAACTCAATCAGGTCAAAAAAGCCTTGCCGACTACAGCGCACCGCACGCCATCCTTCGCGATCGGCGATCGCATAAATTTCTGCTTCGCTGATCGGCACTGCAATATTGACATGGCTAGCCGTGTAGCTAGCAGCATTTGGGTGAGAAGCGTCAAACCAGACAGAATCTTTGTTCTGCAAACCTGGTTTGAGAACCGTACCTTTGGGCAGAAACTCGATCGCCGTACCATAGGAATCAAGACTGAGCGCCACAAAGCTACCGGGATGACCGGGAAAAGGAATTGCCCTCCCTTGCCACAGTTCCGCAACGACTTCGGCAACATGAAGCGGATTGTTAACCGCAAATGAAATGTGATGAATCATGGTAGAAATCTCTTAGAAATACAGAAAATTAGATAAGCAAATGGTGAGCAAGGATTGAAGCTAAGGTTGTTGCAGTGCCATCTCTTTCAGAATCGTTTTTAGCTTCTCCGATTGCAGGAAAGCAAGATACTGCGGTGTAAGCGTTGGAGGCATCAGCTCCAGCAGCGTATGATTTTCAACCCAAAATTCGATGACTCCAAAGAATCCCCTAGCACTCACCCGGAGAGAACGCCAGCCTTCGCGATCGGCAATCGCCGTTCAGCGAGAACTTGGGCGATGGAGCGGTTCGTTCGCTGACATTGAGAAATGGTGAATCATGGCAATAGTCTTTGAACAAGAGAAACAGAGGACGGGACTTCGGGCATTGTGAAAGCAGACTGCTGATTGGGTTCAAAAATTTTGCTCGAAGCAAGATTCGATTGAGCTGAGCCGATCGATACACCGCTGCTGACATCAAAAGCAACGCTCAAGGTTTCATCCACAACGGCTAGAACCGATTCTTGCTGGAATTTTTGCCTGTAAGTGCTAATGATTTGATTAATCGAATTCTCGTTGGCTTGTGTATCTTCGAGAATGAGAGAAACAACCTTGCTGGGTTCACGAATCAGCCGATTTGCACTGTCAAGAAACTGTCCTTTTGCATCGTAAACGGTTAATCCATCAGGAAAGCGAGGCGTGATTTCATCGCGAAGAAATTGATTGAATTGGCGATTGCTCACTTTTCCTGTGGTTCCAATATTTCGTCCAAAATACAGATCGACTTGAATGAGTTCAGGAGTTACATCATTGTCGATCAAATCCTCTCCTTGTCCAAATCCGACTTTGACCTCCTCATTCACAACGGCTAGAACCGAATCTTGCTGAAACTGGTTTTTGTAGGCATCGACCACATGATAGAGCGACTGCTCATTTGCTTCAGTATCTTCGATAATTAACGAAACAACGTTACTGGGACTTTCGATCGCGCTGTTTGAGCAATCGCGAGCCTGTTCTTTTGCGTCATAAGCGGTTAATCCGTTGGGAAAGCGAGGTGTCACCACATCTTTCAGAAATTGATCAAATTGGCGATCGCTTACCCGTCCTGTTCTCTCAGAATCGCGGTCAAAATACAGATCAACTTGAATTAGCTCAGGGATTGGATCATTGTTGATTAAATCTTCACCTCGACCAAAACCGATCGCGAGATCCTGATTTTTTACCTGCAAAACTGATTCCTGCTGAAATTGCTGTTTGTAGGCGTTAATGATGTCGTTAATTGCTTGCTGGCTGCTGGCGTTATCTTCATGAACCAGCGAAATAACCTTACTGGGTTCTCGAATTAAATCTCCATCGCTGTCCAAAAACTGTCCCTTTGCATTATATTCCGTCACTCCAGCAGGAAATCGAGGAGTCACAACATCTTCAACAAACTGCTGAAATTGCTGTTCTGTCACTCGTCCTGTCGTTCCAATATTGCGTCCAAAATATAGATCCTGTTGAATCAGTGCTGGAGTTGTTTCGCTTCTAGGAAGCACCGGATACTGCATTAAACCGTTGAGAGCAGCGACCTCAAGTATGTTTATCATGATTGTTTGATGTAGTGTAAAGGTAAAATTGGCGTTGTGCCTGCACTGAATAACTTTGAAGCGACGATCGCGCTAGACCTTGAGCAACCTGCCCATTTGCATCGAACTGAAATTGTGACAGGGGCAGACAAACTTGTTTTAATTTCCCTGCCCGTCCACCGTGCATCCCGCGTGAGTGCAGCGCTGATTCAACTCTATCGATAGCGGATCTGCTCTAACCAAATCCGAACCTCCTGTTCGGTAGAGCACAGAACCGACTGTCCGCTTGCTGGATCGTATGCTGTCCAACAGACATTGCCAAAGCGATCGCGCCTTTGCCGAACCTGCGGTTCGCTCCCTCTTAATAATTGATGAAACAGCGATTCCCAGATCTGATTCCATTGAGAAATTAGTTTGGCAGGTTGAGCATTTGCGCTGCTTTTAGACTGCAACTCAATGTCGGATTGCTGATTCACTTGCTGATTCACTTGCTGATTCACAAAAGTTTTGTTATTCATGTTCGATTCTCCATTGGCAAATTAGTTTTCCATCAATCAGCATCCAGTGAGCAGTTAAGCGTTGTCTATTTGCTGTATACATGGGGGCTGAGTAAACTCTATTAACTTCAGTTTCCTGAATCTGAATGGTTTGATAGGACGTGGTTGTATTCATAGCGGTAAGCACTGATTAGATGATGCTTTTGGGGCAGATTGGGATATAGTTTGAAGCGATCGGGTAGGACGATCGAAAAGGCTAAATCTTCACGCTTCAGTTAGAGTGAGGCTGGTAGTCCTTAGCAATAGGCGCTGATATCTTCGCCTTTACGCTTCGGGCAACGCATCAAGAACGTAAAATGCGGGACCTTCGTTCGTCCATCCATCTGCAATATCTGAACGAATGGAATACTGATACCGCTGCGGCTCTAATGCGAAGTATTGATAGACGGGAATCGTGCTCGGCTTCAGGGAAGGATAGGCAAAGAAGGCAAAACCTTCATTTCTCCATCCATCGTCATTCGTAGAGCGGGTGGAATAATAATATCGCCAGGGATAATCGGCAGCATACCGATAAACGGGTACAGTACCAGGCTGTTTTATGCCGTAGCCAAAGAAGCTAATTCCCGATCGCTTCCAGCCATCCTGAATATCGGGATCTTTAGAGTATTGATATCGCCAAACCGGACTGTCGGAATAGTATTCGTAGACGGGAGTAATTACTAGGTTAGTCATGGTTTCATCTCAAGAAATAGATACTGCGTTCGCGTGAAGTTAACGCAGTGTTTGCAGGCTTGACGCTGGTTTTGTTGATGATTGAGTTGATGTTTCTTGTACTTCGTTGCCAATGGAGTAGTGAGCTAGTTAGCAACCTATAGCTAGTAGAATAAGCAGTTTTAACAGAAATGTCAGTCTGAAAAAGTCAGGACTCTAAAAGCTTTGTCCGTCAAGGAAGAGAGGGAAATAAGGAGTCGTGAAGCGATCGCTATCTGATTTTTTCAATTCACCATCCAACATTTGATCTGACTTTTTCAAACACCAAAGATCAAAACAGCCTTGTATGATTAATTTTTCAACCTACCTTTGTGCTGTTTATAAGCTATAAAATAACGCTCGTTCAAGCAGGTCAACCTGATTAACCGTAGGATGTGCAATATCATGCGTTACGCTGTGCCAATGCATCCTACAAAAACTCACTAAGCTGGCTACAGCAATATCATGTGTTCTGGGAGATTTACTCAGTTATGGCTGCTCTTTCTCAATTTCTCTTTCTCAATTTCTCTTTCTTAATTGAAGGATTGCCTGAATTAACTCGCTGGGGTCGATCGGCTTTGGCATGTGCTGCTGAAATCCGGCTTTCAGGGCTTGCTGGCGATCGAACTCTCCCGCATAGGCAGTGAGAGCGATCGCCGGAATAGACTGACCCTGTTTCGTGGCTCGAATCTGCTGCATCAGCGTATAGCCATCTATTTCAGGCATCCCAATGTCGCTGACGATCACATCGGGCACTGCCTGTTCAATCGCCTGGAGTGCTTCAATTCCTGATGCAATGCTGGTGACGATCGCGCCTGCCTGCTCCAGCACAAATGTCACAAACTCGCGTGAATCTGGCTCATCGTCCACAACCAGAATAGAAGTGCCCTGCAAATCCCCGTTAATTGCAACTGAGGATAACGCTGTAGCTGGCGATTGACTCGATCGCGGTGCAAGAGGAAGCTGAACTGTAAAAGTTGCCCCCTGTCCTTCTCCAGGGCTATCCGCGCTGATTTGCCCCCCGTGCAGCTCCACAATTTGACGGGCGATTGCCAAACCTAAACCCAAGCCGCCAAATTTGCGCGTGATGGCTCCATCTTCCTGGCGGAAATGCTCAAACACATAAGGCAGAAAGTCGGGTTTGACCCCCTTACCAGTGTCGGTGATGGTGATTCGGGCGGAGGGGATGGAGGGATGAGGGGATGAGGCGGAATGGATCGTTTCCCCTGCTTCATTTCTCCCTATTTCCCCTGCTCCCCCACTCTCCACTCC
>Ga0224722_1000716_pt1 | contig 19217 bp, 16 predicted proteins | sample Balambano_FR1_Me_FD_161646 | JGI IMG/M metagenome (GOLD analysis project Ga0224722, IMG submission 161646) | Freshwater sediment microbial communities from Lake Towuti, South Sulawesi, Indonesia - Balambano_FR1_MetaG | ecosystem: Environmental > Aquatic > Freshwater > Lake > Sediment | place... | reverse complement strand
CGCACGTGCTGTATGAATTGGCGCCGACGATGGCCACCACGCTTTGCGTCGCCGGCGCCAATTCATACAGCACGTGCGAGCGCGTCATCATGTAGATGCCGGCCGTCACCATCGTCGCGGCGTGAATCAGCGCGGAGACGGGCGTGGGACCGGCCATCGCATCGGGCAGCCACACGTAGAGCGGGATCTGCGCGCTCTTGCCCGTCGCGCCGATGAATAACAGCAGTGTGATCAGCCCTACCGTCCCAGCGACGGCAGCGCCCTGCGCCTCGGCCTGCGCGAATACCTCGTCGAAGTTCAGGCTGCCAAACGTGACAAAGATCAGCATGATGCCCAACACGAAGGCCACATCGCCGATGCGGTTGACGACGAAGGCCTTGCGCCCGGCCTCGGCATTCTTGATGTTGTTGAACCAGAACCCGATGAGCAGATACGAGCACAAGCCGACCAGTTCCCAGCCGACGAACATCACCAGGAAGTTATCGGCCATCACCAGCACCAGCATGGACGACACAAACAGGTTGAGATAGACAAAGAAGCGCTGGAAGCGCAGGTCGCCATGCATGTAGCCAATGCTGTAGATGTGAATCAGCGCGCCGATGCCGGTGATGATCATCATCATCGCAGCGCTCAGCACATCCACGCGGAAGCCCCACGCCACGTTGAGCGTCCCGGCCGCGATCCACGAGAACAGCGAGGCGTGTAGCCCACCGCCATGTCCTTCGCCCTCAGCGGGGGCTGGCATGCTTGCCACCTGGGCATACATCATCAGCGACATGGCGAAGGCCGCCAACACCGCCAATGAGGCGATCCAGCCGACCGCCTTCTCGCCCAGCCGCTTGCCCAGCGTCGCATTGATCAACAGTCCCAACAGCGGGAACAGGATCGGTGAAAGGATGAATAGCTCCATAGAACTAACTACAAACACTCCCGAATAATCTTCTGCAACGGCTGCTCCTTCTCGCGCAGCCGCATCAACAATGTCCACTGGTTTCGCGCCCGGTCCAGGTTGTGCCCGTCGTATTTGACCGGGTAATACACATCGCCGTTTAGGTAATCGGCCAAAAAGCGAACGGCCTGCATATACACCATGAACTCGCCGGCGTAAAACAACTCCTCACGTTCAAGCGCCGTCAATGCAGCGCGCGTCTCGCTCAAGTAGCCGTCCATCAACGCCGCGAAGTACTCGTCGCGAATCACGACCCGCGTCACATCGGCCTCCTCCTCGGAGGCGGGGCAGACATACGTCCGCACCATGTCACCCAGGTCGGAGATGACCTTGCCCGGCATCAGCGTATCCAAATCCACCACGCACACACCCTCAAACGACCCTTCGCGCAACAGCACGTTGCTGATCTTGGTGTCGTGGTGCATCAGCCGGTCGGGCAAGCCGCCCTGCCCTGCCAGCGCCTCGAACCGATCTACGATCTCGCGCGCCGCTAACAACCCATCCATCACATCGCCCGCCCGCATCTTGCGCTCGTCGCTGGCACCGGCAATCGCCGCTTCAAGCTGCGCGAACCGCAACGACAGGTTGTGAAAATCCGGAATCGTCGGCTCGAATGCGCTCAACTGCATCCCGGCCGTCAACCGCGTCAACCGGCCAAACTGTCTGGCCGCCTCATAGGCTTGCTTAGGTGAGTCGGCCTTGTCCAGTGTCACCGTGCCCGCCACGAATGGCGTCAGCCGCCACACCTCACCATCCTCAACGGACATAGGTTCGCCATTTGTCGTCGGAATTGGCGCAGCAAACAAATAGTCCGGATGCGCCTTCGCCAAATACTCACTCGTCAGCCGCACGTTTTGGGCGATGACCTCTGGCCGCTTGAACACATTCGTGTTGATGCGCTGGAGGATGTAGTCCTCGCCGCCGGCCAGGCTTCTTGCCCGATAAGTCTTGTTAATGTGCCCTGTGCCATAAGGCTGCACGTCGAATTCGCCCGGCACCAAGCCGAAAGCAGCCAACACACTTTTGTATTTCATCCACGAAGTTCACGAACGATCACGAAGCGAATTTCTTAGTGTCCTTCGTGCCCTTCGTGGATCAATTCATTCAGCCACGCAGCGCCGATAGGTCGTCCACATTCGTGCTGCGCTTGGTGCGGAAGATCGTCACGATCAGCGCCAGACCGACGGCGACCTCAGCCGCCGCGACGGTCATCACGAAGAACACGAATATCTGGCCGTCGAGTTGGTTGAAGCGATGCGCGAACGCGACGAAGGCCAAATTGGCCGAGTTCAACATCAACTCGATGGACATGAAGATCAGGATTGCGTTGCGCCGCAGCAGCACGCCCAGCACGCCAATGGTGAACAAGATGGCGGACAGCGCCACGACGAAGGTTGTTGTATCCATCTACTTGTTCCTCGTCAGCACCACCGCGCCGATCATCGCCACCAACAGCAGGATCGAGACAACTTCAAATGGGAAGACATACGGCCCATATAGCGTCAGGCCGACGGCGAGGGGGCTGGAGTCCACCGGCGGGGTAGCCGAAGCCGCGGCAATTGGCTGGCGCGTAAACAACACCACCGCAGCCAGCACGAGCAGCGCCACACCGAGGATGATGGCCAGGGGACGTTGATACTGCACGCCCGGCGGATTCTCGCCGGGGCTCAGCCGTTCCGCGCCGAGCAACATGATGACGAACAGGAACAGCACCATGATCGCGCCGGCGTAAACCGTCACTTGGATCACGGCCAGAAACGGCGCATTCAAAATCAGATAGAACACAGCACCGACGCCGAAGTTGAGCACCAGAAACAGCGCAGCGTAGATGGCATTGCGGCTGAGCAATAAGCCCAGCGCCGAGCCGATGCTGATCGCGCCGAGGATGACGAGGAGAATAATGTCAGAAGACACGATTTTGGATTTCAGATTTTAGATTTTGGACTTAATCGCAAATCGCAAATCCAAAATCCAGAATCACTATTGGCTTTCGTCCACCGGCGGGAACGGCAGGATGGCCCGGTCATACTTTCCAGGCGGCGTCTGCTGCGGCGTGGCCGCCACGTTGATCGGCGGCGACTCCAACAACATGTCCTTCTTGTAGATCATGCTCTCGCGGGTATAGCCGGTCGGGAACTCGATCGGCTCGAGCACGATGGCGTTGGTCGGGCAAGCATCTTCGCAGTAGCCGCAGAAGATGCAGCGCAGCATGTTGATCTCGTAGGTCTTGGCATAGCGCTCGCCGGGCGAGTAGCGCTCGGCGTTGGTGTTCTCCGCCGCCTCGACGTAAATCGCATCGGCCGGGCAGGCCGCAGCGCACAGCGCGCAACCGATGCAACGCTCCAGGCCGTCGTCATAGCGCTTGAGATTGTGCCGCCCGCGGAAGCGCGCCGACATCGGCTTCTGCTCTTCCGGGTATTGAATCGTGACCGGCTTTTGCGTCAGCGTCTTCAACACCGTCGCAAAGCCGACCGGGAGTTTGCTAATAACGTCTTTGAAACTCATTTTCGTGTTGGTTGTTAGTTGATGGTTGATGGTTGTTGGTTAACCAACAACCAATAGCCAATCACTTGTAGCCCGGAATCCCCAGCCCGATCAGCACCGCCGTCACCAGCACGTTGGCCAGCGCCACCGGCACCAGCACCTTCCAACCAAAGGCCATCAGCCGGTCGTAGCGCATGCGCGGCAGCGTGGCGCGGATCAAGATCATGCCGAGCAGGCACGCGATCACCTTGATCGTGAAGTACGCCACCGACAGAAGCGGCACCTCGTTCACGAATGGGCCGCTCCAACCGCCGAGAAAGAACGTGGTGAACAGTGCGCTCACCGCGATCATCTTGACATATTCGCCCATGAAGAACAGCGCGAACTTCATGCCGCTGTATTCGGTCATGTAGCCGGCCGTCAACTCCTGCTCTGCCTCTACCAGGTCGAACGGCGCGCGCATCGTCTCGGCAAGGATGGTGATGGCGAAGATCACGGCCGCGACCGGCTGGCGGAAGATATACCAACCGAGGATGTTGCCCGGCAACTGCGCCTCGACGATCTGCGCCAGACTCATGCTGCCGGCCATCAGCACCACCGCGACCATCGAGAGGCCCATGCCCAACTCGTATGAGATCACCTGGGCCGAGGCACGCAGGCCACCGAGCGAGGCATATTTGTTATTGCTCGCCCATCCCGCCAGCGTGATGCCATATACCGCGACGCCCATCACACCCAGCACATACAACACGCCGACGTTGACGTCGCTGGCCAATTGGAACAGCGGCCCTTTACCAACAGGGATCACGGCGAACAGGATAAGCGCGGGCACCACCACCAGCACAGGCGCGAGGAAGTAGATCGGGATGTCTACCGCTTTGGGCGTGATGCTCTCCTTCAGGATGAGCTTGATGCCATCGGCCAATGGCTGGAGCAGGCCAGCCGGGCCGGCGCGGTTCGGGCCGACGCGCGCTTGCAAGCGCGCCAGCACGCGCCGCTCCACAAACGACATGTAGGCGAAGCCGGTCAGCAGCACGAACACCAGCACAACCGATTTCAGGATGAGTTCGATGAGCACAGGCATGTTTTCATTTTGGATTTCAGATTTTCGATTGCCGATTGCAATCCAAAATCCAAAATCGCAAATCCAAAATTACGCAATCTCCCGGATCGGCACGATGTGCGACTCCACGACTTTGCTGCGGCGAATCAGTTCGCCGTCGCGATACAGCATCTGCGGCGCGCGCTCCAGCCCGGCGATGGTCGGCTCGGGCACGCTCACGTCATACTTCGTCGCTGCGCCAGTCTCGGTGCCGGCCACATAGCGCACGCCCATGCCACCTGTGTTGTCATACACCGTGCCGCCGTAATACAGGTCGCCGCGCCCCATCGGGGGCCACTGTGCCTCGCTCTGGCTGATGGCGTCATACGACAGCGCGCCGTAATGCGGAACGTTCTTGGCGATGTCAACAAAAATCTGCGCCGGCCCTTGTAAGCCCCAGGCATGGTCCAAGCGCTTGGCGACTTCACTCACGATCCACCAATCCGGCTTGGCGTTGGCGTTGGCGTTGGGCGGCAACGCGCGATAGAAGCGCTGCACGCGCCGGTCGCCGCTGGTAAAAGTGCCCTCGCGCTCGGCAAAGCTCAGCGCCGGCAACACCACATCGGCGTTCCGCGTAGCGGCCAGCTCGGTCATCAAAATGTCTTGCACGATGGTGAATTTAGCCTGCGGCGCATCGGCCCCATCGCCCACGCCGATGAGCCACGCGACATCTACCCCCTGTCCCTCTGGGAGAGGGTTGGGGTGCGGGAAGAGCATATCGAACACGCCCTGCGTATTCGCGTGCGGATACAGCGCCAACAGGCCGCTATTGGCCTTGCCGGCGTGGCCGGTCTCGATCAACAGGTTGGCCAGCGACTGCGCCAGCGCCCGCGCGCGCGGCCCATCCAGATGCTCGTCGCCGAAGACGATCAACAGGTTCTTCGCGTCCTTCACCAAATCGGCGGTCTGGGCTTGCGCCCACTCCGGCGCGCGGCCCGGCTCATAGCGATGAATCGCCCTGGCGTAGCGGTGCATCTTGGTGCTGCGCGAACCCGCCATGACCAACGTCGCACCGCGATCCACGACCGCTTGGCGCAGCCGCAGGAACCACACCGGCGCCTGCTCCTCCACATCGCCGTTAACGATCAGGATCACGTCGCCCTTGCCAAGTTGTTTGAAGTCGGTGTCCTTGCCCACGCCGAAGGCGCGCACTACATCAGCGTAATGGGCTGGCACAGAGGGCGACATGCCAGCGCTGCCGCCGACCGCGCGCATCAGTTTGGCCGCCAGATACGCATCCTCGTTGGCGATGCGATCACCGACGACCGTAGCCACCTGCGAACCGGCCACCTTCAAGCGGTCACTGACCAGTTGCAGTGCCTGCTCCCATGTCGCCTCGACCAGCTTGCCATCGCGCCGGATCAGCGGCTGCTTGAGACGATCCTCGGCCCGCGTAAAGTGATGCACGAAGCGGCCTTTGTCGCACAGCCAGATCTCGTTGACCTGCTCGTTCTGGCGCGGCATCACGCGCTTGATGGCGTAGCCGCCGGTCTTGGTCTCCAGCCGGGTGTTCAGCGTGATGTTGCAGCCGACTGAGCAATGCGTGCACACGCTCTGTGTGCTGTCCAATTCCCACGGGCGCGCCTTAAAGCGGAAGTCGGCCGTGGTCAGCGCGCCAACCGGGCAGATGTCGGTGGTGTTGCCGCCGAAGTACGTGTCCATGGGCGGGTCGCTGAACGTGACAATCTCCATCGCCCGGCCGCGCTCGTGAAACTGCAACACATGGTCGTCGGCAATCTCATCCTGGAAGCGGATGCAGCGCGCGCACTGGATGCAGCGTTCGCGGTCGAGGAAGATCAAATCCCCCATCGGCACATGTTTGTCGTTGTGGCTCTTCTGGTCGTAGTCGAACCGGCTGACGCCAGGACCATAGCCCAGCGTCAAGTTTTGCAATGGACACTCGCCGCCCTTGTCGCAGATGGGGCAATCGAGCGGGTGGCTGGTCAGCAAAAATTCGAGGATGTCCTCACGCGCCGCCTTCACCTGCTCGGTGGCTGTGCGCACCACCATGCCCTCGCTCACCGGCGTGGTGCACGCCGTTGTCAGCTTGGGCATGAATGCAATGACCACATTGCCCAGGTCGTCCTTCACCACCTGCTTGGTGGCCGGGTCAATCTTGGGCGTGCCCACATCCACCAAGCACATGCGGCACATGCCCACAGGCTTGAGCTTAGGGTGGTAGCAGAAGACCGGGATGTCATTCTCGATCTTCTTGGCCGCGTCCACGACCAGCGTGCCCTTTGGCACCGCCACGGCCACGCCGTCAATTGTCAAATTTACGAGATCAGCCATTGAGTTCACACATGTCATTCCGAGTGAAGCGAGGAATCTCCACAAACCTTACGTTGAGATCCTTCGCTTCGCTCAGGATGACAAGTTCATTTCTTCACTACGATCACATCACTCGGCATCGCCACATCAATCGTGATGCCCCGGTTGCGCGCCGCCCGCACGCGGCCAATTACGCGCACTGCATCGCCGACCTTCACCGGCGCGCGCTCAGCCACCACATTCCACAAGCGCATCACCTGCGCGCCGCTGTCGTCCTTCACCAACACATCCAACCCATTCTCAAACTTGTCAATCGCCGCCACCTGGCCCTCGATCTGCACGACCGCGTTGTGGTCATTCCCCGTGATCGCGCCGAGCTTGTAGGCCTGAACCTCGCGCTTCGGCGGCGCGCTCACCGTTACGCCACGTCCCGAACTCGGGATCACCTCAAGCTCACCGTTGAATTCATCAACGCGCCCGGTCACTGTCAGCATCGCACCGACATTTACATCGGCGGGCTTGGCCAAGCTGTCGAACACGTTCTCGAATAGAGTCACCGCAATCTGACCGGTGCCATCGTTCAGCTTCAGCTTGAAGCCGGCCGAGAAATTGCTCGCCTCAGTTACAGCACCACCCACTTGCACCAGCTTGTCCGTGTCGGCCGCGCTGATCTTGCCGATGGCCGTCGGCGAGATCACCGGCGCAGGCGCAATCACGACCACATCCGTCCCGCGAATCGGCACGATCTGCGCTTCCTCGTTGAAGAAGTCAATCTTGCCCGTCACGTTCACCGTCGCGCCCTCGGCCAACTGTCCGCGCTTGGGCACCTGCTTCAATTCCCGGTCAAACAGCACCAGCGTAATCTTGCCCGTATCGTCCTGCACCGTGTAGCGCATGCCGCTTTTGAACGCGCGCTCACCGGCGACCTTGCCCTGCACTGTGGCGAACTTGCCCTTGTATTCAGTTGTAATGTCGTCAATCGGCGTCACGACCTTCTCGGCCGCGAACGCCGGTTGCGCACCTGCGTGCAGAGCGAATCCCATCATCAATGCCGTTGAAGCTGCGATGAAGTGAGTCGCTCTTTGCATGTCAGTGTCCTCCGCCGTGCCCGACCGCGCCAGCGATCAGGTTGCCCGATTCGTCAATCACACCTTCACGGATCAGTTCATCATCGTAGCCGTTGCGCCGGCCATTGGAGTGCGCGGCGATGAACGCCTCATACTCCGGCCGGAAGTGCTTGAGCGTGCTGGTCAGCGGCGACGTGGCGAACTCGCCCAGCAAGCAGAAGCACTTGTTGGCCATTTGCTTGGCCACATCGCCGATCATTGTCACGTCATCCATTGTGCCGTGGCCGGCCAAAATCTTGTTGTAGAGCTTCAGGCCCCAGAACGTGCCTTCGCGGCAGGGCGTGCACTTGCCACAGCTTTCGTGCTTGAAGAAGCGGATCATCTTGCGCGCCGCCCATACGATGTCCACCGTGTCGTCCAGGATGACAAACGACGCCGAGCCGAGGATCGAGCCGGCCGCCTGTACGCTTTCGTAGTCGAGCTTGGTGTCCAGCGCGCTGGCGGGCAAAATCGGCGCAGACGAGCCGGCGGGCAGGATGCCCTTCACCGGCCGGTCGTCAATCGTGCCGCCGGCCATCTCGATCAGCTCACGAATCGTGTATTTGCCGAGTGGCAGCTCAAAGTTGCCCGGCTTCTTCACCCGCCCGCTCACGCAGAAGATCTTCGTGCCGGGGCTTTTCTCGGTGCCATATTTGCGGTATTCGGCCGCGCCGTGCAGCACGATGGGCGGCACGTTGGCCAGCGTCTCAACGTTGTTGATGACGGTCGGCTTGGCATACAGGCCTTGCACCGCCGGGAAGGGCGGGCGCAAGCGGGGCTGGCCGAGCTGCCCTTCGAGCGACGACAGCAGCGCCGTCTCCTCGCCGCAGATATACGCGCCCGCGCCGAGATGCACGTAGATGTCAATGTCAAAGCCGCTGCCGAGCACGTTCTTGCCTAGCAACCCTTGTGCGTAGGCATCATCAATGGCCTTCTGCAACGTCTGGGCCGGGTCGTAGAACTCACCGCGCAGATAGATGTAGCCGACGTTGGCCTGCACGGCATAGCAGCACAGCGCCACACCTTCCACCAACTGGTGCGGGTTGCCATCAATGATCTGGTGATCCTTGAACGTGCCGGCCTCGCTCTCGTCGCCGTTTACGACAACATATTTGGGGAAGATGTCCTTGGGGATGAAGCTCCACTTCAGGCCGGCCGGGAAGCCCGCGCCGCCGCGGCCACGCAATCCCGCTTCCTTCACCATGTTGATGACCTCATCGGGCTTCATCGCCGTCAGCGCCTTCTTCCACGCGGCGTAGCCGTCGTTCGCGAGATAGGCGTCAATCTCGCGGATGTTCGGCACATCCAGGTCGCGCATCAACACTTGCTTCTCAAGCGTTTTGTTGTTGCTGCCGTAAAGCTTTCCCATAAGACTTATCACCTTCACAAGTCAGAAGATCAATCCAACCTCAGATTCGTCATTCCCGCGCAGGCGGGAATCCATATTTGTGCAAAGCCTCGGCGCTGGATGCCCGCTTCTGCGGGCATGACGATTGAATCATTTCCCCAACTCATCCACCATTTGGTCAAACGACGCTTCGGTCAGGTCGTAGCGAAACTCTTTGTTCACCTGCGCCACCGGTGCGCGATCGCACGCCGCGATGCACATCACCGTGTTCAGGGTGAACTTGCCGTCGGGCGTAGTGCCCCCGGCGCGGATGCCCAGCTTCTTCTCGCAGTGGCCCACAAACTTGTCGGCCCCGCGCAGCGCGCATGGCAGGTCGTCGCACACATCAATCACGAACTGGCCGACCGGGTTCTCATAGAACATGGTGTAGAAGCCGACGATGCTCTTCACCTCGGTCGGATCACAGCCGATGATCTCGGCCACCTCGCGCATGGCCTCCGGGCTGCAATAGCCATATTCTTCCTGCGCGATATAGAGCAGCGGCATGACGGCGCTGCGCTTGCGCTCGGGCGGATACTTCGCCAGCACCTTTTCGATGTCAGCAGCTCGTTTCTCTCTGATCATGATTTGAGAATCCAGAATCCAGATCAGGCAGGCGTCTGGACTCTGTTATCTGTCTACATCTCCTAAAACAATATCCACGCTGCCGATGATCGCCACGATGTCGGCCAGCAACGCGCCCTGGCTCATCGGCCCCAGCGGCTGCAGGTTGTGAAATGACGGCGCGCGGAAGTGCACCCGCCGTGGCTTGGGCGAGCCGTCGCCACTGAGCAGCACGCCGTATTCGCCCTTGCCGCTCTCGACCGCGAAATACACCTCGCCTTCCGGCGCACGGAAGCCCTCCGTCCACAACTTGAAGTGGTGGATCAGCGACTCCATCGAGTAGGCGATCTCGTGCTTGGGCGGCGGTGCGACCTTGCGGTCATCGGTGATCACCGGGCCGCCCGGCAGCTTGTCCATCGCCTGCTTGATGATCTTGAGCGACTGCGGAAACTCTTCCAAGCGGCAGCGGTAGCGGTCATACACGTCGCCGTTGCTGCCCAGCGGCACAGTGAAATCAAAATGCTCGTAGCTCGAATACGGCTGCGCCTTGCGCACGTCGTAGTTCACGCCGCTGCCGCGCAGGCACGGGCCGGTCATGCCCCACGCAATCGCGTCCTCGGCGCTGATCTTGCCCACGCCAACGGTGCGATCCTTCCACATCGGGTTCTCTTTGAGCAGCTTCTCGTATTCGAGGACGCGGCCGGGGAACACATCGAGGATGCGCTGCACCAGCGCGCCGAACTGATTCGGCACATCGCGCCACAGGCCGCCGGGGCGGATATAGCTGCTCATCATGCGCGCGCCGCTCACCGCTTCGTAGATGTCAAGGATCATCTCGCGCTCGCGCATGCAATACAGGAACACGCTCATCGCGCCAATGTCGAGCGCGTGTGTGCCGAGCCACACGAGATGGCTGTTCATGCGTGTCAGCTCCATCAGGATCACGCGCAGGTATTGCGCGCGGATCGGCACATCAATCCCGACCAACTTCTCGACCGCGCCGCAATAGGCCAGGTTGTTGCTCATCGGCGCCAGATAGTCGGTGCGGTCGGTGAGCGGGATGGCCTTGAGATACGTCTTGCCCTCTGCCGTCTTCTCAATGCCAGTGTGCAGGTAGCCAATGTCGGGGATGCAATTGAGCACGGTCTCGCCGTCCAGCTCCAACAGCAAGCGCAACACGCCGTGGGTGCTGGGATGCTGCGGCCCCATGTTGAGCAGCATCGTCTCGCCCGTCAGCGCGCGCGGGCTGACCAGCTTCTTCAGTTGATCAAAGGTGATGTCCAACTGAACGTCTTCGGTCTTGACCGTGTTCAGCGGCGAATCCTCGATCCGGATGGGCGGTTCTGCAACCATATTGATTATTGGTTGATGGTTAACACTGTTGGCTACTGGCTATTGGCAAATCAACCAATAACCAACAACCATCACTCCGTAGCGTATGGTTTCTCTGCGTCAATGCGTTCGCGGTTGAACGAGAACGCGTTCTCCTCCACCGTCACCGGCACTTCCTTGCGCAGCGGGTGGCCTTCCCAATCTGGCGGCAACAAAATGCGACGCTGATCGGGGTGCCCCTCAAAGTTGATGCCGAACAGGTCATACACCTCGCGCTCCAGCCAATTGGCATTGCGATAGATGCTCACCGCCGACGGCACGCTGGCGTCATACTCGCTCAACATCACCTTCACCCGCACGCGCAGGTTGCGCTTGATCGAATACAACTGATACAGGATGCCGAAGCGCGGCTCGCGCGGGTAGTAGTCCACGCACGTCTCGTCGGCCAGCATGTCGAACTGCTGCACATCGCGCAGATGCGACAACACTTCGAGCACGCGCTCGCGCGGCACGATCAGTGTCACCTCGCCGCGAAAGCCGGTGACCTCGATCACCGCATCGCCCAGCGCGGCCACGAGCACCTGCGAGAGTTCATTCTGTTCAGTCATGGTTACTGCCACTTCTTCAGCGGCTCGTTCTTGACCTTTTCGTGCAGCTTGATAATGCCGTCAATCAGCGTCTCGGGGCGCGGCGGGCAGCCGGCCACATACACATCCACCGGCACGATCTCATCCACGCCCTGCACCACGGCGTAGTTGTTGAACACGCCACCGCACGAGGCGCAGTCGCCCATGGCGATCACCCACTTCGGATCGGGCATCTGGTCATACAGATTGCGCAACACCGGCGCCATCTTGCGGCTCACCCGGCCAGCGACGATCATCAGGTCGCTCTGGCGCGGGCTGGCGCGCATCAGCTCCATGCCGAACCGCGACAGGTCATATTTCGGCGCCTGCGTGCTCATCATCTCGATGGCACAGCATGCCAGGCCGAACAGCATCGGCCACATCGCGTTCGTCCGCGCCCACCCCACCGCTTTCTCCAGCGAGGTGGTGACGATGCCCATGTCACCCAGTTTTTGTTCCAGTCCCATCTTGCAATTTTCGATTTTCGATTGCCGATTTTCGATTTAATCCAAAATCCAAAATCGGCAATCGAAAATTACTTATCCATCGTCTCCCATTCCAGCGCGCCCTTCTTCCACACCCACACGTAGCCGGCAAACAGGATGCCGATGAAGATCAACATTTCTACTAAGCCGAACAGGCCGAGTTGCCTGTAAGCGACCGCCCATGGGTAGAAGAAAATGACCTCGATGTCGAACAGGATGAACAACACCGCGATCAGATAAAAGCGCACCGGAAAGCGCCGCTGGCCCTGGCCGATGGCGTTCATGCCGCTCTCATAGGGTGCGATCTTCGTCGCGTTCGTGGCACGCTTGCGCGGGCCGAACAGGATGGAGATAAACAGCACCAACACCGCCAAGCCGGTGGAGATGAACAGCAGCACAAAGACCGGGAGAAACTCGTTCATATCACAACAAAAGATGAGACGCGGCAGGGTGTCTCATCTGTTACTCATGCGTTTGAGAACTTTATCACAAAGCCACTCCGAATTGTAGGGACGATGGGACAAGTGTCAACTCAAATTTCGTCAGTCATTCGCCACGCCGACGAGTGATTGAGCCAATAGCTCAACGGGATGCAAGGCCTTGCGCCCGGTGAAGTGTTGAATCTGCTCCCGGCACGATGTGCCCGGCGCGGCGATGAGCGTCTCTTTGTCGGCGGCGCGCACGGCGGGCAGCAGCGCCAACTCGCCGATGCGCTGCGACAGCTCGTAGTGCTCGGCCTCATAGCCAAACGCGCCGGCCATGCCGCAACAGGTCGAATCCACCTCGCGCACATCGTAGCCCGCCCGCGTTAAGACCTCGCGTGTCGCCTTCGTGCCCCACAGCGCCTTTTGGTGGCAGTGGCCATGCAGCAGAATTTTGGATTTTGGATTTTGGATTTTGGACTGAGCCAAATCGGCAATCAAAAATCGAAAATCGAAAATCTCCTGAGTCATCTTCGCCACCGAATCGCTATCCTCGCCCGGCACGAGGTCGGGCCAGTCGTCTTTGATGGCGCTGACGCAACTGGGTTCAAGGCCGACGATAGGGATGCCTTGCTTGGCCAGCGGCGCGAGTTGCGCCAGATTGAATTTGATCCACGGCAACGCCGCTTTGGGCTGGCCCTGCGAGAGCAGGGGCCGGCCGCAGCACTGCCACGGCGGCACGATGACTTCGTAGCCGGCGTGCTCCAACACCTTGACCGCAGCAATGCCAACTTCGGGGTGGTTGTAGCGGGAGAAGGTGTCAACGAAGAGGGCGACTTTCTCCCTCACCCCCTGCCCCTCTCCCGCTGGGAGAGGGGTGCTACGACGCCACCAACGATCAAACGTATTTGATGTGAACTGCGGCAGGTCACGATCGGGCGCCAGGCGCAGGGCGCGCTTGAAGGCCGATTGACGCAGCATCCAATTGGACAGCGGCGCGAAGGCCGAGGCGAGGCCGCTGAATTGGCCGATGCGGCCAAGCAGCCACGCGCGCAGCGGCGTGCCGTGCGCGTCGTGTTGCCATTGCATGAACTCGCTTTTGAGCTTGCTCATGTCTACGCCGGCCGCGCATTCGGTGGCACAGGCCTTACATGAGAGGCACAGGTCGAGCGCCTGCTTGACTTCGTCAAGCCGCAATTGAGAATTGAAAATTGAAAATTGTGTGGATTCGCTTTTCTCAATTTTCAATTTTGCATTTTCAATTTGGGCGGGCTGACGTAGATACTCACGGAGAAGATTCGCCCTGCCCCGCGTGCTGTGCATCTCCTCACGTGTGGCGCGATACGACGGGCACATCACGCCCGTGTCCAACTTGCGGCACACGCCGCTGCCGTTGCACTGTTCAGCCATGGCAGCAAACGAGCCGTCCAATTTGAAGGCAAATGTAGTCTGCACGGGCTTCGTGGCGTAGCTTGGCCCATAGCGCAGGTGGTCGTCCATCTCCCGGCCGCGCACCTTCTTGCCGGGGTTGAGCAAGCCTTTCGGGTCGAAGGCGTCTTTGATCTCGCAGAAGGCCTGATACACCTGCGGCCCGAATAGCGCCTCGTTCTGGTGGGCGCGCTCGTAACCGTCGCCGTGCTCACCACTCATCGAGCCGCCCAGCTCTTTGCACAGCGCCAGCGCGCGCCGGCCGATGTCCTGCATCTGCCGCACGCCCTCGGCCGTGCGCAGGTTGACCAGCGGCCGCACATGCAACACGCCGGCGCTGGCGTGGGCGTAAAACGCGCCCTCAGTGTTGTTGTCGGCGAAGATGGCGCTCAGCCGCTCGACGTATTCGACCAGCCGATCCACCGGCACCGCCACGTCCTCGACCACGCTGATCGGCTTGGTCTGGCTGCGGATGCTGGTCAGCACGTTCAGCCCGATCTTGCGCACATACCACACGTCGGCCTGCGACTTGGCGTCGAGCAGCGGGGTGAGCGTGCAGGGCAGGTGCTCACTCGCCACAAGGCGCTGCAAGCGCGACACGCCATCGTGCGCCTCAGCCTCGCTCGCGCCGTCAAACTCGATCACGAGAAGTCCATCGGGGGCCGCCTGCCCAGCCAGCCAGCCCAGCCGCTCCTTGCACTCGGGCAAATCGCGGGCGATGCGGATGAACATGCCGCCGATCAACTCGATGGCCGAGGGGTGGGTGGTGAGCAGCGCCGGGATGGCGCGCATGGCATCCGTCAATGATTCAAAGGTAGTGATAACGAGCGCGGCCTGCTTGGGCTTGGGGAAAAGGTTGAGCGTGGCTTCGGTCACCACACCCAACGTGCCCTCGGCCCCCGCAAATAGCGGCGCAAGGTTGAAGCGGCTGATCTGGCGCAGGTGGTTGGCCAGGTTGCTGCCCTGGCGCTGGGCGTTGGCCTCGATCAGGCATGCGGTCGGGTTGGCCGGATCATAGGCCAGCATCTCGGCGATGAAGTCGAGGGTATAGCCGCTGGCCCGCCGCCACACCTTGGGGAAGTCGCGGCGAATCGCTTGCTCGTGTTGCCGAACTATTTCTATCGCGGAGTTTCGGAGAGACAAAGACGCGGAGATGGAAGAACTGGCATGTTCCGCTTCTCCGTTTCTTCGCGCCTCCGCGATAGATTCAGCGGTGAATTCAGCCGCTGATCCATCGGCCAGCACAACCGTGAGCGCGGTGACGTTGTCGACGGTCATGCCGTAACGAATCGAGTGCGAGCCGGTGGCATTGGTGCCGATGACGCCGCCAACCGCCGCGCGCTCGGCGCTGGCCGGGTCGGGGCCGAACAGTAAGCCGTGCGCCGCCAACTGCTTGTTGAGCTGGCCGAGGATGACGCCTGGCTGCACGCGCACCTGCTGGTTAGCCGCGTCCACATCCAGCACCCGATCCATGTATTGGGTGAAGTCAATGACCACGCCGGGGCCAATGGACGAGCCGCACAGGCTGCTGCCGCCCCCGCGCGGCACGATGCTGACGCCGTGCTCGGCGCACAACGAGACAGCCGCGATCACGTCGTCTTGAGTCTTGGGCAGCACCACGCCCAGCGGCAGCACCTGGTAGTTGCTGGCGTCGGTGCTGTAGATCAGGCGCGTGGGGTTGTCGAAGCGCACGTCGCCGGCGAGGTGTTGCTGGAGTTGCGCGGCGAGCGGGTGATTATCGGCACTCATCGCACAGGCCCATCACCTCGATCGGCTCGGGCTTGACCTTGAAGCCGCGCGACTGGGCCAACTTGTCCAACGCGCCGTCGCCGTCGTCAACGGCCAGCTCGGTCACGCTCTTGCACTTCTCGCAGATCAGGTGGTAGTGCAGCGACTGGTCTTCGCAAGCGACGACGTGATATTTGCCGTCGAGCTGCACCTTGCGCACTACGCCAGTCGCCTCGAGCATGTCGAGCGTGCGGTAGACGGTGGCCAGGCCGACGCCGGCGTGAATCTTCTTGGCGCGGTCGAGCAGCTCGTGCGCGTCGAGCGAGCGCTTGGCCCGGCACATGGCCTCGATCACGGCGCGGCGCGGCTGGGTGATGCGATAGCCGCCATCGCCCAACAGTTGCACCAACGCTTCGGGGTTCGCCTGCATCTGCGCAATTATCGCGCAGGCGCCGCCGCCCCCTCACCCAACCTCTCCCCCAAGGGGAGAGGAGACGGAGTGCGGCGGCCGGATTCGGCGCGGGCACGGGCGACGTTGACGGTGAGGAAGATGGCCAGGCCGACGACGAAGAAGATCACCACCGATAAAATAGCCGGACGCAAATTGCCCACTGCCTGGTTGACCACCGCGAACACGAACGGCCCCATCCACGACGTGCCGCGCTCGCTGATCTCGTAGATCGAGAAGAATTCGGCTTCTTTATCCTGCGGCACCATCTGCGAGAACAGGCTGCGGCTGAGCGCTTGCGACCCGCCCAGCACCAGCGCGATGCATGCGCCCAGCACCCAGAACTCCAGCTCGGCCCGCGGGATGCCGAGCGGCGACGGGTCGTAGTCGCGCATGCCGACGAAGGCGTAGATCACCACGCCGGCCCAGATGACCAAGCTGAGCGCGAGGGCGCGCTTGCTGCCGATGCGCCCAGCCAGCCGGCCAAAGGCCAGCGCACCGATGAAGGCGACGAACTGGATCATCAGGATGAGCAGCGTGAGCCGGGCCGTGGGGATGCCGAGGCCGCCGCGCTCGGGCGGCGCGGCCGCGAACACCGCCGACACGCCGATCACCGTCTGGATGCCATCGTTGTAGATAAGATACGCGAGCAAGAACTTGACCGTCTCGGGCAGCGTGCGCTTCTTGCGCCACAGGAAGATGCCGATCATGACGATCGGCCCGAGCAGCGCCAGGAACACCCACTCCACCGGCAGGCCGAGCAGCGACACGATGGGCAATAGGATCACGACCAGCAGCGGCGAGAGCAACAGCGAGGCGATGGTGCGGGCGGGCGTCTCCATCGTCTCGCTCAACTGCTTGAAGGCGACGCTCAACAAATTTTCGCCGGGCGGCAACTCGCGCGCCGAGCGGCGCGAGCGCAGCGTGCGCCACGTCCAGAACGACCAGCCGAACCACCATAGCCCGGCCGAGGCCAGGTTGATGCGCACGGCCAGCCCGCTGTCTATCCCCAAGCTGCCGCCGGCCAGGAACAAGATCAGGTTGAGGATGAGCAGCACGCCGCCGCCCAGGTAGCCCATGGCCCAGCCGAACGACGACACGCGGTCGCGCTGATCCTCGCTGGCGATGTCGGGCAGGTAGGCGTTGTAGAACACGATGGACGCGCCGAAGGCCAGGTTGGCGATGATGAACAGCACGCCGCCCAGCCCCCACAAGTCGCCTTGCACGAAGAACATCAGCATGGTGGCGACCGCGCCGATGGTGGCGAACAGGCGCATCATGCTTTTGCGGCGGTGCGAGTAGTCGGCGATGGCACCCAGAATCGGCAGGAAGCCGGCCTGGAACACGACCGAGAAGGCGATGCAAAAGGCGAGGAACGAATCCGCCGCGACGGGCAGGCCGAGGAAGCGCGCCTGGCCGTCGGGACTGGCCTGGGCGGCAGCCGCCACCAGCGCGGCCAGATACGGGCCGAGGAACACGACTGTGACAGTAGTGCTGAAGGCACTGTTGGCCCAGTCGTACATGGCCCAGCCGCGGATTTCGCGCTTGTCGTTGATGGGTCGGTCAAGTTCGACTAATGTGGCGGCCAAGAATGTCTCCTTTGATCTGTGTCCAGCGCAGTGTGGCGGGGTTGCGTGAAGGGGAGTTTAAGTCTCGAATCATTCAACGCGCACAATCAGCCCTTTCAAGTATTCGCTCTCAGGAAAGGTCAGCAGCACTGGATGATCACTGGCCTGGGTCAGCCGCTCGATCACCTGCGCATCGCGCTTCGCTTCCAGCGCCGCGCTGAAGAGTATCTTCTGAAACAGCGCCGCGTCCACCACGCCGCTGCACGAAAACGTGGCCAGCACGCCACCCGGCCTCACCAGCGCCAAGCCGACGCGGTTCAGGTCTTTGTAGGCCCGGGCAGCGCGATCAATTTGGCCAGGGTTGTGGGCGAACTTGGGCGGGTCGAGGATGACCGCGTCGAACTGCTCGCCAGCCGCGCGCTTGGCGCGCAAAAAATCAAATGCATCCGCGCACACATACTCCGTCTCGCTCTCGGAGAGGGCTGGGGTGAGGGTATTGAGGGCGTGATTCCGCTCGGCCAACGCCAACGCATCGGCGCTCGAATCCACGTTCGTCACGCGTGCAGCCAAGGCCGCCAACGCCTGCACGCCAAACGCGCCGGTGAACGAGAACATGTTCAGCACATGCGCGCCGGCGCAATAGCGCGCGACTTTGGCCCGGTTGTCGCGCTGATCCAGGTAAAAGCCCGTCTTCTGGCCGGACGCCAGATTGACCACGAAACGCCGCCCATTCTCGACGATCTCAACCGGTTGTGCAGGTAGCGTGCTCGCCAGCGATTCATGCACCGACTTCGGCACCGCGCCGCCAAACTCATGTTTTAACCGTTCATCGTCGCTGCGCAGGTGAACGGCTGTGGGCGCGGCGGCTGTATGCAGCGCATCAATCAGCACAGGCTTGGCGCGCAAGGCCGCCAGCGTCGAGAGTTCGAGCACGATGTGGCCTGCATAGTCATCGGCAATGACGCCGGGCAGGCCGTCGCTCTCGCCAAAGATCAGCCGGCGCGCATTCGTGTGCGCCAGCAATGGGTCGCGTTTGCGCCGCTCGACCGACGCAGCCACCTGGCGGCCCCACCACGCCTCGTCAATCGCATCGTTGGCATCCCACGTCAACAGCCGCACCGCGATCTGGGCTTGCTGATTGATGACGCCGCGCGCCAGCCATTCGCCCTTGTTGTCGGCCACGTCCACCACATCGCCGTCTTTGGGCTTGCCCGAGACGTCCTTGATGGCGCTGGCGAACAGGCGCGGGTGGCGCTGCCGCACCGACTTGTCGCGGCCGCTCTTCAGGATGACAGTGGCCGATGTGAGGGGGAGCAT
>Ga0224722_1000715_pt1 | contig 19262 bp, 15 predicted proteins | sample Balambano_FR1_Me_FD_161646 | JGI IMG/M metagenome (GOLD analysis project Ga0224722, IMG submission 161646) | Freshwater sediment microbial communities from Lake Towuti, South Sulawesi, Indonesia - Balambano_FR1_MetaG | ecosystem: Environmental > Aquatic > Freshwater > Lake > Sediment | place... | reverse complement strand
GATATTTCTTGTAAAATTTGTAACGGAAAAGGATGTAGCGTTTGTAAAGGAACCGGTTGGATTGAGATTCTTGGAGCTGGAATGGTGCATCCAAACGTACTTGAAATGGCTGGCTATGATTCGAAAAAATATACGGGCTTTGCTTTCGGTATGGGACCTGAGAGAATTGCCATGCTAAAATACGGCGTGGATGATATTCGTCATTACTATACAAATGACGTACGTTTCTTAAAGCAATTTTCGATACACGAATAGGGGGATAACAAGAATGTTTGTTTCTTATAAATGGCTTCAAGAGTACGTGGACCTTTCGGGTGTCACAGCTTCTGAACTAGCCGATAAAATTACAAAAAGTGGGATTGAAGTGGAAGGCGTTGAGATTCTTAATGAAGGTATGAAAGGACTCGTCGTCGGCCATGTGTTAGAACGTGAGCAGCATCCAAATGCCGATAAGCTAAATAAATGTTTAGTAGATGTTGGAGAAGAGGAGCCAGTTCAAATCATCTGTGGTGCTCCGAATGTAGATAAAGGGCAGCATGTTATTGTTGCAAAGGTGGGAGCAGTTCTCCCAGGAAACTTCAAAATTAAAAAAGCAAAGCTTCGCGGTGAAGAGTCAAACGGAATGATCTGTTCCTTACAAGAGCTAGGGATTGAAAGCAAGCTTGTTGCCAAGGAATTCTCTGAAGGGATTTTCGTATTCCCGAATGAGGTAACGGTTGGTGACGATGCACTTGAGCTGTTAAGTCGTGATGACCAAATTTTAGAGCTAGGTTTAACTCCAAACCGAGCGGATTGCTTAAGCATGTTAGGGGTAGCATATGAGGTTGCAGCAATTTTAGGAAAAGAAGTAAAGCTTCCGAAGCCTGAGGTTTCATCCATTAACGAAAAGGCTAGCGAATATATCTCTGTTACTGTAGATGCTCCGGAGGATAATCCACTTTACGTTGCCAAAGTGATTAAAAATGTAAAGGTTGGACCTTCACCATTATGGATGCAAACGCGTCTGATGGCTGCAGGGGTACGTCCTCATAATAATGTGGTCGATATTACGAATTACATTTTAATGGAATACGGTCAACCGCTGCATGCCTTTGACTATGATCGTCTTGGTTCAAAGGAGATCATTGTACGTCGTGCGGTTCAAGGTGAAACGATTACAACGCTTGATGCTGCCAAACGTACATTAACAACAGATCATCTTGTGATTACAAACGGAAAAGAGCCGGTTGCAATAGCAGGAGTTATGGGTGGGGCAAACTCTGAGGTAGAAACAACAACAACAACCGTGTTACTGGAGTCTGCATATTTTATTGGAGCACCCATCCGTAAAGCTTCGAAGGATCACGGATTGCGCAGTGAAGCTAGTGCGCGCTATGAAAAAGGTGTGGATCCGAATCGTGTTAGAGCTGCCGCAGAAAGAGCGGCTGAGCTACTAGCACTGTATGCTAACGGTGAAGTATTAGAAGGTTCTGTCGAGGCTGATACACTTAAGGTGGAGCCTGCAGTTGTTTCCATCACATTAGACAAAATCAATGGTGTGCTAGGTACCGAAATATCCATGGATGAGGTGAAGAATATTTTTGCCCGTCTCCAATTTGCTACTAAGGTAGAAGGGAACGAAATTACTGTTACCGTACCTACTCGTCGTGGCGATATTACAATTGAGGAAGATTTAGTTGAAGAAGTTGGAAGAATTTACGGTTATGACTATATCCCTAAAACTCTTCCAAAAGGTGCTTCTACTCCAGGGAAATTAAGTGATTACCAGAAAAAGCGTAGAATCGTTCGCCGCTACTTAGAAAGTGCAGGATTATACCAAGCAGTCACTTATTCTTTGACGAACGAGGCAAAAGCCACTCAATTTGCACTAGATACGCGTGAACCTGTTAAGCTTGCAATGCCGATGAGTGAAGACCGTAGTGTACTACGTCTGAGCATTTTGCCACAGTTACTAGAGGTCGTAAAATACAATTCTGCCCGTCAAAATGATAGCATTGCATTATATGAAACAGGTGCTGTGTTCCTTTCAACTGAACAAGATAAGCTTCCAGAAGAAAAGGAACATTTGGCAGCAGCGATTACTGGCTTATGGCATCAGCACCCATGGCAAGGGGAAAAGAAAGCTGTTGATTACTATGTTCTTAAAGGAGTGCTAGAAGGATTACTCGCTCGCTTAGGATTGACTGAAAGAGTGGAGTTCTCTCAAGCAACTGTGGATGGAATGCACCCAGGAAGAACAGCTGAAATTCTTTTAGATAATGAGAAAATTGGTTTTGTTGGACAGATTCATCCAAACGTTCAAAGAGAACTAGATTTGAAAGAAACATATGTATTTGAACTATCTTTAAAGGCTTTACTTGAAGCAGAAATTGCTCCGTTACAATACGAATCAATTCCTCGTTATCCGTCCATTACACGAGATATCGCACTGGTTGTTGACAAGGAAGTGGTTAGTGGTCAGCTTTCTGACATTATTACAAAAGCCGGTGGCAATTTATTGAAGGAAGTTTCTGTGTTTGATCTTTATGAAGGTGATCGCTTGGAAGAAGGAAAGAAATCTATTGCGTTTTCTTTAAGATATTTTGATCCAGAAAAAACACTAACTGACGAAGAAGTAACAAAGGCCCACGAAAAGGTACTAGATGCTGTGAAGGAACAGACTGGGGCGGTACTAAGGGGATAAATAGAAAAGGAGCATCCACTATTGGAATGCTCCTTTTCTCATTTCGTAATCAGTTTCCATGCTTTTTCTGTATTAGCAAAATGCAGTTTAACAAAATGTGGAAGGCTTTCTTTTCCCTTTGTTTGAATTAGTTTAGCTGCAGCCACATCTACTTGGGCGCCTGCTCCTTTTGGAATAACAAATCCCGCTTCCTTTGAAAGATGTTCAAAGTGCTGAACAAATGCATAACGAGCTAGTATGGATGCTGCTGCAACAGCTAAGTGCACACTTTCTGCCTTTGTCGAGAAATACACATTTTCGCGTTGGATCACTTTTTGTCCCTTAAGATACTGATAATACACTTCTTCTTTTGCGAACTGATCGATTAAAATGGCATCCGGTTTTTTCGGAGTTATTTTATTCAGAACATGTCCAATGGCTTGGTTATGCAATAGGGCTTTTAGTTTTCCTTGTGACATACCTGACTGCTGAAGCTGATTGTATTTTTCATTATGTAAAGTTAATAGGCTATAAGGAATAACATGCTTGATTTCCTTTGCAATCGCTGAAATTTGCTCATCCTTTAGACCTTTTGAATCCTTTACTCCTAGCTCCCTTAATAAGGGGATATGCTCTTTATTAACATAAGTCGCCACAACAGTAATAGGTCCAAAGTAATCGCCAGTACCTACCTCATCCGAACCAACTACAGAAAGAGTCTCAAAATGCTCAGGGAACTGGCTTTTGTTTGGTGAAGATTTCTGTGTCTTTTGGGTTGTAGGTTGTTCGGCATCACCCCATTTTTTGGCTTCCCTCTCACAAGAAGGACCTTGAAAAAGTACTTTACCTGATTTGTATGCGGTGATAGAGCAACCAGACAGTTTTGCTGCAAACACCCCACCTGGTGGTATTTTAGGTACAAGGCTTTGTTGGTAGTGCTCCTGCATCTTTTTAATTTGTTCCCCAGACTGTTTTAATACGACTTGACTCATTTTACACTCTCCAATATAATACATATTTTTCCTTGATTCGTCTGATTTTGACATTCTTAACTTCCCACTCAAATAATATTCATGTTATGATATAGTGTAGGATTCTTATGAATGGGGGCAATGCTGTGTCTGAAGCAGAAAAAAAGCGCACAACGGTTGAAATATACGGGCAACAGTATGTAATTGTAGGTACCGAGAGTGTTGAACATGTTCGATTGGTTGCCTCTTTGGTAAATAATAAAATGCGCGAAATTGGTCAGAAGAATCCTTCACTCGATAGTACAAAACTTGCAGTTCTTACATCAGTAAATGCTGTAAATGATTATCTGAAAATAAAGGATCAACTTGAGCGCTTAGAAAATGAACTAAAGAAGTAAAGGATTGAACGAATATGCTAAATCTTGCCATTATCATTATATTATTAATAGGATTACTTGTCGGTCTTCGTAGAGGGTTTATCCTTCAATTCATTCATCTTACTGGCTTCATTATTGCATTTATTGTTGCAAAGGTCTATTATTCCGAACTTGCTCCAAAATTAACCCTTTGGATTCCATATCCAAGTTTCGGTGATGCGTCAAACTTACAACTCATTCTCTCAGAAAGCAATATGGAGGATGCATATTACCGGGGGATTGCTTTTGTTGCTATTTTCTTTGCAGTTAAAATTATTTTACAAATAATTGGAAGTATGCTAGATTTTGTTTCTAATCTACCAATTTTAAAGACTTTTAATCGCTGGGCTGGAGGAATACTTGGATTTCTAGAGGTATATTTACTTTTGTTTATTATTTTATACATAGCAGCACTTCTACCAATCGAAGTCGTGCAATCTCCTTTAGCTAGTTCTTCCTTGGCACAGGGAATAGTTGAAAATACCCCCTATTTATCTAATCTAGTGAAAGAGCTATGGGGATAACTTAAACACGATGATTATAAAACCACTTCTCTTTTTTAAAGAGAAGTTTTATTTTGTTTTATTTTCAAAAACTTTTTGGGATGACAATACGTACATAATACATAGTAGGGCGACAAAATATACTAAATTATTGGTGAAACAGAAGTGAATCATTCATAATGGGATATAGCGAAAGTAGGTGGATAGTGTGGCAATACAAAAAAAAGAAGTGATTCGTTTACTTGAGACGATCGCTACCTATATGGAACTAAAAGGTGAGAACACCTTTAAAGTGTCTGCTTTTAGAAAAGCAGCAAATAGCCTGGAAATAAATGAGCAGGATATATCACAAATTAATGATTTTACGACCATTTCAGGTATTGGCAAGGGGACAGCTGCTGTTATTACAGAATTTATCCAAGAGGGGCAATCCTCTGTATTAAAGGAGCTTCAGGAAGAAGTGCCAAAGGGATTAATTCCCCTTCTACAACTTCCTGGACTTGGCGGGAAGAAGATTGCCAAGCTATACAAAGAACTTTCGATAACGAATGTATACGAGTTAAAGCAGGCATGTGTGGACCAAAAGGTGAGAGAACTTGCCGGTTTTGGAGGGAAGACAGAGGAGAAAATTCTTCAATCAATCAACGAATTCGGTTCTAAACCAGATCGACTACCTCTCGCCTATATGTTACCAGTAGCACGGAAGATCGAACTTGCTCTTTCCGATATGGAGGGAGTGATCCGCTTTTCAAGAGCAGGTAGTATAAGAAGAATGAAGGAAACGATCAAGGATTTAGACTTTATTATCTCAACGGATAATCCTCCATTAGTGAAGGAGCAGCTGCTCTCCATGGAGCAAATTAAAGAAGTGGTCTCAAAAGGAGACACAAAGGTTTCTATTATCCTGGAATTGGATTTTGATGTTTCGATTGATTTCAGACTTGTAAAAGATGAGGAATTTACTACGACCTTACACCATTTCACTGGTTCAAAGGACCATAATGTAAGGATGCGTCAGTTAGCGAAGGAACGTGGTGAAAAAATAAGCGAATATGGTGTGGAACATATCGAAACCGGGGAAATTGTAAAGTTTCAAAGTGAAGAGGAGTTTTTTGCGCATTTCGGTTTGCCTTTTATTCCACCCGAAATGCGTGAGGATGGCACTGAAGTGGAACATTATACAAAAGAGCTTGACATTATTGCACTGGACCATATTAAAGGTGATCTACACATGCACTCGACATGGAGCGATGGTTCACATTCCATTGAGCAAATGGTAGAAGCATGTCGTGCAAAAGGGTATGAGTATATGGCCATTACTGACCACTCACAATATTTAAAAGTGGCCAATGGGCTAACGGTCGAACGCTTACAGAAACAACGGGAAGAAATTGAAGAACTGAATCGTAAATATGATGATATTACGATCTTAGCGGGTGTTGAAATGGATATTTTACCTGACGGCTCCCTTGACTATGAAGATGAAGTTCTAGAACAAATGGATTTTGTCATCGCATCTATTCATTCCTCATTTTCACAGCCGCAGGAAAAGATTATGGAACGTCTTAAAACGGCATTGAAAAATAAACATGTACATATGATTGCACATCCGACAGGTAGAAAGATTGGAAAGCGTGATGGATATTCAGTAAATATCAAGCAATTGATAGAACTAGCAAAAGAAACAAATACTTGGTTAGAATTGAATGCGAACCCAAATCGGCTTGACCTTTCCTCAGAGCACGTGCGAATGGCCCAAGAAGCAGGGGTAAAGCTTGTGATAAATACGGATGCTCATATGGTTGAAACACTAGCTCATATGGACACGGGGATCTCTGCGGCAAAAAAAGGATGGGTTCAAAAACAATCCGTGATCAATTCTTTGGCTAAGGAAGAATTTCTTGAGCTATTAAAAAGGCGAAAAGAAGACAGAGGCTAGACCTTATTTTGAATAGGAGGCACACTCCATGCAAGAAAGAGTTTTAAAGGTATTGGAATTTACAAAAGTGAAAGAGCAGTTAATTGAACATGCTTCTTCAAGCTTAGGAAAAGACAAAGTAAAGGCACTTATTCCTTCAACGGATTTCGAAGAGGTGGTGCGTAGCCAGGAAGAAACCGATGAAGCTGCAAAGGTTCTTCGATTAAAAGGCAATGTTCCTCTCACAGGAATTTATGATATTAGAATGCAAATAAGACGCTCCGCGATAGGTGGTGTGCTAAGTCCACTTGAACTTGTACAAGTAGCTAGTACAATCCATGCGAGCCGGATGATGCGTCGCTTTATAGAAGATATGGTTGAACAAGGAATAGAGATTCCTATTTTAGATGAATATGCAAGTAACATCATTGTGCTCGCAGAACTAGAAGAGCCCATCCGAATGGCAATCGATGAGAGCGGAGAAGTACTTGATACGGCTAGTGAAACGCTACGCTCTCTTAGAAATCAGCTCCGAACAAAAGAAGCAAGGGTTCGCGAAAGACTTGAATCAATGATTCGATCGTCCAATGCGGCTAAAATGCTTTCAGACGCAATTATCACCATTCGAAATGACCGGTTTGTTATACCTGTTAAACAAGAATATCGAGGACATTACGGAGGAATTATTCACGATCAAAGTTCATCAGGTCAAACTTTGTTCATTGAACCTCAAGCAATCGTGCAGTTAAATAACGATGTGCAAGCGATTCGTGTTAAGGAGAAGCAGGAAATAGAACGTATCCTGATAGAATTATCTGGAAAAGTAGGCTTGTTTGAGAGCGAATTAAGTACAATTGTAGGAGTATTAACAGACTTAGACTTTATGTTTGCGAAGGCAAGGTATAGTAAAAGAATAAAAGGATCTAAACCGAAAATGAATAACGAAGGAATCATCTCCTTGTTTAAAGCAAGACATCCCTTGATTGCCATGGATGAAGTGGTTCCAAATGATATTTTACTCGGCAAGACTTATTCCACAATCGTTATAACTGGACCTAATACAGGGGGAAAGACGGTTACACTAAAGACCGTCGGTTTATGTACATTAATGGCTCAGGCTGGCTTACAAATACCTGCCCTTGATGGATCAGAAATGTCTGTCTTTGGTCAAGTGTTCGCAGATATTGGCGATGAACAATCGATTGAACAAAGCCTAAGTACCTTTTCTTCTCATATGGTAAACATCGTAGATATATTAAATGATGTAAGCTTTGATAGTCTTGTTCTATTTGACGAGCTAGGTGCAGGAACGGACCCGCAGGAAGGAGCTGCACTTGCTATTTCCATATTAGACACTGTCTATAAAACAGGGGCCAGAGTAGTTGCTACAACCCATTATCCTGAATTAAAGGCGTATGGCTATAATAGGGAAGGGGTAATAAACGCAAGTGTAGAGTTCGATATTGAAACACTAAGTCCAACATATAAGCTTCTAATTGGGGTTCCAGGTCGAAGTAATGCGTTTGAAATTTCCAAACGCCTTGGTTTAAAGGAAAAAGTCATTGATATGGCACGATCACATGTTAGCTCGGAGAGTAACGAAGTTGATCAAATGATTGCAGCGCTTGAGGCAAGTAAAAAACAAGCCGAAAATGAGTTAGAAGAGGCTCATGACACATTGAGGCAGGCTGAAAAGCTTCATAAGGATCTTCAAGAAGAGATCGTTTCCTATTATAATGAAAAAGACTTATTACGTGAAAAAGCAGAACGTGAGGCGCAAGCAATCATTGAAAAGGCAAAACAAGAGGCGGAAGAAGTCATTCGAGAGCTCCGTCGTATGCGAATCGAGAAAAAAGCTGATGTGAAAGAACATGAATTAATTGATGCCAAGAAGAGATTAAATGAAGCTGTGCCGGTTTCTGAAAAATCACTGAACAATGAGGCACGAAAACAGAAACATAAATTCCATATAGGTGATGAAGTAAAGGTATTAACATTTGACCAAAAAGGACATTTAGTTGAAAAGGTTTCCGAAAATGAGTGGCAGGTTCAAATAGGGATTCTAAAAATGAAGGTCCAAGTAAAGGATTTAGAGTTTATCCAATCGGAAAAACCAAAGGCACAAAAGCATGTGACAACGATACAAGGAAGAGACTCGAGCGTTTCCATAGAGCTAGATCTTAGAGGGGAAAGGTATGAGGATGCGCTCTTAAGAGTAGAAAAATACATCGATGATGCTTTATTATCAAATTATCCAAGAGTGTCAATCATTCATGGAAAAGGAACGGGAGCATTAAGGCAGGGTGTACAAGAGTACTTGAAAAATCATCGGTCTGTGAAAAAGATGCGCTTTGGTGAGGCTGGAGAAGGCGGTTCTGGTGTAACAATCGTTGAGTTCAAGTAAGTAGGAGGAAGAGGAAGTTGAACAGTTTCTGGGAGAATGAATATGTTCATATCGCCGCATATTGCAGTGTCGTTATTTTATGTATGATCGTATTTCTTGCGATTTTTGAACTTGTTACGAAATACAGAAATTGGGAAGAAATTCAAAATGGAAATGTTGCTGTTGCTATGGCGACCGGTGGGAAAATATTTGGAATCGCCAATATTTTTAGACATTCGATTGAGCAGCATGACTCGCTCATAACCATGATTGCCTGGGGAGTATTTGGTTTCTTTTTACTATTGGTAGCTTATTTTATTTTTGAGTTTTTAACACCCAAATTTAGAATTGATGAAGAGATTCAAAATGACAATCGAGCTGTAGGGTTAATATCAATGGTGATATCAGTTGGATTATCGTATGTAATTGGGGCAGGCATATCTTAAAGGAGTACGTCAATGGAAAAACTAGCAAAAATACTTCTAATCTTTTGTGGAATCTTTGTGTTTATAGGAATTTTTTACTTAGTCTTTTAAAATCGCCTTTTACAGGCGATTTTTTTTGTAGTAGGACAATTTTTGACTTCCATAAACATATAGTAGAAGAATTTAAATTGTCACATATTATTCACTATATTATAATTAAGGTGAGTAATCAGAAATTTCTATACAATTTCTTTAGGAGGGATGGAGAATGAGTGAACATAGGCCGTGGCTCGCTAATTACCCAGAGGAGATACCGGCAACCTTAACGTATAAGTCAGAACCAGTTCAAACCTATTTGACGAACGCAGCAAAGGAGTTTCCGAACAAATCTGCTATTCATTTTATGGGTAAGGAAATGAGCTATGAAACGTTACATGAACATGCTTGTAAACTAGCTTCTTATTTACAAAAGCTCGGGTTAGAAAAAGGTGACCGAGTCGCAATGATGCTTCCAAATTGTCCTCAAGCTGTAATTGCATACTACGGTATATTACTAGCCGGTGGAGTTGTGGTTCCGACAAACCCATTGTACACAGAAAGAGAAATTGAATATCAAATGAAGGATTCTGGTGCAAAAGCCATTGTCACCCTAGATATTTTATTTCCACGTGTCAGCAAAGTATTCACAAAAACTAATTTGGAACATATTATTGTAACCGCTATCAAGGATTACTTACCCTTCCCCAAAAATCTCATTTATCCATTTATCCAAAAGAAACAATATGGAATTACTGTGTCTGTTAAGCATGAAGGATGTCATCACTTATTAACAGAAATTATTAGACAGTCAAACAAAGAGTTAAAAAGCTTTTCAGTCGATTTTGAAGAGGATCTTGCTATTATTCAATATACCGGTGGGACAACCGGAGCTCCAAAGGGGGTCATGCTTACCCATAAGAACCTTGTTTCAAATACATCGATGAGTAACGCTTGGTTATACAAATGCAAACGAGGACAGGAAATCATTTTAGCGATTATTCCATTTTTCCACGTGTATGGCATGACTGCAGTTATGATTCTTTCCGTCATGCAAGGACAAAAGATGGTATTGCTTCCGAAGTTTGATCCAGAACAAACCTTAAAGACGATAGAGAAACAGCGGCCAACTTTATTTCCAGGGGCACCAACCATTTATATCGGTTTGTTAAATCATCCAGACCTTTCTAAATACGATCTTTCTTCCATCGATTCGTGTATTTCAGGCTCTGCACCTCTTCCAGTGGAGATACAGGAGAAATTTGAGGAAATAACAGGTGGAAAGTTAGTGGAAGGCTATGGGCTGACAGAATCCTCTCCAGTAACTCATTCAAATTTTTTATGGGACCGTCCACGAATAAAGGGAAGTATTGGGGTGCCATGGCCAGATACAGATGCGGTCATATTATCTTTTGAAACCGGAGAGCCATTACCACCTGGTGAAATTGGTGAGATTGCTGTTAAGGGACCACAAGTCATGAAGGGATACTGGAATAAGCCTGAAGAGACCGACCAGGTGTTAAGAGATGGCTGGCTTCTTACGGGAGATTTAGGGTATATGAATGAAGAAGGCTATTTCTTTGTTGTTGACCGTAAAAAGGATATGATCATCGCTGGTGGATTTAATATTTATCCAAGAGAAATTGAAGAGGTTATGTATGAGCATCCTAGTGTGCAAGAGGTTGTTGTTGCTGGAGTTCCAGACCCTTACCGGGGGGAGACAGTGAAGGCATATATTGTGTTGAAGGAAAGTGCTACTACTACCGAAGAAGAGTTAAATGCTTTTGCGAGAAAACATCTTGCCGCCTATAAGGTTCCTCGAAAGTATGAATTTCGATCAGAGCTTCCAAAAACAGCAGTGGGGAAAATTTTGAGGAGAGCATTAGTTGAAGAAGAAAAAATGAAAAGAGATGACAATGAACAGAAACAGGCTTAATTCTCCATAGCCGATTCGTCGGCTGTTTATTTTTGCGAAAGTAGGCTTGTACACTCCATTTAGTTATGGCATGATAGTAGTGTAAATAATACGTGAAATCCTTGACAGAAAGTCTTTTACCATCTATTATAATTTTATGAATGATGATTCATTCATAAATGCAATAACCTTCTAGAAAGGAGGGGTATGATTTTGAAGAAAGACAAACCAAAGTATCGACAAATTATTGATGCAGCTGTCATTGTGATAGCAGAAAATGGCTATCACCAAGCTCAAGTTTCTAAAATTGCCAAACAAGCAGGCGTTGCTGATGGCACCATCTATTTGTATTTCAAAAACAAAGAAGATATCCTCATTTCTCTTTTCCAAGAAAAAATGGGGGCTTTTATAGAAAAGATTGAAGAGAAGATTGAGGGAAAGAAAAGCGCAGCTGAAAAATTATTACTTATGATTGATATGCATTTTCAAATGCTATCAAAGGATCGTCATTTAGCTATCGTGACACAGTTAGAATTGCGACAATCAAATAAAGACCTTCGCTTAAAAATTAATGAAGTATTAAAAGGTTATTTACATGTTGTTGACAATATACTTATTGAGGGAAGAGATTCTGGTGAATTTTCACCAGATCTTGATATTCGCCTAGCAAGGCAGATGATCTTTGGAACAATGGATGAAACAGTGACAACTTGGGTCATGAATGAGCAAAAATATGATTTAACCGCACTTGCAGCACCGGTCCAGAAACTTTTGATTAATGGGTGTGGAAAGAGATAATCATTACTATATGAGTGAGGGGGAGAACTTATGGGCTTTTTGCATTGGTCTCATGAAGAGTTCATTGCAACAATTAAAATTGAACGCCCTCCAGCAAATGCGTTATCATCTCAGGTGTTAAAAGAGCTATCGGGTATTCTTGATGAAATGGAATTTCGTCAAGATATCCGAGTGATTGTATTGCGTGGTGAGGGCAGATTTTTCTCAGCAGGGGCAGATATTAAAGAGTTTACAACCATTTCAACAGGTAATGACTTTGGTGGCTTATCCACTCTAGGCCAAGATTTATTTGAACGAATGGAGCGCTTCCCGAAGCCGATTGTTGCCGTCATTCATGGGGCAGCTTTAGGAGGAGGCTTGGAGCTTGCGATGGCATGTCATTTCCGACTTGTTACAGAAAATGCCAAGCTAGGCTTACCGGAGCTTCAACTTGGATTGGTACCTGGCTTTGCTGGTTCTCAACGCCTGCCTAGATATGTGGGGGTAGCTAGGGCTGCAGAGATGTTATTTACAAGTGAGGCAATCACTGGAGTAGAAGCGGTTCAATACGGACTTGCTAATCATGCTTATTCTGAGGAAGAGTTACTTGATCAGGCCTATAAAATGGCAAGGAAAATCGCAAAAAAGAGTCCCATTGCACTCAGCGCAGCTATTGAATTACTTAACTGTGGCAAGACAGATGAATTTTATTCAGGTGTAAAAAAAGAGGTAGAGTTATTTGAAAAGGTTTTCTTATCGAAAGATGGGCAAGAAGGTATTTCTGCGTTCATAGAAAAGAGAGAACCTAAGTTTACGGGAGAATAAATTTTTTTACAATCAATTTTCTTAATCTTTAGAACCAACCAAATGTTTAGATATATAGGAGGCGAACTTATGAATATCTATGTTTTGTTAAAGAGAACGTTCGATACAGAAGAGAAAATAACGATTGCTAGCGGAAAGATTAATGAAGACGGTGCTGAATTTATCATTAATCCGTATGATGAATATGCGGTTGAAGAAGCAATTCAAGTTCGTGATGCGCATGGTGGTGAAGTAACAGTTATCTCTGTTGGAAACGAAGAATCCGAGAAACAACTTCGCACCGCTTTAGCTATGGGAGCGGATAAAGCGGTACTTGTAAATATAGAAGATGAGGTGGAAGCTTCCGACCAGTATACAACTGCAAAAGTCATTGCTCAATACTTAAAAGATCAAGAAATTGATTTAATTATCGCAGGAAATGTAGCTATTGATGGTGGATCAGGTCAAGTAGGACCGCGTGTGGCTGAATTACTTGAAATCCCTTATGTAACTACCATTACTAAGCTAGAGATAGAGGGTACCAAAGCAACGGTTGTACGGGATGTTGAAGGTGATTCAGAAGTCATCGAGACCTGTCTTCCACTATTAGTAACGGCACAACAAGGATTAAATGAACCGAGATATCCTTCTTTACCGGGTATCATGAAGGCAAAGAAAAAACCATTAGCCGAGTTAGAATTAGACGATCTTGACTTAGAAGAGGACGATGTCGCGGCTAAGACAAATACAATTGAAATTTACTTACCACCTAAAAAAGAAGCTGGTAAGGTGTTAACAGGTGACTTGAACGATCAAGTAAAAGAACTTGTAACTCTTCTTCATACAGAAGCAAAGGTAGTGTAATCATTCTTTTCATACGTGCGGAAATAAATTTTGCAGGAGGGGAACTTGATGGCTAGAAAAGTGTTAGTGTTAGGGGAAGTTAGAGACGGAGCATTACGTAATGTAACTTTTGAAGCATTGTCTGCTGGAAAGACAATTGCTGAAGGTGGAGAGGTAGTTGGTGTTTTAGTTGGTGAAAGTGTAAGCGCTTTAGGACAGGAGTTAATTCAACATGGAGCTAGCCGTGTGGTGGTGGTTGAACATGCCGAGCTTGCACAATATACATCTGATGGTTATTCACAAGCATTATTGGCTGTGATTGAAGAAGAAAAGCCAGAGGGACTTGTGCTTGGACACACGGCACTGGGGAAAGATCTTTCTCCAAGAATTGCTGGTAAATTGAATTCTGGATTAATCTCCGATGCAACGGCTATTGAAGTAGCTGGTGGAAATATTGTATTTACTAGACCAATTTATTCTGGTAAAGCTTTTGAAAAGAAGATCGTAACGGATGGAATAATTTTTGCGACAATCCGACCGAATAATATTCCTGCACTTCAAAAGGATGAATCACTTTCAGGAGAAGTCCATTCTTTAACTGTCGACATAAAAAATCTACGGACAATGATTAAAGAGGTGGTACGAAAAGCTAGTGAGGGTGTAGACCTGTCTGAAGCAAAGGTTGTTATTGCTGGTGGACGTGGTGTGAAGAGCGAGGAAGGCTTTGAACCTTTAAAAGAACTTGCTACCGTACTAGGTGGAGCAGTAGGAGCATCAAGGGGTGCATGTGATGCGGAGTACTGTGATTATTCTTTACAAATTGGTCAAACAGGAAAAGTCGTGACACCAGATCTTTATATTGCCTGTGGTATTTCAGGAGCAATTCAGCATTTAGCGGGAATGTCTAACTCAAAGGTCATTGTGGCTATAAATAAAGACCCAGAAGCCAATATTTTTAAAGTGGCAGACTATGGAATTGTCGGAGATTTGTTTGAAGTGGTTCCGCTATTAACAGAGGAATTTAAAAAATTAAAAATCAATGCGTAGGGAGCAAAGAGCGGTTTAAAAGAGCCGCTCTTTTTAGTTTTCATGCGTTTTAACGAAAGAATAGCGTTCGATAAAATGGGCAAATTACAGAAGAAAACAACAGCAAGACATATTATTAGCATCGACTGAAAAACGGTGATATACTGACGTTAGTATTTTACTACTAAAAGCAATCGGGATATATTTCTCGAAGCAATACTTAAGGAGGCATGAAAATGGCTATTTCAAATGCGACAGATCAAAACTTTTCAACAGAGACTGGTACAGGACTAGTGCTTGCAGATTTTTGGGCTCCATGGTGCGGTCCATGTAAGATGATTGCTCCAGTTCTTCAAGAGCTTGATTCAGAAATGGGAGACAAAGTCAAAATCGTTAAAATCGATGTTGACGAAAACCAAGAAACTGCAGCAAAGTTTGGAGTTATGAGCATTCCAACACTTCTTATCATGAAAGATGGAGAAGTAATTGATAAAGTTGTCGGCTTCCAACCGAAAGAAGCTTTAGAAGAGCGCTTAAACTCTCATCTATAAAATAGCTTAGACCACTCGTTTCTGAGTGGTTTTTTCTTTTCCAGTTGGCTCCTACTATATATCCCCTCAAAAAAACTTTATAATACAATCAGAGTGTTTTGTAGTTGGAGGTGTACCTTTTGAATGAGATGATAAAAAATAAACTTGCTTTATTACCTGATCAACCTGGATGTTATTTGATGAAGGATCGGCAAGGGACAATAATATATGTTGGTAAAGCGAAAGTATTGAAAAATCGTGTTCGATCATACTTTACTGGGTCTCACGATGGAAAAACGCAAAGACTTGTTTCTGAAATAGAAGATTTCGAATATATCGTTACATCGTCCAATATTGAAGCGCTGATTCTAGAGTTGAATTTAATAAAGAAACACGATCCAAAGTACAATGTGATGTTAAAAGACGATAAAACGTATCCATTTATTAAGTTAACTGCAGAAAGGCATCCCCGCCTGATTACAACTCGTAAAGTGAAAAAGGACAAAGGAAAATATTTTGGTCCATACCCGAATGTATCTGCTGCGAACGAAACCAAAAAGCTTTTGGATCGAATTTATCCTTTAAGAAAATGCTCAACATTGCCTGACAGAGTATGTTTATATTATCATCTTGGACAATGTTTGGCTCCTTGTGTGAAGGAAGTAAAAGAATCGACCTACAAAGAACTTGTAGAAGAAATTACAAAGTTTTTAAACGGTGGATATAAGGACATAAAAAAAGAACTTACACTGAAGATGCAAGCTGCTGCAGAAGAGCTTGATTTCGAAAGAGCAAAGGATTTCCGCGATAAAATAGCCCATATAGAAGCAACCATGGAAAAACAAAAAATGACAACCACTGATTTTACTGACCGAGATGTGTTCGGCTATTCGATTGACAAAGGGTGGATGTGTGTTCAAGTATTTTTTGTTCGCCAAGGCAAGCTGATTGAGAGAGATATTTCCATGTTCCCTATTTACGGAGAAGCGGAAGAGGAATTTTTAACGTTTTTAGGTCAATTTTACGATCAATCCAGTCATTTTAAACCAAAGGAGATGCTGTTACGTGATGAAGTAGACCTAGAATTGGCGGAACAACTCCTCCAAACAAAGGTTTTGCAGCCGAAACGTGGACAGAAAAAGGACCTAGTAGAGTTAGCTACAAAAAATGCAACCATTGCTTTAAACGAAAAATTCTCACTCGTGGAGCGAGATGAAGAGAGAACGATTAAAGCAGTCGAGCAATTAGGAGAGCAGTTGGGAATTTATACCCCACACCGAATTGAAGCATTTGATAACTCAAATATCCAAGGAACAGACCCAGTATCCGCTATGGTTGTATTTGTTGATGGAAAGCCAGCAAAAAGAGAGTATCGAAAATACAAAATTAAGTCTGTTATGGGTCCCGATGATTATGAATCGATGAGGGAAGTAACAAGACGGCGATATTCTCGTGTACTTAAGGAAAACCTTCCACTACCAGATTTGATTATGATAGACGGTGGAAAAGGCCATGTAGAAGCGGTAAGAGATATTTTAGAAAATGAACTGGGTCTAGACATACCGATAACTGGACTTGTGAAAGATGATAAACATAGAACTTCACAGCTGCTGTACGGAAAGCCATTAGAGGTCGTCCCGCTTGAACGGAATAGCCAGGAATTTTATTTGCTTCAACGAATACAAGACGAAGTACATCGATTTGCTATCACGTTTCATAGGCAACTTCGAGGAAAAAACGTGTTTCAGTCCATTTTGGATGATGTTCCAGGGATCGGTGAGAAAAGGAAGAAACAATTATTAAAAGCCTTCGGTTCGGTAAAAAAGATGAAGGAAGCCAACAAAGAGGACTTTTTATCTATTGGACTTCCACAAAATACAGTAGATTTGTTAATGAGAAAATTGCAAGAATAGCATTGTCCTCACCAAAAGGCTGTGCTATAATTAGGAAAATTTTATATTAATCACTTAATTGTTAAGTGAAGGTAGAGGTGCGAGCACCAATAGTACCAGCTTTGAGAATACTGAGATTCAATGAGAAGCTGTGAAAGGGGATGTTCGCCGAAGTGGATAGGTCTCTGAATTGCCATATCTGCTGGTCCTGTGTTGAATAAATACTGGATTGTCAAGACTATGTCTTGGAGAGCTATCTCACTGTGTATAAGTCCGTATTTATTTACGTTCATTCACGCAGCCATGAGATATCTCTCATGGCTTTTTTGTATTTTCAAAAAAAGCCCATGAAAGAGATGAAAAGAAAGTAGGGGTAATTATGGGATTGGTTGTCCAAAAGTTTGGTGGTACTTCGGTAGGAAATGTAGATCGTATTAAGCATGTGGCTGATCGAGTAATTGAAGAAAAGATGCGAGGGAACGACGTAGTGGTCGTTGTGTCTGCCATGGGGAAAACAACAGACGAATTAGTGGGTCTAGCAAATCAAATATCAAGTCGTCCAAATAAACGTGAAATGGATATGCTTCTCACAACAGGTGAGCAAGTGACCATTGCATTACTATCAATGGTGTTAATAGAAAAAGGCTATGAAGCAATATCCTTTACAGGGTGGCAAGCGGGAATAGAGACGGAGGCAGTACATGGTAATGCTAGGATTTTACACATTAATACAAAAAAAATCCAAACTGAGCTGCATAAAGGCAAAATAGTAGTCGTAGCCGGTTTTCAAGGAATTGCGATTGATGGAGCGGTATCAACACTAGGAAGAGGTGGATCTGATACAACAGCTGTGGCATTAGCAGCCGCACTGAAAGCTGATAAATGTGATATTTATACCGATGTAACAGGTGTATTTACAACTGATCCACGTTATGTGAAAGAGGCAAGAAAGCTTAAGTCTGTTTCTTACGATGAAATGTTAGAGCTAGCAAACTTAGGTGCGGGAGTGTTGCATCCAAGGGCCGTTGAATATGCAAAAAATTACGCAGTACCACTTGAGGTGCGGTCAAGTATGGAGCGAGAAAATGGAACGATAATTGAGGAGGAAGTATCAATGGAACAAAGCTTAGTTGTACGTGGGGTTGCTTTTGAAGATGAAATTACGAGAGTGAGTGTTTTAGGCCTTCCAAATGGATTAACAAATCTGTCAACGATTTTTACCATCTTAGCAAAAAATCATCTAAACGTTGATATTATTATTCAGAGCATGACGAATGAATCTACGACAAATTTATCTTTTTCTATTAAAAGCTCAGATTTGGAAGAAACAATGGCAGTTCTTCAGGCTAATAAGGATGCCTTGAAATATGAAGGTATTGAAGCAGAGCCAAACCTTGCAAAAGTGTCTATTGTAGGTTCAGGGATGATTTCTAATCCAGGGGTTGCAGCAGAAATGTTTGAAGTACTAGCTGCAGGGGGGATTCAGGTAAAGATGGTGAGTACCTCTGAAATAAAGGTTTCAACAGTAATAGAGGAAGCACAGATGCTGAAAGCAGTTGAAGCGCTTCATGAAGCGTTCGAGTTGTCTGGAAAGTCTGTAAAGGCATAAAACAATGACTTGAAGAAAAAAATAAAAAGCTTTCATAAAAAATATGAAAGCTTTTTTCGTACTATTCAATAGAATCCTTTCTATCCCAACGTACAGTGAAGGAAACCGTAGCAAGTTTTTTCTTCGGGTGTTCATACGTTTCAGTAATTACTTGTTTTTGTAATTCCATTTGTTGAGCTAAGAATCCTGCTTCCAATTGGAAATGACAGTCTGGATACTCTTTAAAGCGATTTTTGATTAAGTCACTCGATAATTCAAATTCAAGCTCATTCTTTTTTTCAGATTTAATTTGTAGTGTGCCCCAACCTGCCTGTTGGAAAAAAGTAATAATATCTTCGACCGTCTGCAAAGGGTATTTTCTAGCTAAAGCCTTACCTGCCCAATATAAGATAGAAGCTGTTTCTCTCCCAAGAATGTCTGGAAGAAGCACTTCTCTTAGTAGTTCATACCCAAAGGCTGGAACAAGTGCAGGATCTGTGGCCGAAATAGGTTGTTCTAATTTCAATTCACTCAAAACATGTCCCCCACTTTCTATTATTCTATTATATACAT
>Ga0224722_1000714_pt1 | contig 19268 bp, 12 predicted proteins | sample Balambano_FR1_Me_FD_161646 | JGI IMG/M metagenome (GOLD analysis project Ga0224722, IMG submission 161646) | Freshwater sediment microbial communities from Lake Towuti, South Sulawesi, Indonesia - Balambano_FR1_MetaG | ecosystem: Environmental > Aquatic > Freshwater > Lake > Sediment | place... | reverse complement strand
GATGGCGCCCGCATCAGTCACAGCGTCGTCGCCGACGACGCTGTGACTGATGCGGGCGCCATCTCCGACCTGGGCGCCATCTCCGACCTTGGCGTCGGCCATGACCACCGAGGCCTCGACCACCGCGTTGGCGCCGACCACGGCGCCGGGCAGGATGGACGAGCCACGGAACACCCGCGCGGTGGGGTGCACCTGCGCGCCGGGCAGGACCAGTGCCTCGCCCGGCGGCCCTGGCCGGGCCGAGGGGGCGATGAGGCCCCGGACCAGGTCGGCCGACCCTTGGATGTAGGCGTCCGGGGTGCCGAGGTCGGTCCAATACGCCCGGTCGAGATGTCCGAGCACCAGGCGACCGGCCGCGAGCAGCGCGGGGAAGGTCTCGCGCTCCACCGAGACGGCCTGCCAATCGGGGATCTCGTCGATCACGCGGCGGCGAAACACGTAGCAGCCGGCGTTGACCTGGTTGGTGACGGGATCGGGCGACTTCTCCAGGAAGGCGGTCACCCGCCCGCGGTCGTCGGTGGGGACGCTGCCGAAGGCGCGCGGGTCCTCGACCTCGGTGAGGTAGAGGGTGGCGTCGGCCTGCCAGTCCAGATGGCGGGCCAGCTGGGCGGCCAGGTCGTGCCCGTCGAGGACGTCGCCGTTGAAGACGAAGACCGGGTCGTCCGGCCCGGACGTCAGCACGTCGGCGGCATGCCGGATCGCCCCGCCGGTGCCGAGCGGCTCGTCCTCCACCACAGGCACGAGGTCGAGCCCGTCGAAGCGGTCAGCAGCCTCGAGCAGCTGCGCGACGAAGGCATCGGAGCGGTAGGAGGTGGCCAGCACCACCCGCTTCACCCCCGCAGCCGCCGCCCGGGCCACCTGATGTAGCACGAAGGGCACCCCGGCGACGGGCAGCAACGGCTTGGGCGTGTGATCGGTGAGTGGCCGCAGCCTCGTGCCCAGGCCCCCGACCAGCAGGATCGCTTCGGTCACGGAGGGAGGGTAGCCGCAGGCGTGCGCGTCAAGAGCAGCCCAGTTCCGCAGCCCGGCCCACCCGGCGGCTCAGACAAACGGTTCAAAGTATCAGAACGCTGCTCGCCGGCTCCTTCACCATGTCACGTGTTGGGTACATTGAGAAACTCCATCTCGCCAACGACGGGTCAGACGGCGGGTGACGACGTTCGGGAGGATCCGTGCAGGCAGCTCTGTGGCGACGCGCGGCGATCGGTTGCGCCATCGCGATGGTGTTGGGGCTGCTCGCACCCGCTGCGCACGCGCAGTATCGCCCGCCGGACGGTGTGGTGTTCAACCGTCCCGCACGCAGCGGCACCGTGGCGCAGATGTATGCGATGCGTCGCCACACCGAGCAGGCGATCAACGCCACTCGACGCGGGGCGACGATCCGGGTCGCGCAGTACGCGATCAACTTCCGCAGCACAGCCGACGCCTTCATCCGGGCGTACCGCAGGGGCGTGAACGTCCAGATCCTGGTCGACGACCGCCACAACTACGGGGCGCACCGGCGCCTGCGGGCGGCCCTCGGGTCGAACAAGGCTCGCGACAGCTACTTCGCCGTCTGTGTTGCGGGGTGCCGTATCCGCGGCGGCGGTGCATTGCACTCGAAGTTCCTGACGTTCTCCAGCACCGGGACCGCCCTCAATGTCGTCATGGTGAGTTCGGCCAATCTGACCGGTCCTGGCGCGACCTGGGGCTGGAATGACAACGTGACGTGGACCGGCCGTCCGGTGCTCTACAAGGCGTTCGTGCAGACGTTCGAAGAGATGCGCCTGGACAAGCGCGTCAACCGCCCCTTCCGAGTGGTCTCCGACCGCAACACGACGGCGTACTTCCACCCGCAGCCGAGGGCCAAGCTGACCGAAGACCCCCAGTCCCGGGCCCTGTCCACCGTCCGGTGTCGCAGCGGGTCCGGCCCCACCGTCATCCGTGTGGCCATGTTCGGCATCATCGGCACCCGCGGTGTGCACCTGGCGCGGAAGTTGCACGCCCTGGACAACGCCGGCTGCCGCGTCGAGGTCATCATTGCCAAGCCGTCCCGCAAGGCGATCATCGCGCTGCGCAAGCCGGGCCGTTTTGGCGGCATCACGGTGCACGACAGCCGCTACGACCGCGACGGTGACGGACGGCCAGACAAGTACGTCCACCACAAGTTCATGATCATCAAGGGTCACGTCTACGGGAACCCGAACGGGCGGGTCGTCTTTACCGGCTCGCAGAACTGGTTCCCCCGCTCCCAGACGCACGATGACGAGATCGTTGTCCGGATGATGGGAGCCGGGATGTACAACCGGTACGAAGCTCGGTTCCTGGACATCTTCCGGAACCACTCGTATCTGCGGAAGAACAAGGTCTTCTCGTTCGCGACGCTCAGCCCGGCCGCCGCTGCTCGCGTCGCGGAGGACCTGTGGCCGGACATGGGACCGCTCCCTGAGGTCGAGTAGCGGTCGCCGGCGGTACGGTTGCTCCACGAAGACCACCTGGTGCGCGAGGAGGCAGTTCGCCATGACGAGACGAGGCGCAGCGCTGCTGGTGGCACTCGTCGCGCTCGCCGGCTGTGGTGGAACGCAAGCCGCGGTCGACCCACAGAGCGATGCGACCGCGGAGACTGGGGCGACGTCCACACCGGCGCCGGGCGGCGACGAGCAACCTACCGACGAGTTCGCCGACCGACTCACCCTCGCCGCCGGCGAGTCGGTGCAGCTTCCCGGCTACTCCGCCGACGGCGAGGCGGGAGCGGCGGTGCCGATGTCGGTGTCGTACTCCGACGTCCGGTGCGCGAACACGTTTGAGGCCGTCCAGATCGACGAGTTCGAGAAGCCGACGGACCTCGTGGCGGCACCGGGAAACCAGGTGTGCATGGTCGTGCTGGACGTGACGAACGTCGGGTCCGAGCAGGGGTGGTTCGGTGCCGACCTGGACGGTCGCCTGGTCAGTGACGCAGGCGGGCGCTACGTCTCACATGACGACTACGACCCCAGCCTCATCGCGGAGCAAGCGAACACCCGGTATTCAGCTGACATCGTCGGCCTCGCTCCTGGCGACCAGGCGAAGGACTACGTCATCTTCGAACTGCCCGCTGCGGAAACTCCGGTCGCGCTCGTGTTCGGCGCATGAGAGGTTGACCCGCGGCCCACCTCCTCCACGGGCCGGCTAGGACCCAGAGCCCGGAAGGTCCTGATGAGTGGGAGGCGGCTCGCCAGCGGCGGCGGTGCGCGCTGCCCAGGTCCGCCACAGGTCTTGGGCCGGGACGGACAGCCGCCCCCACGGCTTACCCGAACCGACGAAGTGCACGATTGATGGCCGGTCCAACGGCTCCATCACCGGCCAGGCGTTCCAGCGCGGTTCCAGCTCAGCGCGGTTCGGACCGACGTAGTACAGCAACGCGTCCTGGTCGTTCAAGCCGTAGCGCTCGACCCAACCCAGCGCGGACTCGGTGAACTGGTCGGCGCGCATCCGGGCTAGGTCCATCACCAGGATGCCGGCGTTGAGCGTGCGGAAGTCGAACGGGTGGGTCAGCGATGCCCGTCGGCGGAACTCGGCGGCCCGTTGCTGGGGCAACGCAGCCGCCGTGCGCGCGACCATGAAGTGCCAGGGGTAGATGAAGGTGCGTGCGGCGAGGGGGGTGCCGGCAAGGTCGACCTCGACGAGCCGCCGGACGTCGTCGAGCACCAGGGCGTCGATGTCGACATACACGCACCGATCGACGTCCGGGAGCAGCCTGGGCAGCAGCAGGCGGTCCATGGTGCTCACCGTGATGTGCTTGATCATTCGACGGACCTCGCCGTAGTCGACCCCGTCGCACGGCAGCAGCGTGATCGGCACCTCACTGAATCGCCGGCCGAGCCAGTCGACATACCCGTGCGGCATGCCGCGGGTGAGGATCCACAGGTGCAGCGCCCCACTGGTGTTCGACAGCATCGTGTGCAGGGTCACGGGCAGTTGATCAAGCAAGTGGCGGTCCAAAGCCAGGGCGACGGACACCGCCGACGACGACGCTGCCGGCCCGAGGTGCCGACGCTGTGCCCGGATGGCTGCCGCCGACTCTGCCACTGTCACGTCGGACGTCAGCGCTGGAAGCGGTCGCTGCTGGTGCTCGGCCGCCCGCTGGGCCAGACCTGCGGTGCGCTCACGCCAGATCGCGCGGACGGATTCCGCGTCAGCTCCGGCGATGATCGCGCTCAGTACTGGCTCGAGAACGTCACGAAGTCCTGCCTGCATGCGTCGAAAGCGAGGGGATTGCGGATGCAGGTCAAGGAGGCCTTCGAATCGGATGTCGGAACGCCGTTGCGGCTCGAACTCGACCTCGATCCCCAATGCCGTCGCCGGGAGGTAGCAGTGCAGGCGTGACGTCACGATCGAGGTGTACTGGGCACGATACGACTCCAGCGTCGTGACCGCGGCCTCGACGCCTTGGGCCAGGTTGACCTCGCGAATCGCCGGGTCCCGGTGGGTCACGTGCTCGTACGGACCTGTCCTCGTGCGCAACGACCTCGGGGTCGGGTCGACCATGGCCAGCCGGGGCTGAGTGGCTGTCGGCCCAGGACCGAGTGCGCCATCCACGGTGGTGGTCAGGCAGCCGGTGAAGAACGCCTCGACTCCCGCACTGCGCAGCAGATACACCGTCGACCAGTCCCGGCAGCCGACGGGGCCGTGTCGACGCAGGTAGTCGACGGCTTCGTCAGTGAGCAACGCAGGGCGGTTCACGTGGAACGACACGAAAATCGGCTGGATGTTCGGATGGTAGGGAAAGTCGAAGCGAACCCCGTACAGCGAGTGCATGTGCCAGCCGAACGCCACCATCCAGGTGTTGGGGGGGATCGCCTGCGCATGGCTGAAGTCGCGATGAACCGGAAGCAGGTGCACCGGACCCGTTGGGTCGGACTTCCGTAGCTGCGTCGGTACCCGTGCCTGGACTTCCGTCGCCACCCGCACCAGCTCCGGGTCGCCGTCGAAGGTGACGCCAGAGAAGCGGCCGACATGGCCGAGCATGGCGAGGGTCTGGATGTAGTCACCGACGTTGGTCGATGCACGGCTCTGGTCTGGCTGTGCGTAGTCCAGCACTCCAATGACGACAGCGTCGGCGCGGACACGCGGTGCCGCGGGATTCAGTGCCTCGATCAGGACGTCCAGCGCACGACGCGTGGACGTGGGCAGCGGTGGGTCGGCAGCCACGACACGATCGAGGATGGCCGCGCCAGCGGCCTGGTACCTATTGGTGACGAGCATGCCGGCCACCTCGACGGCAGCGGGATGCTCGGATGGCACCTGCGCATCGACTGCCAGGAGCCGCTGCTCCAGCAGCCGGCGCTGCTCGGGCGAGTCGCTCTTGGCGATCAACAGCAGCAGGGTCCTCGTCACCTCGACAGGCACCGACGTCGCGAGCACCGCGTCCGCCAGCACCGCCCAGGTCTCCCAGGCCTTGGGGTACCACTCCCTGATGCACTCGACCAGCCCTTGCGCCACGGCAGCCGCCTGAGGGTGACCGAGTTCGGCCACTGCCGCCGCCAGCGCCCAGGCCTCCGGCGAGCGTCCAGAGCGCGTCTGCGCTGAGACGGTTCGGACGAGAGCCGTCTCCAGCCCGTCCCCGCGGATCAAGCCGGCGACGAGTGTGGCGTCTGCGTGATCAGCGTTCACCCGTGCCACGAGTTCCCCGGGTGACCAGTGCCGCTCGGCCACATCGAGATCGTCAGTCAGGGCGTGCACCAGTCGCTCGGCCAGGTCGTGCGCCTCGGGGGGCGGCTGGACCGTGGTCGGTGCCGTCTGGCCCAGACCTCGAGTGGCCCCGATGCTGCGGTCCGGACTACGCACCGGCGACCCATCGCTCCCGCTCCCAGGGCGCCGGAGCCTGCGAACCATGCCGACTCCTCTCTGTCTGCGGGCAGCCGTGGAGGACATGGCCCAGGCGTGCAGTGGTTACCCGGCCTGCTGTGCGTACGGCGACATGGTCTCGGTCGGGTCGCGGACGAAGTGCACCCGCGCATGCTGCTCGCGTCGACAGCCACGGTCGACCGCGAAGTACTCGTCGACCGCGCGCCGGCAGCCAGACCACGCACGGTAGTCATCGATGATGATGCGGCCACCTGGCGACAGGAACGGGACGATGCGCTCCAGGCAGGTCATGGTGGAGGAGTACCAGTCTCCGTCCAGATGGGCCAGCGCGACCGGGGCGTCGATCGACAGGGTGTCCTCGAACCGGCCACGAACCAGTGTGATGGCGTGGTGGGCAGGCGGCCGGTGATACTCGGTCAGCGTGGCGACCACGTGCTCGTACAGGTCGCCCCGGTAGCCGTAGTAGGTCTCGCCGCCGAGCCCGCGCGCCTGGCCGGAGACGATGGTGTCGTACCGGCGGTGAACGTCGGGCCCGTCACCGTCACCCGGTGGCGGGATCGTCCCGAACACGTCGTACAGCACCAGGGGACGTCGCCGCCGCTTGGCGACGGCCATCACCACGGCCGAGCCGCCAAGGGCCGTACCCGCTTCGATGAGCATTCCGGGCACCTGCGAGCGCTCGGCCGCCCGGACCGCGCGGCCGATGTCGAGCAGCGCGCGGCGGTCCAGGTACGTCAGCTTGCGTCGGCGGACGTCCGCGACCACCGGCGGCAGCGCTGGTCGGCCGGCGGCCCGGCGCCTAGGCTGCGGGGCGTCCGGTGCGCTGGAACCGGGGAACGGCTGCGCAGGTACGGCCATTACTCCATCCTGCCGCATGGGCCACCGCGCATTGGACACCCCCGTAGACCTGTCACCCCAAGGCGACGATTCGGAGAGGGACCATGGGTCGCAGTGATGCACAGCGCTGGCCACGAGGAGTGCTGCGTCGCGTCGGCGTCCTGCTCCGGCCCCGGCCGGCTCGTCGAGCGCCCGCCGTGACGCCGGCTCCACCCGCTCCCAACCTGGAGCGCCAGTTGCAACGGAAGGACCGCGAGGCACGAGCCGGACGGACGTTGGCGAGCGCGGTCGACGGCCGCCGCCGGGATCGTCGGGCGCTGACCAGCGATGTCGACCGACTGACGGCTCTGGCGCGCACCCATCGCACCCGTGCTCGGTTCGCCCGCCACGTGGCCCAGGGGGACAGCGTCGAGGCGGCCCTGCTGGCGACCGTCAGGGAACAGATCGCTGCGGGTCGACCCGCCCAAGCGGTGGCGTTCACCCACGGCTTGGAGCGCCAGCACGTGGCCGTCGACGCCGCAGCGGTCGCCTACGCCTTGGTCGCGGCTGCGGTGCGCGACGACGACGCCGCCGCGGTCGAGTTGCGGCGCGCCGATCCTGGGCTCACAGTGCGATGGGCTCCGGTTGTCGCGGTCCGAACTGGGCTGCGGGTGGGCGACCGGAGCTTGGTGCACCAGGTGCTGTCCGATCTGGATCACGTTCCGGCCCGGGAACTGGCGCCGTTGGCTTTGACGTTGTACCGCTGGGGCTGGTGCGCCGAGGCCGCGGCAGTTGTCGACCGGCTACAGCACCTGCGTGGCTCCCTGCGCGGACCGCAGCGGCGGATGGCCAAGGCAGCGCTGCGTTGGTTGGCCGCCGCCCCTTCGGCGCCCGACGTGATACCCGGGTCCACCGCCTTCGGGGTGCTCGTGCCGACCGGCCCTGATGCAGGCTCACGTGAGCCGGCGAGGCACCAATGGCTGCACACCCTCGCGACCGCTCAACTGCTCGTCGCAGCTGGGGCGATGTCGGTGGATCGGCCACCGGTGACACTCCCCCGTGAAGCCATGAGTTGGCGACCGACCCGCGGGACGCTGTGGACCGTCGTGTCCGGGCCGGCACCACGGTCCCAGTTCGGCGCACCGCCGGACTTTCCGCCGCCAGCGGGCATCGAGCCGCTCTACGTCGGCCTCGACCTGCGCGACCCCGCACTCCTGACGCCTGAAGCGATCGCCGCGCTGCGCCGTGACGGGCCGGTCGGATGCGCGAATCATGTCGCGCTCGCGGTCGTGCGCAAAGCTGGTGTCCCAGCGTTCTACTCTGGGCCGCTCCCGGCAACGCTGGATCCGGACCTTCTACGACAGACGCGCACGGCAACCGCCGACGCGCCCGGCTTGCGCCGCCTCCGCCGCGCGGTGGCAGGCGCGCAGCGCTGGCGCGGCGCCGCAGAAGTGTCGGTCTCCGACGTCGACGCCTACGCTGCGGTGCGAGCGTTGGGAGGGCGGCCTCGCTGGTCGAGAGGCAGCGCGCCGACACAGGACGGCCCCGTACTGCCGCGGGAGGGAGATCCCGACCCGGTCACGTTGGCCGCCAAGGTCGCAGATGCGGTCATCGCAGTGCTGCGGCAGGTCGAACGCGACGTGCCGACGGCCGAGATCCGCCGATGGTGGGCCGAGGCGTGGAAGGACGAGGTGCTTCACCAGCCCCCGCGGTCTTTGCCGCCGAGTGCGCCGACGCACGCGCCGGGGCGTCGCATCCACGAACAGGCTCGCCACTACGGCCCGGATCTTGGCGCGGTGCCCGACGCGATCCACGTGTCCCTCGCGCTCGACGAGAACCTGACCGACCAGTTGGCCGTCACGGTGGAGGGGCTGGCTCGCAACACCGCTCGACCGCTTCGGCTGGCCGTCCTGACCCGTGGTGTCAGCCGGAGTGTCGAGCAACAACTGGCTGCCGCGCATCCAGCGGTCGACATGCGGTTCTACCCCTGCGAGCACATCCGGCACGACGCAACCCTCTACAAGCACATCACGCAAGCGACCATGGACCGGCTGCTGCTTCCAGAGCTGCTCACTGCAGTGCCACGCACCGTCTACATCGATATCGACGCGCTCGTCCTCGAGGACGTCGGCACGATCTTCGACCTCGACCTCAACGGCGCCCCATTGGCGGCCCGCCTGACCAGGGCGCGGCTCCTTCCGATCGCCATGAAGCTGTCCGAACGGCTGGCGCCGCAGCGGGCGCGGGAGTTCCTGGACCTTGTGGTCGAGCGGACAGCATCGGACGCGAGGAACTTCAACGCCGGTGTGCTCGTGCTCGACCTCGAGCAACTACGCCTCGCCGGTTTCACTGACATCGCGCTGACCTGGGCGGAGCGGTACCGATTGAACGACCAGGAGGTCCTCGGCTTCTTCTGCGGTGGCCGCGTCGTCGGGCTCGCCGACCGATGGAATGCCTGGCCGTTGCGCGAGCCGACCGATGACGCCGCCGTCCTGCACTGGATCGGCCCGATGAAGCCGTGGCGGCCAGTGGTCTGCCGTCGACAGGACGAGTGGCAGCGCTATGCCGAGCTGGCACGCGCTCGCACAGCCTCCTCGGCGATGCCCTGAGGGGGTGCGCCCTGCGATGCGGCCTGCGGCTTGCGCAGTCGGACGCGGTAGTTCTTCACTAGGCCCCGAGCCCCGGGCTGAGCGTTGCTCAACTCCTGACGAGCCAACGAGCGGGCCATGGCCAGGACGATCCAGCGCCGAAGATGCTGCCGGGCCGGCATGGCCTTGGTGGCGACCTCGAGGTGGTAGGCGGCGACCCCGCAGTCGCCTTCGAGGCGTTGGATGCTCACCACGTCCAGCCCGGCCTGGCGGGCCAGGTAGCGCCACGCGAACCGGGTGAACCGGAAGTAGTCAGACGGTCCTAGGTGCTCCTGGAACACCAACGGAGCGCTCAGCCACGCTTCGCCGCCCGGCTTCAGCACACGGCCGATCTCGCGCATGGCGCGTGCTGGCCGTCGTACGTGCTCCAGCGTCTGCGAGCAGAACACCAGGTCATAGGTGTTGTCCGCCATCGGCAGCTGGTGGATGTCGCAGACGTGGTCGACCACGCCGTTGTCCTGCACGTCCGCTGACTCGTACTGCACGTGCTGGAAGAACGGCCGGTAGGGGCCGTGCCCGGCGCCGACGTCCAACACGCGGAAGTGCGGTCCGGTCCCAACTCCTGCCGCCTCCTTGGCGAATTCACCCAGCCGTCGACGCGAGGTGTTGGTCGGTCGACGTTCGAGGCGAGCGCGCGCAGCGTGCAGCATGGGCAGTCATTCTCCGACGGGCCGAAGTGGACCCCTCAGGCGGGGTGGCGGCCACTCCTGGGCCGCCAGGGCGTTGGCATGCTCGCGCCACGCGTCCTGGGCCGGGGCCAGCAGGTCCTCCCACGGGCGGATGGGTGGGAGGAATTGCATCACTCGTGGGCCGGCCAAGGACTCCAGGCCCGGCCAGGCGTTCCAGGCAGGCGACAGGGCGTGGTAGTCCGACCCGGCGAGGAACTGCAGCGCCTCATCGGCACGCAGGTCGTAGCGCCGGACCCAGCCGTGGATCTCGGCGGCCGAGTCCGGCCCGCGCAGCTGGGTCAGGTCGAGCGTGACGACGCCGGCGTCCATCGCGGCAAACCCGAACCGGTACCGACGGGTGGCAAGGGCGCGCAGCTCTGTGGCGAGTGGACGCGGTAGCCGGCCCGTGACACGCTGCACGACCTGGTCCCAGATCCGCCTGGACGGCCGGCCAGCAACCGCTCGGCCCGCGAGGTCGCCCCACACCAGCGGCGTGACATCGGATTGCACCACCACGCCCGACCTCAGCAGCAACGCACGGTCGAACTGGGGCAGCACGTCCGGCAGGGAAAGGGTCGCCTCGGCGAAAGGGTCAACCGCCGCAGTGGCCAGCTCGGTGCAGGAGAGGTCGAGGACCTCAAGGTCAGCCCAGCGCCTGACCCACGTCACGTAGTCCGGCTCCGGCTCCGCCGTGACGACCACCACGCGAAGTGGCCCCGGTGTGGCGGCGCGCAGACTGTGCACTGTCACCGCAGCCTGAACTTCCTCCCCAGCCCGGACGTGGATGACGACGGCAGCCGCGGACCCAACTTCGCGGGCGGAGTCGGCCGAGGCGCGCGGCGTGAGTTGCGTCCGGGAACGCCGCTCACGGTCAAGGTGTGGAGCGGGCAATGGGCGGTTCGCGTCCCGCGCAACCCTGGGCAGGGTCGCTGCCCGCCACGCGCCGTACACCTCATCCTCTTGAGCACCAGACACGATCAGCTCGATGATCGGGTGCAGGAGCTCGCGGATATCGCGCTGCATCCGGCGCAGTCGCGGGGCACGCGGGCGCATCCCCAGCAGCCCCGGGTATCGCGGGTCGGCAACCGACTTCGGCTCGAAGGTCACGTCGACACCTAGCGCGACCGAAGGTAAGTAGCAGTGCAGCCTCGACGTGACGATACGGGTGAAGCGGCTCCGATATCCCTCCAATGTCGCGACAGCGTCGGCTATGCCGTCTCCGACACTGCGCTCGAGCATGCGGTGGTCGCGATGGGACACCAGCTCGTACGGCTCCGCCACCGTTCGGAGGGTCCTGGGCGCCGGGTCGACCAAGCCGAGGTGCGCCACTGCCGCGCGTGGACCGTCTCCGATGGCACCGTCCACCGTCGTCGTGAGGCAGCCGGTGAAGAAGGCCGGCACCCCCGCGCTGGCCAGCAGGTCCACCGTCGACCAGTCCCGGCAGCCGACGGGGCCGTAGCGCCGCAGGTAGGCGATGGCGTCGTCGGTGAGCATGCGGGGCCGGTTGACGTGGAAGGAGACGAACACGGGCCGGACGTTGGGGTGGTAGGGGAAGTCGAAGTGGAAGCCGTACCAGGGGTGCATGTGCCAGCCGAACCCGATCAGCCACGTCGGGGTAGGCAGCGACTGCAGGCTGCTGGCGTCCCGTTGTACCGGCAGCAGGTGCACCTCCTTGGCTGGACCGGACGCGCGCAAGCGTGAGGGCACGCGCTCGGCAAGCAGTCGTGCCACCTGCGGCAGGCCGTCCGACCCGCTGTACTGCAGCCGCTCGAAGCGAACCAGGTGTCCGAGCATGGCCACCGTCTGGACGTGGTCACCGATGTTGCGCGAGGCTCGATCCTGGTCCGGCTGCGCGTAGTCCATCACCCCCCACACGACGGCGTCATGTGGGACACCCGCCGGCTCGGTGACGGCGGATGTCCGGTCCGAAGGTGCGCCACCCAGCACCGAGCGGGTGCGCCGTTGCCGAGGTGTCAGCGACTGCGCTGCTCCCACGAGGTCCACCCTCGCCAGCAAGGCCGCCGCGTCGGTGTGCCGGCCGGCGGCGATGAGGTGGCCGGCAACGGTGAGCATGACGTCGACATCGGCGGGAAGCGCATTGACGACAGCCAGGAGCCGCGCCTGTCCGTCCGCCCCAAGGTCGTCGGCGAGGACCAGCAGGGTGCGGACCGCCTCGACACCGACGTGCTGCCCGAGGATCGGGTCGGCAAGGGTCGACCAGTGCTGCCACGCCAACGCGTGCGCGCCGCGGTGCGCGGCCACCAGGCCGGCACCAAGGTCGCAGAGGTCGGGACGGCCAAGGGATTGCATCCCGGCGGCCAACGCCCATGCCGGTGCGACGCGGGCCCGACCCAGTTGCGCTCGGACGGCGGCTGCCAGCCCTGATGCCGGGTCGCCGCCGCGCATCAGGTGCCTGGCCAGTTCCGCGTCGGCATCCGCCGCGTCGACCGCAGGCTGCGGACGCTGAGGGGTCATGTCGTTCTCCTCGAGAGCATCATGCTCGGCGGCTGGCCAGAACTGCCGCAGCGACGTCCTGCTTACGCTGGCGCAGGAGGTCGAGCGCGCCGCCGAAAGGCGCAGCAGGCGGTTGCCGGCTGTCGACCGGTGCGGTGAGGTCGTCGACCAGGGTCCAGCCGCTCCCCAAGCCGACCAGCGAACGATGCTTCGTCCGGTAGTAGTCCCCACCGATCTCCATAGCAACACCCCAGCACCCCGAAGCCGCCGCCACGAGGTGTGGGTGGAACCGCGTGCTGAGCCATCGGTCCTCGCGATGGTGCGGAAACCCGTCGCGCCACAGCTGCTGGAAGGGAAGCAGCTCGACGTGCGCGAGCCGCTGTCGAAGGTGGGCGAACCCGGCGGCGTCGTTGGGCGGCAGGCACTCCACCACCGTCACCGGCTCCTCGTCCAGCTGCCACCGGCGCAACGTGGAAGCAACGAAGTCAGCCGCAGCGGCCAGGCGATCCTCGACGAAGTCCTCCTGGAGGCACACGAACGTCTGCGCCTGGGCGTGAGGCTGCCTGGGCAAGTCGCTGAGTCCCAGCAGCAGGTCGTCTCCACTGCGGCTGACCCGCTCAACGAAGGGCCGCAGCATGGCTTCGGACGGCCGGTCGCGAACATCGACGACCGAGAACTCTGCGAGGGCCTCCCCCACGGCCGCAGCCGCCTCCGGCGTCAAGGGGGTGAGGCCGGCCCCGGTGAGCGCGATGCCGGCGCCGCTGCGCGCGCCGGCAGCAGCGGCGGCGCCGATCAACGCGAGGTGCTCCGGCCAGATACCGTTGATGTAGCCGCCACCGAGGACATGGATCAGGTCGGCTCGCAGGAGCAGTTCGACGCCGGACGCTTCCCGGGGGATGAGCCCAGGTTCGTCGAGTACCCGCGCCCCGAACGCCACCCGCTCGCCCGCCGAGGACGACGGCGAGTTCCACGCGGCGTGGAACAGGGTGTCGACGCAGTGCAGTCGCTGATGTATCCCACGGAACAGCACAGCGCTGGCGCCAGGTCGTGGCGTGTCGAGCCAGATCTCGGCCTCTGGCAGGTGGCGGGCGTAGAAGCGAAGCCAGGTCGCGGTGATGGCCTCGTCGCCGTAGTTCGGGTGCCCCGACGTGGCGATGCAGTACACGATCGGACGACCGTCACCTGCGAGCAGCCGCCTGCGGCGAGCGAGCCAACGGTGGCCGCGGTGAGCTGGCGCGCTCACGCCGAGTCCGGGGCAGACTCGCGACGGCGAGCCTCGAGCAGCTCCAGCAGGACATCCAGCGCGTGGTCGAGCGTTGGCGCAGCGGCCGGCGGCGTCTGCTGCGGAGGCAGCGCGGCCAGCGCCTGGATGGCTGCCCGGGCTGTCTGCAGCATCGTGGACGGCGCTGTGTGGGCGGGGTCGCGCCAGGACGCCTCCGGCTCGGGCGGAGCTGGGAGGAGATCGCGCAGTCGGCCGACGACCGGCACCTCCGAGGCCCGCAGCTGACGCAGCACACGACGGGTGAGCACCACGGCACGGTCATGGTGATGTGGGGGGAAGGCAATGCGTGTCTCGTGCGATCGACGGGCGACCAGCACGCGCTGCGCGAGGACTCCCTTGAGCTCGGCAGTGCTGAAGCCGGCGTCACGACCAGCCAGGACTCCGTTCAGCTGGCGCACGAGCTCAGCGGACTCCGCACCGAGCGACTCGTTGCGGACGGTGGGCACCGGGAGTGTGTGCAGCAGGGGGACCCCGCAGGCGTCCCCGAACCGGTGCCACAGCTCCGCCGGCGGAGCGCCGGCGGGCGGCACCGTGACCAGGCGCACGGACGACGACGACTCCGACGAGGACCATCGCTGCAGGATTCGCGCCCAATGGTGACGCCGCCAGAAGTGCCGAGCGGCCTCGTCCTGCGCGATCGACCTGGTCATCGCGCCGTCGGCGTACTGGCTCAGGGTCCAGGTCCGGCCATCGGCGCCCTGCAGGGACTCCTGCCACTGGGCCGGCAACACCCTGGCCACGTCACGGGCGCCCAGGACCACCCGCAGCGGGTGCGGGGAGAAGGCCTGCATGACGTGACGCACAGCATCCTCGTTCGCTGTCGACAGGAACTCGCAGGAGATAATCGCGACCGGCCCGGTCCACTGCACGGCCTGCGCCACGAGCGCGTCCCAGGGTGCGCGCGAGGCGGCAGAGTCCCCGCGCAGGTGTGCCAGCAGGCCCCGCACGGCCCGTTCCTGGGCACGAGCGCCTCCCCCCGGGAAGCCGACGCCGGCCTCTGCGAGTTCCGTGGCGTGCGCCGCCAGGCCAGCCTGCACGGACGTGGTGCCGGTCTTGTAGGCACCGATGTGCAGTACGACTGTCGGCATCGCTCCTCCGGGCCCGGGCCTGGGTGATGGTAGCGGGGCTTGCTCAGGAACCCGGCGTCACGGGTGCACGGACGCCCTCGGCGCGGCGGTGCACCAGAGCGTGCCTGCCGTGCCGGTACCCTCTCGTCGAGCGGAAGGAGTACACATGGCCAGGGGCGGTCGGCGACCGGTCATCTACCTGATCGGCACGGCAGGGCACCCCAACTACGGCGACGAACTGATCGCCGCGTCCTGGCTGCGCTTCTACGCGGAGCGCTTCCCGGATGCCGAGATCTGGCTGGACACGCCGCGGCCTGGACAGACCAGCGTCCTGCACGCCGGCACGCACGAGCGGCTGCGGTGTGTGGACACGGTGTTCCATGCCTGCTGGAACGCCCCCGTCGACGACCCTGCCGCCACCATCGAGTTCGGGGCATCTGTTGTGCGCGAGCCAGGGCGGCTGGCGCGGGAGGCCAGCGGCTTCAGGGTGCTGCCACGAGCGGATCTCATTCATGTGCTCGGTGGCGCCTACCTCAACGGGTTCTGGCCAGCGCACCTGGCCATCCTCGGAGCCGTACAGGAGGCCGGCCGCATCGGTGGTGGTTCGACCGCCCTCACCGGCGCCGCCCTCCACCCCATGGTTGACGGTGCCGCAGGCGCCATCGGCGAGGCACTGGCGACCTTCCGCGTCGTCGACGTGCGCGACGAACGGACGGCCGCCTTGCTTGCCTCGACGCTGAGGACCGCAACGGATACCTGCGACGACGCCATGCTGGACCTCCAACGGCAACGGACAGACCGCACAGTCAGAGCCGGCACCATCGTGGCCATCCAGTCCGATCTCCTCGAGCAACCGCTCGAGCGGCTCGCCGAGTACGTGCTCACGACGCTTCGCGCCTGGAACGCCGACCAGGAGCCGGTGCTCCTGCTCGAGATGATGCCGCCAAGCGACAGCGACATCCTGCCGTTGCTCCAACCACACCTTCCCGAACTGGTTCACCGGCCCTTCGAGCACCTGTGGCGGGATGGGTGGCCCGTGACGTCCGGGCAACGGTGGATCACCACGCGCTTCCACGCACACCTGCTCGGAGCCGCTGCGGGTGACTGGGGCATCGCACTGCCGGCCGACGAGACGTATCACCTCAACAACCACCAAGCCCTGCTCCAGCAGGGCAGCGAGTGGGCCGTCGTGACGAATCTGGACACCGACGCCCCGCAGCCACCGGCAACGACGGCCGCTTTCGGTGGCCGCTTCGGCGAGCTGGTCGCAGCCAAACGCAGGGTTGCGCAGGCCGTCGCGACCCTCGTCGGGGCGTCGTGAGCGGGGCGTTCCCGCCCCGCGCCTACCTCCACATCGGGGCACCGAAAACAGGGTCCACGTTCCTCCAAGGCCTCCTGTGGGCGAACCGAACCGCGCTGCGGGATGCCGGTCTCGACGTCCTCGGCCCCGGTCAGGGGATGCACTACCGAGCCGGGCACGACTTACGGGACATCCCCTTTGACCCAAACGACCCTGGCGTGGACTGGACCGGAGCCTGGGACCAGATCGTGCGGTTGGCACAGGAGTCCGACGCTGCCAGCGTGATCATCTCCGACGAGCACCTGGCTTCCCTGACGCGTGAGCAGATCCAACGCGCCGTGTCCACCCTGACACCCCGCGAGACGCATGTCATCTACGGTGCACGGGATCTCACGTCACTCATCCCGTCCGAGTGGCAGGAATACGTCAAGCACGGCTCGACCGCCACATACGAGGACTGGGCGCGCTCGGTCCTAGAGTCCCAACGACGTGGACCAGGCCGTTGGTTCTGGTCGGTGCACGACCCGCTCGACGTGGTCGAGCGATGGTCCGGCGTCGTCGCGCCGCAGCGTTTCCACCTGGTGACCATGCCGCCACCTGACGCTCCTCGAGACACACTGTGGCACCGGTTCGCCACCGTCCTGCACGTCCCGGCAGCGGCCGCGCCGCGCCGAGAAGTTGCCGGCAACCCCTCGCTGGGATGGGCGGAGGCCGAGTTCCTCCGACGGGTCAACGAGGAACTGCCCGAGGACCTGCCCCGATGGCATCGCTCCGGCCTCGTCCGCGACGTGTTGGCAACCCGGGTGCTGGCCACCCGGCAAGAGGGGATCCGACCAACCTTGCCGTCGCCACTCGCGAGCCTGGTGGTCGAACGAGCACAGCGCACTGTCGAGGGCCTGCGGGCGACGGAGGTTGACGTCGTGGGTGGGTTGGAGGAGCTGACGCCCGACCCGTCGCGACTCAGCGGGGGCGAACCTCCGACGGAGGCCACCATCGCGGCAGTGGGCGTCCACGCTGCCGCCGGATTGGTGCGGGTCATGGCCACCATGCGCGACGATCGTCGGCGAGCGGAGCGAAAGCTGCGGGCGGAATCGACCAGCCGCACCGGACGGCTGCGCAGCCGAGTCCGGACCACCGCGCTGGCCGCCGAGGCGCGCTCCGAGATGGTCCATCGGCTGCTCCAGCGCTATCGCGACTGGCGCAGCTCAGGAGTGAGCGACGCTCAGGCCACGACCCCGATGGCCGGGGCCTGAGCGCCACGGCGATGCACGTGTCCTCCGGCCGTCGGCGTTTCGTGCACATCGGACTCCCCAAAACCGGCACGACGTACCTGCAAGGCATTCTGGCAGCGGAGCGGGACAGCCTGCGCCAGGTGGGACTGCTGTATCCAGGTGCAAGGACCGATCACTTTCTGCCCGTCCAGGACGTGCTCGAGCGTCCCTTCCTTCGCAGGCCCGACCCTCGGGTGGAGGGGACTTGGCAACGCCTGCTCGACGAGATCCTCGCGTGGCCGGGTGACGTCCTGATCTCGCACGAGTTGCTGGCCGGCGCTCGGGGGGAAGTGATCGATGAGATCGTGGGCGAGCTGGGTCGCGACGACGTCGTCGTGCTTGTGACCGCTCGCGACCTCGCCCGGCAGGTCCCTGCGGTCTGGCAGGAGCGCATCAAGAACGGCGCCGTGCATTCCCTGCAGAACTACCTGCAGCGAGTGGAGTCGGCACGGCATGCGGCGGACCGCGGATCCCGAATCTTTTGGCGACTTCAAGATCTCCCACGCATCATTCAACGATGGGGCGAGCGGGTCGGGATGGATCACGTCGTGGTCGTCACCGTGCCGGCTCCTGATGGCGCCGGCGAACCGCTGGCGGCGCGCTTCGCCCGGGCCATCGGAGTTGCACCCACCCTGCTCACCAGTGCGGACGGCAACGCCACTCGTGTGAACGCATCGTTGGGCATCGCGGAGACCGAGTTCCTTCGGCGGCTGAACGTCGAGGTCAGCAGCGAGCTGCCTTGGCCGGAGTATCGTCGCCTGGTCAAGAAGCATCTTGCGGAGCATCGGCTTGCGGGTCGCAGCGGAGCGCGGAGGCTTGCACTGCCACCTCAGGCCAGCGCCTGGGTTGAGGACGAAGCCGCTGACATGATCGAGCACGTCGCCGCCCTTGGCGCACGCGTCGTCGGCAGCCTTGAGGACCTGCGTCCGCGCGCCGTCGGCCACTATGCCCCGCCCACGGCCGCGGAGTTGGCGCTCGTGGCGAGTCATGCGTCGGCTGCTCTGGTGCAGGATGCCGAGGCCCTGATCGGCGGGCCACTCACCGGCGATGACGACGAGGCTGAGGACATGGCGGACCTGGCCAGGGAGCGCTGGGGCTCTCTGCTCGGTAGCGGCAGGGAGGACGCTCTGTGAGCATCCGCGCCGACCGAACGGCGCTGCAGTTCCTGCCGACGGATCCCTTGCAGCCGCTCTACGGTGGGATGCTCGACGTCCGATTCGACGGGCGACGGATCTGGTCGTTCGACCTGCGCAACGCCACGCAGGCCGAGGACGGCTGGTGGCACGTGCCGTGGCCGGTCGCGCTGCGTCGCTTCCTGGAGGGTCACGTCGACATCGAGGTGGTGACCGCCTCGCCGACCCAGTCCGAACCCCCTCGATCGCTGGCGCATGGCCCGTGCCGCTTCGGGTCCGGTGACGGGCGCGTGTCCCTGGTCGACGACGCTGGGCGCCCGCTGACGCTCTCGAAGTGGGGTCGCGTCACCCTGACCTTCGAGCAGGTCGGCCAGCAGCTGAAGGAGGAATACCTCGACCGGGTGCATGACGTCATCCAGGTGCTAGAAGATGACTGTGGTGTCCCGACCTTCATCGCCTACGGCACGTTGCTGGGTGCGGTACGCGAAGGCACGCTCATCGGTCATGACATCGACGTTGACTTGGGCTATCTGTCTGACGCGACCTCGCCTGTCGATGCAATCCTCGAGAACTACGCCATCGAGCGGAGGTTGCGGCAACTGGGGTGGCGCAGCAGCCGCGCCAACGGCGGCTTCCTCCAGCTGTTCCCCACCTTGTCGGATGGGTCGACCCGCAACATCGACGTCTTCACTGCGTTTGTGGCCGACGGCTGGCTGTACCAGATCAACGACATCGTGACCCCGGCTGACGCCGGAGCCATCGTGCCGCTCGGGACCATCGAGCTTGAGGGTCGGCAGTTCCCG
>Ga0224722_1000711_pt1 | contig 19304 bp, 20 predicted proteins | sample Balambano_FR1_Me_FD_161646 | JGI IMG/M metagenome (GOLD analysis project Ga0224722, IMG submission 161646) | Freshwater sediment microbial communities from Lake Towuti, South Sulawesi, Indonesia - Balambano_FR1_MetaG | ecosystem: Environmental > Aquatic > Freshwater > Lake > Sediment | place... | reverse complement strand
CGCGTCTGCCGGTTTACGGGCGACCTCGCGGATGACGATCAAGCCGAGCGCGAAGCTCGCCAGCGACGCGCCGATGGCATACAAGCCCGTGATCGTGCCGTACACGCCGAAATCGCTGTCGCCGAGCAAGCGCCCCAGGATCAACTGCCAGCCGAACAGCGCCGCGCTGGAAAGGAGTCGTGCCGCCGCCAGCGCCGCCGCGTTTCGCGCTGCCCGCCGTGCCTCACCACCGATCATAAACAGTCTCTAGTCGTTAGCCATTAGCCAAAGATCAAAAGCGAATAACGAACGACTATAGATCAACGAGTGATGGGAAGTCTATGGTCTTTAACCGTCAGCCCAAAGCTAAAAGCTATCAGCTAACAGCTAATGGCTCATTTGAAATCCCGAAATTGCTGCGATCCATTTCAGCGGATCGCTAGGCGTTGCGGGGGGCGGGGCAGGAATATCGGCTTTTTCGGCGTCGGTCTGGGCGTGGCGGCGCATCAGTTCGATGATCAGGCTTTCATGCCCGCGCTCCATCGCCCAGCGGTGATTCATCTCGAACAGCGGACGCAGCAGGAACGTCAGCTTTTTGAGAATCGGCTTTTCCGCCTCGATCTTCCATTCATAGTCCACGCGAACGATTTCTCCCTCCGTCGTGAATGTCCAGATACCATAGCCGACAAAATCGCCCGACGCATCAAGGCGAAAACCGTTCTGCCCGATCTCGCTCACCCTGAACGTCCAACGGAGCGTATACGGCAGCCAGCCCTTGGTGTACAGGCTGATGACGCGCCCCAGGCCCTCCGCATCCCCCGGCTCAAGAATCTGCACGTCGAGATAAACGCTGGGCCACCAGCGCGTAAGTGCCGCTGCGTCGCCGATGATCTCCATAATTTCGCGCTGACTGCCTTTGACGCGCCATGTGGTGAAGAAGTGGTAGCTGTTGTCGGGCATACGCGCTCCGCGAGAGATAAAAGTTGAAAGTTAAAGGTTAAAAGTAACGAGTGATGAGTTTAGTTCCTATTTCCCATTTTGCGTACAAAATGACGCCACACGCACTCTATACCCTGTTATTATTCCCTTGGCGGCCTCAGCGTCTTGGCGGTTCATAGTTTTTTTCAGCACGTCTATTGCCGTTCCCGCCGTTTATATTGCCGTTTTTGCCGTTAACCCAAGAGAAGCAGGACTGTCTATTGCCGTCAAACGGCAGAATATGAGCAAAACGGCAGCCGTCGGCAGCCGCGCCATTTTCTCCCTGAATTCGCCGATGGGGGTGTATTTTGCGCTTGGCGTTCTTGGCGGCTTGGCGGTTCAAATCATTCTTCTGCCGCCGTTTTCATAGAAAACTCTATCACGGCGGCAGCAGTTCACCCCTCCCATGTCATGGGAGAGGAACTTCGCCTACTCCTCGTAATACTGATCGAGCGCTCCCAGCACATCGTCGAGGATGGCGAAGCCTTCTTCCAACTGCTCCTGCGTGACGGTCAGCGGCGGGCAGTTGAAGATGAGATTCCAGCGCACCAGTGTGCTTAAGCCCTTGTCTTTGAGTGACTTCGCGGCGACCTTCATCGGGTCGCTGAACGGCTTGTTGAACGGACTCAGCGGTTCGCGGGTTTCGCGGTTCTTCACCAGTTCGATGACATGGTGCAAGCCCGCCCCGCGAATATCGCCGATGACCGGGTGCTTTTCAGCGAGATCGGTCAGACCGCGCCGTAGCGCCTTGCCCATCTCGCGGCTGCGCTCAACCAGATTTTCCTGCTGGTACACCTCAATCGTGGCGACGCCGGCTGCTGTTGCCAGCGCATGAGCGCTGTAGGTCAGCCCGGTATGCAGAACGTGTTCCTCGAAATAGGCGGCAATCGCGCTGCTGACGATGGCTGCGCCCAATGGCACGTAGCCGCTGGTCACACCCTTGGCGATTGCCATGATGTCCGGCGGGCAATCGGGATAATGATCAATGCCGAACCATTCGCCGGTGCGCCCGAAGCCGCTCATCACCTCGTCCACGATCAGGAGCATCCCGTACTTGTCGCATATCTGGCGCAGGCGGGTGTAGAAGACCGCGCTTGGCTGCATCACGCCGCTGGAGCCGCTGTAGCCTTCGATCATGATGGCAGCGCACGTCTCCGGTCCTTCGGAAATGACGATGTCCTCGATCATATCTGCCAGCACCGCGTCACCTTCTTCCTGTGTGCGCCCGCGATAGACCGGGTTGCGGTAGGCATACGGGTCAGGCAGGCGGACGATCCACGGAACGCCCGGCTCATTGGCGAGGCGGCGCGGGTCGCCCCCTGCGGTCATCGCGCCGAAGGTCGCACCATGATAGCTCTTGTAGCGTGTGAGGATTTTCTGCCGCCCGGTGTACATCCGCGCCATCTTCATCGCGTTTTCGATGGCGTCGGTACCGCCGTTGGTAAAGAATGACTTGCTCAGTTCGCCCGGCGTGATCTGTTCGAGCAGTTCGCCCAGCCGTCCGCGTGGTTCGGTGGCGAAGGACGGATCAACATAGCACAGTTTGGCGACCTGTTCCTGAATCGCCCTGACGACGTGGGGGTGACTGTGACCGATATTGACATTGACGAGTTGTGATGACCAGTCAAGATAGCGCTTGCCGTTAGCGTCATAGATATATACGCCTTCGCCACGCTCAATTGGGATCGGATTCCACGTCCCCTGAGCGACCCAACTGGCGAGCGTATAGTCTTTATTGCTTTGTTTAATCGCATCTGCGGACAGCATGAAGAAAACTCCCAAATATTTTGTTCTGCGAGGTGATTGAGATTGTAGCTAAAAAGCCGCCGCCGCGCATGAGTCCCCTAATGCGTTCCCGAATGCGATTGGCATTCTCTATCTGGTCGGGTTTAATTCATACTGATCGGCATCGGGGATCGGCTCACCCTGATATGCCAGGATGATTTGCTCACGGGGAATGCCGCGCTGTTTCAGGGCATCGAGCAGCGGCTTGTTGGTGGTGTCCTCTTCGATGACGACCTTATCGCCGACGACCCGCGCCATGAGCATGACATTCGCGCCTGTTTCCCGATCCGGATAGCTAATGAAGTTGACTGCATAGACCCGTTCGTTATCATCAAGAATTGGGAAGACGATGAGGTTATAGCCTCTGCGATTACCAGCAGCGTATTTTTGAACTTCTTCCCGAACAATTTCTGCTAGCCGATCCATTGGAGAATCTCCTCATGATCAAGATCAACAATGACCAATTTGATCTTAACATCGTTTATGACATATTGGACAGACGAACGGCGAAAAAAGTCGTCAAAAATGGATAGTGGAATGGATAAATATACTGGCTCATCTATCCCCATTATTGCCAGGGCAGCACGATAATGGAGATATTGACCTATAGCGGAGTAAAAATCCGGCAAAACATTCTCGCTTGAAAAACACTTGACCTCTACCACGACAACCGTTTGATGACTGGCAACCTGTCGCAGTCGTAAATCAGCGAGGAAGATTTCCTTTTTGGCTATCAACAGCTTCACCGGTTGTTCGAGTATTTCCCATCCCGCTTTTTCAAACGCACGAATCACGGCGGGTTCGCAGCTATCTACGGCGGGCATAAAACGACCTTAATTGTCAACGAAAAAGGCGAACACTACCGTCTTGGTGAAATTCACTACTTTCCTTGCGCCGCCGCCAATCCCTCCGCAAAGATCGCCAGCGCCTCGTCAATCTGTGTCTCATTGACAACCAGCGGCGGTATCCAGCGGATGACGTTCTCATAGCTGCCACACGTCAGCAGCAGCAGATCGCGCTCCAGGCAGGCTTTCTGTACCGCCTTAGCATTGTCCTTATCCGGCTTGCCCGCGCTGGTAAATTCCGTACCGATCATCAGCCCATGCCCGCGCACGTCGCCAATAATCGGGAATTCTGCTTGCAGCGCTTTCAGTCCCTCTACCAGATGAGCGCCGACACGACCAGCATTGCCGGGCAGGTCTGACTCGCGCATAACCTCTATCGTAGCGACAGCAGCCGCAGCAGCCAGCGCATTACCCCCATACGTGCCGCCATGCGACCCCGTAATCCACCGGCGCATCAGTTCAGCGGACGCACCAACGGCGGAGATCGGGACGCCGCTGCCCAAGCCTTTTGCCATGATCATGATGTCCGGCGGAACGTCGGCGTGTTCGATGCAGAACATTTTCCCCGTGCGCCCGAAGCCCGTCTGTACCTCGTCAATCACCAGCAGAATCCCGTACTCGGTACAGAGTTCGCGTAATGCCTGCAAGAAACGCTTCGGCGCGGGAACATAGCCGCCTTCGCCCAATACGGGTTCGATGATGATGGCGGCGGTTTCCTCCGGCGCGGTCTGGCTTTTAAGCAGCAGATGAAGCTGATCAAGCGCGTAATCCACCGTTTGATCTTCGCTCCAGCCGAAATCACGCTCATTGGCATACGTATATGGGAACGGCGCGACGAAGATGCCGCCCGGCAGCGGTTGATAGCCAGCGCGATACACAGTTTTGGAAGTCGTCATCGCCATCGTTTGCGCGGTACGCCCGTGAAAACTGCCCTGAAACACGATCAGGTTTTGCCGTTTGGTCGCTTGCCGCGCCAGCTTGACCGCGCCTTCTGTCGCTTCCGCGCCGCTGTTGGAGAAGAAAAACGTATCAATGCTCGGCGGTGTGATTTCATGTAGCGCATGGCTCAGGGCAACTACGCTCGGCGGCACGACGATATTGATCTGCCCGTGCAGCAGGTTCGCCGCCTGCTCCTGAATCGCTTTGACCACATGGGGGTGGCTGTGACCGGTATTTGTCACGCCGATACCGCTGGTGAAGTCGGTGTAGCGTTTGTCGTCCGCGTCGTATAGATAAATCCCGTCGCCGCGCACGGGCTGTATCGTTGTCAGATGTGACCAGACGGGCGAGAGGTGGTCGAGAGAGGTGTTGGGCATGAGGTCATCCTGAACGTGAAGGCATAATGCCGTTGTTAGGTAATAGACTGAATCAGATTCCCGAAAACATTGAAACCGAAACACACAAAGGCATAAATGGCGAATCCCGCGAACGCGGCGATCAGCGTACCGGGGACGGTGGCTGCTTCATTGACCGACTCTGCGATCTGTTTGATCTGCGTCTCAGTCGTCACAGTCGTCTGGATACCCCGGCTGTCCGTAACGCTTAAGCCGCTGCCCTGCTGCGTAAACGTAACGACGACGGGCTTATCGGTATATATCCACAACCAGATGAAGATCGCGCCGAGAAAAGACAGGACAAAGGCGACGATATACCCCAGCATTTTTGGCGGGGCAGCATGTTTTGAATATTCCATGATACCCTGACCCTGCGTACCGATGCTCCAACCATGCTGAGTCATGATCGACGTTGCCGCCTGGCGAAACTGCGACGCTTCAAAGAATTGTCCCATCTGGGCTGCACCGCCGGGTGGTGGACTTTGAAAAGGAGACGGGGTTGGTGAAAAGCTCATTTGAGTTCGACCTTTCGCTCAAATTCAACCAGTATAGCGCAGTTACGCCCGTTTCTCACGCGGAATAGGTTCTGCCTTCTCTACCGCCCGCAACATGTCCACGAGGATCGCCAGAATCACTTTCACCATGTAATACAGCGATTTGAACGGCGTGATCGATGATTTGCCGCCGTAGCGCGGGTTCATCGTCACGGGAATTTCACAAATGGCGAACCCCGCCCGTTTAAGCAGTACAATCGCTTCTGGCTCAGGATAATCGAACGGATAGGTACGGGCGCAGCGTTCAATCGTGCGACGGCTGCTGGCGCGAAAACCGCTGGTCGGGTCGGTGAACTGTTGCCGCGTGACCAGCGACACCACCTGTGCCAAAATGACGATCCCAATCCGCCGCTGCCATGGCGTAATGTAGCCGCGATCCTCAAGATAGCGCGATCCGATCATCAGATCGGCGTTCTGGCTTAACAGCGCCTCGATCAGCAGGGGGATTTCGGCGGGGTTATGCTGCCCGTCGCCGTCATTCTGCACCGCAATTTCATAGCCGTGCCGCGCCGCATACATGAAGCCCGCCTGTACCGCCGAGCCGATACCCACGTTATACGGCATATTCAGCACCACCGCGCCGCAATCAGAAGCGATCACCGCCGTTCGGTCGGTTGAGCCGTCATTGATGACGACAATATCGGCGAACGGCACATGCTGGCGAATCATGCCGATTACATGCGCGATGCTGTCTTCTTCATTCAGCGCGGGGATCATGACAAGCGTTTTAGGCGGTGCGGCGATCATGTCTCAATCGTAATCGCTTCATACAATTTTTCATAGTCCGCCGCGACCTGCGTCCACGTATAGCGCGACTCGATAAGAGCGCGAGCATTGACGGCAAGGCGGCGCTGCTGGGCAGGGTTGTTCAACAGGTCAATAATCGCGGCGGGCATGGCGGACCATTCGCGGATGAGTGCGTGTTCGCCATCCGTTACGGCGATCCCGTCAACGCTCAACGGCGTGGCGATGATCGGGCAGCCACATGCCATTGCTTCGAGAATCTTGTTCTTGATCCCCGCCCCGAATCGCAGCGGCGAGACGTATACCGTTGCGGTGTTGAGATACTCCGTGATGCTCGGTACGCGCCCTGTAACGATGACGTGTTCTGTCGCCAGCGCTTGCAGTTCGGGCGGTGGCGCATTGCCGACCAGATAGAGCATTGCGTCAGGGATTTTCTGGCGTACCTGCGGCAAAATATCGCGGGCAAGGGTGAGCGCGGCATCCACATTCGGCGGATACTCATAATTGCCAGTGAACAACAGCGTGTTGGATTGGCGCGGCGCATCGAAATTGGGTGACGAAAAGGCGGCGAGATCGATCCCATTGGGGATAACCTCAACTTTAAGCTGTGGATTGATGGCGTGAACCTCTGCCTGATCGCGCTCCGACACGACCACCACGCGGCGGTAGGGCGTGAACATGAAACGCTCAAAAGCGCGGGCGATACGGTATTGCACTTGAATGGATACACTGCGCCTTGTCGCCATCAGTCGTTTCAAATACAGCGCGTAGCTCTCATATGGCGTGATCAGCATGGGAAGATCGACGAGCGCATGAGCATATTCGTACACCTGAATGCCGCCGAACAGGTGAACAGCATCGTATGTTTCAGCTTGAATGCGTGACTGGATCGCCTCCCACATCGCGGGCGACCATGATGACCCGGCACCGTGCGGGAAGCGGGCGGACGGGTTGATAAGTCGCCACAACAGGCTGGATAGCGGGCGTGGGGGGGCAGGCAACACGTCAATCTGGCGAAAGAATGACGCATACCGTTCGCGTTCATCAGGAATATCGGGGCGATCATCAAACGCCAGCAGATCGAGCGTATGCCCATGTTGGCTTAATTCGCGGGCGAGGTGATACAGGATCAGCCTGTCACCAAGGTAGAGTGGATATGGCGGGCAGCGTGAAATAAAGAGGAGGCGCATTCACAGGTTAACGACGTTGTAAAAACAGGATTTGACCGCGCAGTTCTTCCGCCGTTTTGGTGGCGTGATACTGGCGAATTTCGCGTACCCAATCGCCGATACCTGTTTTATCTGACCGCGCAAAGATAATTCCGGTGTGATCGAGAAAGCTGGCTGCCAGATGTAGAAAATCCGTATCGTATGTGCAAAGAACGCGCCCCATTTCGGTTGCACGTTGCAAGTGTACTAAATCATCATCACCCAATGTGCCAAGACTATGTGCAGACACAACATCAATCTTGTGTAGTGCAATTTGCTCACTGACGGCGACTTCAACGCTCTCGTCAAAGTAAAAGCTCAGATTGCTCACGATTTCAGCAACTTGCCCATCGCATCAAGTTCTGCAAGTAATCTTTCCGCCTCTTCCACATCGTTTTTCAACATCAATTCAACCTCTTCCTTGTGCTGAAAATAGTAGGCGAGGGCTGCGTGAACTTGCGCCAGCGTTAGCGTGTAATTGAGGGCGAGTTCTTCAGGTGTTGTAGAACGCCCGTATATATAGCTTGCCAGAACATCAATGAGCCGAACATGCGTCCCTGAAATGATTAATTTTCCATTGTGTCGGGATGGATCAGAGACAATCAACTCAATCGGATGGACTTGGATCATCAGCCGCCTCTTTCACTTACCCCTATTATAGCGGACTCTAGCACGAAGGATGTTACATCACTCGCAATTCGGACTATAATCGTATCAACAAGGACGAACACCCCATGCCCCAGAAGATCGAAGCAATAACCTTTGTGGATAGCCCCGAGCGAACACTGTTTGAATTGCAGGTTGCCTGCGCGCAGGCAGAGTTGGACACGAAGGGAACATTTGATGAACTTCGCCGGCGACTGCGAGACTATTTGACCCAATTCACCGAGCGCGATGAGATCGTCTGTCTCAATCCTGAGCCACCAGCCGTTCCACCGTCTGGCTGAATACACGAGCCATTGCCAGTGCTGAATAGTGCTCCTCAACGCGCTTTCGCCCCGCCGCGCCCATCCGCTGCCTGAGGGCAGGATCGCGCAGTAGAGTGACCACCTTCTGCGCGAGGGCATCTGAATCGCCCGCATTCACCAGATAGCCCGTTTCGCCGTCCAGAATGGTTTCGCCCGGTCCGCCGCGCCGCGTACTGACGACGGGCTTGCCACAGGCATTCGCCTCAAGAACTGCCATGCCGTAGCTCTCAAATTCGGACGTGCACACGACGACATCGGCGGCGGCGATCACGCGCTCCACGTCGTCTCTAAAACCGAGATACGTCAGGTGTTCGCGTAGATACGGGTCTGCTTGCGCGGCGGCAAGGATTCGCGCCTTGTACGCATCATCCGCACTGACACCATGCACGTTATCGCCCGCGACAATGAACCGCGCCTGTAGGCTGTGTTCGCCAACCTGCTTCGCCATCGCCTGAAACACGTCATGTCCTTTGACGGTCTGAAACCGCGCCAGCATTGCCACCAATGGGACATCCGACGCTATGCCAAGTTCAGCTCTGACCGTAGTTCCATCCACCGACGAGTTGAAGCGTTCGGTATCCACACCCAATGGTAAAACGGGCAATTGTTCTGGCGACATGAACGGCGGCTCACCTAGAAAGCCGCGCTGTACCGCCTGTGAAGCAGCAAAGCCTGCGGCGGGTCGCCTGAAAAAATCCCGCTGCCAGATTTTCGGATGAAACCACCAGCCGTGACACATCCACAGGGCAGCGATTCCGGCTCGCTCGGCGGCGGGCAGGGCATACGGCAGCGTATGATAATCGCTGTAGACGGCATGGATTTGCTGTTCACGCAGCAGGCGCTTAATCTTACTGACAATCGGAAACCGCGCCCCGATTGCGGGTACAAAATACGTTGACGCGCCGCGATAAGGCAGGATATGCACCTGCCAGCCATGCCCACGCCAGCGTTCGCTGAGTTGATCCTCACGGGGGACAAGTAAATACAGTTCGTAGCGGGCAGGATCGAGCGCATTTGCCAGATTAAGCAGCGCGGTTTCGCCGCCGCCCAAGCCCGTATACCATGATGCGAAAAGCAGCCGAAGGGGTGTCATGCCTGCCAGTGTAGCAGAAGCATTCATGTTGTTCTATCGGGCAATCTCAACGATTTCCTTACAAATCGCCTGATGAGTCTTCAAGGGCGCTTAACACAGGCATGGGAAACTTAGCCAGCCGTTCTTCAAGAACGCCTCATCGGGTCGAAAAAGGCTGTTTCAATGCTGCACAGAATCAAAACTATTCTCGTCATTTGCTTTTCCCTCCTCATTCTCACAGTCGCGGTTGCCGCGCAGGAGACGGACTCCGAGTCGATTACCCCCAACAATATCACCAGACTGGTTGAACATGCCGCGCTGCCCCTCACGGATGTCGCCCACGTTGAATGGTCGCCCAGCGGCACGATCCTCGCCGCTGCCACCCCGAACGGCGTGTATCTGTTTGACAGCGGCAACTGGACGGCGGAACCTGTCCTGCTGGGCGACGAGCCGTTCACAGCAACCGACCTGGCATTTTCACCCGATGGCGATCTGTTAGCGATTGCCAGCGGCAGCCAGATTCGCCTGTGGTCTACCGCCAGTCGCCGCGAACTGGGAACATTTGACGGGAACGAGCCGATTGCTTTCAGCCCCAATGGGAATACGCTGGCGTTTACGAATGGCGTTGCTCTTGTCCTGTTTGATGTCGCACGAGACAATGAAGTCGCTATAGCCGAGGGACATACGGATCGGATTACCGATGTCGTGTTCTCACCTGCGGGCGGCGTCTTCTCAACAACCAGCCTCGATATGACCCTGCGTTACTGGGATGATGAAACAGGCGAGCAGCTTGGCTTCCAGCGCAGCCGCCGGCGTCCGCTGCTGGTGGCGGATGTTAGTCCAAATGGCGCGATTATCGCGTCAGGAGCGCGACGCGGCGTCATTCGCATCCTCAACATGGTCATGACAACTGAGCGCACGCTTTCAATGGGTTTATCCAGTGACGTGACCAGCGTGGATTTCGGTGATATGACGGGCGTTCTCGTCGCGGTCAGCGGAAACACGATGCAGGCGTGGAACACCAGCGGTCATGAGCCGATCCTCAATATGACGATCGGCGATGCGCCCCTGATACAGTCCATTTTCAGCCCTGATGAAACGTATATTGCCACCATTGGGCAGGATGACATGCTCCGTATCTGGGCGGTGGAAGACTAACTAACCCGCCCGCCTGATCAACCCACTGATCAATGGGAAAAGCACATCAGGTTTGCTCAACCCATACGGATGGCGGAGCAGGTGCATCGTCTCCAGCAAGCCCTGTGAGACTGCTTGGCTACGTGGCGCAACCGAAAACAGCAGATCGAGATAGCGCCGCTCCAGTGAGCGCATGAGATCAAACGGTGCATCCATAAAGCGTAAATCCTCGCTGGTCGCCATCAGCCAGGCGTCGGCATTGCGGCGGTAGAGGGCGCGTTGAAACTGGCGCGTCGTGCCGCGCTGCTTCAGCCACCTGTCCAGCGTTTCGGCGGCAAGGGCGCTCACCGTCATGCCCTGTCCATAAATCGGGTTGAAGGCGCATACGGCATCCCCCAGCGCGATAAAGCCTTCGGGTGGATGTGATAAACGTTCGTAATGGCGCATTCGGTTGGCGGTGCGCCCGTAACCATAAATCGGCGAGATGGCTTGTGCATGTGGCAGCGCTTCATGCAGCGGCGGCAGCGGCAGACTCGCCAGAAAGCCGTTGAATCCCACCTCGTCGGTCGGTGGTCTGGCATTGCCATAACCTGCCGCAGTCAGAATCCATGCGCCGTCTTCCACCATATGAAACGCCAGACCGCACGGTAGATCGGGACGCGGCAGCATGAGCAGCGCTTTGTAATCGGGCGTCAGGTTCAGGCGATACAGGCGTGTCGCATAGCCCAAACCGGCGTCAATCACCGCCTCATGCGGGGCGCTGAAACCTGCCTCTGCAAGCCAGCCAGGTGCTTTCGAGCCGCGCCCGCTGGCGTCCACTACCAGATCGGCTTCAAGGGTCATCGTCTCATTCAGCCCGCGTTTTCGCATCTCGCGGGATTTCATGGTTATCCCCGTCACGCGATTGCCCGACGTGATGAACCCGCTGACCTCAACGCCTTCGCAAATGCTGATATTCGGGATGGCGCGTATCCGCTGGCGGATCAGGTGTTCAATCAATTGGCGACTGCATGGGCGGCTGATGATCCCGCTGTGAAAATGTGGCGTCCAGCCCGTCGGGATCAACTGCCTCGTGTCCCACATCCACTCGGCATAGGTTACGCCTGCCGCATCCAGATCGGCGTCGAAGTTCGTAAACAAGTGGTTGAGCGCATTCAATCCTCGTGCCAGCAAGCCATGACCGTGCCGAGCCTGCGGCGTACCGGAGCGAAAGGCGGCGTCTGGTGGGAGGCGATCCCGTTCGAGGATCGTCACCCGCGAAAAGTGATCCGATAGCACACGAGCCGCCAGCAGCCCGGCGATACCGCTGCCGATAACGAGCGCATGATTGCGGGGGAGAGGACGGGAACTCATCTATGAATGTCCCTGATCTGTATCTATGTGAATTTTATCACAAGAATATCCCTCAATTCCCATCATGTTTGACTCCTTGACAGGAATCAGAAAGTGATCCACAATAAAACCAACCAGTCGGTATTTTTTATGAGTTAAGCAATGACCAAAGGCGACGATACACGGCAGGCAATCCTTGAACAGGCGGCGCAGGTGTTTAACCAGCGCGGCTATTTCGGCACTTCGATGGATGACCTGATGCGGGCGACCAACCTGACCAAAGGCGGTATTTATAACCACTTTGGCAGTAAGGAGGCGCTGGCAATCGAGGCATTTGAATACGCGCTTGAGCGCGTTCACCAGCGCTTTCGAGAAACACTGGGTAAACGGCGCACCACGCGCAGCCGCCTTGAGGCGTTCATCACCATGTTTCGCCTGCATATTGATGATCCACTGTTTGACGGCGGCTGCCCCGTGTTGAATACCGCGATTGAGGCGGATGATACCAACCCCGCGCTGCTGGAACGGGCGCAGTTGATCTGCGAGGACTGGCAGAATTTCATCATTCGCACGGTCAACAAGGGTATTGAACTCGGCGATGTGCCGCCGGATACCGACGGGCAGACCGTCGCCAGCGTGATTATCGCCACGCTGGAGGGCGGTATCATGCTCTCCAAGCTATACGGCGATGAACGCCATGTTCATCGTGTCGTTGAACATATCCAGCGCTATGTTGAGTCATTCACGAGCAAGCCGTAAAAGGGGGAAAATCATGTGGTCACATTATGTCGCGCTTGGTGACAGCCTGACGGTAGGAATTGGCGATCCGGTGGCTGGTGTTGAATCGTTGAACTGGGTCGAGCGTCTTGCCAGAGCCATGCAGCCGAAACGCTGCACCAATTTGGCAAAACGCGGGCAGACCAGCGCCCAACTACTGGCGGGGCAGCTTCCGCAAGCCCTCGCCTTACAGCCCGATGTCGTGAGCGTTCTCATTGGCGGCAACGACGCCATGCTCAACGAATGGTCGGAAGAAGGCTTTCACTCGAATTATCACGCCATCCTGAGTGCGCTAAAGCCGACGGGCGCGACGATCCTCACCATGACGATGGCGGATATTGAGCCATGCCTGCTCCGCGAATACCAGCAGATGATGAAGCTGGTACTGGCGCGGATTCGCCGCGTTAATCACATCGTCCGCCAGGTGAGCGCTGAATTTGACGCGCTCTGCATTGATCTGGAGGAGGTGCCATCGCTACAGAAAATGTCACTCATCAGCGCCGATAACATTCACCCAAATATGCTGGGCTATGCCCGTATTGCCGATGAGGTCATTTATCAGTTGGAGAATTACTGGCAGTTCAGCACCAGACATGCGTGAAACGCCTTCACCCCTGACCCTTCGACTTGAGGGAAAGCGGTCGGGGATAAGGGCGCGGCAAACGATGCCCGTTTGTTATATGCTAGCGCTGACTTCTGCTTCCATAACGGGTAGAGGCTCTACGACTTTTCTATGATAGGGCTTCAAGCGCAAAATTGGTTTTTCAATCCAGCGATAGGAGAGGATTGAAACCGCAATCACCCCAATGACGATCCCGCCAAGGTAAAACACATCTCCAAATCCAAACTGCACGGTGAGATACGAAACGAAATAAATCATCAGCATGTGATATACATAAATGCCAAACGTTACCTGACCCAGGTGGCTTAAAACTGGATGTTCCAGACGAATGGGTTGGCGGCGGTTGGTAGAAACATTCAGCAGTACACCTAAAAATACGATGGATATGACAAAATCATAGACGATGCCCCCATCCACAGGCAGCACGATGACAATCAGCATTATCCCCCAGAAAAACGAGTTCAACCTATAAAAAATACGCAGCATACGATGTTTGTGGAAAAACAACCACGCGCCTAACGCACCCACTGCCATAGCTTCAAAATGAATGGCACGTAAAAAAATAAGCCACGGATCCGTATACTTCGATTCCGTGATTAACAGTTCTGGAAACACCAGAACGAAAGCAAAACGTACAGTGATAATGATGAGGCATATTTTAGGAATAGAAATCCGCTTAACCAATGACGACCAGACCAGGTAAAACCACTCCTCCACACCCAAACTCCAATACATCCCGATAGCGCCGAGTGCTACGAAAGGAAGGTGAGGTGAAAGCAGCACGACTGCCAGAATAGAGTAAGCATCACGCGGCGAATTCTGCGGCAGAAGCACCATTGTTAAGGCAAAGACCAGGAAATACAGCGGCCAGATTCGCAGGGTGCGCCGTACCAGGAAATTCTGGACCGAAATTGAGCCTGTTTCCCGCCGTTCCTGAAGCAGCAAGTACGTGATCAAAAACCCGCTAATTACAAAAAACAGCGTTACGGCATCCCACCCATTCATAATAAAGAAATTCATCACCCATCCCGTTGATCCGGACGGTGTATAAACTGGCGAGGCAAATGCGTGTCCAATAACGACGGACAATGCCGCATAAAGGCGCAATGTATTCAGCCCTGGAAAATACAATTTTGATGGCGTCGCTGGGCTTGGTGCTGGTAAATGACCCTGATAAATGCTAACCGATTGCAAGTGCTACCGCCTATCCACTCCTAAACATTCCTTCTAGTTTACCTGCAAGTGCTTCGATATATCCTTAAGCCGAACAGAAACGTGACATTTTCACAACGTACCATTTGGGGCAAATTGACACCATAACATTGCTGCCGTCTTGAGTATGTTTTTTGGTGACGTTTTCTCGCGTGATCGAATCGCCCTCATTGCCGAAAATGGGGCATCGGTTAGGCAGAGCGGCAGATAGATATGAAGTTGGAAAGGAGCGCGGGCGTGGCAACCCACGCCCTTATGAACAATGTAGGTGAAAAGGGAGTTGGTGTAGTGTAAATATGGGTGCAAAAGAGAGTGCCGATTAGTGATCCGCCAGAAATTCCATCACCTGCCGCCGTGTCGGTAACGCCGGGATCGCGCCTTTCTGTGTGGTTGTGATCGCGCCGACGGCATTAGCGAAGCGGGCGATCACGTCCAGATGATCGGCGAAAAACTCGCCGTGTTCAAGCAAGCCGCTGAGTAAACCGGCGACGAAGGCATCGCCCGCGCCTGTCGTATCCACGCTGTGGACGGTGAAGCCGGGTGATGACACCACTTGATCCGCTGTATAGAGCGTTGCGCCGCCTGCTCCGCGTGTGACGGCAAGCAGCTTCATGTGCGGCTGCCACAGCGAGAGCGCATCCTCCCCGCCCGTCAGGAATACCAGTTCTTCCTCACTGATCTTGACGATATGGGCATACGCCAAGCCGAGCATCATGCCTTCACGGGCAGCCACTTCGCTCTCCCACAGGGCAAGACGCAGGTTCGGATCATAAGAAATGATCAAGCCCTTATCGCGGGCGCGTTCGGCGGCGGCAAGCGTAGCGCTGCGGCTCGGTTCGCTGATCATGGTGATTGAGCCGAAGTGAAAAATTCGCTGCGAGTCTATCATGCCCATGGGCAGGTCTTCCGCCCGCATCAGCATATCGGCGCTGGGATTGCGGTAGAACGAAAAGCTGCGATCTCCATCCTTACGCAGCGACACAAAAGCCAGCGCGGTATTTGCCTCGCGGGTGAATAATACCCCCTGCGTATTCACGCCTGCCTCATCCAGTACGCCTTTGAGATAATCGCCAAACGGATCATCCCCAAGCTGAGTCAGAAAGGCGCTTTGATGACCGAGACGCGCCGCAGCGACGGCGACATTGGCGGGTGCGCCGCCAGGTGCCTTGATGAACCCGCTGGCTTCCCCAACCGTAACGCCGCTTTCGAGGGCAACAAAGTCAATGAGCAGTTCACCGAGGCAGATGATGGACATGGGGTTCCAGTTAAAAGTTAAAAGTTAAAGATTAAAAGTATAAAGTCAAAAATCCAAACGTAAAGTCAACAGCAGGCACAAAAATCTTTTACTTTTAACTTTCCACTTTTAACTTTTAACTGCTCACTTCATGAGCCACACCGGATTCGTCCATGCCCGCCCGCCTTTACTGTCGCGCACGGTCAGGCGCACGAACGGGCTTTTCAGGTGTTGGGTATTGATTTCCGCTTCCATCAAGCCGTTGCCGTGTAGATAGGCAGATTTTGAGCCGCGCCCGGTCACAAAGATGTTGTTGACGGGTGAACATTTCACATACATCGTGTCACCGCTGATCTGCACATCTTCGAGGACGGGTCCGGTACTGCTGTAGTAGTCACCGCGCTTGAGCGCCGCCAGAATCGCCGCGTCATCCAGTGTTTCGCTTTTCACCCACACCCAGCCGAGCAGGCGGTCATTATGCTTGACGTGAAAATGCGCGTCGTCCGTCGCCAAGCCGTAATAGCGCCTGCCCCTGTTGAGCATGACATCGAGCATATACCAGCTATCAATCCGATCATTGTGATCGTGTGAAATGCCGTTGATCGTCTCAATCGCGTGGACATCCCCCAGCGCCAGCACATCCTCTTCGCTCAACGCGTACCATGCCGGATGAGCGCAGGAGACGAACGCGCCTGCCGCCATTGCCCGCGCTGCCAGTTCCGGTCCCGATTCGTCCTTGTGCGGCGGTTGAAAATCGAACGGCAGCCCGTTGGCGAGGAGATGCCAGATTTCGCCTGCGCTGGTTTGCCCCGCGTGCAGTTCCGCGCCGATGATCGTTGTGAAATTGGCGCTGCGAAACGGGCGCGTATCCGTCATCGGATAGTGATATTGTTCGAGAAAATGATCGGTGATCGAGACGAAGTGATAGCCCATTGCCTGATAAAATTTGCACACGTCTTCCGGCGATTTTGTGCCATCGGAGCAGGTGGAATGGCTGTGCAGATTGCCTCGCCAGAACGTGCCGGGTTTGGAGAAGGGGAGATCAGGGGTCATGGAATCAGCGACTCGCGTAATGCCTGAGAGATGTGTTGTAAACCAACGCGCAAATTTTCATCATCGGTCTGCCAGCCGAAGCCGATCCGCATGTGCCGCCGATTCGCCTCGAACCAGTGCCCCGCACCGACATAGGTTTTGTGAACCATAACGAGGTTATGATAAAAATCGTCTACATTGATGTTAAGACTCGGCAGAATACGCGGAAACGACACCACGCCGCCGCGTGGCTCCACCCATTCCATGCTTGGCTCTTCGGCGATCCACTCGCGCATAATTTCCAGACGACGGGCGATCATGGCGCGGATGCGCGTCAGGTGCGCGTCCTTATCGAGTAGATATTGATAGGCAACTTCTTCATCGAGAATCGAGTTGGTGATGAAGATTTGTTCTTTCGCCGCCAGAAACGTTTCCATCAGCGTGGCATCCTGCGTGATCAGCCAGCCCATGCGGATGCCCGGCAAGCCATACGTCTTGGAAAGCGACGACACGCTGATTACACGCGAGGAGAGCGATGCGGCAATCGGAAGCACCTCGTCATAGCCCATTTCGCGGTAAGTTTCATCCACCAGCAGTCGGCAGCCCTTCGCCTCAACCTGCTCAACCAGACGATACAGATCATCACGGCTGATCGTCGCACCCGTCGGGTTATGCGGCACGGTGATGCTCACGTAGCGCGTTTCCGGGCGAATCCGATTCACGAGCGCGTCAATATCGAGTTGGTAGTTATTCTCAAACATAAGGGGGAATAACTCGATATTCGCTCCGATCTGGCGCGGCGTTTCGATGTTGGTCGCATAATTCGGATACACCACCAGCACATGATCGCCCGCGTTCAGCAGCGTCGTGGCGATGATGAACAGGGCTGCCGCCGCGCCAACCGTCATCATGACGTGATCGGTGGTCAACCCCTCAGACCCCGCTAGGATCAGGTCGCGCAGGGCGGGCTTGCCCATGTGATTTTCGTATGACAGCAGCAGATGATCGAGATTGAGGTTCAGGTCACGAAACGGCACATCCATGACCGAACTTTCGCTCAGGTTGTACTGAATCGTGTCATAACCAAACTGTTCGGGTCCTTCAATTTCGATGGGCATTCGGCGGTAGCGCATGGTACATTTTTCCTTGTAAACAGATGTTATCTACACATCAACCCGCGCCGTCAACGTATGCCACTCCGTGCTTTGTTCGTAGGCATACCCTGCCCGCAAAATCGCGCTCTCGCCAAAAGCGGGTCCGATCAACTGCAACCCGATTGGCAGTTCATCCTGATCAAAACCACATGGCACACTCATCCCGCACACCCCTGCGATACTCGGCGGCAGCGTGAACACGTCTTCCAGATACATCGCCAGCGGGTCATTGGTATTTTCCCCGACCCTGAAGGCAGTCTTGGGCGCGACGGGCGCGGCGATCACATCCACCTTCTGAAATGCCTCGTCAAAATCGCGCTTGATCAGTGTGCGAACCTGCTGCGCCTTACCATAATAAGCATCGTAATAACCCGCCGACAGCGCATACGTGCCGAGCATAATTCGCCGCTTGACCTCCGCGCCGAAACCCTCGCCGCGTGTCGCCTTATACGTCGCCCACATCTCGCCTTTATCCACCCGCGCCCCAAAGCGTATCCCGTCGTAGCGGGCGAGGTTGGCGCTGGCTTCGGCGGGGGCGATGATGTAGTACACGGGCAGGGCATAGTCTGTGTGCGGCAGGCTGATTTCGACGATCTCCGCGCCGAGTTTTACGAAATGCTCAATCGCGGCGCGGGTCGTTGTTTCGACTTCCTTCTGCATCCCGTCAATAAAGTATTCTCTGGGAACGCCGATTTTCATCCCGCGCACGTCGCCTGTGAGCGCGGTGCGGTAATTTGGCACATCCACTGGCAGGCTGGTCGCATCCAGCGGATCATGCCCGGCGATCACCTGCAAGATCAGCGCGGCGTCTTCTACAGTGCGGGCAACAGGTCCCGCACAGTCCAGAGACGAGCCGAACGCGACCAGCCCGTAGCGCGAAACGCGCCCGTAGCTCGGTTTGAGACCGACCACGCCGCAGAACGCCGCCGGTTGGCGGATACTGCCGCCCGTGTCCGTGCCGAGTGCGCCCAGCGCCATGCCCGACGCGACGGCGGCGGCGCTGCCTCCGCTGCTGCCGCCGGGGACGCGCTCGGTGTCCCACGGGTTGCGCGTCACCTGATACGCGCTGTTTTCGGTGGACGACCCCATCGCAAACTCGTCCATGTTCAGTTTGCCGAGCATGACCATGCCCGCCTCTTCCAGCCGCTTTACAGCCGTCGCGCTGAAAATCGGCGTGTAGCCCTTGAGGATTTTCGAGCCGCAGGTGGTCTGAATATTCGCAGTGGACAGCACATCCTTGATCGCCATCGGAATGCCGAGCAGGGGGCGATCCTCGCCTGCGGCAATCGCCGCGTCCGCCTTGTGCGCGTCGGCGAGGGCGCGTTCGGGCGTTGGCG
>Ga0224722_1000710_pt1 | contig 19341 bp, 13 predicted proteins | sample Balambano_FR1_Me_FD_161646 | JGI IMG/M metagenome (GOLD analysis project Ga0224722, IMG submission 161646) | Freshwater sediment microbial communities from Lake Towuti, South Sulawesi, Indonesia - Balambano_FR1_MetaG | ecosystem: Environmental > Aquatic > Freshwater > Lake > Sediment | place... | reverse complement strand
CGTCGCGACGATGCGCTCTATCTGCCGATCTGGTCGGTAGCGGTGATGCTCATCTTTGTTTTTGTGGTGGCCTTCGGACTGTTCGGGCTTGTGCTCAGTCTGGGAGGACAGGGCGGCCCGGGCGGTTCGCCCCGAATCGTGATTATCACGGCGCTGCCAAGCGACACGCCGCTGGCAAACGGCACCCCGGCACAGCAGATTCTGCAGCCACAGGCAACATCTGCTGTCGCCCCCGGTACTCTGCCGACTTTCGCTCTCGAGGGCCCTACTCTTCCACCTGTGATTCTTTCGCCGACGCCGCTGTCGATCACGCTGGGCGCAACGGTCATCGTCAACGCCGACTCGCTCAACGTCCGCGCCAACCCGGGTACAGATCAGGATCTTCTTTTCACGGCACCGGCCGGGACCGCATTCAGAGTCATAGAGGGGCCGATGAGCGCAACTGGCTACACCTGGTGGCGCATTCAGAGCATGACCAATCCTCTCGAGGCTGGCTGGGCCGCGGCACAATTTCTGGACGTAGACCCGGGCGCAGCCATCAGCACCGTTCAGCCGACGTAGGAGCCTCCCCGTGCCTGATTCTGCTGCCCGCGCAGAGGAACTGCGCCTGCTGCTAAACCATTACAGCTACCTGTACTATGTGACCAGCCAGCCGGCCGTCTCCGATGCAGCGTACGATGCACTGTTTGCCGAGCTGAAGTCAATCGAGCAGGAAAACCCGGAACTGATCACGCCTGATTCCCCAACGCAGCGGGCGGGCAGTGATCTTTCGGATGACTTCGCGAAAGTTGCACATCCGGCGCCGATCCTGAGCCTGGCAAACGCCTTCAGCGCCGAGGATCTGCTCGCATGGGAAGAGCGCAACCGGCGGCTTCTGCCGTCTGGCACACAGCTCAGCTATACGCTCGAACCCAAGCTGGATGGGCTGACCGTCGTCCTGCGCTACGAGGATGGCCTGCTCGTGCAGGCGGCCACGCGTGGCAACGGCGAAATCGGTGACGACGTCACGCCCAATATTCGCACGATTCGCACCGTTCCGCTGCGCATACCGGTACAGTCCGGCGCCCCTGCCCCGCCGCACCTGGTGGTACGCGGCGAAGTGCTGTTCCTGAAACACGACTTTGAAGCCGTCAACAGGCGCCAGGTGGAGCTTGGCCTGGTGCCGTACGTCAACGCACGCAATACCGCATCGGGCTCGCTGAAACAGAAAGACTCGCGCATGACGGCGCAGCGTCCGCTGACGATGTTCGTCTATTCGGTCGTCGAAGCGCGTGGGATTGCGCTGGATACCCAGTGGGAAACGCTGCGATTTCTGCGGGATATGGGCTTCCATACTGCGCCGGACGCAGGCTATTTTCCAACACTATCCGACATTATCCAGCAGATTCCCACGTGGGAAAGCCGCCGCAACACCCTCGATTTTGAGATTGATGGCGTGGTGATCAAGGCCAATGATCTGCGTCTGAGCGCAGAACTGGGGATTGTGGGAAAAGACCCCCGCGGCGCAATCGCCTACAAGTTTCCGGCACAGGAGGCCAACACGCGCCTTCTGGAGGTGGTGCCGACGGTGGGCCGGACCGGTCGGGTCGTGCCCAATGCGCGCCTTGAACCGGTCTTCATCGGCGGTGTGACAGTCAGCAACGCGACCCTGCACAATTACGATATCGTGCATGCACTCGACATTCGTGTGGGCGATATCGTCACTGTCAAGCGCGCCGGGGACGTCATCCCAAACGTGATCGGCGTCGTGGAGAGCGTTCGAAACGGGACAGAAGTGCCGGTACAGCCCCCGGATGTGTGCCCGTACTGTTCAACGCCGCTCGAACGACCGGCTGAAGCGGTCGACTGGTTTTGCCCGAACGTGCGCTGCCCGGAACGCGTCTACCGGCAGATCGAATTCTTCGTGTCGCGGGCTGCGCTGGATATCGACGGACTCGGCGGGCAGACGATCCGTACACTGCTTGACCGCGGCCTCATTGCAGACGAAGCCGACATCTTTGCACTGAAAGCTGAGTCCCTGCTCGAACTTGAAGGATTTGGCGAGAAGCGGGTGAGCAACCTGCTGCGATCGATCGACGAAGCCCGCGGACGTCCCCTGTCTCAGGTGATCACTGCACTCGGCATTGATGGCGTTGGATCGGTGGCTGCCGTAGCGCTGGCTGACCATTTCCGAAGCATGGATGCGCTGCAGACGGCGACACGGGACGACATTCTGAGTGTGGAAGGCGTCGGGCCTGTTCTGGCGGACTCAATTGTGATGTGGCTTGCGGATGCCTATCACCAGGCGGTACTGAGCAAACTGCGCGAGCTGGGCGTCAACATGCAGGCCGGAGAGCGGGTTCGCGCCAGTGACAGCCTAGCGGGAAAGACATTTGTCATCACGGGGACGCTGCCTTCGCTTTCGCGGGAACAGGCAACCGAACTCATCGAATCCCACGGTGGCAAGACGGTCAGCAGCGTCAGCAAAAAGACCAGTTATGTGGTCATGGGCGAATCGCCGGGAAGCAAGGCAGAAAAAGCGGCTCATCTGGGCATACCGATCATTGGAGAATCGGAACTGCTGGCGATGATTGGGCAGGAAGTGTCGTGAGCGCCCCAACGCTTGTTCTACGCCCCGGACGCGAAAAATCGCTCCAGCACGGGCATCCCTGGCTTTTCAGTCGAGCCGTTGACGCTACTATGGGCAATCCCGAACCAGGTGATATCGTCGATGTGATTCAGGCTGACGGTCGATTTGTTGCGCGCGGCTACTGGAATCCCCAGTCACAGATCATCTTTCGCATGCTCACCCGTAACGATGAGCCGATCGATGACGACTGGTGGCATACCCGAATCCAGCAGGCGTTTGCGCGTCGTCAACATCTGCTCGCTCACGATGAGCCGCGGGCCTGCCGTCTGATCAACGCGGAGAACGACTTTGTGCCCGGCCTGATCGCTGACCTGTATGACCGCACGGTCGTTCTGCAGGCGCTGACCCTTGGAATTGATCTTCGCAAGGGGCGGCTCGCTGAGATTCTACAACAGGTAACAGGCGCTGAAAGTGTGTTCGAGCGCAGTGACGTTGATATTCGGCAGAAAGAGGGTCTTGGCAAAGTTACCGGGGCGCTGGTCGGGCCGACGCCGCCGGAACGCATCCTGTTCACAGAGGCACATGGCGTTCGGCTGTGGGCCAATGTCCTTCACGGACACAAGACGGGTGCCTATCTTGACCAGGCGGCCAACCGAGCGCTGATCGTTGACCTGCTGCACCATCTCGGCGGCGGTTCTCCGCTGCGCGTACTGAATCTGTTCTGCTATACCGGCGGCTTCTCGGCGCACGCAGCGAAAATACCCGGGGTGCACATCGTCAACGTGGACGGCTCGCGTGCGGCGCTGGACATGACGGCCGAAAACATGCATCTGAACGGAACTTCCGACGAGCAGTATGAACTGGTACGCGGCGATGTTTTCGAGCTGCTGCGCGAATTGATCGCCGCACGCGAACTGTTCGACCTGATCGTGTGTGACCCACCCAAATTTGCCAGTTCAGCGGAACAGCTTCAGCGCGCGGCACGTGGATACAAGGATCTCAACCTGCACGCGTTTCGCCTTCTGAAGCCTGGGGGCCTGCTGATGACATTTTCCTGTTCCGGCGCGGTGACTGCCGACATGTTTCAGAAATACGTGTACGCCGGTTTAATCGACAGTTTGCGGCAGGGCCAGATCATTCGCACGATGTCTGCACATGAAGATCACCCGGTTTCGCTGACATATCCCGAGGGCGCGTATCTGAAGGGGCTGGTCGTCCGCACTTTATGAATCCGAGGGCGCTTCCCCGGCCAGTCGACGAATCTTTGAGAATGTCTCGACCCACGAGATCGGGCTCAGGCCCAGTTTCTCGCGTATGGCTTCGGGTGCAGCGCCATTCTGATAATCGCGCAAGGCACTGGTCCAGCGCATCATTTCGAAAGAAACCTTGAATGGAATGTCGGCTGCCTCGCCAATGGCAGCCAGGATGTACTCTAGATTGCGCGCTGTGCAGGTGAAAAGTGTTTTCGGCGGGTGGTACTGTGCGGCATACTCCTGCATCAGTGTCGCCAGCTCGCGTGAAACCGGGATTCTGCGCTCCTTGTACTGATGGGTTGTACTCGGCTGGCGCACCAGCAGCATGGGTGCGCTGGATTCTGGCCCCTCGAAATCCGCCCGCGTCAGGCGCATCGCCTCACCCTTCTTGATGCCTGTCTCCAGAAGCAAACGAAAGAGAAAAGCGGGCCGGGTGTCAGGCTCCTGTGAAACCGTCCTGAATTCACGGGATGCTTTCAGCGCCGCATCAATCATCGGCGCTTCAAGCACATTTGCCAGCGGGGCCTGTCCTGAACGCTGGAGGACAGCGACTGCCGGGTCAGCCGGGATGGCCCCCAGCCCGTGCAGCCACCTGAAGAAGACCTTGAGCGTGGTCACGCGTCTCGCATAGGTCTTGCGCGAGCATGGAATCCCACGCTCATGCTCCATCCAGTGCAGATAGCGGTTCAGCATGTCCGTCGAAATGGCAGAAATCGGCACTGAACCACCTGCAAACTCCAGAAGCAGATGGAGGTCGGCGGTGAACGCATAGATCGTATGCTGCGTTTTGCCGTCACGATACAGGTGTGTCTGAAACATCGAGAGCGTGTGTTCCAGAGCCGTGCCGGCGAAGATTTCGCCTTCGGTGGCCGGAATGGCAAACATCGAGAGCTGCTGCGTTGGTGGTATCTCTCGCTTCATCAATTCCTCCTACCTGCGCTTTGTCCACGCATCCTGACCATACATGCGCTCAGCCAGCTCAATCATGCGGGTCTGTTCCGAATCAGTTCTCTTCGCTTGGGTAAACGTGATGCTTAATGCCTGCGAGAATCCTTCGACAAACGCGCGCGCAGCCCTGCTCCAGTCAACCTGTTCATTGCCCAGCGCAGCCTCCAGCGTCAGCGCATGATCGTGAATACGGGACCGAGCGGCCAGGCGCTCTGCTGCTGACAGGTTAAGGACATCTGCAATCCGGCCGAGGTTCCCGGTCAAAGGCAGCGTGCCGTGCTGAAGCAGACCTCCAAACCTGCGGGCCTGTGCACTGCCGACAAGTTTGCGTCCGCCGACGGTGATTTCATAGTGCGATGGGGTCTCGAAGCAAATGGTTGTCCGTGGAGCATGTCCCTCAATCGGGAGCGCAGATGGTCGCAGGCCCAGCCGAATGAGCGCAGCCATGATTCCCTGGCTGATCGCGCGATAGCTCTCGATGACGCCTTGCCTGGCGATTGGATGGTCGGCTGGCAGCACAACGCTGTAAGTCAGCTCATCCGCATGGAGTATGGCACCACCGCCCGTCAGCCTTCGTATGAGACCCCAGCCTCTGGCCTGCAAGGCAGCATAATCAACTTCTTCCCAACGCTGCCCGGCTCCCAACGACAAACACGGCGTTTGCCAGCCATACAGGCGCAGCGTGGGCTGCACTTCGCCTGCAGCGACTGCGCGCAGCGAAGCCTCATCGGCAGCCATGTTGACCGGGCCAGACGCGGGCTCATCGTACAGGACACGCCACTGCTGCGTATGTTGACGCGACATTCGGCTAATCCTATACTTGCGAGCAGATTTCAGCAGCGTTCGGATTGCAATGCCGTCGACAAATCCACCCGCAGACAAAACACACAGGCCGCACGTCCAACCCTCCAGCAACCCGGCCACCACTACGGTTGGACGTGGACAGTCGAAAGTTCCCTCAACCCAACCCGCGCCGCGCCCTTCGGCAGAACCGACGCTGGCAAGCGTACGACCGGTCAATGACCCATATTTTACTCCAGCCTATACGACATCACAGTCCGGCGATGGAGGAGTGCGCGCGTCTGCAGCACGGGATCGGTCGCGCAGGCGGCGCGGCCGGCGCGGTGGAGACTGGGCCTGGGTGGTCATTGCGGGCACGCTGATGAGCGTCGTACTGGTGTTCAGCGTGTGCATCGCGCTGATCCTGCGCGTCACCCAGGGCGACGTTGCGATCATGACCACCGACAGCGCGGCGCTGCCGACCGCAGTGCTCGCCCAAAGTACCTTTGGCAGTACGAACGGTGACCTGCAGGCTGGCCAGCAGATCACGCTTGACGATGGCCGCAGTATCGTGCTGAGCCCATGGACCGGCGGCGCTCGCCTGACGGTGCTGATCATGGGCCTTGACCGTCGCCCGAACGAAGAAGGTCTGATGTACCGTACCGACACCATGATGCTGATCAGCCTCGATCGCGACACCGGTTCGCTGGGAATCCTCAGTATTCCCCGTGACCTGTATGTCGATATTCCGGGCTACGCAGACCTGCAGCGCATCAATACGGCGATGGTGCTGGGCGAGCTTCAGCAGCCCAACTATGGGCCGACGCTGGCGATGCAGACGGTTCAGTACAACCTTGGCATGTACGTACACGGTTACGTCGCGGTCGATTTTGAAGCGGTTGAGACGATCATCGATCTGCTGGGTGGCGTCGATATTGATGTGCCCTACCCGATTGCGGATTATGAATATCCCGACATGAATTTCGGGTATGACCCGCTGATTCTTCAGGCGGGCCTTCAGCACATGGACGGCGCCACCGCTCTGAAGTTCGCGCGCACGCGCCATGGGGATAACGACTTTGAACGCTCGCGGCGTCAGCAGCTCGTCCTGTATGCGGTACGCGATCGTATTCTTGACTTCAATCTGCTGCCGCAGCTCATTATTCAGTCGCCCACCCTGCTGAGTTCGCTGAGCGAAAACGTGTATACGAACCTGACTGCTGACCAGCTCATTCAGGTTGCGCTGACCCTCAAGGACGTGACCGAATCCTCAATTCGGACAGGCGTGATCGACGACAATTACAGCATGCCGTATACCACGCAGTCCGGCGCACAGGTGCTTGTCCCGCGGCGGTCGATGCTGGCCGATCTGCTCACCGCAACCTTCGGCGCCGACTATTCGGAATAAAAATCGCTGGCAGCAAACACGCTGCCAGCGACATCAATCACAGAAAAGCCCACTGTGCCGTGTGTGCGGAGTCTTGAACCTGCATTTGCAGGTGGGGACTCGCGTGGCGATGGGGTCTTGGCCGAAGCCTATCACCTTGCCGCCGAATGGATGCCCCCGTAGAAGGGGTGTTGGCTCAAGACGGGTTTTCGCACGTCACGAACACCGCAGGCGATGGTGTTTATACCAACGCCGCTGCTGCCTGTAAAGTCCCGCCTAAGCCCGGCAGGTTAAGGGTTACTGCACCCAGCAGGTCCGTTATCGCCTGTGCGGAATGATTTTTTGTGATCTGACGTTATACTCGGGCCGTCGACCATACAGGAGAACGCAGATGAAACTCGATGTCAAAGCATTGATGGCAGAGTTTGTCGGCACATTTGCACTGGTATTCATTGGCGCGCTGTCTGTTGCGGTTGCAGGCCAGGTCTTTGCTGAAGGCGCGGGCGTGCTGGGTGTGCTGATCGCCGCCTTCGCCCACGGTCTGGTCGTCCTGGGTTTTGCCTTCGCGGTGGGACACCTGTCGGGTGGGCACTTCAATCCTGCCGTGACTGCCGGGCTCCTCGCCGGTGGCAAAGTCGATATTGCACGAGCTATCAGTTACTGGGTGGTCCAGTTTATCGCTGCCATTGTGGCAGCCTTCGCCATGACGGCTGTCGTTCCTGCAGAGTGGGGTATCAGCCGGTTTGGACAGACTGTCGGGGTGATCACCAGCAGCAACCTCGTCGGTGCCGTCCTGCTGGAAGCGATTCTTACCTTCTTGTTTGTTACCGTAATCTTTCAGACCGCGGCACATGGAAAAGCCGGTCAGTTTGCGCCCATCGCCATCGGCCTGACGCTGACGTTCTGTATTCTCGGTGGAGGAGTGTTTTCGGGAGCATCGCTAAACCCGGCACGTACCCTTGGGCCGGCACTCGCGGCGGGCGAATTGAGCTACGTGCCCGGCTATCTTATCGGCATCTTCGCCGGAGGTGTGCTGGCGGGTGTCTTCAACGCCTACGTACTGACGCCCAAAAACGACGACGAATAGCGGAAAAATTCAGGGCGATCGAATGATCGCCCCGCTTCGTCTCAGGCTTCGACTTCAACTACGCGAATACTCAGTTCTTCCAACTGAACATCGAGCGCGGGTGATGGCGCCCCAGCCATCAGGTCGGCCCCTGACTGGGTTTTGGGGAAGGCGATGACTTCGCGAATGTTGGACTCGCCAGCAAGCACCATCACGAGCCGATCGATGCCCGACGCGATGCCACCATGCGGAGGCACGCCGTATTCGAAAGCTTCAAGCATGTGCCCGAACTGCTGCTGCGCTGTTTCCATATCCTGACCGATCAGCGGGAAAATCTTCTCCTGAATCTCGCGGCTGGCGATGCGAATGCTGCCGCCCGCCACTTCGAACCCGTTGCAGGCAAGGTCGTACTGTGACCCGCGCGCGGCACCCGGGTCTGTGTCAAGAAGGGGCAGATCTTCAGGAAGCGGCATCGTGAACATGTGCTGCGAAGGATCCCAGCGCTGCTCTTCCTCGCTCCAGTAGAACATCGGGAAGTCGATGATCCATGCGAATGCGAGCTTGTCCGGATCGGCAAGTTCCAGTTCGCGGGCAATGTGCTGGCGAAGCGCATCGGTGATATTCCAGACCGTCTCGCGTTTGTCTGACAGGAACAGCAGCAGGTCACCCCCCCGAGCGCCGGTCCGGCTTACGATCTCAAGGATCTGGTCCACGGTGAAGAACTTGCCGACCGGGCCCCTGACTTCCCCGGTCTCTTCTTCGGGAATGGCGACCCACGCAAGCCCCTTTGCACCCGCGCTCCGCGCCACGTTCTCCAGTTCTTCGGTCAGCTTGCGAAGGGCAGTACCGCTGCGGACGGCCATCCCCGGCGCACGCAGCACCTTGACCGGCTTGCCTTCGGCAGCGTTGTTCACGAAGACGGGGAATCCACACTTTGCGCCAATGTCAGTGATATCCACTGCGCTGACGTCATAGCGCAGGTCTGGCTTGTCAGAGCCGTAGCGCTCCATCGCATCCCAGTAGCGGATGCGTGGGAAAGGCTTAAACATCGGCGGCTTGCCCGCCACATTTTCGGCGACTTCTGTCATGAGTTCCTCAATCAGCACCATCACGTCTTCGCGCTGTACGAAGCTCATCTCCAGATCGAGCTGGGTAAATTCTGGCTGACGATCCCCGCGCAGATCTTCGTCCCTGAAGCAGCGCGCGATCTGAAAATAGCGTTCAATGCCAGATACCATCAGCAACTGCTTGAGCTGCTGCGGGCTCTGGGGAAGCGCATAGAAGTTGCCCGGCATCAACCGGCTGGGCACGAGAAAGTCACGCGCACCTTCCGGGGTAGGCTTGAACAGGATGGGCGTTTCGATTTCGAGGAATCCCTGCCTGTCCAGATAATCACGAATATACTTGACCACCTTGTGCCGCAGAATCAGGTTGCGCTGCATTCGCTGCCGGCGCAGGTCAAGATAGCGGTATTTCATCCGGGTGGTCTCATCCACCTTGCTATCCTGATTGATGTAAAACGGCGGCGTCCTGGAGGCATTGAACAGGACAATTTCCTGTGCAACCAGCTCAATCTCACCCGTCGAGAGGCCGGGGTTCGCCGTGCCTTCCGGGCGCAGTCGCACGGTGCCCGTAACCTGTGCAACGTACTCACTGCGCAGCTTTTCAGCCACGGCGTGCGCTTCCTGAGAGTGTTCGGCGTTGACGACAACCTGCGTAATGCCCCAGCGGTCGCGCAGATCGATGAAGATGACGCCCCCCTGATCCCGGCGGTTATTCACCCAGCCTGCCAGCGTGACCGTTGCACCCTGGTTCTGTGCGCGTAACTCGCCGCAGTTGTGCGTTTTCAACATGGTTGCGACCTCAATGTGGTGGATAGGCAGGGACTGCTGAACCGCGAAAGCATATCATGGGGAAGGTTCAAAATAAAGCGCGGCCACGTAAACAAAACAGGGGCGCCCGATGCTTTCGAACGCCCCTGATCCAAGCGGATACCTGTACCTGTTTACACGGCGCGGACGTAATTCCCTGCAAGCTGCCGGTCGATCCAGCGCGAGATGAACGGATAATGATAGTCACGCCCGTTGTACACCTCTACGGCTGCAATGGCACCGAGAACACCCGCTCCAAACGGCATAACGGCGCAGATGGCAAAGAAGGCGACACCGATCAGCAGCCAGACCGGCAGCAAAACGAGACCAATCAGCACAAGCAGCGAGAGCGCAGCCAGAATCAGCCCGATTCCCCACAGGATTCCCCCGACGAGCAGCAGTGCCAGGACGCCCACTGTGGCAATTAGCTGCAGCACGAACGCCTGCATGGCATGAAAAGCCACAAAATCGGACTTCTGGCGATACATGAGATAGATCACCAGCGGGGCAAAGATCGTCACGGGAACGAACGTACCTCCCGTCAGAATGCCGACGAGCAGCGTCGCCCAGATGCTGCCCTCGGCGACCGCCGCCCACTGCCGTTCTTCCCTCGTCAGGCCGGCTGTGCTGTAACTCAGCGGGACTTCACGTCGGCGCGCTTCACGCACAACGGACGACCACGCATCGCTGGCGGGTCGTGTCGGGCCGCGCTTGGGCTTTTCGGTGGCAAACTCAACATCGGGTTCCGGGCGGTAGCGGCGTTCGTATTCTGCCACCACATCATCCCCGTTTGCCGGCGCAGCACCCAGCCTACTGGCGCGGGCAAAATCCTGCTGCGTCAGTTCATCTGCAGAAACCTGATTGCTGTCACCGGCCCTGTCTGCCCCATCGGGCCGTGATTCCGCTTCATCAGCGCGGAAACCCTGTTCATCAGCCATTACCACACCCTCGCTAACCGCATCAAACCGAGTACACTTGTCGAAACTGGTTAGGTATACGCCGACAGGCGCAGAAAGTTTCACAGGTGTTTGCAGTTCGCTGGATGAGCAAACTGTTCTCGCGAGGATATTCCCTCTCCAAGCGAGACCTGGGCATTCTGCTGGTGCTGGGGGGTACGGTCGGGCTGGTCGGTGTTCTTGCCATCGACGTGCTTGACGCAGGCCGCGAAGGGGGAATCGGGCCCTCTCAGCAGGCGGCACTGGCTGCCTGTGTCGGCATCGTGCTGCTCGGCCTCACCCTCATCCCCCTCGGTCGGGACCCGGCATGACCTCTGAAGCGCTCGCGGTCGACAATCGGCATGTGCCAGGCAGCATCTCCACCGCAATCAGCCATGTGCTGATGGCCGCCGCGCTGCTGGTACTGACCGGCTACCTGATCATTTACGTGGCATATGCCGTCAATCTGATGCAGTTTCCCTTCGATTACGATCAGGGTGAAGGCTTCGAGCTGGTCGACACCATCATGTTCAGTCAGGGTCGGCTGCCCTATCAGAACACCAACGAGTATCCGTTCTACAGCAGCAATTACCCGCCGCTGTTCCACATCATGGCCGCGCCGTTCGTGTGGATTTTCGGGCCCGCCTACTGGTATGGACGCCTGCTTGGTTTCCTCGGCACGCTGGTGACTGCGGCAGCGATCGGCTACGCAGTCTGGCGGGAAGGTGGGCATCGCTGGATCGCTCTGGCTTCGGGCCTTGCATTCCTGGCCTCGAACACGATCTACCATATCGGCCCGCTCTTTCGTCAGCACATGACGATGGTGATGTTCGAAATGCTGGCCGTCCTGGTGCTCGCCCATGTCAACGAAGTCAGCGACCCACGCCGGCGACGCTGGATGCTGGCGCTTGGCATTGGACTGATCCTGTGTGCGGGCTACACCAAACAGCTTGCCTATGCAACGGCCGGTGCAGCGGTTGTGTTCATGTTCATTCGACAGCCGCGACGAGCCATCGCCTTCGGGCTGGGCATTGCGCTCGTCGGCGGATTGATCTTCCTTGTTCTGGATGCGCTGACCGGTGGCCAGTGGTTCCTTCAGACCATTTCTGCCAACGTCAACGAGTTCTACCTCGATCAGACGCTCGGTCTCTACCGGCTATGGTTCAGCCTTCACGGTTTCCTGCTCGTTCCAGCCGTGCTCTATGTACTCTATGAACTGTACTTTGACCGGCTGTCGATTTACTCGGTCTGGTTCCTTGCAGCCGGTGCCAATGCGGCGCTGTCCGGCAAGTGGGGCGCTGGCGACAGCTACTTCGCAACATCGATCGCCGCGCTGTGCGTTCTCAGCGGCATCTGTTTCGCCCGCATCCTGAACCAGCGCCTTGGCTCAGCAGATCATGCCTTGTCGCGCCGGGCAAAGCGCTGGATCATACCGCTGCGCGGCCCCCTGACGGCTGTCTGCATGATTGTCATTCCCCTGCTCTACCTCGGCTATGGCCGTGCGGTGCTGCACATGCCCACCGATGGCCCTGTGTTCGGCCCGGTTGCGTCGGCGCTTGGTTTGGAAGCAAATGCCGACAACGGCTTTTACGACTCGGCAGGGCGCATTGCCGGTGGTTACGCGGACATTGGTCATCTCACGACCGAATCTGACATTGCAGCGGGGTGGCAGATCGTCGAACGCGTTCGCGCTGCAGAAGGCGACGTCCTGAGCGAAGAAGCAGCGTTCAATCTGCTGGCCGGGAAGCCGGTCATCACCAACCCAACCCAGCTTCTCAATCTGTGGCTGAATGGTCAGTACGATGCGACTGAGCTTGTGACCATGATCGAGAGGCAGGAATTTGGCCTGATCGTCCTTCGAGCCCAGTTCTTCCCAACTGAAGTGCTTATTGCGATTGGCGAGCATTATGAGCAGACCGAGTCGATTCGCATGAATGGCTTCGATTATCTGCTGCTGGAGCCGCGAAACCAGTCGGCTGAAACCTGAATCCGAATAGCTGAGATGGCCATGACAACCGCCTACGTGACTCATCCCCGCTGCGTCGAACATCATTTGCGCGAACACCCGGAACACGCGGGCCGTATTCGCGCGGTGTGGAAACGAATGGACGAGAGCGGGCTCGCCGAACATCTGGAATTCCTGCAGGCACCGGAAGCGACGATCGAGCAGATCACCGCCGTCCATGACGCTGCATACGTGGCGCTGCTCGAAACAACGCGCCATCAAACCCATACGCTGCATCTGGATGCGGATACGTACATCAATCCCGCCTCATATGATGTGGCGCGGCTGTCCGCTGGCGGGGTGGTACGAGCCGTTGATCACGTGTTTGCGCAGCCGGGAAACAACGCGCTGGTCGTCACACGGCCGCCGGGCCATCATGCCATTGCGTCTCGCGGAATGGGCTTCTGCCTGTTCAACAACGTCGCCATCGGCGCACAACATGCGATAGATGCCTACGCCCTGCGACGTGTGCTGATTGTGGACTATGACGTGCATCATGGCAACGGCACGGAAGCGATCTTCCATGACCGCCCTGATGTCATGTTCATGTCCACCCATCAGTATCCGCTCTATCCCATGACTGGTCTTGCGGACGATACCGGTAAGGGAATCGGCGAAGGGTATACGCTCAACGTTCCGCTGCCGGCCCACTGCGGGGATAACAGCTACCGTGCTGTTTTCGATCAGATCGTTTTGCCTGCGGCAGAGCGTTATCAGCCGGAGCTGATTCTGGTCTCAGCCGGGTATGATGCGCACTGGGCTGAACCTCTGGCAGGGATGCAGCTCACGCTGACCGGCTTTGCGGAACTTGGGCAGCGCCTCATCGACGCAGGCAAACGGCTGTGCGAAGGACGCATCATCTTCGTGATGGAAGGCGGATATTATGTCGAAGCGCTGGCATATGGCATGGTCAACGTGGCTCGCCTGCTGACCGGTCAGCCGCCGACTGACCCGATCGGCCCGCCAGACTTTGACGCTGACGAGCCAGACTTATCCCGCCTGATCGAATCGATCCGGACGCGACACAATCTCTAGCGCGAACCGGGATCGTCGATGCCGCTGCGCAGGCTGGCAAGCTCGCTCTGGTAACGCCGCAGCGCCTGCTCCTGACCGGCATAGCGTGCGCTGAGCACATCCAGCCGGCTCATAATCGGCGTGAGCACCTGCTGACCATATTGTGTGAGCCGTGTTCTTTCGCACTGCGTCAGCTCTTTCAGCGTTTCATCAAACGTTCGCTGAAGCTGGTCCACCTGTTCGTTGAACTGTCGACGCGCGCCCGCTGTCATGCGACGGTAGTAGCGAAACGCGAAGAATCCACCGACGGCAGCAGCAGGTGCGCCGATGATCAGCGCCGGTAATGCCAACGGTGCGGACGCCGCCGCGGCCGTCCCCACGATCGGGCCAGGTGCCGCAAATGCGGCCAGCGTCGCAAACAGACCGGCTACCGACGCAGCCGCGCTCAGCGCAAACCCGCTGAAGTTGGCACGAAAGTCCGTTTCCATGGCCGACAATACGCGTCCGCTGGAGTACGTGCGCAGTTCAGCCTCAGCGGTGCGAATCGCTTCCTGCAGCGCCTCGCGCTGTTCGGCATAAGCAGACGCGTCCAGTCCAGAGACTTCGGATTCCAGCGCCGCCTGAAGCTGATTCAGCCGATCGATGACGCCGCGCCAGTACAGGCGGCTGTGATCAACCAGGGCGTTGACATACTGCTCGGTCGAATCCTGCATATCCTGCAGCGAACGGCCGATGACCTTGTCGTAAAAGTCCTTCTGCAGCTTCTCTCGATCCGGCAGACGACCGATACGCCGCAGCGACAGATTCTGTGACAGGAATTCCAAGCCCCGGACGCGAATGCCTTCCAAAGTCTGTGAGACTTCTGCCTGAACCGCGCGAAGCTGGGCATTGAGGCCGTCTGACTGCACGCTCAGTTCGCGTTCGACGTCACGCACGCGCGTCCGGTCGCTGCCGATCAGACTGGCCGAAGCCTGCACCTGGCCGATGTAGCGGCTGATGATGCGGTCAACGGTTTCGACCTGCGCGACCAGTTTCTGCCGCGCAGGCGACTCGTCCGTAAACAGCCCGCGGAGGTGCGCACGAACTGCGTCAACGCCGCCGGTCTCCACGCCTGTGGTGCGCGATTGCAGCGACTCTCGCGCAGACACCATGAACAGAAGTGGCTTGATGTTGAGCAGTTCTTCCACCTGTCGCTCGACGAACCGCCGAACCTCAACCCGTTCCTGAGCCGTCAGGAGGTCTGCCTGATTGATGACGAGAATGACTTTCTTGCCGTACTGCTGCGACAGCTCCAGGTACATGCGTTCGGTCTGCGCCAGCGCGCGTTTCGCCGAAATGACGAAGATGACGAGGTCACTGCGGTGCAGAAAGGCCTTGGCCGCGACTTCATGGCGCAGGAAGACGGAACCCGTGCCGGGCGTGTCGACGAGCGCCACGCCAGGCGCGCCGGTCTGCGGATGTGCCCACTCACGAATGTCAGTTCCCCTGAGCACAGGCTGACGCCGCGGCGCATCTGCATACTTGATGATCTCGATCGTTTCAGTCGTCGGGGTCACCCCAACCGGCAGCAGTTCGTCCCCGATGAGTGCATTGACGAAACTCGACTTCCCGGCGTTGAACTCTCCGATGATGACGACCAGGAAGAACATATCCCGCAGATCATCGGCAATTTCGATCAGCCTGCGACGATCTTCCAGGGCAACGGGCCCAAACTCTGCCAGCGTATCTGCGATGTCCGTCACCAAGCGAATCTGTGCCTCTCGCAGCGCGTTCAGCGCGCCGTTCATGCGCTGCCGGTCTGCAGCCGGATGAGATTGCGAGACGAGGGTGTTGTCGGCAGATGCCAATTCCTGTTCAGTCATGTTCATGCCTGCCTTAATTCAAACGGGTCAGGGCCGTTTCAGCCGCCAGAATCTGCTGGCCAATCGTTTGCAGCGCTTCCAACTGCGATTTCATCGTGGTCGTCTGGGCTTCAATCAGCCGTGTGAGCGGGTGGATCGCACTGCGTCGCAGTTCAACGCCATAGTCGATCTGCGCGCGCGCCGCCTTATTGAACACCTCGAGGTAGGCTTCCGCTTCGCGATCCAGCCTGCGCCGGAAGCTCTGCGCCATGGCGAGACCACGAACAATCCAACCGCCGACACCTGCAAGCGCCAGAACGACAACGGCCACCATCAGGTAGGCCCAAAGCAGGGGTTCAGCCGCACTCGCAGGTTGCGCCAGGATCAGGAAGATGAAGATCACAGCCATCATGACTTCATAGGCGGCGAAGAAGACGTTCGCCGAACTGACGCTCGCAACCACATCTTTCTGGAGGGTTGCAGTCAGCGCGGTGACCTGATCATCCAGTGTGCTGCGTACTTTTGTCGACTGAGAACGCTCGTACTGCGTCGACGGTTCCACACGCCCGATCAGCTTGCCACCGATCTCCGGCGGCAGGCCATCGATTTCGCGCTGGGCGTAGGCAACGAGGTCATCCATATCCTGCATATGTCTGGCTTCGAGCCGGGGCGCAAGCCGCTCGGCAATGGATCGAAGCTCCTGAAGCGGTTCGGTCACCCTGGCCGATTCCCACGCCCGTTCGATCGGTGACTTGCCGCCGAGAGCCCGCCGAAGGCCGGTCAGCTCGGCAAGCCCGCTGAGGAGCGCACCCGGCACGTGACCCACTCCGAATACGCTTTGAATTGCGCTGGCACCGCGACCTGCGGCATCGTCGAACCGGGCGCGTACTTCAGCGGCGACCTCTGCGGCTGCCCGCTCGTCTTCGCGCCGAAAACCTGCAATCTGCATATCGACATTGTGCTGAATGGACTGAAAGCGGTCGATGGCCGCCTGCCCACTGTGTACTGAGTGCATCGCCGCCTGGTGGACGCTCTGCGCAATCTGCAGTGGCGTCTGAAGTTTCTGACGCATCCGCTCGGCATCACCCAGCTCGCCGTCGATGAATGTCTCGAGCTGTTCGAGACCGCTGGCCTTCCACAGCTCAGGATCGACGGTGCCATCCGGCAGCCGCGCCTCAATCCCGTTTCGTGATGACAGCAGCCAGATGCGGGGCTCCGTGTGCAGCAGTTCCCGGCTCTGTTCGGCGACATAGGCGCGTACCCGTTCAGCCTCTTCCGGCGAAAGCAGGTCAACCTGATTGATCGCCACAATCACGGTTTTGCCATATTCCTTGAGCAGGCGCAGGTATTCGAGATTGGCCGCAGTCATCGCCTGGGTGGCCAGCATCACGAGAATCACCGCATCTGCGCGATGCAGGAAGCGCCGCGTGACTGCCTCGTGCTCGGCAAAGACAGATTCGAGGCCGGGTGTATCGACGAAGCTGACGCGTCGAAGCAGTTCTGACGGGAAGAATACGGTGTCGAAATTACCTGAACGGGCTGTCCGCTGGGTATCGCCATGCCTCAGCATGGTGATGCGCTCGGTCGTCGGCGTGATGCCGACCGGCAGCACATCAGGCCGCCCAAGCAATGCATTGATGATGCTCGATTTGCCAGAGCTGAATGGACCCAGGAAGACCATCAGGTAGGGTGTGTCGGCATGAAAGAGCGCATCGCGAAGCTGGTTCATCTGTTCTTCGCTGACGCCATCGGCACGCGGCAGCACTTCGAGCATACGCGACACCAGCTCGTATTCCTGACGCCGAACGCGTTCATACTCTGCCGCAAACCGAACATCCTGCCGAGGCTGGTTCAATTCGGAATCCTTCGCCCCACCCGCTATACTCAGGTTCAGCATAATATGCGGTGACACGCACCGCAATACTTGACTATGGCAGTTAACGGATGGCTCACCTTCCCCAGACAGACGCAGCCTCTGAAGATCCCGGCCTCAGACTGACAATCGCGCTCGATCAGATTCGCGATGCGTTCGACGAGTTTGACGACCCTCGTCAGATGTTTGTCGCCATCCTCGACCTTCTGATCACCCGTTTCCAAGCCGATGGTGGCGCAATTGTGTTGCTCGATGAACGCGCTGACGACATTGAAGGCATCGTCACGTCGCATCTGCAGCAGGGTGAAGCGATTGATCTGTGCCGTGCCGTGCTGGAGTCTGACCGGCCAACAGTCATCGACAATCCGTACTGGAATTACGCACTGGGCGACCAGATCGCACTGCGCGGCCAGCCGCTGGGCGCGATGGTACTCGTCCGGCAGCAGCGCGCCTTCAGCCCTGACGACATGCTGCTGCTCAGCATTGCAGAACGTCAGATCGACTCTGCCATTGTTCAGGCGCGCATGATCTGGAAGCTGGCCGCGCAGGCCCGTGAACTGAATGCGATTCATGAGGCGAACCGCCTCGCGGTTGAGGCCGCAGACACTAACACGCTGGTTCAGTCGCTGCTGATGTATGTGCAGAAAGCGCTGGCGTCAGACTTCGGCGCTGTGTTTCTGGGTGATAGTGTGCGGCCGGCTTTGCATTTTGACCGGCACGGGCTTTCTGCAGAAGTCGTCAGCCGCCTGCGCGTGGCCAATGACGGCAGAACGAGCCCGCTTGCCCTGTCATCACCCGCTGGTCAGCCGGGACTGCTTCTGATCTCCGTTCCGCTCGTCCATCGATCCACGGCAGTCGGGCAGTTGATCGTCGGGCGAGAGGCGCTGTTCACCAGCCTCGATCAGAACCTGTTGTCGTCGATTGCAGAGCCATTTGCGGCTGCACTGGCATCGCTTAGTGCTGAGCCATCCACCCTGCCGCGCACCGTGATCGACAGGCCGCAGGCTGCGCCGCCGTTTGACACCACCGTGCGGCTGGTCGACGGCTCGCTGTTTATCGACGACGTGTGTGCGACCGACATCGCAGCTGCTCAGGGGACGCCGACGTATGTCTACAGCCAGAGGCGGATCGTCCTCAATCTGAACATGATCCGCGAAGCGTTTCCCGGGGCACACATTCATTACAGCGTCAAGTCGAACAACGATCCTTCGATTCTGCGGCTGATGGCATCGCAGGGCGTTGGCGCGGACGCGGTCAGCGCCGGCGAAATTCACCTGGCACGGCGCGCGAAGATCAAAAGCGCCGACATTGTCTTTGCAGGGGTTGGCAAAACGGGCGGCGAGCTGTTTTATGCGGTGTCACGGGGCATCGGCTGGTTCAACATCGAGAACCCCGACGAAGCACGGCTCTTGAACGCGATCGCTGCCGAGCAGGAAGTGACCGTCAGAGCTGCCCTGCGCTTCAACCCGGCCGTCGAGGCAAAAACGCATCGCTTCATTGCAACGGGCCACCGCGGCGCGAAATTTGGGATGCCCGCAGATGCCATTCACAGGATTCTGCAGTTAGCTGGCCAGTACCCGAATGTGCGTTTTGAGGGAATCCATATGCATATCGGAAGCCAGCTTGAAGACACTTCGGCTACCCGAGAAGCGGTCATTCAGGCGCGGGAACTGGCAGCGCAGTATTCGACAGTCACCACGCTCAATATCGGCGGCGGAATCCCGGCGGCCTACGATGGAAGCTCGGCACTCCCGTCTCCGAAAGACTTTGCGGATGCCATTCTGCCGGCCGCACGAGGA
>Ga0224722_1000709_pt1 | contig 19346 bp, 23 predicted proteins | sample Balambano_FR1_Me_FD_161646 | JGI IMG/M metagenome (GOLD analysis project Ga0224722, IMG submission 161646) | Freshwater sediment microbial communities from Lake Towuti, South Sulawesi, Indonesia - Balambano_FR1_MetaG | ecosystem: Environmental > Aquatic > Freshwater > Lake > Sediment | place... | reverse complement strand
GGATCCTCTTTTTTTTCCTCGTTCCCAAGCTCCAGCTTGGGAACCTCTTTTTTCCTCGTTCCCAAGCTCCAGCTTGGGAACCTCTTTCGGGAAGCTCCAGCTTCCTGAACGTGAATTCAATATACGAGCTTTAAGCTTTAGGGATTCTTCGCAGCGCGAAGAATCTTCAAAAAACCATGTCGGCTGTGCTCGCACAGCAACATGAGGCTACCGAATTCACATTTCCTGAAGGTAGAGAAGCTGGAGCTTCCGGAGAAGCATTAACACGAGCGACAAGGGATTTTGGTTGTTCTACTGGCGTTGGGCGGAATATTGATAAAGCGCTGCAATAATTTGTAAGTTGGCTTTGGGAAAGGGAAACTGCTCCAGCTCGCTGACCTCTACCCAACGAACTTCGTCGCATTCTAAGGGTTGAGGTTCACCGCTGAGATAACGACAATGATAAGTATTGAGTGTCACTCGGAGATGAGTGTAGGTGTGGTCGATGGTCACGAGGCGATCGCCCACCTCAATCTCAATTCCCAGTTCCTCTCGAATTTCTCGCCGAATGCAGGCCTCGATCGTTTCCCCAGGTTCTACTTTACCGCCCGGAAATTCCCAAAGACCGCCCAATAAGCCCTCTGGACGACGGCGATCGATCAGCACTTGCCCTTGCTCATTCCAAATTACGGCCACCCCAATCATCTTGTGAGGCAGGGGAGCACGGCTCTCTGAAATCGGTAAGTCGTCTTGCATATTGATCTGGTGAGCCTGACAATGCTCTATCCAAGGACACAGTAGGCAAGCGGGCCTTTTGGGGAGACAGACGGTAGCACCCAGATCCATCAAAGCCTGATTAAAGTCACGGGGATTGACAAGATCTAGTAAAGCTGTTGACCAGTCCCACAACTGCGGTTCAGCTTGCTTAAGAGGCACGTCCAAAGCAAATAGCCGCGCCAACACTCGTTTTACATTACCATCCAGAATGGCAACAGGGGAATTAAACGCAGCACTTAATATTCCTCCGGCTGTGGTTCGCCCAATTCCTGGTAGAGTCATCGCCGCTTCAAGTTGAGTTGGGAAGTGACCGTTGTGACGCTCAACAACAATTTGAGCCGCTTGATGCAAGTTGCGGGCCCGAGCATAATATCCCAATCCTTGCCACAGTTTTAGCACTTGTTGTTGATTGGCTACAGCTAGCGACTGAATTGTAGGAAATTGAGCTAACCACCGTTCGTAATAGGGAATCACGGTTTTCACCTGGGTTTGCTGCAACATAATTTCGGAAACCCAGATGGCATAGGGGTCACGACTTCTGCGCCAAGGCAAGTCGCGACCCATGCTGGAGTACCATTGCAGGAGCGATCGCCGCAATTCTTCAACAACCAAGCTCGACAGAACACAGGACTGCTCTGTCGAGTACTCGTTATGATCTGCATGATTAAAGCGACGCTGCATGTCGTCAAGTCAGTATCAAACCTGATGAGAAGATCCTAACTCGATAAGGGGTGCTTAGCAGAGATCCACCCTCTGTAGTATTACTCGCCTTCTGTAGGGACAACACCAGCAGTATGGAAGGAACGCTCAAAGTTCATGCGCTGTTCAGCATTCCGCAAGAAGTAACCACTGACCATAGCTGAAGCCAGGAGACGGCCTAAATGCTCCCGATTGGTGGTTACAGTCACATCAAACTGCTCTGAGGGCAACGCCCCCAACAGTCCAATAATGTTGCGCTCCATCACTTGAAACACTTCGTTTGATCCAGGTTTAGATAGCTGAGCCACTGTCTCTGGAGTCATCGACTGGACGTACTGCCATAGCGTGTTGACATCAGGATTACCCTTGAAAAATTCTGAGACTTGATTGGATGAATTGTTCACAGCAGGAACCTCACTCAGACAACTAGACCGTTGTAATTTACTTAACACTTTAACAGTCCAGAATTAGTCTTAGCAGTCTGTAGAACCGAACCAAATAGGGGTAGTTTCTCACTCCCTCGCCCCCAAAGCTCTAGGTGCGTAAGTCCTATTCAAACTACAGCGATGCATTCAATTTCAACTCGCACGTCTTTGGGCAAGCGTGACACCTCAACACAGGCACGAGCGGGTGCATTTCCTGCTCCAAAGGACTGGGCATAGACAGTATTCATGGCGGCGAAGTCGTTCAAATCGATCAAAAAGACAGTTGTTTTGACAACATCCTGTAATGTCGCGCCTGCCGCCTTGAGAATGGCGGTTAAGTTGGCGATCGCCTGCTCAGTTTGCTGAGCGACATTTTCGCCCACCACTTGTCCGGTTTGTGGATCAAGGGGAATTTGCCCTGCTACGAAAATCATGCGGCCGCTAGCTGCGATCGCCTGACTATAAGGGCCAACGGGAGCGGGAGCACGTTCGGTTAAGATAACTTGTTTCACCATGATGCTAAATCAATCGAGGACGAAAGCCGTATTCACGATAGTAACGGTAATCCTGCAAAATGCGATCGTGGTCAAAACACAGGGGTTTGGGAATCTGCCAGAGATCAAACAGTTGCAGTGTCTTCGCATCATCCTGGGCAACGGGTTCTCCCTCTGCCGTTGCTAGGAAGACAACACTCACGGTGTGCTGTCGGGGATCGCGATCGGGAGCAGAGTAAACCTGAAACTGCTCAATTAAACGGACGACCAAACCCGTCTCCTCCTCAGCTTCTCGCAAAGCAGCCGACTCTACTGATTCACCGTAATCCACAAACCCTCCAGGGATGGCCCAACCATAGGGGGGATTGAGGCGTTCAATCAAAACGATGGGACGAGTAGGGCGATCGATCATTTCAATAATGATGTCAACTGTCGGCACAGGGTTGCGATAAGTCACAGCAGAAAATACTCCAGCGGCTTGAGACACCCGTAGGATGGGCACTGCCTACGATGCTTAAAGTAATGCCCATTAACTATGCCACAGGTTGTAACAATTGCTTCACTGTTTTTAACATTTCTTTAGGGTGAAACGGCTTCGTAATGTAGGCATCGGCTCCCTGTTTCATGCCCCAATAGCGATCGAATTCCTCACTTTTGGTGGTACAGATTAATACTGGTATGCTCTGGGTTCTGGGTTCGCTTTTAATCCAGCGACACAGTTCATAACCATTCATCTGTGGCATGATCAGGTCAGTAATCACTAAATCTGGCCGATTCAATTCCAGTTTCTCTTTAGCTTCCAGCCCATTCGTCGCCTGCAATACTTCTATGCCATCAGACTGCAACAGGTCAAGCAACATTTGCCGTAAGGTCTGGCTATCATCCACAATCAGAACTGTTCTCATAACTTTCAAAATAGAGTTTCCACTCAGCAGGTCAGGGTTGTGCAACGTTTCGTTTAACAGGCCAATTGGCCATGGAGGAAGCATTCTTTGGGAGAACAGAGGACAGGTTTTTGAGTTAGAGCGCAGTTGTAGATGCTGGGCGTAGACATGAGTGATGCGATCGCCAACCTAAGGATAAGGTTCTCAATTGTTCCTGATGCAGTTCAAAGAACATATTCTAAATACTGCACCCTTCTGGGGGTTCTAACTACATTTCCATGTTCCTCTTAAGGATTCCTCATAATTTCTTATAGAAGAAACATCGCGAGCTTCCTCTATTCCTTAGGACTTACGCAGTTGGGGGATTTGATTTATGGGTGCGACGCGCCCCACAAATCCCCAATCATCCCGGTCTACGCACGAAGTGCGTAAGTCCTATTTGTGTTTGATTCAATCAAGGCAAGATCGAACTTCATCCTTTCTATAAGGTTTGTTTCATGAGAAATCTGACAAACTTCCCATTCATGGCATGATATTTAATGAGAAAACTTAATTCTACTTAATCACGAGCGGCTCCTATGGGGTTTGCAGACCTATCAATTGTTGAGATTGCTGAGGACTACAGTCTTCCTGTGGAAGATGTTCTGCATCTCTGTGACAAACTAGGTATTTCTTACAGCACTCCTCAAACTCGGCTGGCGCTGGAGGATGCTAAGGCAGTTATTGACGAAATTCTGGCTCAAGGTCGTTGCTCTGATTCTGATCAAACGCTGTCGTCTTGATGATTAAGTTGTGCTGCGTTGATTTCTGGGTAATTGAGATCGGCTAAAAATTTGTCTTTTTTAAGGAGAACATCATTCGTGTTTAACAGATATCTATGTCTCTTAGCAGCGACCCTCGTTTTCTGCCTCCAGGCTTTCGTAGGAGGCGCGATCGCTGCTGAATTAGATACCGCTACCCGCACTCTGCCTCTTAATGAGGTGGGAGACACAGTTGTACTTTCACCTAAGCAAGTCGCTGAGGGCAAGCGGTTGTTTAACTACGCCTGTGGTACATGCCACGTTGGAGGAATCACTAAAACTGATCCTAATGTGGGTTTAGATCCGGAGGCGTTGGCCTTGGCAACTCCTCCCCGCGATAACATCGAAGCACTGGTGGATTACATGCATGATCCAACCACTTACGACGGGCTGGAATCCATTGCTGAAATCCATCCCAGCACTCAAAGCTCAGACATTTTCCCCAAGATGAGGAACTTAACTGAGGATGACTTGTTTAGCATCGCTGGACACATTCTGCTGCAACCTAAGGTGGTTGGAGAGAAGTGGGGTGGCGGCAAGATCTATTTCTAATGCCTGGTTTCTTGATGCTAGATCCTCGATTCTTCAGCCAGCATGAAAATTAGCTGCTAAATTTCAACCAGAATCGGGGATCTAAACAGCTTTTAAGCAACCCATTGATTAGATTTATTGAAGTCTCTAACAGTGGACTTAAGATCTGTTAAGCATTCAAGCTAAAATTAGATCAAATAATGGTTCAACTTAAATCTCCATGAGGTAAACATGAAGTTGATTGCTCGCATTGCTCGGAGTTTAAGTTTAGTCCTCTTCGCGGTTGTTGTGATGCTCAGCAGTCTTGTACTGATGGTATCCCCCGCTGCTGCTGAAACCCATACTGTCAAGATGGGTTCTGACAACGGCATGTTGAAATTTGAGCCTGCCAACATTACTGTCCATGCAGGTGACACCGTGAAGTGGGTTAACAATAAACTTCCTCCCCACAATGTTCTTTTTGATGACAAGCAAGTCCCTGGTGCTGATAAAGCCCTGGCTGCTAAGCTGAATCACTCACAGTTGGTCTTCTCTCCTGGTGAATCTTTCAGTGTGACTTTCACTGATGATTTTCCCACTGGTTCATACTCCTATTATTGTGCTCCTCATCGGGGTGCAGGTATGGCTGGTAAGATCACTGTTGAAGGTTAGTTATTGGATTGCATGAGGGCGATCGCTAATTGCAAGCGCAATCTGTAGTCCGTCGTAGGCTGGAAGTAAATTTTTAGCCATTGGGATAGGTTGCTTAGAGTAGGGACTGCGACATGTTCGCAGGGCAAGGTCTAAGCCTCCTATCCCGTTATGATTTAAAGGTTCATCTACGCTCTGTGAGGAGGTGTTGAGTGGTTCCCCTGCGGGATGATAACCCAGTTCAGATTACTCCCTACGTCACTTATGCACTGATCTTGATCAATGTGCTGGTTTTTCTGTATCAACTTACACTACCGCTACCTGAGCTAGAACAGTTTTTCCGAACCTGGGCAGTGGTTCCAGCCCAATTAACCGCCAGTTTTCAGGGCGAATTGCCACCAACTGAGTGGATCACTTTGATTACTTCCCAATTTCTACACGGTGGTTTTTTGCACATTGCTGGGAACATGTTGTATCTGTGGATTTTTGGCAACAATATTGAAGAGATCCTGGGTCATGGCAAATTCCTCGTCTTCTATTTACTCTGCGGTGCTCTTGCAGCACTGACTCAGTGGTTCTTCTCTGCTTATTCCAACATTCCATCTTTGGGAGCAAGCGGGGCGATCGCGGGAGTTATGGGGGCTTATATCCTGCGTTTTCCCAGAGCCACAATTTTGACTCTAATTCCCATCTTCTTCTTCTTAACCACAATTCGGATTCCAGCGGTCTACTTCCTGGGATTCTGGTTTATTCAACAAGCTTTCTATGGACTGGCCAGTTTGGGCACCTCCGCCAATATTGGTATGGAGAGCGGTGGTATTGCCTATTGGGCCCATGCAGGCGGGTTTGTGTTTGGGGCAATTTTGGGACCGTTGTTTGGTCTGTTTAGGCCCAGAGGAAATTATTACAACCGTTGATTGGGCTAACGCACCAATGCTTCAATCTCTGCAACTTGAGTTGGTAAATTGCCTGTTAATACCTCATATCCCGATTCAGTGACCAGAACGTCGTCCTCAATCCGAATACCTCGGACATCTGCGAACTTTGCTAATCGATCCCAATTCACCACAAATTGGTATTTTTCTCGATTGATCGGGTTCTGCAAAATAGCAGAGACTTGATAAAAACCTGGCTCAACAGTAACTACCATACCCGTTTGGAGCGGGCGATCGAGGCGCAGGTAACACAACCCGAAGCGATCGCTTCTGACTCGTCTAGGAGCATATCCGGCTAAGTCGCCTAGATCTTCCATGTCATGCACATCTAGCCCTAAAAGATGCCCGATGCCATGGGGAAAGAACAGGGCATGAGCGTCCATCGCCACCAGATCCTCTGGCTGACCCTTCAGAATCCCTAAATCGACCAATCCTTCAGCAATTGTCCGGGCTGCTAACAAATGAATGTCTCGGTACTCCACACCGGGAGCCACTTGTTCAATGCAGCGATCGTGGGCTGCTAGCACAACCTCATAAATTGCTCGTTGCGTAGGCGAGAACCGACCAGACACCGGCCAGGTGCGTGTGATATCAGAAGCCCAACCCAATTCGGATTCGGCTCCCACATCAGCGAGCAGTAAGTCGCCCGCCTGCATTTTATGGTGATGAACGTCGTTATGCAGAACCTCTCCATGCACTGTCACAATACTGGAATAGGCACAACTCATGTTATGTGACAAAATCACCTGTTCCATAGCCGCCCGGATTTGTGCCTCCCGTTGGGCTGGCAAAGTAGCCGCCATCCCTGCCCGATGAGATGCCACAGAGACAGCCGCAGCTTGTTTGATTTGGGCGATCGCCCCTGCATCATGGCAAAGGCGGAGTTGAACAATCGCCTCAATAAGTTTCACGTCAATCTCTGAAGGGGTAATTGACGAATTGTAGGGTGATAGGGGGCGATCGAGCAGGTGCGCTTGTTGTAAGCGTGTTACCGGATCTTGAACAGCGATCGTTGCTGCTCCATTAACACTTGTCAGGTGATCTAAAGGAAATGCTGCATCGGCCCCAATATGCTCAGCCCACTGGTCTCGCGTTGGAGAAGCACCATGCCACAAAATACTGGCAGGAGTCGGGTCATCCATGTAGAGTTCTAACCGACCAACTTCAAGGCGAATCGCAGCATTGTGAAACGGCAATCCTGCAAAATAAAGAAAATGACTGCTGGCTCGAAAAGGATAGGGATTAGCAGGAAAGTTCCGAGCTACAGAACAACCCGACCATAGCACGACTGGAAAATTGACTAAATCAGAAAGCTTTTTTCGTCGTTGTGTCAATATCCTTATTGGGAGCGAAGCATCAGAAGATTTACTCATAAATGTCTGTAGAGTTGACATGCTGGCTCTTTCCAAACTACTGAAAACTGGGCATTGCTAAATCTAATACCATTTTGGGTGATATGTGCATGATTTCAATTGCCAGAACGGTTAGCTGGTCAAGCATTCTGCAATCCAAAATCGGAAATCTATAATCCAAAATGGTATAAGGGTTAATTTTGCTGGTGAGGACGTAGTCTTCACCAGTAAGATCATCCTTAAAATTAGCAACAGGATATCCATCGCTGATTAATTTTTGGGTTTTGTGTTGACGCTGATGGGGCCGTTCACAAGGGTCTGACAAGCTAACCGATAACTCTCCGGCTTCTTCTTCAACTTGCGATTCTCTACATCGGTTCTGGGAGACAAGTTTTCCATGCCTTCCACAATTTCTACAATACAGGTGCCACATTGCCCATATCCACCACAGTTCATCATCTTGCCCCAAGTGGTGTAGATATCCACACCATTCTCTAAAGCCTTGAATCTGAGATTAGCGCCATCAGCAGCAACCACTTCTTTACCTTCTTTAAGAAACTTAATGTTAGCCATATGCCCCAAATTTCCTCTATTGCACAGTTTCACTTGTTTGTCGGTGCTTGCATTCGCTTTGGGCACTAGTTTACACTTTTTCATACACTTTCATCTTTACAGGCTTATCACAGGCTATTGCGGCATCTCGGTACAAGTGCTGTGTAGTGGAGAGCAGAGGTTTTTTGTCCTTTGCGATCGCCTATCTGGTAGGCTTATTTGTATCAGAAAGCTTCATAAAATCTTGTAAGTGTTCAAACAAATTAGGAGGGGCGTAGTCAATGGGACTACCTTGGTATCGAGTACACACAGTCGTTCTGAATGATCCAGGGCGGCTGATCGCTGTACATTTGATGCATACTGCATTGGTCGCAGGCTGGGCTGGTTCGATGGCGTTATACGAACTGGCCATCTATGATCCTAGCGATCCTGTACTCAATCCCATGTGGAGACAGGGCATGTTCGTCATGCCATTCATGGCTCGTTTAGGGGTGACTCAGTCTTGGGGTGGCTGGAGTGTTACGGGTGAACCTGCGGTTAACCCTGGCTTCTGGTCATTTGAAGGAGTAGCTGCGGCTCATATCGTTCTGTCTGGTTTGCTATTCTTAGCAGCCTGCTGGCACTGGGTTTTTTGGGATCTGGAATTGTTTAGAGATCCACGCACGGGTGAGCCAGCGTTGGATTTGCCCAAGATGTTTGGTATTCACTTGTTCTTGTCTGGTTTGCTCTGCTTTGGATTTGGAGCCTTTCACTTAACAGGCTTATTTGGTCCTGGTATGTGGGTGTCTGATCCATATGGATTGACGGGCAGCGTTCAACCCGTTGCACCATCTTGGGGCCCAGAGGGTTTCAATCCATTTAACCCCGGTGGTATCGTTGCTCACCACATTGCAGCCGGTATTGTTGGTATTATTGCTGGACTTTTTCATCTGGCTGTTCGTCCTCCAGAGCGCCTCTACAAGGCGTTGCGTATGGGCAATATCGAAACAGTTCTTTCCAGCAGTATCGCTGCGGTCTTTTTCGCTGCTTTTGTGGTTGCCGGAACCATGTGGTACGGCAGTGCCGCAACGCCGATCGAACTATTTGGTCCAACCCGCTACCAATGGGATAAGGGCTATTTCCAACAAGAGATTGATCGTCGTGTTCAATCTGCTTTGGCTGATGGCGCAACTGCTTCTGAAGCATGGTCGGACATTCCAGAGAAATTGGCTTTTTATGACTATGTGGGCAACAGTCCTGCTAAGGGCGGTTTGTTCCGGGTTGGTCCTATGATCAATGGGGACGGTATTGCTAAGGAGTGGTTGGGACATCCAGTCTTTAAGGATGGTGAGGGTCGTCTGCTGACGGTTCGTCGTTTGCCTAACTTCTTTGAAAACTTCCCTGTGATTCTGACGGATAGCGATGGCGTAGTTCGAGCTGACATTCCTTTCCGTCGGGCTGAGTCTAAGTACAGCTTTGAGCAGACGGGAGTCACTGTATCTATGTATGGTGGAGCGCTCAATGGTCAGAAGTTTACCGATCCGGCTGTGGTGAAGCAGATTGCTCGCAAAGCTCAGTTAGGTGAAGTGTTTGATTTCGATCGCGAAACAACCAATGCAGATGGTGTCTTCCGCACCAGCACTCGCGGTTGGTTTACTTTTGGTCACGCAGTGTTTGCGCTGTTGTTCTTCTTTGGGCACATTTGGCACGGTTCCAGAACGTTGTTCCGGGATGTCTTTGCTGGGATTGATCCAGATCTGTCAGAAGAGCAAGTAGAATGGGGCTTCTACCAAAAGGTGGGTGATAAGACCACTCGCCGCAAAGAGGCCATCTAGTGTCACATTGAGTTGATGCTTCAGTTCCCTGAGGGGACAATCTTGGAAAGTTATGCTGTTAAATTCCATGCTTTCTTAAGTTTTGTTCCCTTTTTTAGTAATCTATGTAGTAGTAGGGTTTGGGAGATTTCCTATGGAAAGTGTTGCTTACATTCTGTTTCTGGCTGGTGCTTTAGCGGTGTTATTTTTCGCGATCGCTTTTCGTGAACCTCCCCGAATCAGCAAAGACTAATAGGGGAGCATAGCTTTGAGGTCTATCTTGAGGGAGTGCAGGCAACGCCTGCACTCCCTCAAGTTATTTGTTCCATGATGGGAAAGCTGGAACTGCCCTTTGTTCTTTACAAAGCTTATTAAGCTAGCTCGTTTCTGGAGAGTCTACTGAAGCCTGAGCTTGACTTATGCTTTTACTAGATTTTTGTTGATTCAACTCAGGTAGAATCGTTTTTTTCTGGCATCTGAACTATCATGACTTCAGATGAGGAGGGTAGTAAAATGCTTTCCTCTCGGCTGGTGTGCATTCTACTAATCAATTTTTGTAGAAATCATGATCTTGTATCACCAGTCAATCTTCCTCGCCCCAAAAGACCTTCCCCATGCGCTGTCCATTTTGCCAGTTTACAGATAATCGAGTCCTCGAATCGCGTTCGGCTGAGTCAGGTCAAAGTGTGCGCCGTCGCCGTGAATGTTTACGCTGTAACCGTCGCTTCACCACCTATGAGCGCGTCGAGTTTGTTCCCATTATTGTGATCAAGAAAAATGGCGATCGCGAGTCATTTGACCGCTCCAAACTGCTACGCGGGGTCATGAGAGCTTGTGAGAAAACCTCCATTTCCCAAGTACAAATGGAGAATCTGGTGGATGAAATTGAAGCGGAATTACAACAACGCTCGGTGCGAGAAGTAACCAGCGTTGATATTGGTGAACTTGTTCTACAACATCTGCAAACTCTCAACGAAGTGGCTTATGTCCGCTTTGCATCCGTCTATCGGCAGTTCCAGGGCATTCGTGATTTTGCTGAAACCCTCAACCATTTGCAAAACTCTGCCAATCGTGGACTCCGTATTCAAGGAGATGCAGATTATAGCAAGATGAATCACAACATCGTAGACCCAGACAAGTCGGCTGATCTGATTGATCCCCAATTTACTAATGAGAACCCTGAGGGCGATCGCTCCCATATTCCATCCTCAATCACACACTGATCCTTTCTCCCGCTGAATTCCTTAACTCTTGACTCCGGTAGATCCACCTGAGTGCATTCCGATTTTGCGAGGGGTGCCGGCGCAACCCGCGTCCCTCGCAAAATCGGGCTGAGAGATGACAAAAGCGGGATGTATTCGATACCCCTTCCCTAGTCCTGAGGAATTTAAAGGGTACTGGATTTTAGGTTTGACAAGCGATTTTTCTTTGGGGCGGTGGCGCAGCCTGCCCCAAAGACGATCATCGAACTCGCGCTTCGTTTAAATTTTGATGTCACTAAGAATTCTAAGAGGCTATACTGTCTTAGAGTTTATGCGGTATTATGGTTTGTCTAGGGTCAACATGACTAGAATTAGAGTTGCATACAATTGTTGTCGTTAGAGTGCTGGCGAGGAATATCTTTTGCCGAATGCATGTTTACCATCGTTGTATGAGTCAAAGGAGACCACAAACACTGCGGAGAAAGTCACTAGGAAACATTTAGCATGGTCAATCAGCAAGTAAAGGACATCGGTTTTACCCACGAAGATTTTGCTGCCCTCCTCGACAAATATGATTATCATTTCAGTCCTGGCGATGTTGTGGCAGGAACAGTTTTTAGCATTGAGCCGAGGGGCGCTCTGATTGACATCGGTGCTAAGACAGCCGCTTATATTCCGATTCAGGAAATGTCAATTAATCGAATTGATGCTCCTGAAGAGGTGCTGCAATCTAATGAAACTCGTGAGTTTTTCATCCTGACAGATGAAAACGAAGATGGACAACTGACTCTTTCCATTCGTCGGATTGAGTATATGAGGGCCTGGGAGCGGGTTCGACAGTTGCAGTCGGAGGATGCGACGGTTCGTTCCAGCGTCTTCGCTACTAATCGAGGTGGAGCACTGGTGAGGATTGAAGGTTTGCGCGGATTTATACCTGGTTCTCACATTAGTACTCGCAAACCTAAAGAGGAATTAGTCGGTGAAGAATTACCCCTCAAATTTTTGGAGGTAGACGAAGATCGTAACCGCCTAGTCTTGAGCCATCGTCGGGCGCTGGTTGAGCGTAAGATGAATCGTCTAGAGGTCGGTGAAGTTGTGATTGGCACCGTTCGAGGACTGAAACCTTACGGCGCTTTCATTGACATTGGTGGTGTCAGCGGTTTGTTGCATATCTCTGAAATTTCCCATGACCACATTGATACGCCGCATAGCGTTTTCAATGTCAACGACGAAGTGAAAGTCATGATTATTGATCTGGATGCGGAGCGCGGTCGCATTTCACTGTCCACTAAGCAACTTGAGCCTGAACCGGGAGATATGGTTAAAAATCCTAGCCTGGTTTATGATAAGGCTGAAGAAATGGCTGCTAAGTATCGTCAAAAGGTTTTACAGCCTGCTCAACCTGTAGTTGAGGAAACTCCTGTTCCGGAATTGATTGAAGAAGATATTCCACCCGCAGATGAATAGGCAGATTCGTTAATTTTTAGGAATGTAAATTTAGACAAAACCCGGAACTTTTTTGTGGGAATCGCGGCCTTGCAACATTTCCCACAAGGCGAAGATTGGTCTTATTTTATCTTTAATTCTTAGATGAAATAATCTGTTGATTAATCGATTAAAGGAGGGTGTTCCCTCCTTTTTTTGGGTTTTCAGTCTCACAGAGGAGAACTGACATTGGCAACACTGCGCTGTAATGAGTTAATCATGCCTAACATTGAAGCGGTCATTTTTGACAAAGATGGAACTTTGGCAAACTCAGAAGAATTTCTTCGCAACCTGGGACAGCGTCGAGCACGTTTGATTGATGCCAAAATTCCAGGAATTCAAGCTCCTTTACTATTGGCTTTTGGTTTGGAAAACCATCGCATCGATCCTGCTGGTTTGTTGGCAGTTGGGACACGTTATGAAAATGAAATTGCCGCCGCCGCTTATGTTGCCGAAACTGGGCGAGGATGGGTCGAATCAGTGACGATCGCTCGATCAGCCTTCCAAGAAGCAGATCATTCCTGGCCTCGAAAAGCAGAGCAAACCCCTCTATTTGAGGGTGTCAAGCCGTTACTCCAATCTTTAACTGAAGCTGAGGTTAAGGTTGCCATCCTTTCTTCAGATTCCACAGATAATGTCAAGGATTTTGTGCAAATTTATGGACTGGAACCCTACATTCAACTCTCAATGGGTGTAGACCAGCGTCCAAGCAAACCAGACCCCGAACTGCTTCATCTCGCTTGCGATCGCCTCCATGTCTCGCTAACCGCTACGCTCATGGTGGGCGACTCTCAAGCCGATATCGACATGGCCCACGCGGTTGGGATACCCTGTATAGGTGTGACCTGGGGATGGTCAAATCCGCCAACTCTACAAAGAGCTAATGAGTGCATCGCGTCTTTCAATCAATTTCAAGTTGCATGAACGGCTCTCCAGACTGATATAGTATGAGTCATTAACTTTCTGCACAACACGCAGTGCTGTAAACCCTGAGCGAAAGAGAGGTTGTTAAGTTTGTCTCGTCATTACCTGTTTACTTCTGAATCGGTTACTGAAGGTCACCCTGATAAACTTTGTGATCAAATATCGGATACGATTCTTGATGCTTTGCTCACCCACGATCCTTACAGTCGAGTGGCTGCGGAAGTTGTGGTGAACACAGGACTGGTTTTAATCACAGGGGAAATCACCTCTTCAGCACAGATTAACTTTGTAGATTTGGTTCGCCAGAAAATTGCTGAAATTGGCTACACCGATGCGGTCAACGGTTTCTCGGCCCAAAGCTGTTCCATTTTGATCGCATTAGATGCTCAATCTTCTGATATCGCTCAGGGTGTGGATACAGCCCACGAAATGCGAGAGCAGTCGAGCGATGAGGAATTGGATGCTGTTGGAGCCGGTGATCAAGGATTAATGTTTGGTTTCGCTTGTAATGAAACCCCAGAACTGATGCCCCTGCCCATCAGTCTGGCTCACCGCATTTCTCGGCGGTTAGCCGCTGTTCGCAAGACAGGGCAACTGCCCTATCTGCGTCCAGATGGTAAAACTCAGGTCACTGTTGCCTACGAAGATGGTAAGCCAGTTGGCATTGATACCATCCTGGTTTCTACCCAACATACTCCAACCATTGAAAATATTACTGATCCAGCTTTAGTCCAATCGCGGATTCGTGAAGATCTATGGGAAATGGTTGTCCTTCCCATTTTTTCTGACTTAGAAATCAAACCAAGCCAGAAAACCCGATTTTTGGTCAATCCGACTGGTAAGTTTGTCATCGGCGGACCTCAAGGAGATGCTGGATTAACGGGGCGTAAAATTATCGTAGATACCTATGGTGGTTATTCCCGACATGGTGGTGGTGCATTCTCTGGCAAAGATCCCACTAAGGTCGATCGCAGTGCTGCCTATGCCTGTCGGCATGTTGCCAAAAATATTGTGGCAGCCGGATTAGCTGAGAAATGCGAAGTGCAGATCAGCTATGCGATCGGTGTGGCTCGTCCGGTGAGTATCATGTTAGAAACTTTTGGCACGGGCACAATTGACGACGATCGCCTGCTGGAAATGGTGCAGCAGACGTTTGAGTTGCGTCCTGCTGGCATTATCCAGGAGTTTAACTTACAGCGTTTACCTGCCGAACGGGGTGGGCGGTTCTACCAAAATGTCGCTGCCTATGGGCATTTCGGTCGCCCAGATTTAGATCTACCGTGGGAGCAGACAAATAAAGCAGAGGTCTTGAAGGCAGCCGCAGGGCAACTACTTTCCAGTGCCACCCGCTAGTGGTCTGTCAATATTGATTTGCGGGGTATCCCACAAATCAATATTAAATTCAATGAAGTTTTGAGGGGTCTGTGACCCCTTAAAACTTCATTGGCAAAGCACTAGTAGGCTAAGGCACAAATAGGCATATGGTTTCTCCGCCTAAGAATCAGGCGGGCTTAAGCCCCTTGTTCAAGGGTGGGATGAACTTATGCCATAGCCTACTAGTCTTTAGCTGTACTTGGTTGCGATAGGGCAGAGATACTTGTGAGGCGGCTTAGCCACCTCACCACATATTCTGATTAGATGAAATGTTACTCTGGTTTCAGCCCTTGTGGGCTTTGCATTTACAACGTCCAATGGTAAAAAGTTTGTGGAGCGATCGCCCCTCCACCCTCACTGAGCATCCCCAACCCGCTTCATCAGGGCTTCTCGAATTTGCTGTGCCGCTCGGTGATTAGGAAACACTTTGAGAAAATCCTCCAGATCCTGAATTGCGTCTTCTGAAGATAGACTTTGTATCGTTCCGCAAACGGACCTAGCCGATGTCCCTGCTGCTCTAACTGCTCAGCGACCCGTCTCATCACCTCAAGAACTGTACTATCGGAGTCACTGGTATAGGCTGTCAAAAAACCTGCTTCCTCCGCAAGCCGACGAAATTGTCGCAATAACGTACTTTTGCCAACCCCTCCTTGTCCCCAAACATTAAAGAGAAAACACCAGTCTGCTTTGGCTGCGGCGAAACTCTCCTGGATTACGTTCAGCACCTCTCACTCCTTTCATTAGCTCTTGGTGAATTTCTCGAATTAATCGCAACGATACAGGTAAATCTTTAAGTCGCTCAAGACCATATTTAATTGCAGCAATGTAATTCACGACCTCTGCTACTTCCTGAGGATTATTTGGTTCTAAAGCTTGAGATTCAAATTCTAGGACATCAATTAAAGATGCTTGTGTACCCTCAATTTGGCTTGACAAAACTGCTTCTTTACGAACGTACATAAATACAAACAAATCTGGGTTTGGGAGTGCATCAGTTGCTCCATCTAGACGGCCCAATGCACGGTCTGCTTGAGACAGCAAATTCCACATTTCCTGATCCATCAGGATCTCAGGCACAGGCGGCAATGGATTTGGAATGAAGGCGCTGTAACCTTCTAGCTATTTTACATACTGTCCTGCTCTAGAAGCCTCAAGCATTGTTATCAGTTTCGATAATACTGAATAAATTATCATTTTATATTATCAAAACCCACCCCTTTTCGTTAATAAGACTGCTTTCGCAGAATGTCTTACACTACCTCTAGTGCTTTGCCGAGTAACCTAACACTGCGTTGGTACGGACAGTATAGAGGTTGTTGATGGAAGTCTGAGTGTGAATAAAATAAAACCCAAAACCTTTTGTGGGAAGTGTGGCTATGCTGCGCTTCCCACAGAAAACTTCGGTTTTGATCCATCTTTGACCCTCATCTTGTTTGCTCGGCAATCCAGCTTAAATAGGGTTGGGAGCCAGTGACGATCGGTAGAGCAATGATCTCCGGCACCTCGTAGGAGTGCATTGCCCTGATTTTTGTTTCGATCTCGGCAAAGCGATCGAGTTTAGTTTTGATCACCAATTGCCACTCGTCTTTCTGGTGAATTTCGTCTTGCCAGGAATAAATGGACGAGATGGGAACCAGCCCAACGCAGGCAGCGAGTTTGGCTTGGACTAAGACTTGGGCGATCGCTTCAGCTTCTGGTCGTGCAGCAGCCGTAACCAAAATTACAACATAATTGGATTGAATGTGAGGTGAGTTTTGAATGCTATCCACCTTGGCTACTCCCCTGGTTCTAGATCGCTTGCTTGCTTGTTTGAGAATGGATCGAACTGAGATTGGTCACGGCCAAATTGGAACCCTCTAAATTCACTGCACATAGTTTGGCTACACTCAAATCGGTGCCGCTTAAGTCAATTCCTCGCAGTTCCAAACCATTCAAGAAAGCTCCCTGTAGATTGATTCCAGTCAGGAAGGCTCCTTGTAAATTGGCTCCACTCAATCGAGCACCCGCTAGATTGGCCCAACTCAAATTGGCCCCACTCAAGTCAGCCCCCCGGAGATTGGCTCCTTGTAGATTGGCACTACAAAGATTGGCGCGGTGTAGATTAGTAGCCCTGAGATTGGCATGACTGAGATTAGCTCCACTTAGCTTGGCATGAGCCAGGTTAGATCTGACCAAGAAAGCTCCACTTAAGTTTGCCTTCGTCAAATCTGCATTTGCTAATGTCCCTTCATTTAGCTTGACGTAGCTCAAATTGGCCCAATTGAGGAAGGACTGGCTCAGGTTTGCCTTCAACAAAAAAGCACGGCTGAGATCACTCCCCATTAAATTGGCTCCAGTAAGATCCGTCCCAATTAAAGTCGCGCTCGCTAAATCAGCACTCCTCAAATCGACCCCAACGAAACTGCGCTGTCCTGCTTCATAGCATTTCAGCAAGTAAATCACATCCATGCTGCTCCCTCCTGGGGGTCATGCATTCACAGGTTTGACGTTGCCATCGGATTGATATCCTCTGAAATGCCAAAAATTTGACCCCTTACTTTCTGTAGGATAGGCTTCCAGGCTAGGGTTGATTGGTAATAGATAAGACTTTTAAAACATCCTCTAAGAACTTAATGTGCCGTGAGTTCGATAATTGCTGTTTGATGGCTGTGTTTTTCGTTGGGGCAGGCGCAGCCCGCCCCAACGAAAAACCGCTCGTCGAACTCACGTTAACGTGACGTAATTGCGATAATTCTTAAGCGACGGTTTCTTGTTAACGTGGCTTTGCTTTAGACTAGAAAGTGTTTGACCAACTTCTTTTACCACCAACAAGTGTAAGGGCTAAGCCTTGGGTCAATACGCTCAACAACTTAACTTTGACTTCCAAAAAACTAACTTTTCTGTATCGACCGTTATTCATCTAAATCCTAGATTAGAACTATTACTGATTCCCCAAAGAAGGTTGGATAAAGCCATGCAGTCTGGTCACCTGTCCGTATATTACAACACTGAGTATTACAACACTGAAATTTCACCAGAATTGAGCCTATCTCCCGAAATTGACTGGCTCTGGACTTTGTTATTTAGCCCCGGTGGAACTTGTAAAGCCCCAAAAGTTTATCGTAAGTGCGATCGCTCTGGTAAAGTTCATTATGAACTATATGATCCCGCGACAGGATTACATAACACGTTTGCTTCAGAGCGAGAAATGCGTAACTGGCTGAATCAACGGTTTTTTGAATAAGGTATGCAGCTTATCGTTTGACTTGATAGCAGCAAATCATTTTGCACCTGTTCAGGAGTCAAAAGCCGCTATACTGCATTATTGTAATCAGGGTAATCAGGCAGGCAGTACAGATATTTGCTATGTCCATTTTGTTACATCGGCTGCATCAGGCAAGTTTAACACTGCCCACTATTGAAGGGTGCATTTATAGTACTGGGCTTTTGGGAATTTTTGTTGGGTTGACTCTACTGATTGGTTTACCAACTGGGTATTTGCAATTTAAACCCCTATTACTCTCCTGGCAGACCCGGTTATCTATTATTGTGATGACGTTATTTTATCCCGGAATATTTGAGGAAGTTTTGTTTCGCGCCTTACTGTTACCCCATCCCTTAGAGTCTGTTTCAATACAAATTAAGTGGCTGTGGGGGGGATTGAGTCTTGTGCTTTTTGTCTTGGGGCATCCGCTCTATGGTTTAGTTAGCAAATCTTCAGGTTTGAGAAAGAATTCGCAACACCCAATCTACTTATTTATAGTTGGGTTACTGGGGTTAACCTGCTCGATCGTTTATTATCAAACAGGTTCTCTTTGGACTGCCGTTGTGCTGCACTGGTTTGTGGTTGTGCTCTGGTTACTGTTTTTCGGGGGCTATACAGTTGTTTGTGCCCGTAATCCGCCAGTTTATCTTGGAAAATCTTCCTAAACCGATCGCTCCCTAACCATAGATATCGCCATTTTTGTCAATGCGTAAGTCCTAAGATTTCTAAGTAGAGGGCATTTGAACAGTCTCTTTTTCTACTGATAGGTATAGGGAGAAGCATTAGGTAAGGGGGATATGCGACCCTTTAGATTGACCCACATGCTTCGCCCTCACAAAAGTATCCTCCTAATATCCACAGGCCGAATTGAATCAAGCTGGTTTAGAGAAGTGATTTAATCGTCGGGCGAGTAATTTTGTTTTTAAGCCATATTCGATCGCTTCTAAGACCCGAATCACTCCTGTCGTGTTGACCATCTCTGGAGTTTTACCAGCTCTCTGGACTGCCTGCATCGCTTTTTCGGTTAGCTTATGGCTGGTGTAGCCAGTCATCACTAAAATTAAATCGGCTGAAGCAACATGGCTCTCGGCCTGTTCAGCAATTTGGGGACCAGCCTGAGCCGTACACCATACTAAATTGACATCCGAGTCGCGCAGGCGATTTCTTACCGCAGTTTCCAGGCGATCGTGTCCACCAAAGATCACCACTTTACCCTCTAAGGCAGAGTAGGGGTTGGGGCGTTTCTCCGTTGTGCGATGGCGAATT
>Ga0224722_1000708_pt1 | contig 19351 bp, 10 predicted proteins | sample Balambano_FR1_Me_FD_161646 | JGI IMG/M metagenome (GOLD analysis project Ga0224722, IMG submission 161646) | Freshwater sediment microbial communities from Lake Towuti, South Sulawesi, Indonesia - Balambano_FR1_MetaG | ecosystem: Environmental > Aquatic > Freshwater > Lake > Sediment | place... | reverse complement strand
CCCCCAGCACCACATCGCGATTTTCCGGGGCAGTTCCCAGTCGTCGCTCGCCGGAGGCGAGGAGCGATAATCGGGTTCCGTCTGCACCTTCCACGCCGGGAATAATGAACTCGGTTCCAGTACGCCGACAGGGTAGGAAGTTCATTGCGGGAGAACCGATAAACCCGGCGACAAACATATTTCGAGGGTGGTCGTATACCTCCGTGGGTGTCCCTACCTGTTGGAGCAGACCACCGTACATAATCGCGATACGGTCTCCCATGCTCATCGCCTCCAACTGGTCGTGGGTGACATAGATGGTGGTTGCGCCGAGGTCGGTTTGCAGACGTTTGATTTCTGCCCGCATCTCAGTACGCAGTTTGGCATCAAGTGCGGAAAGCGGTTCGTCCATCAAAAAGACTTGGGGACGACGTACAATCGCCCGCCCAATCGTTACCCGTTGCATCTCGCCCCCGGAGAGTTTGCTTGGCTTGCGGTCTAAGAGTTTCGTGATATGCAGGGTCTTTGCCGCCGCCTCGACTCGCTTCTCAATCTCCTCTTTGGGGGTTCGTACCGCACGAAGCGGAAAGGCTAAATTCTCACGAACAGAGAGATGCGGATAGAGCGAGAAGGATTGAAAGACAAAGGCGATGTCTCGGTCTGCGGGAGGCAGTTTTGTGACCGCACGTTCGCCGATATGAATATCGCCCCCATCGGGTATCTCCAGTCCGGCGATACACCGGAGAGTGGTTGTTTTGCCACACCCGGACGGTCCCAGAAAGACCATAAACTCCCCGTCTTGAACGTCTAAGTCCATCTTATTGACGGCAACATTTTGGTCGTATCGTTTGACCAACTGCCGCACACGAACGCTTGCCATGCGCGAAACTGCTTCCTGTTCTGCCACAAAATTCTCGTGGGAAATGCCGAATCAGCATACCACGTCCGGGAGTAGTTGGACAAAACCCCTTGTGCTTCCTTCTCCCCTCCGTTTTTACCCCTACTTGCCGGGTGCAAACAGAAATGCGGTGGGCAGGGGAGGAGACACTCAAACTTTGAGAACAACCTTGCCACATTGACCGGAGCGCATCAGTTCCATACCCGTTTCAAACTCTTCAAAGGGAAGTTGATGGGTCAGAATCGGGGTAACATCTAAGCGACCCGATGCCAAAAGAGACTTCATGGTGTACCACGTATCGTACAGTTTCCGCCCGACAACACCATGCACGGTTAACCCTTTGAATATCACATCTTCTGCAATCTCTAGTTCCACAGGGCGCGATGGTATCCCCATCAAAGAGACACGACCACCGGGACGAGCAAGGCGCATGGCTTGTTGGATTGCCGAGGGGGCACCAGACATCTCCAAGACGACATCCACTCCTTCCCCGCCCGTTTCCCTTTGGAGAATCGCTTCTAAGTTCTCTTCCGGCACTTTAGCAACATGGTCTGCTCCCACCTGACAGGCAAGGTTCAGTCGGTACTGTGTGGTATCCGATGCCCAGATAGTTCCTGACCCCACGGTTTTGCAGACGGCAATAGCAAACAAGCCAATCGGTCCACAACCGAGAATCGCGACAGATTTCCCGATAATATCTCCGGCTAAAGCGGCATGAACCGCATTGCCTAAGGGGTCTTGCATACAGGCGATTTCTGGGGGAACTCGTTCGTCATTTTTCAATACGCTGGATTCGGGAACCGCAAAGTATTCGGCAAAACAACCATCGGTATCCACTCCAAAAATCAGGGTATTTCGGCAGACATGACCCTGACCAATGCGGCACTGCTTACAATGCCCACAGATTTTGTGCGACTCCCCAGAAACATAGTCCCCGACCTTGAGACTTTGACACTCCTCTCCCACGGCAACCACCTGCCCTGCCCATTCATGTCCCATGATTACCGGGGGGTGGACACGACCTTGCGCCCACGCATCCCAACCATAAACATGAAAGTCGGTTCCACAAATGGAAACCGACTGAATCCGTACCAAAACTCCGTCTCGCGGCGGTTCGGGTGTTGGCACTTCAATGAGCCTTGCCCCAACCGCCCGCTCGGTTTTCGCAATCGCTTTCACGTTGTTCTCTACCGTCCTATTCCAAAATCCTTTTGCCCTGTTATACCATAGGAACCAGAGAAAAAGCCGAAAGTTTTGCTGAACCTCTGCGACCTTCTTACGTCTACCGGGTCTTGGGATATGTGCGAAATTGCGAAACAAGCGTTCTCCCAAGCGAAGGAGAGTCGTGGCAAGCAGAGGGAACTGGCTCGGAACAAACGCCGTTATGTGTAGTGCAGAAGCGCGAAGCGGGGGCGTAGATTGAGTTCGTTTGCCGGGAAAAAAGCGGTTTTTTTCTGGTTAAAGAGTACCTTTATTCGTCCTGCCATGATACAAATAACTAACGCACGTTAAATTTTTCGCATTATTAAACAGTTTTGGCATTCGGTGGCAGATTTCTGCTAAAACCGATTGATTGCCATGAAGGAGCCTCGATTGCCGTTCGATACACGTCTTTCGTCTCACTCGTTGAAGCCCGTGCGTGGCATGGGGAGAAAAGCAACCGTCTTTGGAGTTCTTGGGATACTGCCGTTTGTGGTGGTGGGGAGCGCAGGGCAAGCATTGGCACAAGACAAGAACAAAAAACCAATTCCGCCCGCCTATGAGCGCAAACCTACCGCGATAGAGATTCCATCTCCCTTAAACTTGGCGCAAGCCATAGACTTGGCACTGATTTTACAACCGAATATCGCGTCTGCGGCGGCAGGAGTAGACCGTGCGGAGCAGCAAGAGGTGGGGCAACAGTCTCGGTACTATCCGACACTGACACCACAGTATACCTATCTCTATCAGTATACTTTCGGAACAGTAAACCAGTTTATTCCGGGCAGTGGGGTTGTTGTACCGATTGAGCAAGCGACGACGCGGGAAGTCCGACAGGCGCAGATTGCTCTTTCGTACCGTATCTGGGATGCGGGTGTGCGGGAGTATAATGCCCGTGCCGCTCGGCAAAATCTGCGGGCGCAACTGTTTAGCGAGCAGAATACCAAGCAGACCGTTATCGCGAACGTGGCAGATGCTTACTTTACCGTTTTGCGGAACAATGCTCTCTTGGAAGTATCTCAGGCACAAGTTGCCCGTGCAAAGAATACTTTTGATGTGCTGAAAGCGCAGGTAGATGCGGGGGTCGCTGCCCAAAAGGACATCTTTCAAGCCGAAGCCGACTATCAAAATGCTTTGGTGAACCTGCTGACCGCGCAAAACAATGCGGCAGTGGCACAAGCAACCCTGAAGAGTGCGATTGGCTTTATCGGAGGAGAACCATTGAAACTCTCTCCGATTGCGGCTCCTGCGCCGACAACGACAGCAACCGTAAAAATTGAGGGAATGGAATCTGGTCAGTTGATTAGTGAGGGGGCAGATGATGTCCGTAACATCAATCTGCTCACGGAAGCCGCGCTCAAGAATCGTCCTGACCTTCAACAGGCTCAGCAAACGGTGGAGGCAGCCAAGACACAGGTAAAACTGAGTCAAATCAATGCCGGAGTTCGGGTGAATGTGGATGCCAGTGGCGCGGAGCAGTATAACCCGAACAATGTTTTCAACAATGCCGGGCGAAACTATCAGGTAAACTTGAGTGCCACCTACCCACTATTCGATGGGGGGTTGGTACGCTCGCAGGTGCGGTCAAACCGTGCGACTCAGCACCAGAACGAGGCACAGTTAGAGTCGCAGAGGCAACAGGTCGCTGTGGAAGTAGAGCAGGCATACCGTACCCTGCGCCAAGCCAAAGCCGCCATTCCTGCCGCCGAAGCCGCACAACGTGCCGCACAAATCAACTACGATGCTGCTTTGGAGTCGCAAAAAGAGGGTGTTGGAAGCATTGTTGAAGTGATTACCGCGCAGACCAGTCTGGTGCAAGCACAGACCAACTATGTGCAAGCGGTCTTTAATTACTATGCCGCCGATGCTCGCCTGACCCGTGCGCTGGGACAGGCAGACCGTATCGCGGAAATCGGGAAGCAATAGCGAAAACCTCTGTACACCAGAGAGGGACAAACCGTTAGAAACGAAGCAATTATGAACCGTACTCAATCCATCATTACAGGGGGAGTAGTCGCATTAGCCTTAGGCTCCGGTTTCTGGATGCTGGCGCGACGTGGCTCTGCCGAAGAGACCCAATACCGTACTGCGGTTGCGGCTGTGCGTGACCTACAACAGACAGTCTCCGCAACCAGTGTCATTCAGCCCTTTACCGTCGTGGATATTAAATCCCGTGCGGGAGGGGAGATTTTGACACTCGCCGTGGATGTCGGGGATAGAGTACGCAAGGGACAGTTGATAGCGCGTATTGACCCTACCGATTCGCAAACCGCTTTTGACCAAGCCAGTGCCGATGTGGCTTCCGCAAAGGCACGAATCACCCAAGCCGAACAGACCCGAACTCTGCAATCTCAGACCGCCGTTATTAGTATCGCTCAGGCAGAAGCGCAAGTACGCTCGTCAGAGGCGCAGGTTCGTGCTGCCCAAGCGCGTCTACTGCAAGCAAAAGACCAGTCGGACGCACAACCTATCCTGACCAATGTCGCGATTGAACAGGCAAAAGCCGATTTGGAAACCGCCGAAAAGCAGTATATCCAACTAACAAAGGGAACCGACCCGCAAACCCGGCAGGAAGCAAAGACCAACCTAGAGTCGGCGCAAGCGTCCCTGCAAACCGCCGAAGCCAATCTCAAGAACGCCAAACTGAACTGGGAACGTCAGAAGCAACTCCTGAAAAAGGGGTTTGTGGCACAGTCCGTGGTGGATACTGCTGAGGCACAAGTAACGGCTTCCCAATCGCAGGTAGATTCGGCGAAAGCACAAGTGAAAGCGGCAGCAACACGAGCGGAAACGGTAGGGGTGGGGCAGGAAGCGGCAATCGCTGTTGCACAAGCCCGGGTTAATCAGGCGAAGCAAGCCCTTAAATCCGCCGAGGCAAACCGTGTCCAGATCTCCTTGCGCCAACAGGATGTCAAGAATGCAGAGGCGGCACTTGCACAAGCCAGGGCATCTCTGGCACAAGCCACAGCGAACTTAGACGCTGCCCGTGCGAACCGCTTGCAGGTGGATATTCGTGCGAACGATGTCGAGACGGCGAAAGCCTCAATTGCGCGAGCAGAAGCACAACTCCGAAATACCACCATTGTTCTAAACCAAACCACGATTCGCGCTCCCTCCGATGGGGTGGTTCTGCAAAAGTATGTGGAGCAGGGAACCATTATCGCTTCGGCAACAGGGTTCAGTTCGGGGGGAGGGCAGAGCATTGTGCAGATTGGAGACCTGTCACGGGTGTACGTGGATGCTCAAGTGGACGAAACCGACATCTCACAAGTTCGGGTGGGACAGACGGTAAAGATTGAGTTTGATGCTGTTCCCGACCAACCGTTTGAAGGAGTGGTTCAGCGCATTGAACCGCGTGGGGTCACCGATAACAACATTACCACCGTCAAAGCCCGTATTGAATTGAAGTCCCCCACTCCGGCACTGCGCCCCGGCTTGAATGGAGAGTGTGAGTTCCTCATCGCGGAAAAGAAGAATGTTCTGGTCATCCCGTCCCGTGCGGTTCGCAACGACAAGGGCAAGAAATTTGTCCAGATTCTGGTCGGTGATGAGAAGAATCCGAAGGTCGAAACCCGTGAGGTCAAAATCGGGATGGAGACAATGGAAGCCGTGGAAGTTCTCTCCGGTGTGAAAGAGGGGGAAAAGATTGTCACTGCGATTATCACGCCCTCAAAGGACGGTAAAGACGACAAGGGTGGTCGGGGCGGTGGTCAGGGGAGAGAGAGTAGTGCGCCGGGTGGCTTAGTCGGGCGACGATAGGAAACGGGGTAGCATTATGGCACACACCACTGGGGAGACAACCCAAACACAAGCCACAACATCAGTCACCAAAAAGGGGCAGAATCCCGCCCCCCCTGTGGCTCCGGCAGGGGGAATGCCGGTTCTGGAAAACTTTCGCCTCGCCTTTATGGGCTTATCGGCGAACAAGATGCGTGCCGCTCTCACCATGTTGGGCATTATCATCGGGGTTGCCGCCGTCATTACCATGGTGGCATTGGGCGAGGGCGCACGGGTGAAGACCCTCGAACAGATTAAGGCACTCGGAACCAACCTTTTGGTTATTGAACCGACTCGTACTCGAATTGGGGCGGTACGTGGGCGTGCCGGGTCATGGCGACGCTTGGATATGGAGGATTTAGAGGCGATTACACTGGACTCCTGCCCTGCGGTTGCCGCAGTCACCCCGGAAACCCAAACCCAAACCCAGGTTAAAGCCGGTTCGGAGAATCTGGATACTACCATCTTCGGAGTCTGGACAACATGGCAGGACATCCGTAACTATAAAGTCAAAATGGGACGTTTTTTTACCGATGAAGAGGTGAAAAAGCGTGCCAAAGTCGCCGTCTTAGGACACGACGTATACAAGGCACTTTTCCCGCTAGGGGGCGACCCAACAGGGGAGATGATTCGGATTAAAAACGTGGGGGTGACGATAGTTGGTGTCTTGGAGGCAAAGGGACAGAGCGGGAACTACAACAACGACGACCTGATTGTTGTTCCGGTAACAACCGCACAAAAGCGTCTCTTCAACTTCTGGGAGGCACGGATGCGCTCCTTCAGCGCGCAAGCCGTCTCCGAAGACAAGATGGAGGATGCCAAGCAACAGATTGATGCCCTGTTCCGTCGTCGCTACAAAGTCAAAGAAGGCGAACCGTCCACTATCGAAATCCGTAGTCAAAACGATGTCGCCTCGTTTGCGGAGGAGTCCCAGAACACGTTCACCGCACTGCTCGCGGGTATCGCCGGAGTGTCCCTCTTGGTCGGTGGTATTGGGATTATGAATATTATGTTGGTCTCGGTGACAGAGCGAACACGGGAGATTGGGATTCGCAAAGCCATCGGGGCAAAACGGCGTGATATTCTCCTTCAGTTCCTCATCGAAGCGATGACACTGGCTGTCCTCGGTGGCTTGGTGGGGATTGCGGTTGGTTTTGGTATCGCCTATACCGTGCCAAAGTTTGTGGAGGATTCGGCGGCAGTGGTCACTCCCGAACCGATGTTAATAGCCTTCCTTTTCTCGGCGGCAGTGGGCGTTTTCTTCGGCTTTTACCCCGCACAAAAAGCCAGTAAACTCGACCCGATTGATGCTCTACGCTACGAGTAACCCTTTTCTGGTAGTACCGATAACCGGCAAAGACCGTATAACAGATGTTATACGGTCTTTCTATTTCCGGGCAGAAATCTGTACAGGAGTATAGTATCTCTCAGACCGTATATAGAACAATTTCGTTCGCTTCACACAAGATATGGGAAAAACGCGGAAAAATATCCGCATTGTGTATTGACAATCCCTATATGTAGGGTATACAATCCCTGCGAAGCACAACATATAGAGAACGTTCCGAAAATTGGTGCGGATATGAAATGCCCTTACTGCGGCACACAGGATAAAGACCGGGTCTTAGATTCGCGTCCCATTCGGGAAGGCGAGGCAATCAAGCGTCGTCGCGAATGTGATGCGTGCAACGGTCGCTTCACCACCTTTGAAGAGATTGAAGAACTCCGACTGATGGTGATTAAGAAGGGGGAGCGTTCCCGTGAACCCTTTGACCGCAACAAACTGCGTGGTGCAATCGAAACCGCCTGCAAGAAACGCCCTGTCACCGATGAGCAGATAACGGCGGTAGTGGAGGACATCGAGCGTCTGCTGTACAGTCGGCAAGACAAAGAGGTTCCTTCCACCGAAATCGGTGAGATGGTGATGGATAGGCTACGTACTTTGGACCAAGTAGCGTATGTACGCTTTGCCTCGGTCTACCGTCAGTTTGAGGATGCCCAACAGTTCCGCCAGATTGTAGACCGTCTTGCCCCGCGCCGCACCAGCCGGAGCAATAAATAGATGCGTGTTTATCATTTTCATACTTTCTGAGAGATATTAGGGATACAGGAGCCGTCATGAGCGAACTTTTCGAGGATATGAGCCAGAACGCTTCAGAGGGAGCATCGGGAGACAGTGGAAACGCCTCTGGTAAGGGACGGGCGAAGAGTGCCCGAGGGAAAGAAGAGACCCTTTCCGCCGCATCGTCGAGTGAACCGGGCGGAGCCGCACCCTTGATGGCGGCTCCCACCTCTCCGGCAAACTATGCCTCCCCTGCCTTGCCGGAACGAGTGGAGGCAGGACGCAGTGGGTCTGCCGACCAGAACATCTTTGCCGGGGAAGGGCTTACCTTCGAGCGTGTCTTCACCCAAGAAGGACAAGATGTTTTCGATACCACCGAATGGGAACTACGTACTGCCGCCATCTCCGATGAGCGCGGAGCCGTGGTCTTTGAGCAGAAAGACTGTGAAATCCCCAAGGGTTGGTCTATGCTTGCCACCAATGTGGTGGTTTCTAAATACTTCCGAGGCAAGGTCGGGACACCGCAACGGGAAACCTCGGTGCGGCAGATTGTGTCCCGTGTGGCAGATACCATCGCCAAGTGGGGCAAGCAGGGTGGCTACTTCGCTTCCGACAAAGACGCAACCGCCTTCCATGACGAACTGAAGTACCTTCTCCTGCATCAATATATGGCGTTCAACTCCCCCGTCTGGTTTAACCTTGGTGTTCCCGGCGAGAGGCCGCAGGTGAGCGCGTGCCAACCCTATGATGCCCCGGTCAGCACCCCGCAAGGTCTGATTCCCATCGGTAAACTGGTTGAGGAGAATGCTGTTGGAACAGTTGTCTATGATGCACACGGCGTAACACGAGTTGTTGCCACCAAAGCCAACGGACGAAAAAAAGTCCTCCGCCTGCACACTATGGCAGGATACACATTAGATGTAACTGCCGACCATCTCGTCTGGAAGAAATCGGGTGGTGGCAAGGGAGAGAAGCGTATCAGTGGGAAATTTGTCGAAGCAGGAACTCTGAAACCCGGTGATAAGTTGGTCTGGTATCGAACTCCATTGGCGGGCAAGTCTTTGGAAAGCAGTAACGAGGAGGCAGAATCCGCTCTTGCGGGTTGGCTTCAGGGCGATGGCTTTGTGGGGCAGTATGAAACGGGGACGAATCGTTCACTGACCATCGAAGCGATGGTCGTCAATGGTGATGAGGAACAATGGGTTCGCAACACCCTCTCGGTAGTGTTTCCTAAAATCCACTCCCATACTCGTGCTGTTGTAACTCAAAGTGATGTTCTGGACTGCAAGCGAATCCGAGTGTATGGTGAGGAGTTGCGCTCCTTTATTACGAAGTGGAATTTACTATCTCGTGGTACAGCCATGCAAGTTCCCGCCCAACTGTTCCATGCCCCCTATGCGGTAGCCGCCGCATACTTGCAAAGTCTATTCCAAGCCGAAGGATATGTCATTCTACGTGAGAATGCTTCCGTGGGCTTAGATATGATTTCTGAGGACATGGTGCGCGGTATCCAACGCCTCCTGCTTCGCTTTGGAATCTATTCGCGTGTTCGCTATAAGGCAGATGCCCGAACGAATCGTAAGGGGTGTTGGTGTCTAAAGATAGCAACATTGGGAGACCGAAAACGGTTCGCCCAACAAATTGGTTTCATTGGACAAGAAAAGCAAAACAAACTCATCACGGGATTAGAAATGCCGGGATTGGAAGAACAAGACTTCAAAACCCTAACCATTGATTCAGTTGAAAACTTGGGGGAGATGGAAGTCTATGACATTCAAACCGAGAGTGGAGAGTACCTCTCTGGCAATATCCGGGTGCATAACTGCTTTATCAACTCGGTGGACGACACGATGGAGAGTATTCTGACCCTCGCCAAAACGGAAGGGATGCTCTTTAAGTGGGGGTCAGGAACGGGAACCAACTTCTCGGTACTACGCTCGTCTCGCGAAAGTTTGAAGGGGGGAGGAACCGCCTCCGGTCCGGTCTCCTTTATGCGCGGCTTCGATGCCTTTGCAGGTGCGATAAAGAGTGGGGGAAAGTGTTTCAAAAAGGGAACATTGGTTGCCACACCGGAGGGTTTGAAGCCCATTGAAACCCTGCAAACGGGCGATAGCGTGTTGACCCACAAGGGAACGCGCACGATTGCCGACTTTATGCCCAACGGCGTAAAGCAGTGCTACAAGGTGCAAACGGAAGAGGGTTACGAAATCGAAATCACCGAGGGACACAAGTTCGCCTTCTGGAACGAACTGACTGGGAAGTTCGATGTAAAGCCGATTGAAGAATTTGCTATCGGGGAGGCAATGTATGTTCTCACCGAGGCAAGCGAAGGAGGGCAGGTCGTCCCCCTCACTGTTCCTGAACCCAATGACCCGGTACAAGCCACAACCACCAAAGAGATGTCCTTTCCTGCCGAACTGAGCGATAAACTGGCATACATCGTGGGTCTCATGTACGGCGACGGTGAGGTGCGGAAGCAATCTCCCTACCGAGTCCGCGTGGCGTTCTGCAAAGATAACGCAGGTAACGTTTCCGCAGAGCGATTCCGTGCCTACTGTGCCGAGGTCTTTGGTGAGGAACCAACCCTACTGGGAGATGCTAAAAATCATCAGCAACTTGGCTTTACCCGAAAGCGTCTGATAGAGTTCCTTGACGCAAACGGTTTGGCGAAGGGCAAAGCACATCGCCTCGGCTTCCCAACAATATTCTTCCAAGCACTGCCCGAAGTCCGAGCAGCGTTTATTGCAGGTCTGTTCGATGCTGATGGCAACTATCAGCAGCGAGGCGGTTGGTCACTTTCCAGTATTGACCGCCCGTTCTTGGTAGAACTGCAACGTCTTCTGCTTTCTCTGGGCGTTCCCTCCAAACTGCGCCAAAGCCGTGCCGCAAAGAGCAATTGGCAAACCCTTTACCGTTTACACATTGTCGGGCATACGTTTATTGAGCGAATGGTGGAACGTATCCAACCCTACTCCGCAAAAGCGCAGGTAAACTATGTGCCGTCGCCCGGTGCGGATAAAGGGTGGGGCTATCGTCCGTCGCTTCTACCACATCTCGCCGCACGGGTGGAGCAACGCGGTGGGTACTGCCTGATTGAACGGCGAATCGGAACCAATGAGACGACAGGCTACGGCGCACTGAAAGCCATCGGAGAGACACACCCGCATCCTGCGGTCTCTACCTATGCCGCTGAACTCGCTCGGTGTGTCCAAGTGACACTGGAATCTGTAACCCCCACCGAATACGCCGAAACCTACGATGTCGAAGTGGAGGATGTTCACCTGCTCTGCGCGAATGGCTTCTATGCCTCAAACACCCGGCGTGCGGCAAAAATGGTCATCCTGAATGCGGACCACCCCGACGTAGAGGAGTTCATTGAGTGTAAGGCAGATGCTGAGAAGAAAGCCCATGCCCTGATTGAAGCGGGCTACAACGGGATGTTCAATGTGCCAAACGGGGCGTATGATTCGGTCTTCTTCCAGAATGCCAACCACTCCGTTCGCGCCACCGACGACTTTATGCGTGCGGTGGAGTTAGACCGTGACTGGTCTACGGTCGAAATTATTTCAGGGAAACCGTCCAAAATCTACCATGCCCGCGAACTGATGCACAAAATCGCACAAGCGGCATGGGTCTGCGGCGACCCCGGTATGCAGTTCGACACCACCATCAACCGATGGCATACCTGCCCGAATACAAATCGAATCAATGCGAGTAATCCATGTTGTATTACTGGAGATACTCAGATTGCCGTTGCCGATGGCAGGAACGCTGTACCGATTCGCGAGTTAGTGGGAACGACGGTTCCTGTCTATACATGGGACCACAAAAACAGTCGCGCAACCATCGCTGAGATGCACACGATTGAGGTGAAGCGAAGAAATGTTCCCGTCTACCGCGTGACTCTGGATGATGGGTCTTCGTTCCGTGCTACGGATGACCATCTCATTATGTTGCGTAACGGCTCGTACCGGCAGGTGAAAGACCTCAAGAAGGGGGATTCGCTGAACCCGTTCCACTCACAGGTACGTGAGCCTAAGGATACCCGAACTAAGCGACGCTATATATACACTGGGTCGGGTTGGAGAGTGCAGTACCGTTGGGTATGGCAGTATCGAAATGGAGCTCAACCGGAAGGCTACCATATACATCAGCGCGATTTTGACAGCCTCAATGACACTATCGAAAATTTGGAGATTCTTCCAGAAGCCGAGCATCTTGCATTACATCGTGACCAGATGTTGGGAGATAACAATCCGGCGCGGCGCATGATGAATGATGCGTGGCGCGAGCATATCTCTCAAGCGGTCAAGGGGGAGAAAAACCCAAACTTCGGCAAAACCCACGATGAGATAACACGAGAGAAAATGCGGAAGGCTTCCGCACAGCGTTGGGACGACTCAACGGAACTAACTGCCGCTTCCGAGCGTGCTACAGAATGGATGGCAACTGCCAAAGCAGAAGGGCGACCTATTGGACGTAAACCGGGTACAGAGTATCACTACTGCTGTCCGGCGTGTCGAGAGAACTTTACCACTCGTCGCGAGGGGCAGGTATTTTGCTCACAAGAATGTCGTTACAGCCCTATTGGTCTGGCGATGATAGGGAAAAAGGGGGGAGTAACACGACAGGGGCATCCTGTATCAGAAGCGCATCGGGAAAAACTGCGTGCTTCCTCAATTGCCGCCGTCAAAACAGAAGATAAGCAGTATGCACAGCAACAGAGCCTCCGCGCACGATGTCTGAAAGCGGCACGGTTACTCATGGACGCTGGATACGAGATTGGATTCTCTGATTGGGAGGAACTGCGCGAAACCGCACGCGAGTTGGGAGCGGCTCACGTGCCGCAAAAAGAAACCCTGAAACGTTTCTTTGCCGACGAACATCAGTTCCGCGAAGCGACGGCGTTATATAATCACAAAGTGGTTTCGGTGGAGTTTGATGGCGAAGAGGATGTCTATGACGGGACGGTGGATGGCTACCATAACTTTGCCATCATCACCAGTGCAACCTCTTCGGTAGGCGGGGGGAAGTCTCCAAACTACAGTGGTATCTACATCCATAACAGTGAATATATGTTCCTTGATGATAGTGCATGCAATCTTGCGTCATTGAACTTGATGCGGTTCCGCAAGGAGAACCGGGAGTTTGATGTAGACCTATTTATGCACGCCGTTCGGGTGACTATCACGGCAATGGAGATTATGGTCTCCAATGCGGCATACCCCACGGATAAAATTACGGTCAACTCTTATGACTATCGCCCCCTCGGACTGGGCTATGCGAATCTGGGGGCATTGCTAATGGCGCGAGGGGTTCCTTATGACTCCGACGAGGGCCGCGCCTATGCCGCCGCCATTACCGCGATGATGTCCGGGGAGGCATACCACCAATCCGCAAAGATGGCACGTCGCGTGGGACCGTTCGCCGGGTATGAGCGCAATCAGCAACCGTTCCTGCGGGTGATGCGAATGCACCGCGACAGTGTGGAAGAGATTGCCAACAAAGATGCCCTGCCCCAAGAGATGGTGGAGGCAGCGCGGGAAAGTTGGGAAGAGGCGATTGCTGTAGGCGAAGAGAACGGTTTCCGTAACTCCCAAATCTCGGTACTCGCTCCGACAGGCACCATCGGGTTCCTGATGGATTGCGATACTACTGGGGTAGAACCGGACATCGCGATTGTGAAGTATAAGACGCTGGTCGGTGGGGGGATGTTTAAGATTGTCAATCAGACTGTCCCCGAAGCATTGGAGCGATTAGGCTACTCTGCCGGAGAGCGCAAGGCGATTCTGGAGTATATTGAGCAGAACGATACTATTGAGGGCGCACCGGGACTCTCCGAGGAACACCTGCCTATCTTCGACTGTGCGTTCCGACCCAAAAATGGAAAGCGTTCGATTCACTACATGGGACATATCCGTATGATGGCGGCAGTGCAACCGTTCCTCTCCGGGGCTATCTCAAAAACGGTCAATATGCCGCATGAAGCCACTCCTGATGACATCGCGGAAGCCTATTTGCAGGCATGGCGTATGGGGGTGAAGGCACTAGCTATCTATCGGGACGGTTCCAAGAAGACACAACCGCTCTCCACAGGTAAGGCAGGGGAGGATAAGCCTGTTGAGAAGAAGGCGGAACCACGACCACTGCGTCGCAAACTGCCCGATGAACGCCAAAGTCTGACGCACAAGTTTAGTGTGGGAGGACATGAGGGGTATCTGACGGTGGGCTTATACCCCGATGGAACCCCCGGTGAAATCTTTATCACGATGAGTAAGGAAGGTTCGGTGGTTTCCGGTCTAATGGACTCATTCGCGACTTCGATTTCGCTAGCGTTGCAGTATGGGGTTCCCTTGCGGACACTGGTCGAGAAGTTTATGCACTCGCGCTTTGAACCCTCCGGTTTCACGGGCAACCCAGACATTCCGATGGCGAAGAGTATCATGGACTACCTGTTCCGCTATCTTGCACTGAAGTTCCTCGGACGGGATGAACGCTCGAATGTGGGACTGATTGCCGACCAAGCCGACTACTTCGACAACAGCCTCGACACGGTGGCAACAGCAAGCAGTGCCGAGGAGAAACCGGGTAAACCGGGGCAAGCCGGACCCGCAGGAAGCCCCGTGGCAACAGTCAGTCAGGATAAAGAGCATCAGGTCTTTGTTACCCAAGCGGACGCGCCTCCCTGCCCGGATTGTGGGGGAATCACCACCCGTAATGGGGCATGCTACCGTTGTGCTAACTGTGGAACCAGCATCGGCTGTTCGTAGGCTCACATAAAGGGGCGGGTTAAAAACCCGCCCGTAAGTGGCGTTCCGCCAAGCGTCCTCACGGACGCAAGAGACAAACTGCATTTAGGCATGAGTGTTCAATTTGAAAACTTGCCCCTATAAGTGTATCGAATATCTGTCCGCGAGGACGGTTCGCCGCAGGCGTTTAGGCGTGGGTTTTAACCCATGCTCTTTGAATTTGATTGTCTTTGCCGAAATACATACAATTCGATAGATTTCGGATGGTCGAGGAGAGATGGATTGAAGAGAGGGACGGGTTAAAAACCCGACCGTAAGTGGCGTTCCGCCAAGCGTCCTCACGGACGCGAAAGGGTGCAAGGCTTCCATCAAATCCATAGGGTTTATGTAAAATCCGTCCGCGAGGACGGTTCGCTGAAGACATTTAGGCGTGGGTTTTCAACCCGCGCCTTTCTTGAAATCCTTCTGTCCCACTAATTTCAAATTTCCTATTGGAACCTCTGTTCTTTCATCGCCGCATTGCCGAAATTAGAATTTGATTGATAAACTCAAAGGAAACCCCATGCTCACACCCGAACCAACGGAACCCACCACACGCTATCGTAGCAAGGTTCATTTCTACGGGCATTTCGTTTGGGCGACACGGGGACGCTACCCCCATCTCACTATCGAATACGAACGTAGCATTCACCGATGTATTGTCAGCGAAGCAGAGCAGTTGCGGTGTATAGTGCTGGCGATTGGCGGAATGCCCGATCATGTACATGTAGTCGTGCGAATACCGGGGACCCTCTCACCAGCACAGTTAATGAAACAGGTCAAGGGAGTTTCCTCTGCTCTGATGAATGACCTGCGTCCTGAATTTTCCGAACTCTTTCGATGGCAAGACGGATATGCTTTCTTTAGCATTGGACAATCCGAAGAAGAACAACAGGCAATTATCGCATACGTTCGTAACCAGAAGAAGCATCATGCCTCCAACAGTCTGCAAACCGAATGGGAAGCAATCCTATAAACCACTTTACTCTTTGCATCGCAGGGTGATGAAGGTGACTTCGGGGGGGCAACAGAAGCGGACGTAGGGGGGAAGGACTCCAATGCCACGGGTGACATAGAGGGGCATAGGACTGGGGCGTTCGCCCTCCCCAACTTGGTATAAGCCAGAGGGGTACTTGCGTCCCAAACTCGGTAGCAGGATGGGACCCTTGCCCGGTATACAGACCTGACCCCCATGCGTATGCCCCGATAGTTGGAGGGATGCTCCTGCCGCCGCCGACATAAACGCCCAATCGGGTTCGTGCCAGAGAACAATCCGTGTGGAACCGTCCGGGGTGCGCCTGAGAAGGTCGGCGGGGGCTGTAGGGCGGCAAATTGCGGAGTGTAACCCTATCAAGAAGATGCGCTCGTTCCCCTTCCACACTTCGGTTACATCTTCGATAATGGTTTGAATCTTTGCGTCTTTCCAACCCAAGAGCGGGGGATTATGCGGGGGGTCGGGGTAATCGTGGTTCCCAAAGATGGCGTAGACTCCCTGTGGCGCAGTCAGTTCTGAGAGTGCGGCGGTGCAGGAGTCCAAGTGGCGGTTCGGTGAGTTGGTGTAGTCACCGAGCAGGACTATCATGTCTGGCTTGGCACGCTGAACCGCCGAAATCGCGGGTTGTAGACGTATTGCCGGAAAGAACCGTTGGATGTGCATATCTGAAAGCGCGGCAATAGTAAAGCCGTCAAAGGCGGGAGGCAGTTCTGCCAGCGAGATAGTGAGGTGTGAAACCAGAGGGATACTTGGTTCCAAAAGCAATCCGTAGCCTGCCAATCCGCCCACACCCCAACCCAAACGGCGTAGAAAGGTTCGCCGTGCTAACCGCTTTCGCATGGCACGGTCTAAAGGGGAAGGGGAGGCAGGGAAATTATCGGGAGGAGTGCTTGCTTCTTGAGAGGATACATCAGCAGAGGCAACGTTGCCCAGCGATTCCCTTCCAGCAAACGTTGCGGGGAACTCCCTACAAGTAGCAACCCTCGCAACTACAGCTGATGTATCCTCTGCTGATGCGTCCTCTTCTGGTGCATCTGCTGGTGTATTCTCTGATTTAATCTCTTGTTTCATTGGTGGAAATTCGGTATATTTGGTTGCCGACCCTTGGGGATTCCGGTATACTTTATGTTCGGTATACTCTACGGAAGAAATCTCGTAGAGATTCCCCGTTTACTCTTCGGCAAGCGGTAAAAATGCCCAACGGAGCTAAAATCATGATCCCCAAACGTTTGTTAATCGTTACTGTCACCAAAGGCTTCCGCCATGGTGATTCGATTCCTCTGATTGAAGAACTGCTTCCCCGAATTGGCGAAAAGCAAGGAACCTTCACCACAGATTTCGTGCGAAACGATGCGGAGATGGCAGAAAAGATGACCGTTACTGCACTGAGGCGGTACGACGGAGTCTTTTTTGGGAATACGACGGGCGATTTGCCGCTTCCTGACCGGGAAGGATTCTTAAGGTGGATTGAGTCCGGGAAGGCGTTTATCGGAGTACACTCTGCCACCGACACCTTCCACGGCTATCCACCGTTTATTAGCATGATTGGGGGACAGTTCAAAACACACGGTCCCCAATCGAAGGTGCAACTGCGGATTGCTGACCCGAAGCACCCAGCCAATAAGCCGTTCAAAGCACCCCTTGAAGTTTTCGATGAGATTTACCAGTTCAAAAACTATGACCCGACGACATTCCGCGAACTGCTCTATCTGGATAAGCACCCAAACGATGGAACCCCAGGATACTATCCCATTGCTTGGTGTAAGCGCGTGGGGCAGGGCAAGATGTTTTACACGGCACTGGGGCATCGCCCGGACATTTGGCAGGCACAGTGGTATCAGGAACACCTGATGGGAGGGATTCGCTGGGCATTGGGCTTGGAAAAAGGTGACGATAAACCGCAACGGAAAACGTCCTAAAGACAGATTTCGTACAATACAGTAGCGAATAAGGTACTCTGACATAGAGTAGGTTTGTTGATTCTGGAAAGTAGTGGAAAGTAGAAACTATGGCAAAACACGACGAGCAAATCATTAGCCGACGTGAACTCTTGGGGAACTCTGCACTGGCATTGGGGATTTTTGCAAGTGCAACTTCCGGCTTGCGTGCCGAAGAGTTGATTCCCGAAATGGTTCTCCCACAAAATGCACCACCTCCTGCCCCGGTGACGGTGGCGGTAGTTGGCTTGGGAGACCGGGGACGAGATATTATGACCTCGCTCTCCTATGTCCCCGGTGTCACTGTGGCGTATGTCTGTGATGCATATGCCGGGATGCACAAAAAGGCTCTGGAACTGAGTCCAAAGGCGAAAGCGGTCACGGATTACAAGCAGGTGTTGGACGATAAGACAGTGCAGGGTGTGTTTGTGGCAACAGCGACCCACCAGCATAAGCAGATTGTTTTGGATGCGCTTGCCGCCGGAAAGCATGTCTTCTGTGAGACTCCGATTGCACACACGGTTGAGGATGCCAAGGCGATTGCCCTTGCCGCAAAAGCGGTTGCCCCGAAGCAGGTGTTTCAGGCAGGGTTGCAGTATCGAACAAACCCCCAACACCACCATGTGCTGAAGTTTGTCCGTACCGGCGCACTGTCCACGGTGGCACAGGCGAAGGCGTGCTGGCACAAAAAGACCTCTTGGCGACGAGTTGCCCCCACCGATGAGCGTCAACGCGCCTTAAACTGGCGACTCGATAAAGAGATATCCCCCGGTATGATTGGGGAACTGGGGATTCATCAGATTGATGTTGCCTCATGGTTCCTTAACAAAAAGCCCGTCTCGGTCTACGGGTTTGGAAATATCGTGGCGTGGAAAGATGGACGCGATGTTGCCGACACGGTACAGGCGATTGTCGAGTACCCCGGTGGGGTGCATCTTGCCTATGATGCGACACTGGCGAACTCGTTCGATGGTATCTACGAACTGTTTCAAGGAACCGATGCGGCGGTAATGTTGCGCGATGTGCGAGCGTGGATGTTCAAAGAGGCGGATGCCACGGCACTGGGTTGGGAAGTCTATGCCTACAAAGAGAAGGTAGGGGATGACACCGGGATTGCCTTGGTTGCCGATGCGACCAAACTGCTTGCAGATGGCAAGGAACCGGGAAAGAATCGCGACACCGACCCACGCAAGACCCCGCTCTATTTTGCCTGTGAGTGGTTTGCAAACGATATTCGCGCAGTAGGGAAACCGAAGACTGAAGAAGAAGATAAAGGTTGGTCAAGCGGATATGTCGAAGGATACGAAGCAACCGTTATCGCACTCAAGGCAAACGAGGCGGTGAAGACAGGAACACGGGTGATGTTCACCCCTGACCTTTTTACTCTGTAAATCCGTTATAGGGACACGTTGCGATGGTGTCACGTTTGAATCGTACTGGTGTCGGAGGGGAAACTCTAGTGTCCCTTCAGACTTAGAAATTCCGACAAAGGAGCAATAAGTAACAATGGCGATGGATACGAAGAACGGGGGAGAATCGGGCAATTCGCGCCGCGATTTTCTCAAGACGGCGACGACGGTTGCCGCAGGAGCATTTGTCAGTGGTGTCGCGGGGGCAGAGTCGGCAGAAGCCGCAGTTGTTGCCGAAAAGAGTGCCGGAGGAATCCCCACCCCGGTTGCCGATACCAAGCGTTTGCGCGGCGGGAAGTTCCCTAGA